>ENA-OPDC01000008-OPDC01000008.1-human-gut-metagenome-genome-assembly--contig:-NODE-8-length-166610-cov-143.124355_pt1 | contig 166610 bp, 130 predicted proteins | sample MGYA00241620_ERZ501503 | MGnify/ENA primary metagenome ERZ501503 (study PRJEB25962, sample SAMEA2042659) | human gut metagenome | biome: human gut; feature: human-associated habitat; material...
TGTTCATTGCTGTTCCAAAAATTCGCTTGAAACCGAAGTCGGTCAGCAAGCTGATATATCTTTCTTCTACCTGCTTCATAATCAACTGTATTAAAAATCCATGCCGCAAAGTTACGGTTTTATTTTCAAACCCGCAAGAGATTTCCGGGAAAAGTTGCTGAAAAAGTTTTATGGTTGCATGCAAGCACATGAAGAAGAATACTCAAGTGGTTCAATCAAGCTACTCAAGTAGTTCAGTCAGCGAGTTCAGACGTCTCTGTTAGCTGATGCAGACGTCTCTGTTAGCTGATGCAGACGTCTCGATAAGCTTACAGATACGTCTCCGTTAGCCTACGCAGTCATATTCGTAACCCGATGCAGTCATATTCGTGACCCGATGCAGTCATATTCGTAACCCGATGCAGCCATATTTGTAACCCGATGCAGCCGTATTCGTGAATAAGTTTTATGTAATCATCTATCATCCATCACGATTTGTATCCATTCTATATCTTAATATACTAATATTCAGATACTTGAATAGCGTGATAGATACTTCAAAAACGGAAATATCCATCACGCTATCCATCACGATTTGGGGTTATCCCTCACGATATTATCACTTATTGTCTCGTGGCTATTGTTCATCATGATATGCAATTGAAACGCTCGACATATGAAATTTTGCAGATTCTAAGCATTTCATTGACGGACTCATGAAATGAACGAATGTGTTTTATGATAAGCACCATATAGCACGCAGGGATTCCTGCGTGCCAATGGTTAAGTTTCTATCAAATGAGCAGCAGGAATTACATCAAGTCACACTTCTCCCCAGTGTTCTTCTCAACCTTCTCGCCATCTTTCAGGATGCGAGCCTTATAGCCAAACTTCTCAAAACCTTTCTGGAGCTTCTCAGGGGTTGTCTTGTCGGCATTATACTGTACTGTGACTGTCTGGTCTGGCACAGAAGTCTCAATGCTCTTGATACCTTTCTCAAAGCGAAGGTTGCTCTTGATCTTATTCTCACAAGCCGCACAGTGCATCTGTGGGGTTGTGGTGAACACTACGGTCTTGATGTCCTTGGCAAAGGTTACCATTGCCACCATCATCATTGTGAACATTACTAAAATCTTCTTCATAACTTTTCTATTTGCTTTAATCATTCAACTTTAAACATTTTCAATTAAAAGTGTACCCTCACTCCTGCGTAGAACATCCTGCCCTCTACAGGTCCCCAAACCAAGGTTGGCTCGAAATCGCTTCCCCATGGGTTGCTGGCACCATAGATAGGAGTTTTCTGCTTGAAACCAGTCAGGTTCTCGCCTCCCACATAGATACTCCAATGGCGGAACCATCTCGTAACCTGCGCACTCACTTGTCCGAAGCTATGGAAACGAGGAGACCATGACTGGCTTCCATCTGCCAACTGGTAAGGCTCAGGATTTCTGCCTCCACCATTCAACTGCACGGTGGCATCAAATTGCCAAAGGCCAAGTGGAGTCTTATAGGAAGCCGTGAAGAGCGCCTTATACTTGCTGGTCAATGGCTTTTCTTTCAAGGTTTTGCCATAATCGTAGGTACACTTCACATCGTTCAGACGATAAGCCGCTGTTATCTCCAAGCCCTTCAGCAATGGATAAGAGGCATCTATCTGGAAGGTGTGGGAATAAGACTTACCCATCAAATTATAGATGGAGATAAGCCCCTTGTTGGCATCATAATCCACCACCGCTTGATTCTTGAAGTCGGTATAGTAATACTCAGCGTTCAGTTTCAGTGTCTTGCCAAACATCGGGATGTAGAAAGCGGTACTCATACCATAGTTCCAAGCCTCCTCTTGCTTAAGTCCATCACCCGTAATCTGGAACTCCCTGCCGCTCGCCAAGAGATAGTTGTACTCTGCCAAGCCAAATACCGTGCGATAGCCCTTACCTGCTGACAAGCGGATGCTGATGGCATCGACAGGCGAATACTTCACGTGGAAACGAGGGGTGAAGAAATTGCCATAAAGCGAACTATGGTCGAAACGGACACCTGCCATCGCTGTCAACTTCGTGCCTAACGTATAGGTGTATTGGGCGTATGCTCCAGGAGTCGTCTCCTTCTCGTTCATTCTCTGCATCTCCGACAAAAGGTAAGGAGAGTCTTCTAGCCCTACTGTCGGTCTTGGAGAAACATTCACATTGGCGCGCTGTCCCAGGTAATCATGGTTGACGCTCAAACCTACCGACAAATTGTGCTGATGAGTAAAATTGGTCTCAAAAATCAGTGAGCCATAGAGATTCTTCTCATTGAGGTTGTAGAACTTGTTGCCATACTGGGCATCGAGCTGGTGCATCGAAGCCGAGGACATGAAGGCAATATTGGTACCATGCTCGTGATTGAGGATGAAGGCATGTTTCATATAGCCCTCATAGCGGTTGGTATGGAGCTTGATTCGATAAATATCGTCACTATGAACATGCTCCTCATCCTGCCCACTGGTACGAATCTCCTTCAAAGCCCCAAGTCCACCATGAAAGATGTAGTGCTTGCCTTTATACAGCCAACGGTTCTGTACATTATATTGTTCTCTGCCTGGCATATCATAGAAGCCATCGCCATTGTCATCATGGTTTTTGAGGATATTCTCATGATGCAACAATATCTCCGTTGCCCACTTATCCGACAGATGAACATTGGCATCGGCATTTGCTTCGATTCGGCTCTTGGTATCACCAAAGAGGTTTACTTCCACCTGTTGCTCATCCTCTGGCTTCAAGTAATCCACATTAATTTGACCTGTAATCGACTCATAGCCATTCTTCACCGAAGCACTACCCTTGGATACCTGAATGCCTTTCATCCAAGGTCCCGGCACATAGCCCAGGGCGTATGGGATGGCTGCACCACGGAAATTCGGCAGATTCTCGGTGAGCATCTGTACGTAAGTGCCCGAAAGACCGAGGAGTTTGATTTGTCTTGCGCCCGTCGTGGCATCATTATAAGCCACATCCACCGATGGATTGGTCGTAAAACTCTCGCCCAGGTTGCAACAAGCCGCCTTGAAGAGCTCATCCTTGTTCACGGCGATGCCATTCACGGCACCAGCCAATCGGGAAGTGCCCGACTTGCGAGCCACCACCTTCACCTCATGCAAGGTCTCGTCCTTGAAGATGGAATCCTGAGAGGAGGAATCTACAGAGTTATTTTCTACAGAATTATTATATGATGATGACAGAGACACAACCTCTGTCTTATTATTTTTAGCATAAGTCTCAGCACCAATAACCAGCAAGGCACTGAGCAATATATATCTTGAATACATAAATATATTTCCTTTTATCCGAATCTTAAATCTTCGCTTCGGATGATTTTACCATTTTATATATGTATGCAACCCTAAGATTTTACTGATAGGGATAGGCATACGACAATCTTGGCTGCAAAAGTACAAAAAAACTTTTGCAACCTATTTGCAAATATGGAAAAATCAAATAATCAGGATGTTAAGGAGGGCAAGATAAGCCCTGGAGGCGAATGCGGAACATTCTGATTCCAATATCTTGCCTTTTGAATGCTACAGATAACAGGACGAGGCAACGTCTGCCAAAGGGCTGGTGCGATGCCTGCAAACACTGGTGCTGCATCGAAATCCAAGTGTTGGATAGAGACCGTAGGCGATAGTTTCACCAGCTCCACTTCCATGCAATGTTTGTTCACCTGTGCGCCCAGCTTGCCTAGGCAACAGTCATGGTGCATGCTACGTTTCACGCAACAGTCAGTCACCATACCCACCATCACCTTGTCATAATGAAGGCAGTGCATGACGGTAGTACCCACGCTCAAGTAAACCACCATGAGCGAGAGCATCAAAGCCATCAATATGTTGAGCGAACGTTTCATACCTATTTTTTGCACCTTTCTTTTCTCAAGTTGCAAAATTAAGCATTTCCATCAGAATATGAAGCTAATACCCCCATAATTTAATAACCTTTAACGGCTCTTGAATGAGCATGAATGCCCCCACACTTTCTGTTAATCTTTACTATATTCCTGCGAGAAAACTTGCAGGATAAAGGGAATATGAGTAACTTTGCACACGAATTTCTGAAACTATTGTCTTACAAAGACATAAAATAAGAGAGAAACTATTTTTTAAGGATAATATTGACTCATAAGAACAAATGAAAAAAGGACTATTTGCACTCGCGCTGGGTACCTTTACCTTGGGCATCGCTGAATTCATCATCGAGGGCATCATTACAGACATCGCCAACAACATGAACGTTTCCATCCCGGAAGCAGGACATCTCATCTCTATCTATGCACTCGGCGTCTGCGCCGGAGCTTTCTCGCTGATTCTCATGCATAAATACAGACCCAAGAATATCCTGATGTTCCTGGCTTCGCTCATCACCTTCGGAGCTGTCATCGCCTCAGTAGCACCTAACTACTGGCTCTTGCTCTGCGCCCGCTTTATAGAAGGTCTGCCTCATGGCGCCTACTTCGGAACGGGTACTATCGTGGCGGTAAAGATTGCCAAAGAGGGTAAGGGAACCAATGCCGTGGCAATGATGTGCGCAGGTATGCCGGTGGCCAACCTGCTGGGTGTGCCTGTGGGAACCTTCCTGAGTCACATGTTCAGCTGGCGAGTACCTTTTGTCAGTTGTATCGTGCTCGGACTCATCACCTTATACATGATTCACAAATGGGTTCCAAATGTAGAAGCACTGCCAAACAACGGTATGAAGGCACAGTTCCATTTTCTCCGCAAAAAGGCTCCGTGGCTCATCATCGCCGCCACCTTCCTGGGCAATGGCGGCATCCTCTGCTGGTTCAGTTATATCTCGCCGCTGCTTCAGATGGAGGGCGGATTCAGCGCAGCCAGCATCTCTCTGCTGATGATTCTTGCAGGCGGCGGAATGGTAGTAGGCAATCAGGTGAGTGCCTTGCTTGCCGACCGCTTCAAGCCGGGCCGCTTTACCTGTTATCTCCAGTTTCTGGCAGCAGCGGCACTTCTGCTCACCTTCTTCCTCGCCCCTTTCGGCTGGGTATCTGTGGTGCTGATGTTCATCTGCTGCGCCTGTCTTTTCGGCATCGGATCGCCTGAGCAATTCCTCATCGTGAAGCATGCCAAAGGTGGCGAAATGCTGGGCGGCTGCTGCATTCAGGGCGCCTTCAATCTGGGTAACGCCATGGGAGCTTTCCTCGGTGGTATTCCTGTTGCGATGGGATTGGGATACAACTTCCCTGCCCTTATCGGTGTGCCGATGGCATTGGCAGGAGCCATCTGTCTGCTGATTTTCCATAAGAAATATGAATAAAAATGCGATAATCCGAAATAAATGATTATCTTTGCAGAAGAATTTCAAATAAACAAAGAAACATGATGAAACTTAACAAGACTTTCCTTACCCTGGGCTTGGCTGCAACACTCTTGCAGATGCCAGCCTCATCGTTCGCACAGACTGCGGGCAGTAACCGTCAGAATCCTCTTTTAACAAAGAGCAGTCTTCCATTCGGTGCTCCTGACTTCAGCAAGATTCAGGAGAGCGACTACCTGCCAGCCATCGAAGCGGCTATCAGGGAGCAGCGTGCCAACATCCAGAAGATAGTAAACAACAAGAAGAAGCCTAACTTCCAGAACACCATCCTCGCCTATGAAGAGAGCGGTGCGCTACTAGAAAAGGTGACTAACATCTTCTTCGGTCTCACCAGTGCCCACAAGACTCCGGGCATCGCCGAAACCGAAAAGAAGGCTACCCCATTGCTGACCGAACTCGACAATGAGATTTCGTTCAACAAGAAACTCTTCGAGCGCATCAAGTATGTTTACGATAATGAATATAAGAAACTCAAGGGCGAAGACAAGCGCCTTACTGAGGTTATCTATAAGAGTTTTGTACGTTCAGGTGCCCTCCTTTCTGCCGAGAAGATGGAGCGCATGAAGCAGATCAACTCCCGCATCTCTGAGTTACAGCAGGAATGGGGCAACCTTCTTCCTGCCGCTACCAACAACGCCGTGGTTTGGGTGAACAGCAAGGAAGAACTCGCCGGATTGAGCGATGCAGACATTGCACAATGTAAGAAAGATGCAGAGAGCCGCGGAGGCAAGGCACCTTACTGCATCGTCATCATCAACACCACCCAGCAGCCTATCCTCACCAATCTCCAGAACCGCGAACTGCGCAAGAAGGTGTATATGGCAAGCATCCACCGTGCCGACGGAACCAATCCTGATTTCAACACCTTCTCTATCGTAACCGAGATTGCCAAGTTGCGTGCCGAGAAGGGCAAGCTGATGGGATATGACAACTATGCCGACTATTCGCTCGAAAAGACGATGGCTAAGAACAGCAAGAATGTGGATGATTTCCTGAAGCAGCTCATCAAGGAATATGCTCCTAAGGCTGATGCTGAAACCAAGGCGATAGAAGCGTATGCCCAGAAGACGGAGGGCAAGGACTTCAAGCTGCAGCCATACGACCGATTCTATTATTCTGCGAAGATGAAGAAGGAGATGCTCAACATTACCGATGATGAGATTAAGCCATACTTCAACATCGACAGCGTACAGGTGAACGGTGTGTTCTATGCCGCCCATCGTGTTTACGGACTGAACTTCAAGCAGCGCAAGGATATTCCTACCTATCACCCAGACATGAAGGTATTCGAGGTGAGCGACAAGAACGGCAAGCCAATCGCCCTCTTCTACAGCGATTACTTCCGCCGTCCTACCAAGCGTGGCGGTGCATGGATGAGCGCCTTTGCCAAGCAGAGCAAGCAGCGCGGCCAGTTGCCTATAATATATAATGTATGCAACAATGCCAAGGCACCGGAGGGTCAGCCATCTCTCATCACATGGGATGAGGTTACTACCCTGTTCCATGAGTTCGGTCATGCACTTCACGGAATCCTTTCCGACTGCAAGTACAATACCCTTTCAGGAACAGCCGTTGCCCGCGATTTCGTAGAGATGCCATCCCAGTTTAACGAATCATTTGCTTCTATTCCGGAGATATTCGACCATTACGCCCGTCATACCGAGACCGGTGCTGCGATGCCAGCCGATCTGAAAGAGCGCATGCTGAAGAGCATCAGCTTCCAGACCGCTTATTCACTGGGCGAGAATTTGGCTGCAACCTGTCTTGACCTTGCCTGGCACAAGATTAGCGAAGAAGAGGTGCCTTCACCTTATATGGCAGGTGCCTTCGAGAAGGAAGAGCTCCACAACATCGGTTTGCTCAACACCCAGATTCCTCCTCGCTACAGCACATCATACTTCAATCATGTATGGGGCGGCGGTTATGCTGCAGGCTATTACAGCTATCTCTGGACAGAGGTGCTGGCTGTGAACATCGCCGACTACTTTGCAAAGCATGGTGCCTTAGATCCAGCCGTTGGTCAGGCATTCCGCGATAAGATTCTGAGCCGTGGCAACACCAAGGACCAGTTGGAAATGTTTACCGACTTTACAGGTATGGAGAAGCCCGATGCTTCCGGATTTCTGAAAGCAAGAGGTTTGTAATGCATAAAATTACGATATGAAACAGGTAGAGGGTGTGCCATAAGTTAATGACACACCCTCTTTCTTTATCCTTTAATAGCCTGAGGTGTCCAGCTCTTCAGGAATCTGAGCACCTTTTCTTCGTTATATCCCTTACCTTCTTCCAGAAAACTGGAATCCTGGATATGGAGAACCTTTCCGGTTTCATCGAGCACCACAAAGACCGGGAATCCGAAACGCTGAGGATTATTCAGTCGCTTCATCAGCTGCTCAGCCTTCTTCACCGCCGCATCACCGGCAGTTTTTCTGCGATTGTAGTTCACATGAATATATTCGAAATGATCATTCACCATCTTGTTGACCGCAGCATTCTTCTCTACAAAATCGGCAAACTTCAAGCACCATGGACACCAGTTACCACCTACCTGACAGATAACAAACTTGCCATTCTTCTTGGCTTTAGCCAAAGCCTCATCAATCTGAGCCATCGGATCGATGCTTTCATTATACACCTTCTTGAGAGCAGTCTGCACCTGAGCAGGTTTCAAAGCTCCAGCCTGGTCGAGCGAATCCAGTTTCTTCATCATCTCCTCCGCCTTCACGGTAGAGAATGCAACCTTACCTTCCGGATTGATCAGATAAGAGGTAGGAATCCACGAAATGTGATAATCCTTGGAAATCTTAGTTTCCTTCCATTTCTTAAACTCACAGTATTGCAACCAGCTATACTGATTATCGCCCAGATATTTCTTCATCTTAGCCTCATCGGTATCAAAAGAAACACCCACTACCTGGATCTTGGTATTGTATTTGTCATAGATAGCCTTCACCATCGGCATGTCTCTTCTGCAGTCTGGACACCAGGAAGCCCAGAAATCGAGCACGGTCCAGACACCCGGAACCGTCTTTCCGTCTTTATCCTTCTGAGTCTTCTTATCTGAAAGCTGGAAGATTTTCTTACCCGTCTTACTGTCAGTAATCGTGAAGTCGGGAGCCTCGGTGCCTACAGGCAGCAAGTCAAGCGAAGTCTGTGCTCTACCGACGACAGCCGTCATCAGGAGCAAAAAGAATAATAGTTTCTTCATACAATTTTACTGTTTATGTCTGTTACTTCAAAAATATATATTAATATTAACCATCGAAACTAGAACTGATAATAAATAAACGGCTGCACACTCTCCTGGGAAACCTCCACCACCATCTGCAGACAGATGATGAAGAGCAGCAGTTTAGCCACCCAAGGCAGGAGGATGAACCGCGCCTGAAGACGATGATACTGGCGCTCGGTAAAGAGATAGCTCAGCATGACACCTATGATGCAAAGCGTCCAGGCAGGACGGGCATGAAAGAAAGGCACCAGATAATCGATGCTGAAATCATTTGCCACCTTATCATACATCTTCCCCAACACACCCAAATCCTTGGCACGGAAGAACGACCAAGCAAAGCATATATATAAATAGGTGATGAGCCAGCTGAGGGAATTGCCTGCCAACGTACGGGGAATGCTTATGCCCAACTGACGGCTGAAGAACTTATGCACCACAAGTCCGAAACCATGAAGAGCACCCCAGATAACGAACATCCAGGAAGAGCCATGCCATAAGCCTGCCACCAGCATGGTGAGGAAGTTGTTGAAATACATGCGCACCTTTCCCTTCCGGTTTCCACCCAGCGGAATATACACATAATCGCGGAACCAGAAGGAAAGCGAGATGTGCCAGCGACGCCAGAACTCGGTAACCGAGAGTGAACGGTAAGGGAAATAGAAGTTGTCGGGCAGATAGAAACCCAGGATGGCTGCCACACCGATACTCATATCGCTGTATCCCGAGAAATCGAGGAAAATCTGGACAGGATAGCCGAAGAGCGCTGCCAGATTCTCGAAACCCGAGAAGGTTTGCGGTGCATCAAACACCCAGTTGTTGAACTGTGCGATATAATCGCTCAGCATATTCTTCTTGACCAGTCCCAGCATGATAAGAAAGAGTCCTGTCCACAGCATTCTGCTGGAAGCCTGTTCGTTTCGTTTCAGTCTGGGTATCAGGTTGGCGGCACGGGTGATAGGACCCGCCATCAGCAGCGGAAAGAAAGTGAGATAGAAACAATACTCCAGGAGCGTTACCTCCATGTCAAACTTGCGCTTATAGGTATCTACTGCATAGCTGATAGCCTGGAAGGTATAGAACGAGATACCTACAGGCAGAGCGATAGACTGCAGGGAGAAGTTGGTGCTGAACATCTCGTTGACTACATCGCCAATGATGAAATTGGTATATTTGAAATAGCACAGCAGAGCCAGGTCTACAAGCACCACGAAGGTGAGCAGCGCCTTGCGCGCCTTCCCCTCATGCAGTCTCATTTCCTGAGTTACAGCATAATTGATGCAAGCCGTAAGCGGCAGCATCCACATCACCATTCCGTTCACCTTATAGGCAAAGAAAAGGCTGAAGCAGATGACATACATCATCATGGCTGTGCGCGAATAGCTCTTGAGCAGAGAATAAATGGCAAGGAAGAAGATGAAGAGCAGCGCAAACGGAATGCTGCCCATCATCAGCGGAGAATCTGCCTGATAAACAAACAGCCGCTCTATCCAATGCCACAAGGCACTTATTTCGAATGTTGAATAATTCATTTGTCTGTTCTGAAGATATTATTTATTGAACTCTTTCTTATACGGAGTCTTTATGGTTTACATGCTTTACCGCTGGAACCGTCTTGTCAGCAGCCGGAGACGTTTTTCCTGCAGTTGCAGGTTCCTTGGTTGCAGCAGGACTTTCTGTGGTTTCAGGCACAGTTCCCTCAACAGGCATAGAAAGAGAATCCTTCTTCATAGCCGTGTTGTCTGCCCTATGTTTGGTTCCAGGAGGCAAGATGGTAATCTGTCTGTATCTGCGGTCACGCTTATCCGGCATTTCCAAACGGAACGGATGCACACAATGTCCGCTATTCATCCATTCAACAATCTTATCCATCCACATGGCAGATGAAGTCATAGTCGGATGCCGGCCGTCTTTCTGGCGTTCGAAGGTAAGTTTGTAGCTAGGATAATAGCCTCGTGGCCCCATCACCTCACGGAGGAGTTTGTTATATCCATTATCCTCACACCAGTTTGGCGGACCGATCCATATCGTCGGAATATTACCAATCTTGCTCAGGATGGCACGGATGCGTTTTTCACATCCCTTCATATCAGCCGTATACAGTTCGTTGCTGCCCAGACATACAAAGACATGGGTAGGTTTGATACGTTGAATATAATGCTGCAAGGTATCGGTAGCAGCCCAGTTTCTGGTGCCCGAACTCACCCAGGTAATACAGGTGAGCTTATGACCGTTCTTGTTGGCATAATCAGCCAGTCGCAGACCTAGATATTCCGACATCGAGTCGCCGAAGATCAGTACTCGCTGCGCCGCCGTATCCACGGGTTCTTTTATCATGCTGTCAGCCTTTTCCTCTTCAGCAAGCTCTGCCTCGCTTTTACCGGTGAGCGCATCCATTCCAATCTGTTTCAGCGGAATGTTTTCAGCCACTTGCTCTGGAATGAAGGCATAAGCCAGCAGTCCTCCAATGGCTATTGCCAGCAGGGCTATCATTTTCCAGGTTTCTTTCATTTTATATCTTTAATGAGTTTTTGGTTATTCTTTTTCTTATACATTCGCCCGACATTACAGCTGAAAGGGAGTGAGCACATTGAGCAACTTTCCGAAATCGGCCTTCGAGATGCGCCTTCCTCTCAAACTGCGCACCTGCGGATAGTCTTCGAAATAGTTCTCCATCGTAGTATACCACTGATGGGAAACCACTTCCCTGACCGTCTTCAGTTGATTTTCGATGCGACGGGCAAAACTCGGATTCACTCTCGAGAGATAATGTCTTCCATCATTCATCTCGATGGCAAGCATCAGATAGATTTGCGGTCCCTTCTTCTCTTTCCTGCTTCTTACGGTTTCACTTACCTTCCAACCCTTGGTGGATGTCGATACTCTGATATCCCAGCCATACTGGCTGTTGAGCTTATCCATCAGTCCCTTGAACACAACCCCGTGAGCCGAAGTATCTTTCAGTCCCGTATAACCGATGATGTAATGTATCATCTCGTGGAGCAAGACACTCTTTGCCTGCTTGTCGGTCATATCATAATAAGTAGACATGGAGAGTTTGAAATCGTAGAGTTTGGTGCGTCCCCATCTGGAGGCCCGCTTATAGGCAAGTTGCCCCAACCGAGTCTTGGCATGAGTAAGTCCGAGTTCAGGAACAGGCAGTTTTCCCCCGAAATATTCCTGGTCAAACCGTCTGAACCACTCCTCCATCCATTCTATTGTAACAATCATGTATGTATATTTATTCAATAATTATTCAGTTCTGTATATCAGATACTACAAAACGTTTGCAAAGATACAACTTTTTCTTTGTTTCTTTCAATATTTATCGAAAAATGCGTAACTTTGCACGCAAATTTACAACAAAAATGAACAAGACAGCACAGCATATCATAGATATTAAGAATGTGTCGAAAAGATTTGGCGAGAAAACAGCCCTCAACAACATCAATCTCTATGTGAGAAAGGGCGAATTTATGACCATTCTGGGTCCTTCGGGATGCGGAAAAACGACATTATTAAGACTTTTGGCAGGTTTTGAAACCGCCAGCGAAGGCATCATTACCATCGCCGGCAACGATATTACTAACCTTCCTCCTTACAAGCGAAATGTAAACACGGTATTCCAGAAATACGCTCTGTTCCCTCATCTCAACGTTTACGACAATATCGCCTTCGGTCTGAAACTCAAGAACACACCGAAGGAAGAGATTTTGCCAAAGGTGAAACGTGCCCTGAAGATGGTAAACATGAGTGATTACGAATATCGTGATGTCAACTCGCTTTCGGGCGGTCAGCAGCAGCGTATCGCCATCGCCCGTGCCATCGTCAACGAACCGGAAGTTCTTCTCCTGGACGAACCGCTTGCAGCACTCGACCTCAAGATGCGTAAAGACATGCAGCTGGAATTGAAGCAGATGCACGAACGCCTGGGCATTACCTTCGTATACGTAACCCACGACCAGGAAGAAGCCCTCACCCTGAGCAATACCATCGTGGTGATGAGCGAGGGAGAGATACAGCAGATAGGTACACCAACCGATATCTACAACGAACCAGCCAATGCTTTTGTTGCTGACTTTATCGGCGAGAGCAATATTCTCTGCGGAACGATGGTCCACGACTGTCTGGTGAATGTGGCAGGTACTGAACTGCCTTGTGTAGACAAAGGCTTCGGCTGCAACCAGGAAGTGGATGTCGTGATACGTCCTGAGGATATAGAAGTTTCCACCGATACCGCCCACGCCCAGTTTGTGGGCAAGATAACATCTTCTATTTTCAAGGGAGTACACTACGAGATGCTGGCAGAAACCGAGAAGGGCAATGAATTCCTCATCCAGAACTACAAGCATTTCGAAGTAGGTCAGACGATAGGAATGAGCGTGATACCCGACAATATTCACATCATGAAGAAGGAGCGCATCACCAACACCTTCGATGCAAAGGTAAACGGCGACGGAACGATAGAATTCCTGGGCTGCGAATACCAGATGGAGATTCCGGCAGAAATAAAGGACAAGATTCAGACCGATGAAAACGGAAACGAAACCATCCGGGTGAACGTACCTTTCAACAAGATAGAACTCTTCGACAACGAGAGCGAAGGAACCTTTACAGGCGACATCAGCTTCATCCTCTACAAGGGCGACCACTATCATCTCACCATCGATACCGACTGGGACGAGAAGCTCTATGTAGATACACAGGATGTATGGGATTTAGGCGATCATGTGGCCATCACCATTCCTCAGGAGAATATTTCGTTTGAATAAAAATTATTAATTCCTAATTATCAATTATAAATTGAACATTATCAAGTTTATCTCTTCGCGACAAAGCTGGTCGATACCTTACGCCATCTTTGCAGCGATATTTGTGGTACTGCCATTGCTTCTCATCATAGTGTTCGCATTTACCGATGAGAACGGAGCCCTGACGCTCTACAACTTCCAGAAGTTCCTGGCACACCCCGAAGCCATCAACACCTTTGTGTATTCAATAGGCATCGCCTTTCTCAACACCCTGCTCTGCATTCTGCTGGGCTATCCGGCCGCCTATATTCTGACACAAACCAGGATGAAGTATGCCAACACCATCGTCATGCTCTTCATTCTGCCGATGTGGGTAAACATCCTGGTGCGCACACTTGCCACCGTGGCCCTCTTCGATTTTGCCGACTTTCCGCTGGGTGAGGGCGCCCTCCTGTTCGGTATGGTCTACAACTTCATCCCATTCATGATTTACCCTATCTACAACACCCTGCAGAAGATGGACCGCAGCTATATTGAGGCAGCCGAAGATTTGGGAGCATCGCCTTGGCAGCAGTTCTTCAAGGTCATCCTGCCCCTCTCCATGCCGGGCGTAGCAAGTGGCATCCTGATGGTATTCATGCCAACCATCTCTACCTTCGCTATCTCCGAACTGCTGACGATGAACAACATCAAGCTCTTCGGTACCACCATCCAGGAGAACATCAACAATTCGATGTGGAACTATGGTGCAGCCCTCTCGCTCATCATGCTCTTCCTCATCGGTGCCTCTACCCTCATCGCAGGTGATGGCAGTAAACAGGAAGGAGGTATCAGATGATGCAGTCATTATTCAGTAAGGATATGATGAAGAAAGTATTCTTCCAAGGATATCTCTGGTTGCTCCTGCTGCTACTCTACTCCCCTATCTTCATCATCATTATCTTCTCGTTTACCGAAGCGAAGGTGATGGGCAACTGGACGGGTTTCTCGCTGCAGCTCTACAAGAATCTCTTTGCAGAAGGCACGCACCATTCGCTCACAGCGGCACTGGTCAATACCGTAACAATCGCCCTGATTACCGCAACCGTATCCACGCTCTTCGGAACCCTGACAGCCATCGGCATCTACAACCTGCGCAACCGCTATGCACGTAACGCCATACAGTTTGTCAACAACATTCCGATACTCAACGGCGACATCATCATCGGTATCTCGCTCTTCCTGCTCTTCATCACGCTGGGCATTCCGCAGGGCTATACTACCGTAGTACTCTCGCATATCACCTTCTGTCTGCCATACGTTATCCTGAGTGTGATGCCAAGACTGAAGCAGATGAATCCGAACCTCTATGAGGCGGCACTCGATCTGGGCGCCTCTCCGATGCAGGCACTTCGCAAGGTCATCATCCCAGAGATATTGCCGGGTATGATTTCCGGTTTCATGCTTGCCATCACGATGAGTATCGATGACTTCGCCGTCACCATCTTCACAATAGGTAACGAAGGTCTGGAAACCCTCTCCACATTCATCTATGCCGATGCCAGAAAGGGAGGACTGACCCCAGAACTTCGGCCGCTGAGTACCATCATCTTCGTACTGGTACTGGTGATGCTGATTATCATCAACAAACGTTCTGAGAAAAATAAGAAGAAATGAGAATGAAGAACAAGATATTATTAGGAGTCAGTGGAGTAAAAGGAGTTAAGACCATCGTCTTTCTCTTTCTTTGCCTGCTGATGATTCTGCCGCTCTCTTCCTGTTACAACAAAGAGAACCGTGAGGAGATTCTGAAGGTCTACAACTGGGCTGATTATATAGATGAAGACGTTCTTGCCAACTTTCCGAAATGGTATGAACAGCAGACCGGCAAGAAAATCCGAGTCATCTACCAGACCTTCGACATCAATGAGGTGATGCTTACCAAGATAGAGCGAGGTCATGAAGACTACGACGTGGTATGCCCGTCAGAATATATCATCGAGCGCATGCTCCGCAAAGACCTTCTCCTACCTATCGACACAGCCTTCGGCAAGACGCCCAACTATATCAGCAACGTATCACCATACATTGTTGAGCAGATAGATGCCACCTCCAACAATGGGCGCATCGCCCACCATTATGCCGTGCCTTACATGTGGGGAACCTGTGGCATCCTATATAATAAGGTGCACGTACCTATAAATGATGCACAGACCTGGGGAACATTATGGGACAGAAAATATCAGGGCAAACTCCTGATGAAGGATTCCTACCGCGACTCCTATGGCACCGCCCTCATCTGGGCACATCGCAAAGACCTGGAAGCAGGCAAGGAGACCATACCACAGCTGATGAACGACTATTCACCCGCTGCCGTAGCCACAGTAGAGAAAGAGCTGAAAGCTCTGAAGCCAAACATTGAAGGATGGGAAGCCGACTTCGGCAAGGAGACCATGACCAAAGGCAAAGCCTATCTCAATATGACCTGGAGCGGTGATGCCGTCTGGGCTATTGAAGAAGCCGGAAAAGTGGGTGTAGAACTGGGATATGAAGTACCGAAAGAAGGAAGCAATGTATGGTTCGACGGTTGGGTAATCCCTAAATATTCCCGCAATCCGAAGGCTGCCGCCTATTTCATCAACTATCTCTGTCAGGAAGACGTGGCACTCGCTAATATGGAGACTACAGGATATGTGAGCAGCGTGGCAGGCAAGAAAGTATTAGAAGCTATGAGCGATACTGAGGCTTATCCCAAACCTGTAAATCTGGCCTACTTCTTTGGCGAGGAAGGCAGGAGTGCCCATCTCAACCCTATCATGTATCCAGACAGCAGCATAGTAGCCCGATGCGCCATGATTCATGATGCCGGCGATCATACTCCCGAGGTATTGGATATGTGGTCAAAGGTGAAGGGCGACAATCTGGGCGGCGGCATCGTTATCTTCCTGCTAGCCGTAGTCCTTGCCCTCACGGTATTCGTTGCCATCAAGAAGTATGAACATTACAAGCACAGAAGGCTGTCGAGAAAACACCGCAGAAGACATGTGGTAAGGGTAAAAAGGTAAAAAAGTAAAAGGGTAAAAAGGTAAAAGAGAGGGAAAAAACCTATTTTATAGGGGAAAAAGAACATTTTTTGAAGGAAAAGAGAAAAAAATGCCGAAAAAATTTGGTAATATCAAATAAAAGCATTACCTTTGCACTCGCTTTTGAGATATAAAGCTTTTGGGTAGTTACCAGAGTGGCCAAATGGGGCAGACTGTAAATCTGCTGGCTATGCCTTCGGTGGTTCGAATCCATCACTACCCACTTTTCCCAAAAAATAACTCAAAAATTTAAGAGTCCGACTTTCGAGAGAGAGCCGGACTTTTTTCTTTTCATATAAATCCTGAACAAAAGAAGAAGAGTAAATTACTCTCCTTCTACCTGCGTCTTTGGCCAATTCACCAAATATAGCATCTCTGTGGCTCGTGTAAATGCAGTATAGAGCCAGTGGATATAATCGGGAGTAAGCATATCATCCGTCATATAGCCCTGGTCTACATAGACATGCGACCACTGTCCACCCTGCGCTTTATGACAGGTAACGGCATAGGCAAACTTCACTTGCAGAGCATTGAAATATGGGTCTTGCCGGATTGCCTTCATACGGTCTGCCTTCAGTGGTATGTCCTGATAATCCTCCTCTATCTTATGGAAAAGCTGCTCTTGCTGATCATGGGTCAAAGCAGGAGCCTCACTCGTCAAGGTATCCAGCAATACCGTAGCCTCCAGTTCATAATTGTCATAATCGGGAAATTTCAACAGAAGGGTGGCAAAATGAAAACCATAGAGTTCGATGCGACGGCTCACCTTCATCACCTTCGCCCTATCTCCATTAGCCAGAAAAGCAGGAATCTCATGACTTGGAACTTCGTTACTTTGAACTATATGATTAGCTAAAGTATTAAATTTTTCACTCTTCACTTTTCGTTCTTCACTTAATTGCCTTTCCTTTATCTTCTTTCTTTCTTCCTCCATCCAATAATAATTGTTCTTCACAATCATCAGCATGTCGCCACTCTCCAGTTCCTCTTCCCTATCAAGCACCATGTTGCGGATGCCTTGGTTGAAGATGTTGGCGCGCTTGTTGCTACGAGTCACCACAATGGTATCGTCCAGTCCTACATAATGATAGCTGTCGCCAAGAGCCTCGATGAGTTCTGCGCCCGGCATTTCCCTGATATCCGAGAAACCGGAGAAACGGATTTTAGGCAGTTGGGTAATGTCATCGTGGGTAATCATCTGACGGATGCGGGTAGCATTAAAGAGGATGCCCGACTGCTGACTCTGACGGACTACTTCGTTCAAATCGCACTCATAAACCGACAGTCCATATCCCTGGAGCATCGCAGCAGAAAGGGCTGGTGATTCTTCCTCACCAACAGGAGGCAACTGTGCCTTATCGCCAATCAGCAAAAGTCGGTCGTTACGTCCCTGATACACAAAATGAACCAGATCATCTAGCAGACAACCGCTGCCAAAGGTGGTTCCGCCCAATCCCAGATTGGCAATCATTGAAGCCTCATCCACCATAAAAAGCGTATCAGTATAGAGATTATCATTGAGATTGAACTGTCCATCCACTCCGGCAAACGCCTTTTCGCGATAGATGCGGCGATGAATGGTATAGGCAGGCATCCCGCTGTTCAGAGAGAAGACCTTAGCCGCCCTACCCGTAGGAGCAAGGAGCATCACCTTCTGGCGAACAGCACGGAGCGTACGGACGACAGCACCCGAAAGCGATGTCTTACCGGTACCCGCACTACCCCGGAGAATCATCACAGCATGAGGATTACTATCCGTCATAAACTGCACGAAAACATCGAGCGCTTGAGCCTGTTCTGGGGTTGGCGGAAAGCCAAATTGCTGTAATATCTGATATTTTAACTCTTCAATGTTCATATTTCGAAAACTTTTAGTATCTTTGCAGAAAATTTACTGCACCTATTTGCTGTGCAAAAGTAATAATACTTTTTGAAATGAGAAAAAGAATAAAGAATAATTATATTTTGGGAGCATGCGTCATCATCATGATGCTACTCTGTATTCTGAGTGTAAGCCAGCCCATCCGCTTCCAGAAAGCCATGACTAGCAGAGAAGCAGAGGTGAAGGAGAAACTGATGCAGATACGTCAGGCTGAAGAGAAATACAAGGCGAAACACGGCGTATATACAGGCGATTTCCCGACACTGGTAAAAGGCAAGTTCTTACAGGAAGATGCCCAATACATTCCCTATGCCAACGGTAAGAAGTTTACACTCGCTGCCACGGTTATCGTAGGAAAAAGCGGTAAGCAGATTCCGGTGATGGAATGTGGGGCCGGTTATGAAACCTTCCTCGACGGACTCGATGAAGGTTCCATCCAGCAGAAGATAGAGGAGGCCAACTATGCCGGCAACTATCCCGGACTCAAGATAGGCGATTTAACGACAGATAATAACAACGCAGGTAATTGGTAACAGATATGCAAATAAAAGGTAACAACATTCAGCAAGCACGCCTCACCATCCGCGTGAGCAGAAACACCCTCAGTTTTTCGGTAGTTGACCGTGAAGCTGAGCATCAGCTCATCTATGAACCTTATACAGTAAAGAGTGGTGTTTCGATGGCAGCCAACTTGCGTCAGGCTTTCAAGGAGAGTACTCTCCTGCAGCGGGGATACCAGAAGGTACGCGTATATCTCGATTCGCCTATCCTGCTGGTTCCTATCGAAGAATTTCATGAAGAGGATATCGATGTGCTCTATCAGCATGCCTTCAACAGTCATAACAGCGATGCCATTCTCTACAGAGTGCAGCCGGAACTGAATGCGGTAGCGGTATTCCCTATCAACAAGGATTTGAAGATGGTGGTAGAAGACAACTTCAAGGATGTCCGCTTCACACCTATCATGCAACCGATGTGGCACTATCTGCATCATCGCAGTTTCACCGGCATTCACCGCAAGCTCTATGTTTATTTCCACGACAAGAAGCTGGACGTTTTCGGTTTCGAGAAGAACCGTTTCAAATTCTTCAACTCGTTCAATGCCGAGCATGCCAAGGATGCCCTCTATTTCATTCTCTATGTATGGAAGCAGTTAGGATTCAACCAGATGCAGGATGAGTTGCATGTATCAGGCAATGTTCCGGATAAGGACTGGTTCCTCTACAACACGAAACTCTATATCAAGAAGACCTTCATTCTGAATCCTGCCGCCGAATTCAACCGTGCGCCCATCACAGAGATTAAAGGTCTGCCATTCGATTTGATGGCGCTGTACTTAAGTAAGTAAAGTGCGTTGACAAAAAGGCGCTAGCCCCACTCAACATTTAACATTCAACATTTAATATTCAACATTAAAACAAATGAGAATCATAACAGGACAATATAAGGGACGCCATTTCGACATTCCACGTTCGTTTAAGGCGCGTCCGACAACAGATTTTGCAAAGGAGAACATCTTTAATGTGCTGCAGGGATATATTGATTTCGAAGATACCTCTGCCCTCGACCTCTTTGCCGGTACGGGCAGCATTTCGCTCGAACTGGTATCACGAGGCTGCAGCCGGGTAATCAGCGTAGAGGCCGACCGCGATCATGCCAACTTCATACGCCAATGTTTTCAGAAGTTGGGCGAAGACAAAGATATTCTGATTCGTGGTGATGTATTCCGTTTTCTGAAGACCTGCAAGCAGAAGTTTGACTTTATCTTTGCTGATCCTCCATACGCTCTGAAGGAGTTGCCGCAGATTCCAGACCTCGTTCTGAATGGCGACTATCTCAACGAAGGAGGCATCTTCGTCTTTGAGCATGGTAAAGACTATGATTTCTCCGAGCATCCACGATTTCTGGAGCACAGAAGTTACGGAAGCGTAAACTTCTCAATATTCAGATAGAAAAAATCCCCGTTTGCACCAGACAAGATGCAAACGGGGATTTTTTCGTTACAACAGCGGCGAGAGTAATCTTACCGTACTCTCGAAAAGACGCTGCAGAAACGGACGTTTTACGAAATAAGATACATCATCTACCAGGATACTCTTCGCCTCATCCCGCAGATAGACAGCCTTCACGCGCTGTGCCATCCCCTCATCAAAGAAGAACGCATTCGCTTCGAAATTATTCTCAAAACTTCGGAAATCGATATTCGTACTGCCTATCGTACAGAGATTATCATCACTCACCAGCAATTTACTATGATTAAAGCCTGCCGTATAGAGATAAACCTTTACGCCAGCCTCTATCGCCTCCATCACATACGAACGCGATGCCCACTCTACCAGTTTGGCATCAGCATGACGGGGCAACATCAGACGGATATCCACACCCGCCAGAGCTGCTGTTCGCATGGCAAACAATACTGGTTCAGTTGGCAGGAAATAAGGCGTTTCCATATACACATACTTCCGGGCCTGAAGCAGGATGCGGACATAGCCCTGCATGATATCAGGCCAAGGACTGATAGGACTGCCCGTAACTATCTGCACGAGACAATTGTTGTGGATATGCGCACTGACCGGTGGATAATACTGGCGATTGGTAACTAATGTACGGTCTACGAAATACCAGTCTACCAGAAAGGCTCTCTGAATGGCGTAAACGCCACCGCCCTCAATACGGAGATGCGTATCGCGCCAGGTCTGTTTCTTATCACCCTTCACATAGCGCAGAGCTATATTCATGCCGCCGATAAAGCCCACTTTACCATCTATGACACAGAGTTTGCGGTGGTTACGATAGTTTACCTTACTCGTAAAAGCCGGAAAGCGGACTGGCATGAACGAATGTACATCAATGCCTGCATCACGCATACGTTCAAAGAATTCATCCTTCACCTTCCAGCAGCCTACATCATCATAAATCAGTCGCACCTCTACTCCCTGCTCCGCCTTATCAATCAAGGCATCAGCTATCAGATATCCCAAGGCATCGGCTTCGAAGATATAGGTATCGAGATGAATATGATGCTTTGCCTGTCCTATATTATATAATAAGGTAAGGAAGAAATCGTAGCCATCGGTATAAATATCCACCTGATTATCTTTAAAAGGCAGCGCCCAACTCTGGTTGGCAAAGAGATTCATCAGCGGTTTATTGCTGTCTGGCAGGTGAAGATTCTCCTGCTCTACGAACTCGAGCATGGAGCGCTTGGTGAGCTGGTCCATGCTGCGGTCGCTGATAAGCCGTTCCTTGCGGGTATTCTGTCCGAAGAAAAAATAGAAGATGATACCCACAAAGGGGATGAAGAAGAAGACCAATATCCATGCCATCGTCTTGGCGGGCTGACGATTGTCCATCAAGACGGTGATGATAGCCGGAACGGTTATCACGACATAAAGCAACAGATATATCCAGTGAAAATAAATCATATAGCATTTCTCCTTTTTTATCTCTAATACTTCTTTACAGAGTTTTCTCCCCCACAAGACAGGGGCTCCGGTTAATTGAAGATATTGTTTGCCTGGCTCGCCAGAAGCGTGTTCATCTGCTTGAGTTTCATAAACTCCTGCAGCAGTTCACGATTGGTCGGATTCCTGGCAAACTCCTGCTGTACCTCAATAATACGCTGAGCAATATAATGAGTGCGGAAGCTCAAGATGTCTTTAAAGACAAACTGACGGAGCTTATCGGCGCTCATCTTCATCTGCAGACTAGCCGTAGATACCTCCTGGTCACCTGTAGGCAAACCAGCCAACCTGCTGATTTCCGGATTCGGATGATTGGCAAAATAAGTTTCGGCGACAAAATCATCTTCTTTTTCCAGATGCTCCACAGCCTCCTGCATAATCTGATTATATAAATCATTATGAAACTTAAAGCCATCTCCACCCAAATCAAGACTGATATACTGGGCCACAGCTACCTCCACATCATTTCCGTCTACATCCTGTACAGTGATGAGCTGGTCGCCATGATGAATAATCAACTGTACCAGAAGTCCTTCTACCTCCAGGAGTTTATCCAGTGGGGTAACCGCTCTCATCGCTGATTGCGCCTGCTGCGCTGCCGCTACAGGCGAATCTTTCAATCCCGCTGCACGTCGCTCTGCCTTTACCTGCTCACTCATACCGTTGCGCACAAAATTGTTCAAGGCATTCACGATAATTGCCTCGTTCACGCCCAAACGGTGAGAACAGTCGGTGATATAAGAAGCGCGCGTTATCTGATTCTTGATTTTCGAGATGCTCTCTACAATCGAATTGATAGCCTGGCTTCTCTTTACAGGGTCTGTCACGCCACGCAGCAGAATATCGGTCTTAAACTGTATGAAGTCGGTCTGATTCTCCTGAATATATCTTCTGAATTCCTCTGCCGAATGACTGCGGGCGAAACTGTCAGGGTCATTACCATCAGGGAGGAAGAGAACCTTTACGTTCATCTCTTCTTCGAGCAGCATATCGGTACCTCTCAGCGCAGCATGAATACCCGCATTATCGCCATCATAGAGAAGAACGATGTTACTGGTAAAGCGGTGCAGCAATCTAATCTGATGCACGCTCAGCGCTGTACCCGAGTTGGCCACAACATTTTCGATGCCACACTGATGCATCGAGATAACATCGGTATATCCTTCCACCATAAAGACACAATCCTCCTTGGCTATCGCCTTCTTGGCCTGATAGAGTCCATAGAGTTCGCGCTCCTTATGATAGATAACGCTATCAGGCGAGTTGACATATTTCTGGCTGATGCCCTTGGTTCTGCTGTCGAGAACTCGTCCGCCAAAAGCTACCACCTTGCCGCTCACGCTGAACCAAGGGAAGATGGCTCTGCCCGAGAAACGGTCAAGAATCTTATCCTCACCCGACTTATTGCCGGCTTCGTCCTTATCCACCTTGAAGCAGAGTCCCGTATCAACCAGATATTTCGGATTATAGCCAGCCGCCTTAGCCGCCTCAGCAAGAGCAGTACGCTTAGGGAGCGCAAAACCCAACTGGAATTTTCTGATGATATCATCCCTGAAACCTCTTCCTCGGAAATAAGCCATACCGATAGCGATACCATCCACATCATGCAGGAGAATATCCTGAAAATATTTCGCCGCCCAATCGTTGACGATAAACATGGATTCTCTTTCGCTCTCGCGCTGTTTTTCTTCATTGGTCAGTTCACGCTCTTGAATTTCTATTTTATATTTCTTGGCGAGCCAGCGAAGGGCATCTGGATAGGTCATCTGTTCCAGTTCCATCAGAAAGTTGATTGCATTGCCTCCCTTTCCACAGGTAAAGCAATGACAGATACCTCTTGTTGGAGATACGGAGAAAGATGGATTGGAATCGTTATGAAAAGGACACAAGCCGACATAATTGATGCCACGCTTCTTGAGCGTAACAAATTCAGATACCACCTCTTCTATCTTGGTGGCATCCATAATTTTTGCTATCGTCGGTCTGTCTATCATTATATATATTCTTTTTTCTGTTTTTACTATGCAAAATTACTATTTTTCTTTGAAAACACAAAGAGAAACGGACAGAAAAGTAAAAATGAAACATATTAAAAACTAAAGATTACATAAAATAAAGTATATCCGGATAGTTTTGGCTACCTTTGCAACCGGCAAAAACACATTGCTGACAATCGGATAAAATAACAACAAGATAAATAAACATGAAACTAAACAACATCAAGCAAACATTCCTGGCAAGCGCTGCCCTGCTCTCAACAATCAGCATAAGCGCAGCCGACAGATTTGTAGATTTCAAGCAAGGAGACTTGCTGCTGAATGCCAATAACCGGGTAGAAATCTACATGGATACCAACGACTGCAAGGGAGTGAGCTATGCTGCTCATGCCCTGCAGAAAAATATAAAAAGTGTGAGTGGAGCCACAGCCACCCTCACCTCGGATGCCGGTTTTCAGAAAAAAGCCGACACAGCCCTACCAGCTATCCTCGTAGGCACCATCGGCCATTCAGCAGCCATCGACCAACTGGTGAAACAGAAGCGCATCAACGGAAACCTACTGAAGGGCAAACGTGAAAAGTTTATCATCACGCTCATAGATGGTCAGCTCGTCATCGCAGGCAGCGACCGCCGAGGCACCATCTACGGCATCTACGAACTCTCGCAGCAGATGGGCGTATCGCCTTGGTATGACTGGGCAGACGTACCTGTAGAGCACCACGATTCTATTTTCGTAAACAAGGGTATCTATACAGATGGCGAACCAGCCGTACGTTATCGCGGCATCTTCCTCAACGATGAGGCACCTTGCCTAACGTCATGGGTAAAGAACACCTACGGCACCGGATATGGCGACCACCGTTTCTATCAGCGCGTCTTCGAACTGGTATTGCGACTGAGAGGTAACATGATGTGGCCTGCCATGTGGGGCTGGGCTTTCTACGCAGATGACCCGGAGAACGAGAAGACGGCAGATGAGATGGGCGTAGTGATGAGTACTTCCCATCATGAGCCGATGGCCCGCAACCACCAGGAATATGCCCGCAACCGAAAGGGATGGGGGCCATGGAACTATCAGAAAAACAAGGCAAACCTGCAGAAGTTCTTCCGTGAAGGCATTGAGCGAATGAAAGGAACAGAACAGATTGTAACCATCGGAATGCGCGGCGACGGCGATGAAGCGATGAGTGAAGAGGCAGATACGAAACTGATGACCAACATCATCAACGACCAGCGTAAGATTATCGCTGACGTAACCGGCAGAAAGGCTAGCGAAACCCCACAGGTTTGGGCACTATATAAAGAGGTATTGGATTACTACGACAAGGGTATGAAGGTGCCTGATGACGTAACCCTCCTGCTCTGCGATGACAACTGGGGTAACGTACGCCGTGTGCCGAATGCCAAGGAACGCAAGCACAAAGGCGGTTGGGGCTTATACTATCACGTAGATTACGTAGGTGCTCCAAGAAACTCAAAGATGCTCAACGTTACTCCTGTGCAGAATCCTTGGGAGCAGTTGACGCTTGCTTACGAGAATGGCATTGACCGTCTCTGGATTCTCAATGTTGGCGACCTCAAGCCGATGGAATATCCTATCAGCCAGTTTATGGACATGGCTTGGAATCCACGTAAATACGATGTAAACAACATCACCCGTCATACCCGCGACTGGTGCGCACAGCAGTTTGGCGAATCGCAGGCCGATGAAGCTGCCCGCATTCTGAACCTCACCTGCAAGTACAACGGCCGCTGCACCCCAGAGATGCTCGACAAGAACACCTACAGTCTGGAAAACGGAGAATGGCAGGAGGTGGTAAACCAGTATCTCCAGCTCGAAGCCGATGCGCTGCGCCAGTACAACAGTCTGCCGGCATCCTATCACGATGCCTATCGCCAGATCATTCTCTTCCCTATCGAGATGATGAGCAATCTGCACCAGATGTATTTTGCCCAAGCACAGAACCACGCCCTCTACAAGCAGGGCAATCCGAAGGCGAATGTATGGGCTGATGAATGCGAGCGCCTCTTCAAGCGCGATTCACACATCTGCGACTATTACAACCATAAGATGGCTGGCGGCAAGTGGAACGGCATGATGACCCAGAAGCATATCGGCTACAAGAGTTGGAATGATGATTTCGAGAAGGATACCTGTCCGGAGCTCTTCCGGGTAACCTCCAAGGATGGAGTGATTATCAGCGAAAACAACGGCGTGGTAGAAATCGAAGCTCCTTACTATAGCAGCAAGACGGATGCTGCCGAGGCAAAATGGACAGAGATTCCATTCATGGGCAAAAGCGTATCGGCAATGACTCTGATGCCGTATACCAAGAGTGTAAAGGGAGCCAGCATCACTTACAAGTTTAAGATGCAAGTTAGCAAAACTTCGGATGGCAAGGCATTTAATGGCAAGCAGAAGGTTCGCATTCATGTGATTACCAAATCAACCTTGGATTATCTCAACAAGGGCGGCTTAACCTATGGTGTAAGTTTAGATGGCGCTTCTCCTGTAGAGGTTAACTTCAACAAAGATTTGAACGAGAAGCCGGAGAACATCTACAATATCTATTATCCAACGATAGCCACTCGCATCGTGGACAAGGTGATAGAGCTAGAGCTGCCAGCCTCATCCGATGGCATCCACACCCTCACCCTCACTCCTAACGACCCAGCCATCGTCTTCGAGAAAATCGTGATTGATGGAAGAGGAGGAAAAAAGAGTGTCAAGGTGATTTAAAGGTAGCATATAATAAAAGGTATAGGCACGCACCCACGAAAGGATGCGTGCCTATTTTTATAAAAAATGGTTAATTCATTTGGTAATCAGAAAGTTTTCTCGTATTTTTGCATGAATTATCAAGAGAAATCGCTTATGTGTAAATTTGAAGAAATAGAAGGTTGGCGTCTTTCCAATGGCAAGACCATCCGAGAGATCAAAAATGCCGTGCATGAGGAGGTAAATTTGGGGCGAATATATCTCATCATTAGCATTTTGCTTGCTTATATGGGAACTATTAGCATGCAAGCTCAATCATGCGAGGGTCGAGTGTACCTAAAGAATGGTATCCAGCAACTCTATGAAAGTAATGACCGAATAGACTTGCCACGCAAGAAAAAGGATGTTCAAGTTTATAGAAACTTCTTTTCTCGCCAATGCACTAGCGACGTGATACCTTTCGCCAACATTGATTCTGTAGTGGTGTGGAATGCCACCTCCAAGCAAAACGTACGCACACTTGTTCCTTTGGAAAATGTGGGATGGAGCTGGCTATATATCAACCACCCACGATTGCAAGTCTATATTTATGCCTCCCAAGGTTATTCCGTGACGGACATGGGAGGAATGAAAGCTAGGCAATGTAACACAGCAGCAGCAATGTTTTTCATCCCAAGCAAGACGGCTTGCGACTTCTATGTCAGACAGACTGATGGCAAGCTTATATGTCTGGGAGATACCTATAAGAAATGCGACAAACCCTTTATCCGAGAACTTTGCCACTGTGTAGGACTTTCGCAGGAATGGGAAAAGAAACTCATTGGACTAGGTGAACACAACCGAAGTTCTATGATACAACGAGTGATAGAAGTATTAGATGGCAAACAATAAATAACAACTAAAAGGAATCATTATGAAAGCAATGAAGTTTTGGCTGCTCATAGCAGTAATGGTGGTAGCGATAGCTGCACACGCTCGCAAGAATGACGACCCAGAAATGCGTCATGTTCGCCTCACTATGATGGATGGCAAACAGATAGAGGGCTACATTCCTAAGAAGTACATGGGGTGGGCGTTAGAATATCAAGTAAGACTTGCCGAGAATCCAGATGGCAAAAAAGCCAAGAAGTACGATGCTGAGAAAGTAACCAAGATGGAATGGCTTGCACTTACAGAGGAACACCCTGAAGGCGAAGTGTGGGAACATTGCCAAACGATAGCACGTAATTCGATTAGGGCTGTAAAAGAGGATCGCCTTATGGAACTCCTTTACCGCGGCAAGAATGCATCTGTCTACCAAGTTCACGTATTTCTGCCTGGCAATGGCATAAACACAGGAAACTCTTGGGCTACTTGGTATGCACTGAAGCCTAATGGACAGGAAAGGGCATTTATTCTTTACAATGCAACGCTTGGCAAAATGGGAAGCCTGGATAGACAATTCAAGGATCAAAAGGAATATGAGGGACTGAAGAATTACATTCTTGAATGGTGGAACAAAGATAAGTCTTTAGCTAGGAAGCAACTGAATGATGGCGTAGCTATCTTTAGCCATATCTATGATGAATGGAAAGCAGCTTCCAGTAAACAATAATAGTTCCTGCGGAGGGCACTTTCGTGCCCTCCGCAGGAACTATTATAATGATCCGGATTAAGATTCTCCGACCAGCCAACACTACACACAACTTAACTACCTATATAAATGACTGATTATAAGCATACTCTGGTGATTGCGAAAGGAGAATGAAATTTTAATTACTGTTTTTGAGAAGCTATTCCCGAAGGTGACTTTATGTCGAATCGGCTCAAAATACCATACCAGTTCCCTTTCGGGGTATGATGATCACTTTTTTTATAATATTTCACTTCTCTCTCAACATCCATTCCCACGTAGGAAGAACATGAACCTGCTTGCCATCTATCTCAAGTTCTTCCTTCTCCTCCATCGTAAGAATATATCCCTCAGCCAAGCCATAAGCATTCATGGCTTCCATCAGCCCCTCGATTTCTCGCTTGCGAGTTTTCTCGTCATTCATCACTATCGTTACTTGATAAGCCTTCATGATTCTCATGCCCTCTCTAACAACAAAGTCGCACTCCTTCTTATCTGCATGATAAAAAACATCATATCCGCGGCGTTTCAACTCGATGAATACATTTTTTTAAGTAAACAACCAAATAAATCTTCATTTTTGTTCATTCAGAATGAGTAATTCTGAGCAAAAACACTCATTCTGAATGAGCGTTTCTTGAAAAGCGCCTTTTATTCACCTTCTACCTTGCATCCACTGAACCCCATTTCCTGCGCCTTCTCAGGTACGAAGGTGTAATAGATAGTCTCAGCCTCATCACATACCTCCCCTGCGAATTGCCAAGGGTGAGATGGATGGCAACAATGTTGTGACTTATATGATGCAAGGAAGCAATTATAACGATGCAAGAAAGCAATTATAACGATTGCGTGACATTTGTCATGTGATTATACGACACTTATCATACGGTCGGATGACAAATGCCGTATAATCACATGACATATACCAATGTTTAAATAAACCTAATAGTTTACACCAAAAGATACAAGTTATCACATTATTATATATATTTGCATCATCTTTCATAGAAGACAAAGAATATAGAAAACAACGAACCATCAAACAACAAGAAATATGGAACTGAAATACGACATTTACATGCTCAACAATGCCCAGGGCACAGGAGAAAAGCGCCAATACATTCGTATCGTGCAGCATGAACCTATGACCGAGAAGCAACTGCAAGAGAAAATCCAGAGCCGCTGCTCACTCACCAAGGGAGATGTGGCTGCGGTGTTGGCAGAGCTTCATGACCTTTTGGTGGAAGAATTCTCCATGGGACGCCGCTTTTATATCCCAGAGATAGGCTACTTCTCCATGTCGGCTAGCCTAGAGATGCCAGAGGAGAATCCAGACAAGAAGATTACGGGCAAGGAAGTACGCATCACCGGCATCAACTTCCGACCAGAAGGTAAGCTAATGGAGGAAGTACAGCGCAACGTCCATTTCGTCCGCTCCCGCTATTCCAACCAATCTACAAAATACTCCGAGGAAAAGATGTTAGAGAATATCAAGGAGTATCTTCAAAAGAATCGTTACATCACCACTCGCATCCTGCGCATCCTCTTTGGCTTGACTCCTTACATGGCACAGAAGTGGCTCAACCATTTCTGCGAGAAAGGCATCATGGAGAAGGAAGGCACCCAGCATGCTCCTATCTATTTCTTGAAGTGAAGGGAGGAAGAAATTCTATATTTCAATTTAATCATCATTATTATGACAAAGGAAGAGCTGATAGACAGAATCAACGACATCGAATGGGAGGACTTCGAGGCTAAGGAGGCCAAGAGCGAACTCCCTAAGAATATATGGGAAACCGTAAGTGCATTCGCCAACACTTCCGGCGGATGGATAGTGCTTGGAGTAAAGCAGAATGGCAAGAAGTTTGAAATATCAGGAGTTGACAATGCAGAGAAGTTGGAACAAGACTTCTTGGGCACCTTGCGTTCCCAAAAGTTCAATGAGCCAGTCGATGCCAAGAGCATGCTCTATCATATAGATGGGCATAGGGTCTTGGCATTTCATATTGCCTCATCACCCCACAAGCCTATCTACTATAACAATCCACAGAATACATTCATCCGATTTGGCAGTGGAGACCAACGAGCAACCAATGGTGAGATAACCGCCATGTTTCATAACCAATCATTCGGCATCAAGTCTGAGCAAATACTCTTAGACTCAGACCTCTCCATGCTCAATGAGGATACCATTCGTGACTATCGCAACTACTTCAAGCTCTATAGTCCTCGTCCTAATCTGATAGGCAATGACATCGCCGACTTCTGCAAGCGCATCGGAATTGCCGACAATGAGGGACATCTGAATTATGGTGGTTTGATGTGCTTTGGCAAAGAAGAATGGGTTCGCCGTTATGTTCCTACGTTTTGGATGGACTTGGTGGAGATTCCAGGTAGAAGTGTAAGAGAAGCCCGAACCCGCTATACCTACCGCATTCCCGAGCAAGAGAACCTTTGGGAGTATTTTCAGATTATGATCAGGAGACTGCGCCTCATCGTGGATACGCCTTTCATGATGAACGATGAGGGTTTCAATGTGGAAGACCGCTCGCAGTTTAAGATTTTGCGAGAAGCATTGGTCAACATGCTCTCCCACTTCGATCCATTCAGCACCATCCACTCGTGCATTCATATCTATACCGACAGAGTCGAGTTCTTCAATGCCGGTGGCTATCCTGTGCCAATATCTCAACTGGGCAACCATCTCTACTCCAATCCTCGCAACCCAATTATTGCCAAGATATTCAGACTGGTAAACCTATCTGAAACCATCGGTTATGGTTTTGACATGATGAACGAGTGGAAAGAAATCACAGGCAATGACGTGACTTTTGAGAGTGATATTTGCACCAGCACTGTCACTTTTTGGCTGGATAGTGACAGAGTTAGTGACAGAGCTACTAACAGAGCTACTAACAGAGCTACTAACAGAGCTACTAACAGAGCTGAAGGTGATAATACATATACAGATGCAACAGACAAAGTTGTATCCATTCTTAAGTTCTGCAAAGAACCAAAATACAGAAAGGAAATATACGATTTAATTGGTGTTACGTATCAACAATGGAACTTCAAGGCATTCATCGAACCTTTGCTACTTCATGATTATCTGGAACTTACGGTACCAGATAAGCCGACAAGTCCTAAGCAACAATACAGAACGACCAAAAAGGGTTTGTTGTTCTTGGAGACAATATAAACAATCCGACTCTGTCGTTTTGTTTTGATACAGAACGACAAAGTCAACGACAGAGTCAGATAATTCAAGCTCTGCTACTTTTCATGAAATAGTAACAGAGCTAGTAACTATGTTAGTAACCATGTCGGTAACTATGTCAGTAATTATTTTCAAAAAAAGAAAAATTATGAACGATATAAAACTTACATCAGATAAAATAGGGAAAAAAGAAGTTAAGAAACTACGCCAAAAGCTTTTGAAAGACTTTCTTCACACATTTCCTCTGGATTCGCTCCAAGGCATGACTTTGGAGCAATATACCAATTTGAACAAAGATGACTCTTTCTGCTATTGGCTAGAATCTCGCACATACGAGTTGGGATCTATATGGGGTGGCTCATCATATAAATTTGGTATCTATGAATATCGTATTAAGACCAATATTCACAACACAAAGTTTATCAGCGATGAAAAATATGCTTGGTATGCAAGATATAATAAGCCTACAGCTCAAGAAGCTTTCAACGTAGTAAAGAACGCTATCATCAAAATTGCAACAAACGCCAGCAATGGAAACTTTGAGGTTTTAGATACGATCACAGAATTAGGAGAAGGCTACAGATGGAAGATAGCATTCTTATACTCCAACAACCAACTTATCCCCATTTACAAGAAAGACATGCTTGTACAATTGGCAACACATTTTGGTTTAGCAGGAGCTAAAGCTATGCCTATATCAAAACTTCAAGCTTTCCTAATGCAGCAGAAAGGAGACAAGGACATCTTTGACTATTACGAAGAATTGCTTACTATTTTGAAAGAATTAGACTATGTTCAGACTACAGAAGCTACAAATGAGACAGAAGACAATATCAACAAGCAATATTGGTGGCTCGTAGCCAGCCCTAAGATTTGGAGTTTCTCCAAGATGAAGGTTGGTGATATACAAGACTATACTCTTTACAATGAGAACGGCAATCCAAGAAGAGTCTTCCAAAACTTCATGAATGCCAAGAAAGGGGATATTGTCATAGGATATGAGGCCAACCCTGTGAAACAAATCGTTGCCATTGCCGAAATCGACACGCCATCAGATGGGCAGCATATTTGTTTCAAAAAAGTTGAATCCCTGCAATACCCTATCGACTACGCCTCATTCAAGGATGCACCAGAGCTAAAAAGCATGGAATTCATTCAAAACAAGAATGGCTCACTATTCAAAGTTGCCCCTGACGAATATGAGTACCTGATTGATCTCATCAGAGAATCCAATCCAAAAGAAGAAAACAAACAGCTGAAACCCTATACACAAGAGAATTTTCTCAATGAGGTATATATGAGCGAAGAAGACTATACCAAGCTGCGCTTGCTTTTGCAAAACAAGAAGAACATCATCTTGCAAGGAGCACCTGGCGTAGGTAAGACATTCTCCGCTAAGAGATTAGCTTACTCTATGATGGGGGATATAGACGAATCGAGAATCGAATTCATCCAATTCCACCAAAATTATAGCTATGAGGATTTCATGATGGGGTATCGACCTAACGAAGATGGTGGATTCGAACTCAAAAAGGGAGTTTTCTATAACTTCTGTAAAAGAGCCCAAAGTAATCCGGACAAAGATTACTACTTCATTATAGATGAAATAAATCGTGGAAACCTGAGCAAGATATTTGGTGAATTGTTAATGCTAATAGAAAAAGACTATCGAGACACAGAAATTAAATTGGCTTATAATGGCGAAATGTTCTGTGTGCCAAGCAACCTATATATAATAGGTATGATGAATACAGCAGACAGAAGTCTTGCCATGATAGACTATGCCTTGCGCCGTCGATTTAGTTTCTATGAAATGACTCCTGGATTTGACACTGAAGGTTTCAAGAAGTACCAAGAGTCCATAGGAAATGATAAGTTTGATAAAGTTGTCAATGCCATAGTTTCACTCAACCATGACATTATCAATGACGATTCACTTGGTTCGGGATTCTGTATCGGTCACAGTTACTTCTGCTCTTCCAAGCCAAATGACATCAACGATTTGTGGTTGGAAAATATCGTGGAATACGACATCAAGCCAATGCTTAGAGAATATTGGTTTGACAACGATTCGAAGTATCAAACGGCTGTAGAAAAACTATTAGACGCACTCAAATGACGAAAGACAAGAACATATTCATACTCAACATCTACTATATGCTCACTTATGCTTTTCGTGAGCTAAAGCAGAACAACTATGAAGAGATTGCTGGTGAGAATTTCGACAACATACAACAATTGTTTGCCGAAATTCTCATCAAGGGCATCTCATGCCAACTGAAACAAGGTATTTTCAAGCAATATATCATTCGCAAAGACTCACTCCCTACCCTTCGCGGAAAACTTGACTTGAACGCTACCATCCAAAACAAGTTATGCAGAAAGCAAGAAATCGGTTGTGAATATGATGAGTTATCGGAAAACAACATCTTCAATCAGATTATAAAAGCAACTGTCTTTGGTCTTCTCAAGCACGGAAACATCAAAAAAGATCAAAAGACTAAGCTAAAGAATCTCATGCTGTTCTTTTCAGGCATCGACATCATCGAACTAAGCACGATAAAATGGAATATACTGACATTTGACAGGAACTACAAATCCTATCAAATGCTACTTTATATCTGTTATTTCCTTACCGAGGATATTCTGATGACAACAGAAAAGGGGAAATACAAGATGAAGTCATTTACTGATGAACATCTTTGTCGCCTTTTCGAGAAGTTTGTCTTAGAATACTATAGGTCTAAACATCCTGAATACAAGGCTCAAGCTGCACAAATAGATTGGAACATCGACCGAGATGTATCTTCCACTCATATTCTTCCTATCATGCAAACAGACATATTACTTACTCTCAATGACCGAACGCTCATCATTGACACCAAGTATTATGGACATACCATGCAAGTGCAATTTGACAAAGCGACAATACATTCTAACAACTTGTACCAAATTCATACATATGTCATGAATAAGGACAAACTGCATTCGGGCAAAGTGGATGGCATGTTGCTTTATGCTAAAACAGACGAAGACATCACACCCAATGGAAGTATGAAGCTTGCGGATGGCAATACCATATACTTCCGCACTCTTGACCTCAATGTACCTTTCGCTGAAATAGAGAAGCAATTAGAGGCTTTCGTATCGTATTCAGTTTACTAAAAAATGCCGATAGTGGTGCCAAAAGTCGTTTTTTAAAGCACTTTTGGCACCACTGTCAGCACTTTTTCCATTGATTTCATCCAATCAATTGGACGGTTTTATGCTTATTTTATCCAATCAATTGGACAAAAAGAGAATCAACCTCTCTGATACTGACAATGGAATCATGAAATAAAAGGGGAAAGTGCCAAATCACTTTCCCTCTTTCTCCTCCATCCATTCTTCCAACACCTTGCAATATTCATCGTTTTGCTCGGCAAATGGCATGTGTCGGGCTCCTACGAAGAGATGCCACTTGGAATCTTGGATACCATCATAAAGTGTCTTTGCTACCAATGGAGTACAGAGGTCGTTGGTGCCACTCATCACCAAGCAAGGCACTTGGATTTCGCCCAGACAGTCGGTGTAATCATAATCACGGAGCGTACCAGTAGGAGTGTATTCATTTGGTCCCCAACCATGAAGATAAGCCTCAGCACCAGCACGCTTCTTCCGGCGAAGACACTCTGGACTATTCTCCGTCACCTCACCGGCACAATGCAGGAGCATGAAGTGTTCATTCGCCTTGGCATACGCCTCGCTCGAAAAGTCATCCTTCGCCTCAGCCTCAGCGATGGCACGCTGGTCTTCCTCCGACATAAACTTAATCATGCGATGTTGCTCACTTGCCCAAAGCTTGCTGCTCGAAAGAGTGCTGCTGAGGATGGCTGACTTCACGCCCTTTGCTTGCTTCTCTATCAGATAGATGATGGCGAGCATGCCACCCCACGACTGTCCCAAGAGATGAAAATGGTCGATGTGGAGATAGTCGATGAGCACACAGAGTTCGTTGAGCCAAGTCTCAGGAGTCCAGAGTTCGGGATGTCCCTCCACAAATGAGTTACCACAGCCCAACTGGTCGTACATGATGACAGCTCTACCTGATTCCGCTACCCTATCCAATAGCTCGAAATAGTTGTGGGTACTGCCTGGTCCACCATGCAAGAGGATGATAGGGCTCTTGCCCTCCTCTGTTTTACCTACGATACGATAATATGTTTGATAGCCCATGAAGGGCATATATCCTTCCTTGATTTCCATTGTCTTCAAATGTTTTTATTGTTACCTAAACTGTGTTATCTAATTTTGCTGCTCCTATACCTTATTATATAGTCTTCATTATTCTTCATATTCGGTGGAGTTTTGAAAAGACATGTATATCACATTTATCATGTGCATATATTATGATGTGCAAAATTATAAAAAATATGGCAATTAAACAAATATATCTTGCTTATTTTATCAAAAGAACTTAAATAATTTGGCTGTTTCTAGCTAATGCAATATCTTTGCATTCTAAATAATAATGAAACCAAATAAAAATAGAATATATGTTTAGTGGAATCGTAGAAGAAATGGCTACCGTCGTAGCTATCAGACATGATAAGGAGAACATCGACTTTACGTTGAAGTGCTCTTTCGTTGATGAACTCGGCATCGACCAAAGTGTGGCGCACAACGGCGTCTGCCTCACCGTGGTGGAAATCAAGGACGGTACCTATACCGTTACCGCCATGAAGGAAACCCTGGACCGCAGTAATCTGGGTCTGCTCAAGGTAGGCGACAAGGTGAACGTAGAGCGTTCTATGGTGATGAACGGCCGTCTGGATGGTCATATCGTACAGGGACACGTGGACGAGACTGCCAAATGTATCGCAATGAAAGACGCTGATGGCTCTACTTATTTTACTTTCGAATATGAGCTCAATAAGGAAATGGCTAGAAAAGGCTATTTCACGGTCGACAAGGGCAGCGTTACCGTTAACGGCGTTTCGCTCACCGTCTGTGATCCTACAGACAACACATTTACCGTTGCCATCATTCCTTATACCAGAGAGAATACCAACTTCTGCGACATCGAAGTGGGAACGGTAGTGAATATCGAATTCGACATTCTGGGCAAATATATCGCTCGACTCAAGAGCTTTGAATAAGCCAGCAAAGTTAAGTACGGACGTTCTAAAAAACATGCACATTTCTTGCGTTTTGCGCACAAAGCAAGACTAAATGGGCATTTTTTTAATAAAATATTTGCGTAAGCCATAAAAAAGTGTTACTTTTGCCCCCGTGTTTTGTCCCAAATTGAACATTGGACAGTAACTTATTGGACGATAGCAAGTCTGACAATCGCACTAGACGACGTACAACTTGAGTACTGAGCACTAACAAACTTAGGAAATTATAACAATAACCATTTTTAAAAATATGAGTTTAAAAATCGTAGTACTTGCCAAGCAAGTACCTGACACAAGAAATGTGGGTAAGGATGCGATGACCGCCGAAGGCACAGTAAATCGCGCTGCCCTTCCTGCAATCTTCAATCCTGAAGATTTGAACGCTTTGGAGCAGGCTCTCCGATTGAAAGAGCAGAATCCAGGTTCTACAGTTGGTATTTTGACTATGGGTCCTCCACGTGCTGGAGAAATCATCCGTCAGGGTCTTTATCGTGGTGCTGATACGGGTTGGTTGCTTACCGACCGTCTCTTTGCCGGTGCTGACACATTGGCTACTTCCTATGCCCTTGCTACCGGAATTCAGAAAATTGGTGACGTAGACATCGTAATCGGTGGTCGCCAGGCTATCGATGGTGATACAGCCCAGGTAGGTCCGCAGGTGGCTCAGAAGTTGGGATTGAACCAGGTAACCTACGCAGAGGAAATCCTCAAGGTAGAGGATGGCAAGGCTACTATACGCCGCCTCATTGATGGTGGTGTGGAGACTGTTGAGGCTCCATTGCCATTGGTTATTACCGTAAACGGAAGTGCTGCTCCATGTCGCCCATGCAACGTGAAGCTCGTAATGAAATATAAATACGCTACCTGCCCTATGGAGCGCAAGGGTGATGAGCCTTGGGCCAACCTCTATGAGGAGCGCCCTTACCTCACTCTGAACCAGTGGAGCGTTGCCGATGTTGACGGCGACCCTGCACAGTGCGGTTTGAGCGGTTCACCTACCAAGGTGAAGGCCGTGAAGAACATCGTGTTCCAGGCTAAGGAAAGCAAGACCTTGACCAGCAGCGATGAAGACATCGACGGACTGATGAAGGAATTGTTGAACGAAAGTATTATCGGATAATTTTGAAAAGACAATGAACAACGTATTTGTATATTGCGAGGTAGAAGGCACAACCGTTGCCGAAGTATCTCAGGAATTGCTCACCAAGGGTCGTAAGCTCGCTAACCAGCAGGGCGTGGAACTCCATGCCATCGTGGCAGGTACCGGCATCAAGGGTCAGGTAGAGGATCAGATTCTCCCTTATGGTGTAGATAAATTATTTGTTTTCGATGCTGAGGGTTTGTTCCCATATACTTCAGCTCCTCATACAGACATTCTCGTCAACCTCTTCAAGGAGGAGAAGCCTCAGATTGCATTGATGGGTGCTACCGTTATCGGTCGCGACCTCGGTCCTCGTGTTTCTTCTTCATTGACCAGCGGTCTTACCGCCGACTGTACAGAACTTGAAATCGGTGATTACGACGACAAGAAGAGCGGCAAGCACTACGAGGGTCTGCTCTATCAGATTCGTCCTGCCTTCGGTGGTAACATCGTGGCTACTATCGTAAACCCAGACCACCGTCCACAGATGGCTACAGTCCGCTCTGGCGTGATGCAGAAGAGCATCTACGAGGGTGAGTGCAAGAAGGAAGTAGTTTACCCTGAGGTAAGCAAGTATGTTCCTGCTGAGGACTTCGTAGTAAAGGTACTCGACCACCACGTAGAGGCTGCCAAGCACAACCTGAAGGGTTCTGCCATCGTTGTAGCCGGCGGTTATGGCGTAGGAAGCAAGGAAGGCTTCGACCAGCTCTTCGAGTTGGCTCATCTCCTCCATGGCGAGGTAGGTGCTTCGCGTGCTGCCGTAGATGCAGGCTGGGTAGATCACGACCGTCAGATTGGTCAGACTGGTGTTACCGTTCATCCTAAGGTTTATATCGCCTGCGGAATCTCTGGTCAGATTCAGCACATCGCCGGTATGCAGGATTCAGGCATCATCATCTCTGTAAACAACGATCCTGATGCTCCAATCAACAAGATTGCCGACTACGTTATCAACGGCAATGTTGAGGATGTGGTTCCTAAGCTCATCAAGTACTACAAGCAGAATTCTAAGTAATCTGCATTACACATTATTTAAATAAGAAAAGTAAAATGGCTAATTACTATAGTGATCACCCTGAGATTGAATTTCATCTCAATCACCCATTGATGAAGCGTGTTGTTGACTTGAAGGAGCGCAACTACGCAGAAAAAGATCAGTTTGAAGATGCTCCAGTAAACTACGAGGATGCCATCGAGAACTACAAGCGATTGCTGGATATTACCGGCGATGTAGCTGCTAACATCATCGAACCAAACTCTGAGGATGTTGACCTCGAAGGTCCACACTTGGAGAATGGCCGCATGATTTATGCCAGCAAGACATTCGAGAACCTCGATGCTACCCGCAAGGCTGGCCTCTGGGGCTTGTCAATGCCTCGCCGTTACGGCGGTTTGAACTTGCCTAACGCCATCTTCTCTATGGCTTCTGAAATCATTGCTGCTGCCGATGCCGGTTTCCAGAACATCTGGTCGCTCCAGAGCTGTATCGATACACTCTATGAGTTCGGTTCTGAGGAGCAGCGCCAGAAGTACATCCCTCGCATCTGCGCTGGCGAGACCATGAGTATGGACTTGACAGAGCCAGATGCAGGTTCAGACTTGCAGCGCGTGATGCTGAAGGCTACTCAGGATGAGGACGGCACATGGCGTCTGAATGGTGTGAAGCGTTTCATCACCAATGGTGACTCAGACATCCACCTGGTTCTGGCTCGTTCAGAGGAAGGCACCAAGGATGGTCGTGGTCTTTCTATGTTCATCTACGACAAGCGTGATGGTGGCGTAACCGTTCGTCACATCGAGCACAAGTTGGGTATTCATGGTTCTCCTACCTGCGAGTTGGTTTACAAGAATGCCAAGGCAGAGCTTTGCGGTAACACCCGTCTCGGTTTGATTAAGTACGTGATGGCTCTGATGAATGGTGCCCGTCTGGGTATTGCAGCTCAGAGTGTAGGTGTTGAGCAGGAGGCTTGCAACGAGGGCTTGGCTTATGCCAAGGAGCGTGCTCAGTTTGGAGAGAAGATCATCAACTTCCCTGCCGTTTATGACATGCTTTCAAGAATGAAGGCTAAGTTGGATGCAGGCCGTTCACTCCTCTACTGCTGCGCTCGCTACGTAGATATCTACAAGGCTTTGGAAGACATTGCCCGCGACACTAAGCTCACTCCAGAGGAGCGTCAGGAGATGAAGAAATACACCCGCTTGGCAGATGCATTCACACCATTGGCTAAGGGTATGAACTCAGAGTATGCTAACCAGAATGCATACGATGCCATCAGCATCCACGGTGGTTCTGGTTTCATCATGGAGTACAAGTGCCAGCGCCTGTTCCGTGACGCCCGCATCTTCTCTATCTACGAGGGTACTACCCAGCTTCAGGTTGTTGCAGCCATCCGCTACATCACCAACGGTACTTATCTCAGCATCATCAAGGAGATGTTGGAGAGCGAGGTATCAGATGATTTGAAGGCATTGAAGGAGCGCGTGGCTAAGCTCGTAGATCTTTACGAGGCAGCCATCAACAAGGTGAAGGAGGCAAACGATCAGGCAGTTCACGACTTCCTGGCTCGCCGTCTCTACAACATGACTGGCGACATCGTAATGTCTCTCCTCATCCTCGATGATGCTACCAAGGCACCAGAGATGTTCCAGAAGAGTGCCAACGTATATGTTCGCATGGCAGAGGAGGAAGTTCTCGGTCATTCAGCATACATTCAGAACTTCAAGGTAGAAGACTTGGAGAGCTTTAAGGCGTAAGATATTTATAAGAATAAGATAATTAAAAAAGTCCGTGGGCAATGAATGCTCACGGACTTTTTTAATTACAAACTTTCTTCTTCACTTACCTGATATACTCCCAAAAATTTTGGGGGAATCGGATATTATTAGAGTAAGAATTTCGGGGGAATCGGATACCACATATCTATCTTCCTCATTTTCATTGAATTAGCAAAAATATCAAGTTTTGTACAGCAAAGTACAAGATTAAAGGGACTTTCTGCAAAAAAATGCAACAAGCATCTACCTCAATCGGAGCAAAAGAAATGTACACCTCATAAATATACTTTATAAGCCGATTTCTTCGTAACTACTCAGTCCCCATTGAAGCCCCCTATGGATATGAGTAGTTACCTATAATCTTATTGACAGAGAATCACTTCTGGTTGCTGAATAATTATTGACGTTAACGTAACAAAACGCTCTACAATATCACTCTCAGAAGCATAATCTGACACAACCCATTCCGGTGCATTTTCCTCATTATTATGGAATCCATACTTACTATTAAGCACAATATCTTTCAATTTTCCCTGTACGTTTTTACAGATTCTCTGACTTAAACACTTAATCCCCCAATAGTATCCCCCTTCGTCAACAGAAACCTCACATCGGAATTTAGATTTACGATAATCAAAATCAAAACCGAATTCCGTAGAAGATTGACATGTAAGGATAAGCTTATCGTCAATAATGCCAACACATTTATTATACCATTCTTTAAAATTTTCCTCATCATATTCCTCTTGATACTGTTCTTGTAAGAACTCTAAGCGTTCACAGAGTTTCTGAACATTTTCCAATTCATCTTCAATAACCTGTAGCTTTTCAGAAGTAGATTTATTATCTAATTTAAGTTGTTCCACTATCAATTTATCAAGTTTATTATTCATAATTATTTGTCTTTTTGAGTTTCCAAAATATTCTTCTAAATAGCCAATATAAACGACTATAGAACTTTTTAGCTGCTGTTCTGTATCAAAAGGAATTATCCTATTGACAGAATATAGCCAGTTTAGAATATCAACCTTATAATTTTTGCAGATAAAATTCTTACCTAACTTCATTTTAACTTTAGATGATAAAGAATACTCTGACGGATAGGTATATCCATCTTGGTTCAGATATAGTACATAGATTTCCTTTGAAGGATAAATCTTGCTTGCTATATCAACATATCTATCAACCTGTTCCTTTTGTTCCTGTGCTCCATTAACTTTATTCTCTATTATCAAGAAGAAGTTTTTCCCTTTAATAGTTAAATCAATTCTATTTTTATCAGGATATGGTATCGTAATATCATTAGCTGACACATCTATGTCTAAAAAAAACTTTATAAAATGTTTTTTTACGACATTACTTCCTGTCAATAGAGAATATAATATTCTGCTATGCGCAGTTTCTCTCAAGCTATGATTAAAATGTGCATCAACAAGTGGATTTATGGAAACTGGCAACATCTCAGTATTCTCAATATAACATTGTCGAAATGAACGAGAAAGGGATAGCGTATTCAAAACACTTTCCTGAGTAAGAGACGCAAATGTCTGCACAATTTTAAAAATATTCATATATCTTAATCCTATTGTTTTCTTTTTTTATTGCTACTTCTCGCCATCGAGGGGTCAGCTACATACTTTTGCAGTGGATGATTAATCATCTCGGGAATCCAATAAAAGAGCTTGTTTGCTAATCGTAAAGGCTTTATGTACTTATCCTTCATAGGCTTGGCCGCTCTTTGAATTATCAAAGCAAGCTCTTCGTAGCTATAAGGCTTAAAAGCGCATAAATCTACAAGGAGTTGACTAACCTTTTCCCGAGATGCCCACTTTCCTAGTTTTGCAACTCGTTCTTGGAGCCCTTTAGGAAGTTCCCTCAGTAATTCGTTACGACTTTTCGGTTGGCTTTCGATCTCAAATGTACCATGCTGAGGTGGTATCTTTTCGCCTTGAGGTGGTATCTTTTTGCCCAATGTACCATGCTGAGGTGGTATCTTTTCTCCCAATGTACCATGCTGAGGTGGTATCTTTTCATCTTGAGGTCGTAACCTTTCCCCTAAGGATACCACCTTGGAGGTTCTTATATAATAAGTGTTACGACCCTGCCCTTTCTTCTCTAGGAATCCAAGATCGCAGAGCTTATGAATCTCCAAACGTGCACGGGCATGAGTAATCGAAGAATCCAGCTGGCGATAAGTAGCATTATCTATCGCACCCACTTCTCTCACGAAGACTAGAGCCAGCTTCTGCTCATTCACCAAGTCAAACTCGGCATATTGAGCCAACCATTCCATATTCTCCTTGCTGAGGAAATGATGGAGCAGAAGTCTTGCCGTAAACTTATTCGCTTCATGGTTCGACTCAAAAGTCGGCGGCATCAAGCCTGCCTCCTTCATCAATCTGCGCATCGCACCAATACCAGTACCCTTAGTCTCAGCAAGATTCGTATCATGGAAAATCTCACTGATTCTTGGATTGCGAAGCATAGAGCCTGGCTCTCCCCAATCATCCTGAGGTTTCAGAGAATAGCCTGGGTTGTGAATCTCAATACGATTGGAATAGCGGATAATCTGAATCGGCTGATTCACTCGATTAGAACGATGAATATACGAATTGACTATCGCCTCACGTAATACCTTATTGGGAAGAATCGCTGGTGTAGATGCCTGCATGGAATCTTTCTTCAGTTCAAAGCCTTTTGGCAGGTCATCCATCACAGCACTACATGCCTTGTTTACCATGAGGATTAATGGTCCGCGCATATCGATAGTTTGCTCAAAGCGATTATCGCCATCAGCTAACCATTGATTGCCAGAAATTCTAATGTAATCAACTCTGAAAGAAGGAACCAAACGACGAAGCGACATTTGTTTTCCAAAAACCAAGAGCCCCGTATAAGTCAAATCATATCCACCTTGCTTATTCTTCTTAATAGCTCCTAATGCCCTCAACAAATCTACATCATTCAGCGTCAGTTCTTCCGCATCAGGATTCACTTCCTTGCGAAGTTTACGATAGAAATTGAGTGCATTCTCATCTATATCATCCAGGTCTGCATCATCTACAATACAACTATCATAGGTATCAGCAGACTGATAGAAAAGATACATATCCTCTTCTGAGCATTTTTCATCAGAAGGACCTATACGACGAAACGCCCCCTCAGGCAAACCACGCTTGGCAAAATACGCAGGTTTCTGACTCTCAGGTAACTCTTCGATTTTGACAACAATAACAGTCTTACCCAAATATTCCTCCACATTAATAATCGGGCGAATACGGACATTGAACATAGAGTTACACATAACGACAAAATCAGATTGAACTTTGTCTGTGTTCTCAATATTCTCAGGCTCATAGACAGGGCTGCCGTCTTCAGCCATTCCGGTACGCTTGGCACCTAAAAGCAGATAACCACCGCACAGACCTGGCTCGTTGGCAAAAGCACAAACCGTTTCCATCATGCTCTTGCCAACAGCTGATGCCGACTTGGCTTCTATTCTCCTATTTTCATCAAAGCTATTTAGCTCTGCAAATAATTCCTTCGCTGTTCTCATTTTCTTAATTATATTTAGGTAAGGAGACGTCATTTGTCATCCTCTTTGCCTATTCGGCGGTAAAGTTAATCAAAAAATCACAAACTTACAAACAAAAGATGGATTTTTTCGCTTTATCCCTTTCATTTTCAGATATAATTAGTATCTTTGTGGCGTTTTAATTGGAGGACAAAGATATGAGTTTAAAATTAATTGATAGGGAGGAGAAAAAAGGACTTGCCAAACTATGGGAAGACATAGATATCTGGTGGTATTGCCATGTAACAGACAAATACCGCTCTGTATGTTGCTGGTTCAGAATATGCTGTAACAAAAGACGCTGGAAACTCGTAAAACAAGCAGCCTTCCATACATATCCATTCTCTTATGAATATTTTTATGATTTGCAGAAAACATACATGGAAGAGTTAATAGCACATTATAAACATGGATATTTCGCTACAGCAGAAACTTACGAGCCAATAGTACGTTGGATAAAAATGGCGGTCAAACTCCATGATATTATGCTTGACAATAATGTTGATCTTTTCGACTATGAAGGAGAGATGGAGTTTGTGCCAATAGATGATGGAAAGTTCTATAAATTGAAAGATGACAATGTGAAGTATCGTTGCTTGGTAAAGGTAAATATGAGAAACCTTGACCGCTATCTGAAATTATCACATAACCAAAAAGCTAAAGATTGGTATATAGAGCATCCTCATGAACTATACCAGTTGAAAGCATGGTACTTATACCATAAGTTACTTGCCTACTATACACAATCTTGGTGGGACTAAAACCATTCATTTTTGTCGAAGTACAGACCTGTCAAATGACCAATGGATATACAGTTGTACAGCTAAAAGGTATATAGTTGTACAACCAAAAGATGTATAGTTGTACAACTAAAAGGTATATAGTCGTACAACTAAAGAGTGTATAGTCGTACAACTAAAGGGTGTATAGTCGTACAACTAAAGAGGGTTGCCACTAGGCTCAGCAGACCTGCTGACTGCAGTCGGAATCTTCTAGAAACAGGCTTCGTATACTTAATATATTAGTTCATTGAATCTGATTAAACGCCTTTCGTTACTTACCCAGTCGTCTCGGTGCGTTTATTCAGGCATATTAGGCTTTAGCAGTAAATGATAATCTCTTTTTATAATCACAGCCATTCCCGAAAAGTGAAACAAATAACCAAAATCGGAAATAGGGATTTTCCCTTCTACTTTAGGGAATCCTTCTCTTTTTATTTCAAAAGAAAGCTGTACTTTTGCAACCATAAAACAATATAATAACTTATAAAAACAGTATCGCTTATGAAAAGAAATGAAGTAATGGCGCTCATCGCCACAACCATATTGATGTTTGCCGTATGCCTTTCGGCTTCGGCTAAAGGAAAAAGAAACGTAGAGCGGGGAATGACCAAACAGGAAGTAATAGCCATTCTTGGAGAACCTAAGCTCACCAGTTTCGACATGTTTGGGGACAAATGGGAATATGCCAAATATAATAATCTGTTTGGAGATTCCAAGTACATCACGGTCTTCTTCGACAGAAACGGAAAGGTTGTGCAGTACGATACAAGAATCATAGAACCCAACAGCCAGACGTCGAATGTACAGCAACCACAACATCCTACTCCACCCATCTACGATGGAAGATGTGATCCAGATGGCAGAATGGATTACGGCTATTGTCTCGACGATGCTTCCTTCTCCAAACTATATAATAAGGTGAAGAAGGCAAGCTTTGATGACAACAAGTTCGACCTGATAGAAGTGGCTAGCCTCGGCTGTTATTATTCCTGTGCCCAAACCGTCAGTATGATGAATATATTCACTTTTGGCGACAGCAAGATGAAAGCCCTCAGACTGATGGCTCCCCATATCATAGATTTGCAGAATGCCATTATCATCTATCAGCAATTCAGTTTTGAAAGCGAAAAGCAAAAGGTAGGAGAAATATTAAGAAGCAGCAGATAATTATCTGGTATCTTTAAAAAATGATATCATCTATGATATAAAGAGACATTTTATGTTAAATTATACATATTGTTTAGTCGATTTAACAAAATAATTGTATTTTTGCAAAGTCAATTAAACAATATTGAGTTATGATACAAAAAGAAGTAATCAGAGAAATACTCTTGGAGAACAGAAAAGAAGTAGAATTACAACATGTCGTTCCAAGAAACTTCCAGATGGAAGATTTTGCCAACTATGTTCTGATTGGCGTCAGACGAGCTGGCAAATCTTTCATGCTCTATCAGCAGATTCAACAAAACCTGAAACGGGGAATCACCTGGGACTCCATGCTCTACATCAATTTTGAGGATGAACGTCTGATGGGGATGACTGCACAAGAACTTAATCTTATCCTTGAAGTTCATGGTATGATGTCAAAAGAACGTCCTATTCTATTTCTTGATGAAATACAAAACATCAACGGTTGGGAAAAATTCGCACGCCGATTGGCAGACAACAAATACAGAGTCTATATTACAGGCAGCAATGCAAAGATGCTTGGCAGTGATGTAGCAACAACTTTAGGAGGACGCTATATCACCAAACACATCATGCCATATAGTTTTCCCGAATTTCTCCAAGCCAATGAAGTGTCTTATGATTCAAATACTCTCGCAACCACCTTTGGAAGAGCTGAAGTACAACGACATTTTACTAATTATTTCCGTTTTGGCGGTTTCCCGGAAGGAGCAAGATTAGCATCAAAAAGAGATTATATCAATAGTGTATATCAAAAGATTTACCTAGGAGACATTGCTTCTCGTAACAAAATTGAAAATCAATTTTCTCTTCGAGTTCTATTCAGAAAATTGGCAGAAAGTGTAAAGCAACCGATTTCTTTTACACGTCTCACAAATATAATAGCATCTACAGGTGCAAAACTAAGCAAACCTACACTCATTAACTATCTTGAGTACTCTAAAGATGCATTCTTGGTTTATCCCATCAAGAATATTGCCGACAATCTCACTCAACGTGAGACCAATCCCAAATACTATTTTGTGGACAACGGCATCATCAGTATACTTGCCATGGATGTTGACACATCATTATTGGAGAATATGGTTGCGATGGAGCTACTTCGAAGATATGGACTGGAAGAGCAAGTGTTCTTTTACAACAAGAACGTGGAAGTAGATTTTTACATACCAGATGCCGCAACTGCCATACAGGTAAGCTACAACCCCAAAAAGTCTGATGAAACTTGGGAAAGAGAATCAACTGCACTTATCAAACTATCAAAAGTACTTGATTGCAAAAGACTTATCATTCTTACATATGAATTAGAAGAAAATATAGAACTAAAAGGATTGAATATCGAAGTAATACCTGTATGGAAATGGTTACTCGATACAAAAATTGCAAAATAAATGAATACAAAGATATTATCAAAAGACAAAGACCCGATGGGTGCCGCTATCCTTGATTATCAGAAATCGGGAAGAGCAGGAAGATTACGTGTGCTCTCTTCTATGTTCGAAGAGGACGAAATGCCGGTGAAACATCTCTTCAGAAAAGTTGAGGAGATGCCGATGCTGGAGCAGAAGGCCTTGCAACTCACAAAAGGGCGTGTACTGGATATCGGAGCCGGCAGCGGCTGCCATACGCTCGCCTTGCAGGAGAAGGGCTTGGAGGTAAAAGCCATTGATATTTCTCCTCTGAGCTGCGAAGCGATGGAACTGAGAGGAGTAAAGGATGCGGAATGCATCAATCTTTTCGATGAACATCTGGAAACAGGCTTCGATACCATCCTCCTCCTGATGAACGGAACGGGTATCGCCGGAAAGATAGAACATCTCCCTACCCTCTTCAACCATCTCAAGGCTTTGCTCAACAAGGGCGGACAGATTCTTATCGATTCCTCCGACCTCAAATATATCTACGAGAATGAAGACGGAAGTTTCGACATCAATCTGAATGGTGCCTACTATGGTGAAGTGGATTATCAGATGATTTACAAAGACATTAAGGGAGACTGTTTCGACTGGCTCTACGTAGATTTCCCATTGCTCAAATCCATCGCCGAAACCTGCGGTCTGCATGGCGAACTCGTGGCAGAAGGCGAACATTACGACTATCTGGCTAGGATTTTCTAAGCATATAAAGATAAAAGGAGTTAAGATGATGGTCTTAACTCCTTTTTATCTTTTCTTTCTATTTAATCGTCGAAATCGTGACGTCCGAAAAATCATTCATATAATCCAGAATCTCCAGCGTATGGAACCCCCGTTTGGCTTTTATTTCAATGCTCGCCTCCACAAATTCTTCCTTAGAAAATCTCCGTTCTTTCAGTTCGTAAGAATGAACTTCCATGCCTTTCTGTTTGATTTTACTGATGAATTCCTTCACGCTGTCCCTTGATGGAGCAGAGAAATTCAGTTCGATGGTAGAGGTTCCCAACTGCGGTATCAGATAATTCAGCACCTCCAGTCCCATCAACACCATCATCGTAGTAATAGCTGCAGCCACATACATTCCCGTACCGCACGCCAGACCGATGGCTGCCGTCACCCACAAGCCTGCAGCAGTAGTCAAGCCCCTGACCACATTCTTCTGGAAGATGATGGTACCGGCGCCCAGGAATCCGATACCCGAAACCACCTGGGCAGCAACGCGCGAGGAATCCTTCAGATCAAAGCCAAATCCATACTGGGAAACAACACAGAAAAGTGCACTACCCAGGGCTACCAGAAAGTGAGTTCGGAACCCCGCCTCCTTGGCACGGTATTCTCTTTCGATACCTATCGCTCCTCCCAAAATGAGAGCTAGAGACAGGCGAACAGTCAGGTCTATATAGGTTGCATCCATAAATATCCTTTCTTTTTAAAAGATGAAAGAAGCATTACAAAATGCCTCTATTTGATGTTATCAATGCAAATATACAACTTTTCTTTGAAAGAAAGGCGAGAATTTCAAAAAAATAATGTATCTTTGCAACTGTTAGTGCCTATTTCGGCAATTTATTCACAAATACACATTTATTTATATACATGGCAACAGTTGACGACAAGAAGATCATCTTCTCAATGGTGGGCGTATCTAAGATTATCCCACAAAACCAGAAACAGATTCTGAAGAACATCTACCTATCGTTCTTCTACGGAGCAAAAATCGGTATCATCGGTTTGAACGGTGCCGGTAAATCTACGTTGATGAAAATCATCGCAGGACTTGAGCAACCTACCCAGGGTGAGGTGGTTTGGAGCCCAGGCTACTCTGTGGGCTACTTGCCTCAGGATCCTCCGCTCGACGAGAACAAGACCGTGAAGGAAAACGTGATGGAGGGTGTGCAGAAAATCTATGATGCACTCGCAGAATACGAGGACATCAACAACAAATTCGGTCTCGAAGAATATTACGGAGACCCTGATAAGATGGACAAGCTGATGCAGCGTCAGGCTGAGGTGCAGGATATCATTGATGCTACCGATGCCTGGAACATCGACTCAAAGTTGGAGCGTGCGATGGCTGCCCTGCATTGTCCTCCTGGCGATTGGTCTGTTACCAATCTCTCGGGTGGTGAGCGCCGCCGTGTGGCTCTCTGCCGCCTGCTCCTGCAGAAGCCGGATGTACTCCTGCTCGATGAGCCTACCAACCACCTGGATGCTGAGAGCATCGACTGGCTGGAGCAGCACCTGCAGCAGTATGAGGGAACCGTAATCGCCGTAACCCACGACCGCTACTTCCTCGACGACGTGAGCGAGTGGATTCTGGAGTTGGACCGTGGCGAGGGTATTCCGTGGAAGGGCAACTACTCTTCATGGCTCGACCAGAAGACCAAGCGAATGATTCAGGAGGAGAAGACTGCCTCTAAGCGCCGCAAGACATTGGAGCGCGAGTTGGAATGGGTTCGCATGGCACCTAAGGCCCGTCAGGCTAAGGGTAAGGCTCGTCTGAACTCTTACGAGCAGATGCTCAACCAGGAGCAGAAGGAGCGCGAGGAGAAGCTGGAAATCTTCATCCCTAACGGTCCTCGTCTGGGTAACAAGGTTATCGAGGCTCAGCATGTAAAGAAGGCATTCGGTGAAAAGGTTCTCTTCAACGACCTCAACTTCATGCTTCCTCCTAACGGCATCGTGGGTGTGATTGGTCCTAACGGAGCCGGCAAGACTACCCTCTTCCGCCTCATCATGGGCTTGGATCAGGCAGATGGCGGCACATTCGAGGTGGGTGAGACCGTGAAGCTGGCTTATGTTGACCAGCAGCACAAGGACATCGACCCTCAGAAGACTGTTTACGAGGTGATTTCCCAGGGCAACGAGACCTTGCGTCTGGGTGGCAGAGATGTGAACGCGCGTGCTTACATCAGCCGCTTCAACTTCTCGGGCACCGACCAGAGCAAGCTCTGCAGTGTTCTCTCGGGTGGTGAGCGTAACCGTCTGCAGTTGGCATTGGCATTGAAGCAGGAAGGCAATGTTTTGCTTCTCGATGAGCCAACCAACGATATCGACGTGAACACGCTGCGTGCCTTGGAGGAAGGTTTGGAGGCATTTGCCGGTTGTGCGGTGGTTATCAGCCACGACCGCTGGTTCCTCGACCGTATCTGTACCCACATCCTTGCCTTCGAGGGCAATGGTGAGGTATTCTTCTTCGAGGGCAGCTATTCTGAGTATGAAATCAACAAGGCGCGCCGCCTGGGCGATACAGAAATCAAGAAAGGTCGCTACCGCAAGTTGATGGAGGAATAAAGATTCGGGAACGAAAAAAGAACTCGGATCTGAAACAATAAAAAAACAAAAGGAAAGGTGTGTCTTAAGGCAAAGACACACCTTTTTTGTTTCTATGCAGCTGTTTTCAAAAGCTTTACCAGATGCAACCAGGACGTTCAGAAAACTGCGTCGCGACGTATCTGGCAGTACGTCGCGACATAATGATTATTACGTCGGGACGTATCAGACGCTACGTCGGGACGTAATTTCTTCTATGTCGTCAGTTAAATTGCAAAAAAACAAATGAAAAAGCCAAGCATTGAACCGAAAAAAAGGATTTTTGCTCAATGCTCTCTTAGTTTTCACCCCAAAATCCCTCTAAAGCACCTATATTTCGCTGTTTTTATGGCAATATATGGCAGATAAAACCGAAGAACAGAGAATTGCCATACACATAACACATTCGTAATCAAAGAGATAACCCATCAGTATGGCAATATGACAATTCTTTGACGCAAAAAAATATATATAAAACAACATGCCCGACACACATACAAAAGGGAAGCGCCGAAACGACACTTCCCCATGGATTGGATGAGTTATATAATCATCTGTCTCGCGACATCTTATTCTGCGTATGCAGTCTTGTAGGCAGAGTCAAAGAACATAGCGCAAGAACCTACGCCAGTCTCATACTCATGCTGCTTCTGACCAGCTCTGTCATACTCCACTACGTAGCCATTGCCATTATAGTCGGGAGTACCTTTATCGCCCATTTTATAAGAGAGCACGAAGATATGACCGTTCAATGGGTCGGCAAAGATTCCGCATGGGCTCACAGGCATCTCAGAGAGCGTCAGCGCCTGTGGTTGTGTACTTCCTGCTGCAAGCACGCTCACGCTAGGAGTGCCGCCATAAGGTGCATTGAGCACAAAGAAATAAGAACGAACCAACTGCGGCGTACGTGTTGTAGTACCAGGGGTTACGCATACTGCATAGTTGCCATCTGCCACCTTCTGCGACTTGCCCTCGGCGAAACTCACTGCACGTAGGGCATTCTCGCCAGTGGTCGCATAGTCAGGAGCAGGTCCATATACTGGGTTGTCGAGAACATACAAAACATTAGATGCATAATAGATGCTGGTAGGATTGTTCACGCCCTCGATATTCTTAGTCTCAACATTGTCGTTGGAAAGATTGATGCAAGAGATGTTGCCACCACCATAACCGTAGTTGCTGTTAGCTACATAGAGATTGCCATTGCCGATGACCAAGCTCTCAGGATAGCTGCCCACCTGCCACTTCTTTTGAAGAGCAAAGCTTGTGGTGTCCACGGCAGCCACATATCCACCGTATGTGGTAAAATAAACCTTGCCACCGTCAGCGATGATATGGCGAGGCTCAGCACCCTCGGCTTTGCCCAGCAGGTCTGTAGTCTTGATTTGCTTGATACTCTGCTTGGTTTTCTTGTCGATTACCTCGATGGTGTTGCTCTGATCTACGGCGAGATAAATCTTGTTGCCATATACGATGCCATCATTGGCAGTATTACCGAGCGAACGACCGTTAGCAGCCTTGAATACTTTCTGTGTGGCTGTGCTTGAAGCATAGTCGATAGCTGTGAGAGAGCTCTCAATTTTGTTATACATGTTACCTGAATTCACGACATAAGCGCCCGTGCTGTACTCCTGGAGATAAGTCTCAGGACCATCGTTGTCGTCGCTACATGATGTCATCACTGCAGTACCCATCAAGAGCACCGCCAAACCTAATAAATACTTTTTCATTTTCTTTTTCTGTTTATATTTGAATCTAATTTGTTACTATCTAGAAGTTATACCCGATGCTTAACATCCAGCTGCAGCGAGGCATCGGATAATGCCCTACGAGTTCATACTGCTCAGACAGCAGGTTCTTCACATCCATTCTGACCTTCACACCTCTCAGGGATTTCCCCAAAAGAGTCAGTCCGTCCAGCTGACGATAGAGCGTCAACCCCATGTCCCAGTAACCACCCACTTCGGTGCCGTCATAGTGCTCATTGTTGGCCCATCGCTTGCTCATTCCTTGTCCATGGAGCGAGACATTCACCCAGGGATTCTCCCACCCCAAGGCAATACTGCCCGAGTGCAAAGGGATATAGGCTACCTGATTGCCATAATATCTGGACGAGCGGTCGGTATGATTCACCACGTGCTGGTAGCTATACGACCCTTGCAGCGAGAGTTGCTGCCCCAGAGCCATCTGCCAAATACCACGCAAAGAGGCATCCGCGCCAACTACATCAACCCGTGCCAAGTTCACAGTACGCCAAACGAACATATTGTAAGGAACGCCCACAATCTTGTCGGTCACCTGATTGCAATAGCCGTCCAGCGTTGCTTGAACATTCCATCCCTTATAACGTAGAGATTCGCCGTTTCCCCCATCTCCCGAAGAAGTTTTTTTCCACGTAAACCCGATATTCAACTGTCGGGTTTTCTCAGGCTTCAGATCTGAACTTCCATAATGGAAGAAATAGTTCTCGTTGAAAGTAGGAACCCGGAAGATGTCCTTGTACGAAGCCCTGAGATAAAGCTCATCGCTGGCAGTACCATTTCCCAGGAGCCGATAAGAAAGCGAAAGCGATGGCGAAAGCCGGCGTGCATCCTTGGCAGCCTGTCCTGCTTTGGTAGGATTGGCGCTGCCTTGCTGAGTCTTTATCTTGCGCCCCACGCTGTTGAGGTAAACCGAAGCCAATATTCTGGCAAGAGCTACCCATCTTCCCTTCGCATATCGGGCGGAGAGCGACTGCAGGATGCCATGTCGATGAGGTCGCAGGTCGGTGGCGAGAGTGCTGTTGAGCGAGTTCATCATCCAGTCGGCAGAGTAATCCACCGCCCAGCCGTCCCCCGGCATCCACATCAGTGCTGCCGAAGTATAAAATTCCCTCTGCCAGTAGGTAGCATCATTGCGCCGATTTGCCACGAGCGTGTCCTGATAGGCAGAGCTCGCCCAGTTCATCTTGGCTTGCACCTTCAGCATCCAATGGTCATCGAGACTTCTGGCTTGCCACCTCGCCTGAGCAAAGACGTTGCGGTCGTGCAACTGTTCGGCTGTTACATCGGTATAATATCTCACGATGCCAGGCAACTGTCGGTCGTTGTCATAATAGTAAATCTTTGCCAACAATTGGTTCCGGCTCATACCATCGGCTCGTCTGCCCATCATCCAGTGCATATTCAGTTCGCCATGCCCCGAGTTCATACGACTGTTGGTTCTTCGCTCATGGGTAGTATATTTACCATTGTGCAAAATGAAAGGATAGTCGTTTTCGGCATAGGTGTACTCACCCATCGCCTGGAGGGTGAACCTATCTGACAACCTCTGCACATAGCGCAGATAAGGCGAGACATATCCGAAGGACCCCACCTGCAACTGAGTAGAGAGGTGAGGCTGCTTGTCGATGGGAATCTCGCTCATGGTCTCGATGGCAAGCAAAGCTGCCACCGAGGCTTGCCGGGCCGAGATGAAGATGTCGTCGTTGTCGCCAATGGTGAGTCGCAAAGTCTGCACTTGGTCGAGCGAATAACGGGACACATCAATTTCGCCGCCCTGACATTCACTGAGCAGCACACCATCGTAACTCACGCCCGTGTGTCCCGCTCCGAATCCACGCACAGCTACCGTCTTCATTCCTCCAGCTCCACCATAGTCGCGCAGATTGATGCCTGGCATTCGGTGCAAGGCGTCGGCCATATCCGTAACGCCGAGCCTTAACATATCCCCCTTGTCCAAAAGTTGGAGAGGCGATGTGCTCGTAAGTATCCGGTGCTGCCGAGCATTCACTTTTACTTCCTGCAAATGCTCGGTACGAATGGAATCTTGCCCCATACCCACTTGTGCATACAACAGTAGCAAGCCACCGAGACAAAATATCCTCAATGCCTTCATTCATTCTATCTTTTATATTATTATCTGTGTCTCCATCACGAACCCATCCCACGGGGTTGGATAGAATCATCGGAATCTCTTATCCTAAAGACACTCTTTCATCATATTGTTTCCGATGGCAACGGCAGGTCTTCTGACTTGCGTCCTCCCAGCATCTTCTTTTAAGATGCAAAACTCATGGCAAGCGATCTTCCCGAAAAAATGTCAGTGACCATGGTGCTTGCCGCAATAAGACGCTTACAGCAGCGGGACTGTCCGGGCTTCTCACCCGATTCCCTTTTAATCACTACGCACTCATCCTGCCTGAGGCGGCAGAAGGTGGCAGCGAACCAATTGCGGGTGCAAAGTTACTATAAAAAAATGAATAAAAAGATAACTTTATCCGCTTTTTTATTCCAGCAAGGATAAAATTATCTTTTTATTCAGAGTTCAGTTTATTCTTTTACGATTTCCAGGAGTTCTGCTAAATCATCGATGATCCATTCGGCAGAGGCGAGCTGTTGGCGGGTTCCGTTGCCATAAGTCACGGCACAGGCCTTGCAGCCGGCATGATGCGCCATATCTACATCGAAGGTCATATCGCCCACTACAAGGGTTTCATCTGCCGTTCCCTTCATCTCCTTCAATGCCTTGAAGACCATATCAGGTGCTGGCTTCGCATGCTCCACATCATCGCCTGCAACAATGGAAGAGAATATATCCTCCAGCTGCATCTGATGCACGTATCCATCCAGCGAGCAATGGTTTCTGCTACTTGCCATTCCCAACACAAATCCGCGATGATGCAACTCCCTGAGCGTTTCTATCACATGAGGAAACGGCTTTACGATCATCGTTTGCTTGTTTTCCAGGAATATCTCGCGATAAGTAGCAGCACACTCCATCCCTTCCTCATCACTCATATCAAAGAGCGAAACGAAGGCCTCATCCAATCGAAGCCCGATGGTCTTGGCACAAGCCTCCTCGGATTTCACCTCCAGCTTTCTTGCACGCATCGTATCCTGCAGGGTCTTCACAATGAGACTCTGCGAATCGCCGATGGTTCCATCAAAATCAAAAATTATATACTTCATTATTCTTACCTTATTTGAAAACGGTCACAAAGGTACAGATTATAACTGAAACTACAAAGCAAATTGCTCACGAATTGCCTTTATAATGTTATTACGAGCCACTTCTGGCTTCATCGCCTCATCCAATGGCATTTCTTCAGGAGTAACCTGAACAACTCTATCAAATCCTGCATCCAGCATAGCCTTTCTATCGCTAACACCGCCCGATACTAGCCATATTTTCTGATTGGTAACATGCTCAAGAATTCTTTGCGGCAGTTTCCCCATCAAGGTCTGACGGTCGCTATGACCTTCGCCCGTAATCACGAGATCAGCATCCTGAATGAGCACATCAACCTCTATTTTCTCTAAAAGCAGTTCAGCCCCTGGACGAGCCTCTGCATTGAAATATTGCAGGAAAGCATAACCCAGTCCTCCGGCCGCACCAGCCCCAGGAGCCTCACTCCTATCATATCCGAAATGCTTGGCACTTACCTCGGCAAACTTCCTTGCCCTATCATCCAACATCTGCACCATCTTAGCATCAGCCCCCTTCTGAGGGGCAAAGACATGAGCCGCCCCGTTTTCGCCACAGAGCGGATTGGTAACATCTGAAGCCAGCACAAAGCTGCATTCCTGTCGGATTTTCTTCCAATCGTCGCCCATCGCCTTGAGCATTCCGATGCCGCAATCGGATGTGGCGCTGCCGCCCAAGCCCACGATGAAACGTCGCACGCCCCGGCGATAAGCATTCATAATCATCTCGCCCACGCCCCAGGAAGTAGCCTTCATCGGGTTGCGCTGTTCAGACTCAATCAGAGCCAGTCCTGCGGTCTGCGCAATCTCGATAATCGCCGTATCATCCACGATTCCGTATTCCGCCTCAATCCATCTCATCAGCGCATCATGGGCATGAATCCTCACTCGCTCTCCCTTCATTGCCGAGAGGAAAGCATCGAGCATTCCCTCTCCCCCATCACTCATTTCCAGGGTAATGATTTCGGGAGAAGCATCATCCTCATTCCATTCCTTCACTCCCGAAGCAATCGCCTCATTTACCTCTCTGCTCGAAAGGCAGCCCTTATAAGAGTCGCAAGCAATTATTATCTTCTTATATCCAGCCCCATCCATCAGTCTGAGGCCATCATTTTTCCTATCCATATCCTATTTATATTATATCATTCCAAGAATCATCGCCTATCAAGCGATTTCCCTTTCAGCCCGCAAAATTAGCCATTATTCCTGAAACCACAAACCTTTTTGGGAAAAACTTTCAAAAACAGATGCTTCAGATAAGAGCTGATAGAAAAAAGAGGTTAAAACATTTGGCTATTAAAAAGATTCCTCGTATTTTTGCAGTAGATTTTTCAAAGGTTTTCTAAAGGTTAAAGACTTATGTGCAAATATGAAGAAATAGAAGGTTGGCGACTCTCGAATGGCAAGACGATTCGGGAAACCAATAATGCCGTACACGATGAGGTGGAACGAATCTACCTGGAAGCGTGGGCGAAAGGCATTTCCGTGCCGTATTTTGAAAACGGAAAAACCTATCTTGCTAATCCTGATGGAAGCGATGTAGAAGCAACTCTTGATTTTGCGACACGCGAATATACTATCATAAAACAAGTTGCAGCTCCAGGAAAGGGGAAAATGAGTTACTTACTCCATTAATTACTTCATAACACCTCTTTTTCTATTAAGATTATGAAAAGAAGACCTGAATTTACAATTATAGCCGGTCCAAATGGAGCTAGCAAAAGTAGGCTTGGAATATTTTATTCTACAGTAAAAGCTTTTGACGGAGACCTTCTAGCAATGTCTCTTCGAAACGAACATCCTGATTGGATAGAGCGATGGATAGATGGAACTGTTATCTCTTCATTGATGAAAGAAAAAGAAGAAGCCATTTCACAAAACAAGAATTTTGCTTTCGAAACGAACTTCTCTACAGATTTGCCAGTCAATCTTGTTCAGGATTTTAAAGATGCAGGTTATAAAATCAGCCTCATCTTTTTCGGCTTATCCTCGAAAGAAGATTCTCTATCTCGTGTTATCCAAAGATACACAATGGGCGGTCATAATGTAAACCAAGACGTGATAGAATATAACTTCACGGAAGGCATCAAACGAGTAAGAGCCTCTCTACCACTTTTTGAAAACATTCTTTTCATTGATGGCACTTCCGATTTTGGCGACATTGTTGCCATTCACATCGAGAAATCAGGCAAGCATCAGATAACAGATCACCCAGCCGAGTGGTTCGACAAATACTTCAAAGAGGCATTCGATGCGCTTGTTGAAGGATAGGAAGAACGGCTTCTTCAGATAATCATTGCCACCCAATTCAAATCCCTCTACCACATCATTCACCGCCGAACGAGCCGTGAGGAAAAGCACAGGGGAACGGACATGTACTTTGGCAGAATCATCGGCCTCTCCCTCACCTATCGTTTCAGCGGCTACAAGGCCAAGCAGCATGAAGAAGTAGATACTTCCAGATTCGGGAAATAAAAACGAGAAAAGCTCGCCAAGACCATCAAAGTCCTGGCGAGCTTTTCTCGTTTCATATACTCTATTCAAGTTTCTTTACTTCAAAATATTGATATATCCCTTATTCTGTACCAATTCAGAATTTAAATCGATGCATTTCTGAGGAATCGGGAAGACAGTGGTGTAGCCGGAGGATTCACCCTGAAGAGGCGTACGGAGATCGTAGGCACCGGTGAATTTGCCGAAACGGATGAGATCCTGACGACGCCATCCTTCCCATACCAACTCCAGCAACCGCTCTTCCAGAATGTTATCGAGCGTAGCCTTACGGTAAGGCATTCCCACACGGGCACGAATCCTTTTCAACTCCTCATCACCATTCTCTCCGTTTCGGACCTTTGCCTCTGCCTTCATCAATAAAGCATCTGCATAGCGGAAAAGAACTATGTCGTTACTCTGCAACTTGCCATCCATATAAGAGGTTCTATCCACCTCATACTTCGCCATTCTCGCTCCAGCCGTCTTGACAAACTTACTGTTGGTCAGGTTTTGAGCCACTTCAAAAGGCTGATACTCCAACGGCTTTCCATTATCCATCAGCAGTTCATGACCATCTACCTTTACCACTCCCGCCACAAAGTTCATCTTGCAACGGGCATCTTCATCAGCCTCGCCATAATGATTGGCTTTCATCGTAGAAATCGTGGCACAGGTACCATTCTCACTTCCCCATCCCAAGACACCGCCATGCGTATAATGGTAAGAGCGGAAGAGATAATGGAACTGGTTGGTATAGATATTCTTATCCATCGGAATCGTGAAGATATTCTCCTTCGATGTCTCATTATGCGTAGAGAAATTGAATGAATCATCCGACTCCAGGACATAGCCTTCTTCTGCCAGTTTATCACAATAATAAATGCAGGTTTCCCAGGCATTCAACTTCCTGCAGTCCACCTTATCGTCATTGCGCAAAGAGGCATCAGAAGCCGGCACTGAGAAATGAATGTCACTTCCCTTCGGACGGCTCGCATAACCCTGGGTCCAGTCATCATACATATAGATTTCTGCATTCAAAGCCAACTTCGCCAACAGGAAGTTGACTACCGGCTGGGTGATGCGACCATAATAATTACCTTCCTTATTGCTGTGCTGGTCGGGAAGTGAAGGCAATACCTGCTGCAACTCCTGAAAGACAAACTGGAAGATAGAACTGCGATCTGTCTGACCTTGGAACAGGCTGGAATGGAGCTGTTCTGTACTGGAAAGGACCAATGGAACCCGACCGAACATGTCCATAGCATAGTAATAGAACATAGCCCGGATGGCTCTTATCTCAGCCCGATATTCCTCCTGCTGTGCGGCAGAAAGCAGGGCCGACTTGTTGCTGATAATATCCAAAGACTTATTAGCCAGCACGATAACCTTATAAAGGTACTTCCACGTATCATAAAGAGACTGGTCATCGGCACTCCACCGATGCTGGTACATGGCATTCCAGAGGCCACCATCATACCAGTCGCCGCCTCGAATCGGAATCATCGCCTCATCGGTGGTCAGCGTATTATAATCGTAAATGCCACGGCAGGTGCCCTGGATGCCCTCACTCTCGTTAGCTCCACCTATATAATTATAGAGAGAAGCCACGGCATTGATATAAATATCAGATGCAGAGCCATAGATGGCATCCTCGTCCAACTGATCCTTAGGATGTTCGTCCAGGCAGGATGTCATAGACAATGCCGCCAGCAGCAGAAATAAAAATCTATATCGTTTCATAACTTTCTGATTTTAGAATTGAACACTTAAACCCAATGAGAAGGTTCTGTAAACAGGATAAGTCCGCTTATCATCAATACCCATCGTACTGTTCACCACGTAGCTGTTAATCATCGGAGTCAAGCCGCTGTAACTGCTGATGGTGGCAAGATTGTTGACACTCGCCGAAACTCTGAGCGACTGCACCACTCCCTTTCGGATAGGGATATCATAGCCCAGCGTGAGATTCTCTAAGTTGAGATAATCGCCCTTCTCCAGCCAATAATCAGAAACATTCTGGTCAACAATATTCTTCTCAGGAGCTCCCTTCAGCACATTATAATCCGGGAAACTCGACATATTGGTGTAAGCTAAACCCGTACCATTGAATATCTTATGTCCGAAGGCTCCGTTCATCTGCAATGAAAGATACCAGTCGCGATAACGGAAACTGATATTGGAACCCAACGTTACTTTAGGAGTAGCCTGACCGGCAATATATCTGTCACCGCCATCACTCAAATCTACGGTTCCGTTCTTGTCCAAATCTTCGATATCATAGCGGTAATGCCCATTTCCATCTTCTATAATTCCCTTGCAATGAGGAAGATAGAATACCCCCAAAGGCTGACCAACTATCTGATAGACCACATTGTTGTAACCACCATGCTGACCGGCACCCGACAAGGCACCCATCGCAGTAATATCGGCTGCCGACATCTGCATTCCGTCATATTCACCACTCAGCGAGAGGAGTTTGTTCTTCTGCCAGGAGAGATTCATATTGATATTCAGTTCCATGTCCTTCTTCTGGATAGGAGTGAAGGAAACGCCGACCTCCAAACCCTGGTTGCTCATAGAACCCAGGTTTGCCAACAGTTTATCATAGGCAAAAGGCGGAACCGGCACATCATAGGCATAGAGCATGTCGGTGGTCTTGGAATAGTAATATTCTGCCGTCAGAACCAGCCTGTTGTTCCACAATCCCCAATCAGCTCCGATATTCCAGGTAGCACGGGTTTCCCACTTCAGATCAGGATTGTTATTGCTAATCATTCCCATCGTAACCGTAGGAGAACTGTTCACCGAAACAATTCCATTCTGCCGCACCGTATTCAAAGTGGTATAAGAAGATATTCCGCCAAGATTACCTGAGCGTCCATAGCCCGTACGCAGTTTCAGCATGGTAATTTCCTTGAGAGAACGGAGCCATTTCTCCTGCTTCATATCCCAGGAAAGAGAGACGGATGGGAAGAAACCCCAGGTATGGTCATTGCCCACCATCGAAGAACCATCGCCACGCATGGAAACCGAAAGACTATACTTATTATATAAGGTGTAGTCGACATTGCCCATCACAGAAGCCAGGGTCGGATCTTCGTACTTGCTGTCTGTCCCACCGAAAGGCCGTGATGCAGCAGCACCTATATTATGGTAATACATGTCGTTGTTGGTGATTCCCTTCGCAGAAGTCCAGAATCCCGTTCGGATATCCTTCTGATATTCTGCACCCACCATTGCCTTCAGATTGTGGATTCCCCACGAATGCTGATAGTTAAACGATACATTGGCAAGCCAGTCCTCGCTCTTGAACTCCCCACGATAGAGATTGCCCTGCGCCCAAACCCAGGTAGGACAGAACTGGTTGTTCTCGTTGGAAGCATAACTGTATGCTCCGAAGGCAGAAACACTCAGAGAATTTGTCATATCATAGTTCAACTTCAGATGAGCATTGAAGTTCATGTTCTTCGTATCATTACGCTCCTTGAGCAAGGCACCGGGAGGATTCACCTGAGATGCAGCCCCATTCTTCACCCAACTGCCGTTCAGCTTATCATAAGGATAAGTAGGATTCATGGCATCGGCAGAATAGAAAAGCGCCTGACTGTCGAAGATATCATTGTTCTTGAAAGACGAACCGAACACGCCGAAATCTCCCGTCAGTTTATCGCCAAACGCCTTCTGGGTGACATCAATCTTAGCCACCAGATTACGATAGCCCTTGCTCCGAATAATCGTGTTATGGTCGATATAGCCAAAAGAAGCGCGGTAGTTGCTCTGCGGAGTGCCACCGCTGAAGGCCAGATAATGGTTCTGGATATTTCCGGTTCGGGTAATCGCCTTGCGGAAATTGGTATCATATCCCTTATTGTTATACTCCAGCCCATACTTCTGTGCAGCAGCTATGTATTCGGCGGCATTGAGCATCTCCATACTTTTGTACATTGCCTCTATACCATAGTTTCCCTCGTAAGAAATCTGAAATCCCTTACCCGTACCCTTCTTGGTCTTTACCTGGATAACGCCCGAAGCACCACGGGAACCATAGAGTGCCGTTTCGCTGGCATTCTTCAGTACTGTAAAGCTCTCTATATCGGCGGGATAGATTGTAGCAAGCGTCGCCACATCAGAAGTAACACCATCAATAATCACCAGAGGATCATTGCCGCCCATGATAGAAGTTGTACCGCGAACCCGGACGGAGTTCAACATAGCAATACGGTCAAGACCATTGGTAGTGACGTTAACACCTGCCGTCTGTCCGCTCAAGGCATCCAGGGCATTATTGAGCACACCCTTCTTCAGAAGTTCAGGCTCCACTACACTCACCGAACCTGATAAGCGCAAGGAATCTAAGCCTTCGATGTTCACAGACTGAGCACAGAGGGTTTGGGGTGCAAGAATCATCGCACCCATCGCATAAAATATGGTTTTTAAGTTCTGTTCCATAACTATTTCATCGTTTAGTCAAGGTTCAAATCGATTTTCGATTGCAAATATAATAAAAAAGAGTGATTCAAAGTACGTTTTCTTGAAAAAACTTCAAAAAAAACAAGCTTCTTGGAATTATTTAGTTGGTGACAAAGTTACACTTTTTTGTTGAGATAACCGCATCATCTGGCAGAAAAGTTTAAAATATTTATCCTTTCGTGCCAACATTACCACTTTCAGTCCGCTGGCACATAAGTTGCAAAAACAGAGAGTGAAAGCTGAAGCTAAAAAATAAAGGGGTTCGGAAGAACAACGGAGTTTCGAGGCGAAAGCAAAAAAATAACAAGAATATTAACAAGCAGAAATCCCGACGGAGCCGTAAGGAACCGAGAGGACGAGTAAAATAAAATTTGGAGGTTTTAATTATGTTGTTAGCACGTAGAAATAATGATTCAGATTGGTTGAGTAACTTCTTTGATGATACTTTATTCAATACCGAAGTAATGTCACGTATGAATGCTACTGCTCCTGCCATTAACATCAAGGAGACAGATAAGAATTACATCATGGAGGTTGCAGCTCCTGGTTTGAAGAAAGAGTGGGTTCGTGTAAACATCGATAACGATGGTAATCTGAACATCGCCATCGAGAACAAGATGGAACACAAGGATGAAGACAAGCACGAGCACTATCTGCGCCGCGAATTCTCTTACAGCAACTACCAGCAGTGTTATACGCTGCCTGAGGATGCTGACCGTGAGAAGATTTCAGCAAAGGTAGCTGATGGTATACTCGAGGTCGAGATTCCAAAGCTTACTCCTAAGGAGGAGGCTAAGACAACAAAGAACATCGAAGTCAAATAATCATCTCCCATAAATGATGGAGGCAGATTCCAAAGCAATTTGGAATCTGCCTTTTTTTGTGCCCTTACCTGAACCATCGCATTTTTCATCTACCTTATTATAATGATTTTCATGGAGCAGCCAAAAGTTTTTCACCATAAATCTTTTTTCTTCCATAATTAATATGTAATTTTGCAGGCAGAAAAGCAGACATGAAAACTTCTGCTTATAGATTTCAGAATATTAATATAAGAAACAGATGAAGAAAACAATTCCAGTAATAGGCATGGCTTGCAGCGTATGCTCTGCCAATGTAGAAAAGAAGCTGCAGTCGCTAGAAGGCATCAACTCTGCCTCGGTTTCCCTGGCGAGCCGAACGGCCCTGGTAGATTATAACCCCGACATTATCTCTCTGGAAGATATGAAACGGGAAATCAGCAACGCCGGCTACGACCTCGTTATCGAAAACGATAGAAGCGTGGAGGAAATCAACCGCCGAGAGTTCACTCTCCTGCGCCGCCGAACCCTGGCGTCCTGGCTCTTCGCCATCCTGACCATGTGTTTCTCCATGGGCTGGATTTCCCTGGGTATGGAACAGAATATGATTTCAGATGGCGTTGCCTCGGCTCATCACTCGAGTTCCTTCGCCAACCAGACTTGTCTGCTCCTGGCACTCGCCAACCTGCTCTACTGCGGCAAACAGTTTTATGTTTCCGCCTGGAAGCAGCTTTTGCATCATACGGCAAACATGGATTCGCTCGTAGCACTCAGCACCCTCATCGCCTTCCTCTTCAGCACCTTCAACACCTTCTTCGGAGAAATGGTATGGGGAGCGAGAGGCATAGAATGGCACACTTATTTCGATGCTTCCGTGATGATCATCACCTTCGTGCTGACCGGCAGATGCCTGGAAGAAAAGGCAAAGGACAGTACGGCGAGCAGCATCCGCCAACTGATGGGAATGCAGCCGAAAACCGCCCGACTGGTGACTTACGAGAAGATAGAAGGCACCAACGACTACAAGATGGAGGAAGTTCCGATTTCTACCATTCAGATAGGCGACATGATAGAAGTAAGAGCCGGCGAAAAGATTCCAGTGGATGGCGTGGTTACCCAAGCAGAGAGTTTCATGACTCCCGATGCAGCCTATGTAGATGAAGCGATGATCAGCGGCGAACCGACTCCGGCGATGAAAAAGGCAGGCGACAACGTGCTGGCTGGCACCATTCCGAGTCAGGGAAAGCTCCGCATGAGAGCCAAGCAGATTGGCGAGAACACCGCCCTGGCACACATCATCCGCATGGTTCAGGAGGCACAGGGCAGTAAGGCACCCGTGCAGCGCATCGTGGATAAGGCGGCTCTGATCTTCGTTCCAGCCGTGGCAGCCATCGCCCTCATCACCTTTTTAATATGGTGGCTGATAGGTGGCAACGCAGCTCTTCCACAGGCCATTCTTTCAGCCGTAGCCGTATTGGTCATCGCCTGTCCTTGCGCCATGGGCTTAGCTACTCCTACCGCCCTGATGGTGGGCATCGGCAAGGCGGCGCAGAAGCAGATTCTCATCAAGAATGCGTCGGCGCTGGAGAATCTCCACAAGATCAACGCCCTCGTCATCGACAAGACCGGCACCCTCACCATTCCTAACCAGAACATCGATTTCACCAAGCAGGAGGATTTGGATCTGGAGACGAGAGAGACCCTCAAGCCTCATGCTCAGGAAGCGATGAAGCAGTTGCAGGAAAAGGGAATAGAGGTCTATATGATGAGTGGCGACAAGGAGGAAGCGGCTCACTACTGGGCTGAGAAAGCCGGCATCAAGCATTACCAGAGCAAGGTGCTGCCTGGCGACAAGCAGGCTTTGGTAAAGAAACTTCAGGACGAAGGCAAGCAGGTAGCGATGGTGGGCGACGGAATCAACGACACCCAGGCGCTGGCTCTTGCCAACGTGAGTATGGCGATAGGAAAGGGAACGGATGTGGCGATGGATGTGGCGCAGATTACGCTGATGAGCGACGACCTTCTGGCACTTCCGGAAGCCGTAAAACTGAGTCAGAAGACGGTTCACATGATTTGGCAGAATCTGTTCTGGGCGTTCATCTACAACATCATCTGCATCCCGTTGGCAGCCGGTGCCCTTCATATCTTCGGCATTGATTTCCAGATAACCCCAATGTGGGCAAGTGCCCTGATGGCCTTCTCAAGTGTAAGCGTAGTGCTTAATTCGCTGAGGTTGAGATTGGCGTAAAATGAAAGAAAATGGCAGGTTCCTGATGCGTTAATTGGGAACCTGCCATTATTATATTTTCCTCCCTTTCAAGCATACCAAAATACACCTTTCTTTTACAGAGAAAGAAGGAGAAAAATGCTCTTAGGAGCAAGAAAAAGTGGTTCCGATGGCACTTTTCACCCCTTCAGAAAGCTAAAATAAGAGGGGTAAAAGGTAGGATGAAAGGGGTAAGACAAGGAATTTCTTGATATATTTTTGTCAAGATTCTCGTAAAAAGAGCAAAAACCGGGATAGAGCGAAAAGGAATATGTACTGTTTTAGCCGTACAAAGCATGGTACTCTACAGAAGCACTGCGCAAAACTATCCCATTGATTATCATTATCTTACAAACAAACATCATTCTTTTCCGAATAACTTTCAGAAGCCTGATCCGGTCATTATCGGTCACGGTCATTTTCGGTCATTTTCGTTTTCGGGGGCGCAAATCTCCCCTATAAGTATTATATAAATATATTTATATATACTATAGACCCAAATGACCGAATCATTTTTGAAAATGACCGAAAATGACCGTGACCGAAAATAACCGCTTTCCCAACATCAAAAAACGATTCCAAAGGCAGCTTTTGCAATCAGATGCACAAACCGAAAGCACTTATACCTCTACACATCAGCTACTTACGCACTATTTTTCAACATTCTACCGGAAAAAGCTTGCTTTCTGCTTAGAATTTTTGTATCTTTGCACCGGCAATCGAAAGAACAGCCTTCTTGTGCCAAAAGTCGGTCATCTATGACGACCGAGGCTGGTCTTAATAGATGGCAGGCGCCGGTCATCAATGAAGACCACAAAAATGGGCAGGAAACGGCTTTCTGGGGAATTGTGATTCAAGGAACTCTTAAACGCAGACTGAGCATGATCAACTTTAAGAACTTTCAAAACTTCAAGAAAGACTCCAGCATTACAAACAAGTGGGGAGAGTTATTCCTCCCCCTCTACCTTGCAGCTGTCGAATCCCATCTCCTTGGCTTTATCAGGACCGAAGGTAAAATAGATGGCTTCGCCCTCATCACAAACCTCGCCTTTGGAATTCTCCAGAGTCAGGTGGATGGTGACGATGTTGCGGCGCTGGCTGGCGATGTGACCACGCACCGTAATCTGAGAATCGGTAGTCATCACAGGCTTCTTGTACTTTACGTTAAGCTGCATCGTCACACCCGTTGTCTGCAATTTGCGGTTGATAACCCAGCCTGCCACTTCATCCATCAGCATACTGATGATTCCGCCATGCAGGGTGTTGATCCAGCCCTGGTAATTCTCGCCGGGATTCCAGATGGTAAGCACATCCTCACCCTCTTCCCAAAACTCAAGATGCAATCCTACAGGATTGTTTGGGGCACAGCAAACGCAGTTGTAACCCTCCTTGTTCAAATATGGATTTAATATCTTCTTCATTTTCTAACTTTTTTAAACAATGCAAAGGTACGAATAATATCTGATAAGACAAAGTTTTTAAAAAATATTATTGTTGGTAGCCGTTTAATACCTAAAAATAAGGACTGAACAGAACCTTCCATCCATATAAGAGAACCACAATACCTAGAAATGAGGATAACAAAGAGCACTTATCTATTTAGACTAAATAAAAATACTAATTATTAAGTATTGCAGGATTTTAAAATATCAAGTATCTTTGCAGCATGAATTAGAAAGGTGCCCGCAGGCGGCGGGCAAGCGAACAAGAAATGATACAAAAACATTAAGAATTATACAAAACATTAAGAAATGAAGAGAATTATTTTTATTATTTTAAGCAGCATCAATATCTGCCTTGCTCATGCACAGAGCTTTAACGGACAATATATTTCGGAATGGCAATGGGACATGAACAGGAACACCAATTTGATTAATCAGCTGAGATTGGAACTGAGTGTTCCGATAGGAAAAGGAAAGGATTCGTTCGAGGCGGCTACGCTGCATGTGGCAAAGACCAACGATGGCATCATTGATGACTGGCAGGGATTTTCGAATATAGATGCAGACAATAACTTCGCCATGCTTGCCGTGCTGGGCTACATGCACGAGTGGAATTCGGGCCATCTGTTTGTGGGTGTGAGAAACGTGAACGAGGATTTCTTTACCTCTGACGTTACGGCACTTTTCCAGAACAGTTCTGAGGGAATCTTCCCTACCGTTGCATCCAGCTATCCGATAGCCAACTATCCGTATTCGGGCTTGACCCTTTACTTTGATGTAACCAAGGGAGGATGGACTTTCAGAAACAGTCTGTATAACGGCGTAGGATATAATGGCTGGAAAGCTCACGACAATCCTTTCCTGGTTCGCCCGAAGAAGGATGGAATCTTCAATATGTCACAGTTGGAGTATGAACATAAAGGTGGAAAATATTTTGCGGGTGCTGCCGTCCATACCCGTCAATATCCGATCAACGAGGATGGCGATATGGTTTCTGCCGATGAATCCAAGGGCAAAACCACCTGTGCCTGGTGGATTTACGGAGAGCAGAGCGTTTGGAAGGCTGGCGACAAGAACATTTCGTGCATGGTGCAATATTCCGAGAACACCAGTCATCAGAATGCCTGCTACCGATACGCTGAACTGGGCGGCGCCTATCAGGACGATAAGAACGAGTGCGGCCTGTCAGGTCAGTACGCCCGCTTCCAGCAGGGTTCGGAATATTCGCTGGAAGTAACATGGAAAAGACAGCTGACGGAATCCATTTCCCTTCAGCCATCGTTCCAAAACATCAAAAACGACAATGGAGATTTCACGGCACTCAGTGCCCGACTCTATGTCAGTTTCTAAAGGAAAGAGAAATTTATCAAAAAGTGTACATCGTTTGACTTCAAAAAAACAAACGATGTACACTTTTTTATATGGTAAAATAGCTGCTACCTACTATTCGGAATGAAACTATAACATCTGAGACAATTCCCATGCCCTCACATGCGTTATGCCTTTGCGAGAAGGCAACTGAAGATCGTCAAGCGAAACTACTACTTTTTCATAGTTATCTGCTATACATTCCAACGGAGCATATTCACGCTCTATTGTCTGCTCATCTACAAGCATATAAGTGGCTTGTACATATATGGTACGATCGTTTTTGATGGCAACGAAATCAACCTCTTTATCCTTAATGCTACCCACATATACATCATATCCATGACGCAACAACTCTAGATAAACAAGATTCTCCAACAGATACCCAGCTCCATAGCCGAATCCGGCATAGAGATAATTTTTAAACGACAAATCGTTCATATAGTATTTACAGCTGCCAGAAAGAATCTCCTTCCCCTTGATATTATAGCGTAAAGCACGATGTGCAAGATAAACTTCTTCTATATATCCCAAATATAGAGATACTGTATCATACGAAGTCTTGCGTCCTTTGCTTTTTATGAAGTTGGTAATATTGGTAACAGAAAGAAGATTGGAAGAATTATTAACCAGATAGGCAAACAAATCTTCGAGCAGTCTTACATCGCGAATCGTATATCTGCGTATGATGTCTTTCAGTAATACCGTATCCTTCAATCCCGAAATATAGTTACGCTTTACATCGGAAGACTGGAAATGCACGAGTTCAGGATAACCTCCATCAGCCATATACGTCAAATAACTCTCTCTGCCGACAGGGAGCTGATGAATGCTAGCATATTCCCCGTAAGACAACGGGAATATGTGAAATTCCACATATCTACCAGATAGAAGAGAGGATAATTCTCCTGAGAACATCTTTGAATTAGAACCTGTGATAAATATCTCGTAATCTTCAGTATAATCCTGAGACAGCGAGTTGACTACACGTTCCCAACCATCAATATCCTGCACTTCATCTATAAAGATGTAGATTCGCCCTTCAGGCTTTAATTCCTCCCGGTACAGACGGATAAAATTGTCCAAATCCTTATAGTTCTCTATAAAATCGAACGCCGTCAGTTCTCGGTTGATAAAGACAATATTATTGCTGCTGATCCCCTGTTGCACAAGATGCATGGCAGTTTGACGCAATATATAACTTTTTCCCACACGTCGTTGTCCCGTAAGTACCTTCACCACCTTGCTGCCAAGATATGAAGCGACACTTTCGGTATAAAGCGGACGAGGAAAACCACAATCGATGGTGTTACCGAACCAAAAATTATACTTCTTTACTGATTCTATATTTTCGTTCATACTCGAATTTTTGTGCAAAGATAGCATTTTTTTCGTGTATAGACGAAAATATCTCTGTTTTTAACAAGATTTTCGTCTATAGACGAAAATTTCCTTATTTCCATCATTTTTTCGTCTATGGACGAAAATTTTGAAGTATCGAGATTGTTTCAATCTTATTTCCTTGCTATCCATTTCGGCAAGACCAGGGTGCCCATCACCAGGAAGGGGTAATAGAAGATGGCGCGCCAGAGCATGGCGGCAAGGATGGCTACTGAGGCATCGGGCAGGAAATCGGCATAATAAAGGCGGAACATCAACTCTGCCACGCCACTTCCGCCAGGCGTAGGACTCAGAATGGAAATCATCCACATCACCCATTGGCGGCACCAAGCCACCAGCATGTTGCCCTGACAATGGAAGGCAATGAGAATAGCTACCACGATGGCGAATCTCGACAGCCACGCCAGGGAAGTATAACCCATCAGCTGCAGCCAGAATCTTCCGCCCTCCAGCTTTGCCTCCTCCGAAGCCATCGTCATCTCCTCGGAAAACTTCTCTACCTTGGGCAGGAATCTGCGAAGGAAAGGAATCTTGCAACATCCCTTCAATACCCAGCCCAGAATCTGAGGACGATGCAACAACAAGAGGTAGAGGATGGCCGTCCAGACAGCAACGATAAGGGTGCTGACGATGAAGATAACCTGCACTCCGCCCTTAATCCATTCGTTCGTAGCATCCGCAGAAATCCCCACTCCATCAGCCAAGCTGAACAAGAGATGCGATGGAACACAGAAATAGAGCAACACGCAACTGATGGCAAGAAAAGCCTCATCAGCCAGCAGGGCTGCAAACATGGTGAAGATACTTCTGCCCATAGAAACTCCCTCGCGATTGAGATAGACAAAAGCCAAACCACTTCCCCCCACCGCCGAAGGAGTGACGGCAGAAGTAAACTCGCAGAGCACATTGATGCGGAACGCCTCGGCTACGGATAACTTACGCTGGCAGAGATGACGGAAACGGAGGGTGAGCATCAGATTCTGGACCGCAAAGAGCAACACGCCCATTACTACCCCCAGAAAGAACCTGGGAGACAAATCTATCCTGCTCAGAACTTCCACATCAAACTCCCGAATCATCATTCCAACGATGACCACCAGTCCGATGGAAGCCGCCAACCATAAATGCCATTTTTTCATATTATCCCCAAATTAGACTATACCTTATTATATATAGTAATATAACGATTAAATGGCTAATCTATTTTGTTGTCCGTCAATTAAATGCTGATATCTGTCCAAAACTTTATTTGAGAATCTTATAAATCGGCGAAGCCTCCGGCTGTTGATTATCATCATTCGTAAACGGAACCTTCAGGATGCTGGCAATGGTAGGAGCCACCTGCTTGGTGTAGATGGTTCTGCCCCCTTCCATTTCTCCCAGATGCTGAATGTCTTTTCCGAAAGCCACCATCCAGGTTTGGTTGCTGCCTTTGATTTCTTTACCATGTTCTGTCCAGGAAGCTTTGGAATCTACTTCGCCACGGTTGGCGTGAACGCCCAGGCTTTCTCCCCTGCCATGATCGCAGGTAATGAGAAAGGTGGTGTTGCCCTTATAAAAGGGGTCTTGCTGGCAGCATTTCCACAACTGGCGGATAAACTGGTCGTTCTGATGGGCAGCATTCAGATACTCCTGCCATTTGCCATGGTGCCCGTAATAATCGGTCTCGCAAAACTCTACGAAGAGAAGCTTGGGATGCTTCTCCATGAGGGTTTTCAAGGCACGGTTCAGAGTCACGCTGTCATTTCTTACCTGTTTGCTCACCCTGTGAGGAGAGCGGAAATCCACCGGCAATTCGCTTCTGCGATAATTCAGGATATAAGGAACCACATCCCAACTCGCCACGGCATTCACCCTGTCCTTGTACTCAGAACAAGCCTCAGCCAATTCCAGAACCGAACGATTGGGGTTATACTGCTTGCGGTTGTCGAAGATGTGCTCATCATCGGTTACACCACAGAGCATCTCGCTGTAACCGGCATAGGATTTCCAGATGCCGTTTGCCACCTCCATCTTCGATTTCCGGTTACGGTTGCCTATCATGCAGCCCTTCTTCCTGCCCATCTCCCAGAGAAACGGCATCAGACTGTCGCGCCTGGCGCCCTCAAACACCTCCTGCCATCTCAAACCATCAATGGCTATCACTACCACACGCGACTCCTCCTTCTTGCTATCCTTGCCATACACGGCGAGCAGGAACAACAAGGGAAGAAGCAGCAACAATGGAATCATTTTCTTCTTCATAAGCCTGGTTCTCCTTTCTATAATAATAAGTATCGTAAGCGTTTTCTATGGCAGCGATGATTCGGGTTTCAGCATGGTTCTCCCACATTCTGAACTCCACATCCTCCTCATAATCACGGGCAAAAGCCTTCAGTTTATCGATGTCGAAATCCTCGCTCACTATGCCAGCCATTTCTCTTTCTGCATCTATCGCATTACATTCCTGCTCCACATGAGCCGGAATCAGCATGCAAGGCTTGCCCATGTAGAGTGCCTCGCAGACGCTCTCAAAGCCGGCGGTGGTGGCGAAAGCCTTGCAGCCTGCCATCATCTTGAGGAATTTTTCGTCGTTGATGCGATGGAAGGTGAGCGTATCATCTACCTTCAGTTCTTCGGGCGCATCGGGCTGATCCCAGAAAAAATGAAGATGGATATGGGGATGCTTCTCGTGCCAAGCCTTCACATCCTCGGCAAAACCGGCATTCAACATGTAGCCCATAATGTAGTCGCCATGATGGCGGATGATGGTCTTGGCTTCCTGCCGGAGCAACGGCGGAACCACCTTAATGCCGTGCACAGGCTCATCCCCGTAGTCACGGATGGAGAGTGCCAACTTGGCTGTGGCTCCCACGCAGGTGATGCGGGTAAAGAACTTCAACAATGATTCTGAAAAAGAATACTTTCCAGGCATCTGGAAAGAGGGATGGAGGAAGAGGTACTGATGACCGATGCAAACCTCCGGGATTCCGAAACGGAAAAGGGAACAGGTAATGCCGCACAACACCTCGTAGAAATTGATGATGATGTCGGCTCCACTCTCCTGAATATTCTTTCGTATCAAATGGATACTGGAAAGATAGCTGGGAACCAAGAGCGTATTGTAAGCCAGGGAGCGCAGGAGATTGAACTTGCGGTTGTCCTTAGACGGCAAGAAATTCGGACTGTCAAAAACCTCGATAGGAGTACCTATCTTATTCTGGAAGAACTCAGGAATCACCCTGTTCTTGCTCTTGCCCACTAAAACCTTCACTACTTCATGGCCCTCGTGCAGAAGCATCTGCTTAAGCGCCAACGCCTGGGTGAGATGACCTCTACCCTCTCCTTGAATTACAAAAATTACCTTCATTTTTCTTTTTACATCTTTAAAAACATCTAATATTTAGCTGGAGAAGTGGCAGATGCATATTGCACGAAGCTGTCCATCGCCCCTTTCCGAGTGCAAAGGTATAAGTTTCATATTTCAAAGATGTGAGAGAAAAATGAAGATAGGGTTAAAAACTCAGAATACGATTAGAGCCTTATTCCTGAATCGGGTTCAGGAATAAGGCTCTAAATAAAATACTAGAATATCGGCTGACCTACGCAACCATTTGGCGCCTGCACATGAAGCAGGGCGGCGATGGTTGGCACAATATCGGTCATGAATGTCTGCCTGGTGGTTGCACCGTGCTGGATTCCCCAACCCATGAAAACCAAAGGAATGTGGGTGTCGTATGGATTCCACTCACCATGATTGGTTCCCTTCATGCCGTGGGCATAGAAATTCGGCTTCAATACGATGGCCACATCACCGCTTCGCTCACGGTTGTAACCATTCACGATGCGCATCTTCACATCCTCAGGAATGCTCTCGGTCATCGTCTTCTCCATATCGCAGGCATACTGCACGCAACTGTCTTCCTTCAACACGTCCACCACGCTCTGCTTAATCTTGGCGAAATCCAACTTGTTTTTCTTGATGATGTTACGGTTGAAAAACACCTGATAGTTCATCACGGTCTTCACCAGATTGCCCACGTTAGGATACTCCTGAGCCAGGGTCTGATTAAGTTTCTCAGCTACCGCATCACCATCCCAATTACCCGCTGGAATGCGGCGGTCTTGCAGGAAACGGACGTTGTTCATCGCTCCATGGTCGGCACTCAGGAAAACCAGATAGTTGCCCTTGCCCACCTTCTCATCAAGATAAGAAAGGAAATCGGCTATCGCCTTGTCCAGGCGCAGATAAGTATCCTCGGTCTCTACCGCATGCGTTCCCACCTGATGACCGATATAATCCGTACTGGAACAGCTTACTGCCAGCAAGTCGGTTTCATCATCAGCACCCAACTGCTCTCCGTCTATCGCAGCCTTCGCCAAATCTATCGTCAGCGAATTACCGAAAGGAGTCTTTCTGATGATTTCATAACCATATTTCTTATAAAGGGCTGGGAGATTGAGCGGCAACGTAGCCTTCACGCCCTTGCGGATTCCATCCTCATACTCGTTCTCATCTTCCGTACTTTCGATGTAAGTATTCTTAGGATAGAGAGTGTTCCATTTTTCAGAAAGATAACGCTCTGGAAGATGCTGGTTGTTGAAAGCATCCACCCACTTTGGCAACTGGTTCATATAATAAGAACTGGTGATGAACTTGCCGCTCTCATCATCAAACCAGTAGGCACCATTGGGATTATGACCTGCAGGAAGGATGGAAGCACGGTCTTTCAAAGCCACCCCCACTACCTTGGCTCTGCCGTTGGATACAATCTTCATCTCATCTCCGAGAGTCGTAACCCAGAGGTTTCTAGGCGACATCAAGCCCGCCTTGCTGTTGGAGCCCACCGGCTTCACGGTTTCATCATCCGTGCAATACACCTTCTTGCCATTCTTCACAAAATTGTTTCCGGCGATTCCGTGGATAGACGGCACACTGCCTGTATAGAGACAAGTATGACCGATGGCGGTAACCGATGGAACATACGGAATACGGGTGTTCTCGCAAGAGAAACCCTCGTTGAGCAGTCGCTTGAATCCACCTTCACCATAACGCTTCTGATAGCGATAGAGATAATCCCATCGCATTTGGTCAACCACGATGCCCACTACCAGTTTGGGGCGCTGAACGTTAGAAACATTCACATGTTGGGCAGCAGCAGAGCCGCATCCCAGAAATGCCAACGCAATAAAACTAAATACCTTAATCATTTCTTTCTTCAAAAATACTGTAATACTTTATACCGCTGCAAAGGTATTTAAAGGATGTTACTTTCGTGTTACAAAGAAATGAAAGAAGAGTGAAAGCATTGCCTTTTTACAAAAAGATTTAAAAAATGGGACTGAATAAGACAAGGTAATGATATTTTGATTATATTTGCAGTATTATTGCAAAACTAACAGATTTACGATATGAAAAAACTACTCTTATCCATCGCCTTTCTGCTCCCTGGTATGGGAATGATGGCGCAGACTCAGGTAACGACTGCCGAAGGTATCCTCGAAGGAAAAGACCTCTCAGGCATCACAGTATTCAAGGGTATTCCGTTCGCTGCCCCTCCGGTAGGAAATCTCCGCTGGAAGGCTCCGCAGCCTGTACAGAAATGGCAGGGCGTTCGCAAGGCCAAGGAGTTCGGACCGAACCCGATGCAGGAACCTCTCTTCGGCGATATGAACTTCGGAACGAAGACCAACAGCGAGGATTGCCTCTACCTTAATATATGGACACCGGCAAAGACCATGAAGGAGCATCTGCCGGTACTCATTTATTTCAACGGCGGAGGACTGATGGCGGGTAGCGGAAGCGAACCTAGATATGCGGGCGATGCGATGGCACGCAAGGGCATCATCTCCATCACAGCCAACTATCGTGAGGGCATCTTCGGATTCTTCGCCCACCCACAGCTCTCTAAGGAAACATCCTACAAGGGTTCCGGCAACTATGGATTCATGGACCAGGTGGCTGCCATCCAGTGGGTAAAGGATAACATCGAGGCTTTCGGCGGCGACCCTAACCGCATCACCATCGTAGGCGAATCGGCAGGTTCCATGTCGGTCAGCGCTCTGATGGCTTCCCCTCTCTGTCAGGGACTCTTTGCGCAGGCAATGGGTTCCAGTGGTTCGGTGATGGGATTCAAGAAGGTGGCTACGCTGAAGGAGGCCGAGGAGGAAGGCGTGCAGCTTGCCCAGAAAATAGCCGAGAAGATAGGTAAGAAAAACGGCAAGAAGGTGGGAAAGAAGGTTGGAATGAAGAACCTCAACGAACTTCGTGCCCTTCCTGCCGAGGAACTGATGAAGCTGGCGGAAGTAAGAGCGGTTCCTGTCTATAATATCGACGGATATTTTATGAAAGAACAGCCTGTAGAGGTATTTGCCAAGGGCGAGCAGACCAAGGTGCCTCTGCTCATTGGCGGTAACAACCAGGAGATGACTCCATGGGCGGTATTGATGGGCAAGCAGCCTACCGTCGAGAATCTGAAGGCGGGTGCCAAGGCTACATTTGGAGAAGAGAACATCGAAGAACTCTTCCGTCTCTACGGCATCAACAGCGATAAGGATGTATTGGAGCAGCCGGGCGTGAACCTAGCTTCGGATATCTTCCTCGATTATTCTACATGGAAGTGGGGCAATATGCACAAGCTGACCGGCGGACAGCCTGTTTACCGCTACCGCTATTGCCATCCTCGTCCTGCTATGGCCATCAAGGGCAAGGTGGCTGCATTGGCTGGCGGCGTGGTAGATGCCAAGGAAGATGCGGCTCCTGCGCCACAAGACAAGGGAGCCGTTCATTCTGCCGACATAGAGTATGCAATGGGTACATTGCCAACCAACCACGTGTTCAATTGGCAGCCGGAGGATTATATGATCAGCGACATCTTCAACCAGTATTACGTCAATTTCGTAAAGACCGGCAATCCGAATGGTCTGGGTCTGCCTGAGTGGCCATCCACCAACGGCAAGGCAGTAGCCCCTGTGCTTCAGATAGACGTGAATACCGTCGTAAAAACTGATGCCCAGATGGAGAAGCGCTATGATTTCATAGACAAACTGTTTTGGAAGAAGAAATAATTCTCTCATTACATTGAATCAATCTGAATACAGATTTCATTGAATAAACCAGAAATAGAGATGTTTCAGAAATTCATTATCAACAGAGACGGAGTACTGAAGTTCGGGCATGTCTACCTGCACCGTGACATGCTGTCACCCGGCGAGCAATGCACCTATGGGGGCGGTTTGTGGAAGATAGATGAAGGCAGAGGCGCCATCGTGCTCTACGGCAGAAGTTTCGACTTCGGTCCTCCCGATTTCGACTTTGTGAAACAGATAGACTGGACGGGCTTGGGCGGCACCCCTCGCCCGCTCTTCTATCTGCCTCATTGGCCTAGCGAAGAAGAGATTGTGCCAGTCATCATCAATTAAGAAAATAGTATAATATTCTATAATTTTCTGTGTAAAACTTGCGGATATCAGAATAAAACACTATTTTTGCGAAGAGAAATCCTTCTCGGGGAAAGTGCTCTCTAAGAGAAGAGATTCCGTAAATAAGTAACAATTAAAAAGCAGTATAGTATGAAAAAGAAATTAGTTTTGACAGCAGCCGTCATCGCTGCATTGTCAGTTGTCTCCTGCAATGGCAAGAAGACAAATAGCCAGGGGGCTAACCAGGATAGCCTCAGTTATGCTGAAAATGATTCGCTCAATTCCAACGATGTCATTCTCGATTCCATCGCCGGCACCTACGAGGGAACTCTCCCTGCTGCCGACTGTCCGGGCATCAAGACCGTTTTGACGCTCAACGCCGACAGCACCTACCAGTACTCAGCCGAATATCTGGAGCGCAAGGATGGTCACGACGAAGCGAGCGGTATCTTCAAGGTATTGGCTAACAACGTGGTAGAAATCACCCGTCCATCGAGCGGCGAGACATCTTACTACAAGGTAAAGGACGCCAACAGCCTCATCATGACCGATTCGCTGGGCAATGAGCCTGAAGGCGCCATGGCTAAGCACTATGTGCTGACTAAGAAAAGGTAAAAGAGCCTTTAACAAGGTAAAAGGGTAAAAAGAGCCCCCTAGCTTAACATTCCGCTAGGCTCTTTTTACCTTTTTACTTTTTTACCTTTTTACCCTTTTATCTTTAAAACGCCTTTTTTGCCGGTTCTCACAGCGCCATTATTACAAACCTGTTACATTCCTGCCTTTCAAGTTAAAATCAATTAAGTTTTGCACCGGAACCTTCGCTATTCCAGATATTTTTCCTAATTTTGCGCCCACGTTTCTAACAGATGAAATGATTTTAAGATTCAATGATATATACTAAATAGATTAAGGATAAAGAAAAATGGAACATGTTTTTACTGAATCGATGTTTTTGGTGGGATTCGTGATTTTCATCGCCGCCATACTCGTATTAGACATGCTGGTCATCGACCGAAAGGCACATGTGGTGTCTATCAAGGAAGCCGGTTCATGGACGGCTGTATGGATTATTCTCGCGCTCGCCTTCGCCGTATTCATCTATTTTCATGGAGACATGGTGCACGGCATAGAGAACTTCGACGACCTGAAGCTGATAGCCTCGCGCTATGCTTCGCATCTCAAACTGAACCCGAACGACTATGAGGGGAGTCTGCAGCAATACCGGCACTATATGACCATCTCCTACATCTCGGGTTATCTGATAGAGAAAACGCTCTCGGTTGATAATCTCTTCGTGATGATGATGATTTTCACCTCGTTCGGAGTGGACAAGAAAGATTACCAGCACGTACTGAACTGGGGTATTCTGGGAGCCATCGTACTGCGCTTCGTCTTCATCTTTGCGGGTGCTGCGCTCATCAGCCGGTTCGCCTGGATATTGCTCGTATTCGGAGGATTCCTGGTTTACAGCGGTGCCAAGATGTTCTTGAACAGGAACAAGAAGGAAGAAATCAATGCCTTGGATCATCCGGTAGTGAAGTTCATGCAGCGACGCCTGCATCTGGGTCCGCTGGTAATGACGGTGGTGTTCATCGAGTTCTGCGATCTGATTTTCGCTTTCGACAGTATCCCTGCCGTATTCTCGGTTTCGCTCGACCCGTTCGTGGTGTTCTTCTCCAACATCTTCGCCATCCTGGGCTTGCGTGCCCTCTTCTTCCTGCTGGCAGCTATAGCCGATAAGTTCCGCTACTTGAAGGTGGGTGTGAGCGTGTTGCTGGTGTTCATCGGTGTGAAGATGCTCATCCACGATTTCTTCGAGATTGATGCAGTAAGTTCGCTGGTATTCATCATCCTCGTCTTGCTCGTCAGCATCGGAGCTTCGGTGGTGATTCCGCAGAAACAGGAAGCGTTGGAAAATACGAAATAAGCAAACCATTCGTAAAGGAGATTATCATCAGGTAATCTCCTTCCAGGAAAACATAAAAAGGGCGATTGCTATTCCCCACGCAAGGGATAAGCAATCGCCCTTATCTTTTATGAACTCAGTTCAGAAAGAAGAGCAAATGAATTGGCCTTCCCTTCGGCCGCCGAACTTTGTTTCTTCACTCTTCCCTCTTCACTCTATTTACTTCCAAGGATTCTCTGTTGGGTAAGGCAGGCTAGCTGGCTGGTTGTAAGCGATATCCTTGATGCCGAGATACTTGAATACCTCGAACAAGGTCTTACCTACGTGAGAGAATGCTACGGCTCCGTGGTGTGGATAACCCTTCTGAATCAATACGTGACGATAGAAGCGGCCCATCTCGTTGATGGCGAAGATACCGATACCACCGAATGAACGGGTAGGAACATCGAGAACCTCACCCTCTGCGATGTAGCTGCGGAGGTTGCCCTCTGAATCGCACTGCAGACGGTAGAATGTGATGTCAGAAGCTGCGATATCCCCCTCCAAAGTACCACGGGTGAAGTCTGGTTTACCACCATTCTCCAACAAACGGTTCTGGATGAGCTGATACTTAATCTTACGGCTAGAGCACATCTTGCACTGTGGAGTGTTACCGCAGTGGAAGCCCATGAAGGTATCAGTCAACTTATAATCGTACTTGCCCTTGATGTCCTCATCATAGATATACTGAGGAACTGAGTTGTTGATATCGAGCAATGTAACGGTATCGTCAGAAGCACACATACCGATGTACTCAGAGAGCGCACCATAGACATCTACCTCGCAAGCTACAGGAATGCCACGGCTAACGAGACGGCTGTTTACATAGCAAGGCTCGAAACCGAACTGGCTTGGGAATGCAGGCCAGCACTTGTCAGCGAATGCTACATACTGGCGAGAACCCTTGTGAGCCTCTGCCCAGTCGAGCAATGTCAACTCAAACTGTGCCATTCTGCGGCTGAGGTCAGGATAGTAGCATCCCTCGCCCATCTCCTTGGCCATATCAGCGCAAACCTCATCGATACGTGGGTCGTTCTCATGCTCCTTGTAAGCTACGAGAAGGTCGAGCTCTGAGTTCTCCTCAATCTCAACACCGAGTTCGTACAAGCCCTTGATAGGAGCGTTGCAAGCGAAGAAGTCCTGTGGACGTGGACCGAAGGTGATAATCTTCAAACCCTTCAAACCGAGGATAACGCGAGCTACTGGTACGAAGTCCTGAATCATCTTAGCTACGTCCTCTGCTGTACCTACAGGATACTCAGGGATGTAACCCTTCAGGTGGCGCATGCCGAGGTTGTAAGAGCAGTTGAGCATACCGCAGTAAGCGTCGCCACGACCATTGATCATGTCGCCGTCACCCTCTGCAGCTGCAACAAACATACAAGGACCATCGAAGTTCTTTGCAATCAAAGTCTCAGGAGTCTCAGGACCGAAGTTACCGAGGAATACAACCAAAGCGTTGCAGCCCTGCTCTTTCACTTCGCCCAAAGCCTTGAGCATATCTTTCTCGTTCTCAACTGTAGTCTGGCAGTTGAAAATTTCACCCTTGTACTCTTTTACGATGTTCTCACGGCGCTGAGTAGAAAGCGCGATTGGAAAACAGTCACGGCTAACGGCAATAATACCGAGCTTTACTTGTGGAATGTTGTTGCTTACCATAATTTTAGTTTATTACTTAAGTTTTTGTATAAATTGCTTATATTTATTGATTCTTTTCTAATTTGTTTGGCTGACAATTATTCATTGTTCCGAGCACAAAGGTACAAATATATTTTGTATCACCAAGCGTTTTAAGGAATTTTTAATTCAAAAAAATGGCGCAAAACCGAAATTCTGCGCCAAATGTAACATATGATAAAGTTCTTGATACATTTCATACATGTCTCTATTATCATCTGATACCCCTTTTCTGCCTTAACATCTTCTTTAATATCTTCGCAGCGGGCGATACCGGATAGTATAAATCTGATTGAAGTACTCCTTCCAGGCGTTCGGCTCCTTGTCATCATCACGCACGATACGGATGCCGTAGAATCGGGTACCCGTCTCCTTGTATTCCCGGAATCTCGACAACAGCTGCTGTGGCGGATCCGAAATCAGGAAGTCGGTAATCCAAAGCACATCGGCATTCACGTAATGGAGTCCGTCGTTGTCGAGAAGGTCGAACATCTGGGTCATCATCTTCTTTGCCGATGTTCCGCCTCCGATAAATGGAAGGTGGGTTGTGGTAGGCTGCCGCCGGATGCCTCGCCCGGTATGCGCCTGTCCATCTCCGTCGGACGGAGCTGCATCTGCTTCGGCTGATTCCATCATAGTGATTCCTATTCTCTTCAGGCGCTCAGCCTTGCGCTTCGCCATCAGGTCGATGGCATGGGTACTGACGGAGAAATCTATCAGGAAGCAGTCTCGCTCCAGATCTTCTGCCGTTTCTTCCAGCAGAGAGATGAGTGTAGAGGATATCCTTTCGGGCGTGCCATACATACTGGCTGAGGTGTCCAGACAGACGATCATCGGACCCTTGCGGGAGGCATGGGTAAAGCCGAGTTTGCGGGATGGTTTCGACATTTCGCTCTTATAACGGAAGGTCTGGAGTCTTCGCGTGCGATACTTATAGATAAAGAGTCCCTCCATATCTTCATCGCTGTACTGTGCCAGTTCGAGGGGGAGAAGGGAGTTGAGATCATCGCCCACGGTAATGCCCTCGATATCGCTACCCGCTGAATGCTCCATCTTCATCTCTACGCCCGATGCGATGGTGAGCCGGTCTTTGCCGTTGGCATCGGCTACTCGTCCCATCTTCGCCACAATCTCCTTGATTTCGGGATATTTGTCCTGAACCTTCACCTGGTTCAGACGGCGTTCAAACTCCGTTTCAGTCCATCCGTTCGTCATCAGTTCCCAGGCCTGTACGGCGCGCTGTTCCGAAACGCCCTTCGTCTTCATGTTGCGGGTTATCTGGTCCATCATGCGCACCAGTCCTGTTTCGAAGTTGTTCTGGCGCAGGGAGATGAAGTCCTTCAGCTTGTTCAATACCTGATGGTCGATGCAGACCTTCCAGTCTCTTACCAGCCTTTCCCAGTTTTCTGGTTTCGAAGCCCCGTCTCCTGTCATCAGCTTGAGGAAGAAAGGCTTATCGAACCCATCTTCAGCATGTTCCTGTACCAGCTGGTCGAGCAAGGGGAGCCACACCTGTTCATCCATCCGCTTGAAGGGAGCCCAATCGAGCACATCATCAGCCCGATGACTCTCGGTCCAGGCACGCTGGCGCTGGAATCGCATGTGATGGACGCATTCCACGATAAACTTTCCCACACTATCATAGAAAACCTTACTCTTGATTTTGCTGTTCACCACCTGGCGCACGAACTTCTGCACCTCTTCGCCAGTTTCTTCTATGGTTACTTTCAGGGTAAAGAGATGAATGAGATAATCCTTCAGCGGGTCTTCCTTCAAATTCCAAGGCATGGCGGTGCCTGTCGGATCAGGAATCTTCACCTGTCCCGACTTGCAGAAGTCATCCAGCATCTTCAAGTAATACTGTGCCTCCGCCAAATCCTTGTTATTCTGGTATTTCATAGGAGTAAATCCTTATTTTTTCTCCATCAGATATTCTGCGAAGATTCTTGCAGCACTCTCTACTTTGGCTGCGCAAGGGCGAGACTTGTAATATTCTGCCGTTCTTGCCGAAGCCACATAGCTGGACTGCGCTTTCTCATGGCCCTTCAAGCCGAGGATTTCGGCACAGATGATACTGCCGTTCTGCTCCTTCGATTTGGCGAGCAAATCCTGCACCACCTTATAGCAGGCCGACTTGCCCTCGCGGTCATCCCCCTCGGTCTGTCCGCAATCCAAGCCAACGAGCACCACGATGCCCGAAACAGCACCACACATCATTCTCATTCTGCCTACTCCACCACCGAAGCCGGCACCAATGCGCTTCGCCATCTCATCATCAAGACCATATAAATCGGCAAAGGCAGCCACTACCGACTGGCAGCAGCCATAGCCCTGCATAAAGTTATCCACCGCCTGGTGAACACGCGCCTCCAACTCAGGAGTCAATATTTTCTGTTCGTTCATCATGTTTTGATTCTTCTATATATAATAATGTAATAGGAGGCGATTAAACCTCATAAAGTTTCATCGTATCCTGACGGGTAAACGCCAGCTCCTTATAGAAATCACGGAGATAAGCCGATATTTCCGCCTTATCATCAGTAGATGCGAAGAGATTCTCGCCCAACTGCTTTTCCAACGAGGTCAAGCCATCCGAAAGAGTTTCTATCTCCCCCTCGTAATCCCTGCCATCTTCCGGATTCCTGCGTACACGATGATATTTGATGTCCTCAGCAAGCGCATTCTTCATCTCCACGAGTTTATCTGCAAAAGGAGAAAAGAGGGCACGGATCACGATGTTTCGGATAGCATCCCGCTCTTCCGGTTCCTGCCACAGACAATGGTAGATAGGAAGCAAATCGCAGATATCCACCTCTTCCCTATCCTGCATGAAGGCAGAAGTGCGAAGCAGGCGGACGATATTCTTCCATCTTCGGTCACTCACATAGATATTTCTGCGCTCGGCAGCCTCATCCACATTCACGGCTCTCAGAGATTTACGAATGGCGGAAATTGCATCAAGCACCTCCTCCTTCACGCCAATCTTACAGATTTTCTCCGCCCATTCAGCATACTCCTCAGCAGTAATCTTCAAATCAGAAAAATCTGCGGAATCAGATTTCCCCATAGAACCAGAAGAATCTGTGGAATCTGTGAAATCTGTGGGACCTAAGAAATCCGTGGGAGCCTCCAGCAGCATCGCCCGGAAATTCTTCTCCAGCTTAATCGGTCTGCTTTCTATTCTGATAACGAATCGGTCCCAGAGCGCCTCCAGTCCTTCTCCCTTAGCCGGCAACTCATTGCTTGCAGCCACGAGAAGCTTCAGAGGAAGATGCATTTCCCGATTGCCGTTTCTGAAGATTTTCTCGTTAATCACCGTAAGGAGCGTGTTCTGGATAGCAGGTCCCGCCTTCCAGATTTCATCCAGGAAAACCACATCGGCAGTAGGCAGATAACCCTCCACCGCACGCTCGTAAGTATCCGAAGTCTTCAGTTTCTGAATGCTCACCGGACCGAAGATTTCATCGGGTGTAGAGAATCGCGACATCAGATACTCAAAGCTCTGAGCATCCCTGAACGCCGTCTTCAACTGTCTGGCTACCATACTCTTTGCCACACCCGGAGGTCCCAGCAGGATGATACTCTCACCTGCCAGAGCTGCCAGGAGCGAGAGCGATATCTCCGTCTCCTTCTCATAAATGCCCCGGTTCATCTCACCGAGTAATTGTTTGAATCTTTCAAGCATATTCTTACTTTTCTATTCAGAATCGTATAAAGACGAAAAGAAGTTAAGAGATAAAATTCATTATCCCTTAACTTCCTCATATTCTTTTATATAAATAAGGTATGGCTTACTTTACGTTGCCCACCTTAATCAAGTACTCAGCAATCTGAACAGCGTTCAGGGCAGCACCCTTACGGATCTGGTCGCCAGTCAACCACAATGTGTTACCATTGTCATCAGCCAGATCCTTGCGGATACGACCTACATATACATCGTCCTTGCCGGCGCTCTCCAATGGCATTGGATAAACGTAGTTCTGGGCATCATCCTTTACAGTTACGCCTGGAGCAGCCTCCAAAGCCTTGCGGATGTCCTCTACTGCCAATGGCTTCTCTGTCTCGAACCAAACACTCTCTGAGTGAGAACGGAGTGAAGAAACGCGAACGCAGGTAGCACTGGTGCGAACATCAGAGTGCATAATCTTGCGGGTCTCGTTATACATCTTCATCTCCTCCTTGGTGTAATCGTTAGGAGTCATCTTGTCAATCTGTGGAATGACATTGTATGCCAACTGATGAGGGAACTTATTGATATGCTCAGTCTTACCGGTCTCGATGATATCCTTATACTGCTGCTCAAGTTCAGCCATGGCAGCAGCACCAGCACCTGAAGCACTCTGGTAAGAAGAGATATGAATCTTCTTGATATGGCTCAAGTTATCGATAGGCTTCAACACTACTACCATCATGATGGTGGTACAGTTAGGGTTGGCGATGATGTTGCGAGGGCGGTTCAGGGCATCCTCAGCATTTACCTCAGGCACAACCAGAGGCACGTCGTCGCACATACGGAATGCGCTAGAGTTATCAATCATCACGGCACCATACTTGGTGATAGTCTCGGCAAACTCTTCTGAAGTGCCGCCACCAGCAGATGTGAAAGCAATATCGACATCTTTAAAGTCATCGTTATGCTGCAAAAGTTTGACCTCATAGTCCTTTCCCTTGAAGTTGTATTTTCGTCCGGCAGAACGCTCAGAACCAAACAACACCAAATCATCCATAGGGAAATTTCTCTCAGCAAGGATACGCAGGAATTCCTGTCCTACTGCGCCACTTGCACCAACAATTGCTACTTTCATAATCGAATCTTTTAATTTATAAAGTTGTTATAAGTGTAAACTGTGGAAGAGAAAGCCAGCCTCCTTATCATCTTCATGATTCCTCATCTTTCTGACAGCTTCATTATTTTTCCTCATTTTCTGATAGCTTCATGATTACTCATTTTCTGATAGCCGGAAACTGCTTATTTTCTCAAATCCGCTGCAAAGTTAAGACTTTTTCTACAATATCAAGCATAAATTCCCAAAAATTATTGCTTTTTGCTGCAAATTTATCATTTTTGCTTACTTTTCTGCAAGAATATGCAGAAACTTGGAGAAAAATAGTTGCTTATCGTATTCATCAATCAATACGACAGCCCTCATTTCTGTCTTCTGATAAGCTTTCCCCAACACTGCCTTAAAGCGACTACCTAAAGTCTCGGTCAACTCCTCACGTCCATAGATACGTTCTACTCTTGTATTCCTATAGGATATTTCATATTGCTGCCGTTTTAAAATCTTTCGGCAAAGTTACAAAAAATAATGATACAAGCAAAGGAATAGTACGAAAAAATGGTGAGATAGTAGAATCTATTACATTTTTATGAGAGACTTTTTCCAGACCACACATACATTTTATTAGGATACACAAATGGGGAAACTAAATATTTTTAATGTTTTTCGAAGATTTTAACTAAAACGTTTGGCGATTACACATTTTTTATCTACCTTTGCAGCGATTCTTAAATACTCTTGTAAAAGAGAGTTGAAGTTCGCGCCGATTGTATAAGGATAAGATTATCTGTCGTAACGATGACGATTGGTTTGGGGACTAAAGGATCAAGACATAAGGGAAAGGCGTTTACTTACGCTTTGTTTTGGCTCTTCGAAACTTCGCAACTTTCAAAGTCAAGTCAAAAACGAAAGCAACAGTAGATGTCCAAGTGGGTAGATTGTACACCTTAACATCCTATTTTTTTGATAGGATGCAGGGATTGTTATATACTATCGGCGTGGGCTTCTGCGTTGCTCGTTCAGACTTGATGGGCAGTGCGAAGGCCTCGAAGAGCGGGATGAGTGACGAGTACAGACTCCCGCGCTTTTTTTATGTCCTACTTTCAAATGTTATATCACAAGCTTTGGAGAGTCGGCTTGTATATATAATAATGTATATGAGCACTAGAAAATTAAATGCTTTGCTATTACTTTTAGGTCTCTCATTGCCTGCTATGGCTCAATCTGTAGACTACTCTATTGTTGCCGTCGGCGAAGAAAGCGGACTTGATTTCAAGAAAATCACTTCAGACAACGATTGCTTGTGCATGCCGGAAGTTAAAAGAAGAGGCAAGAAAATTACATGGTGGTCTGGCAGAGTTATCGCCATGTCACCTACTGAAGAAAAATTAGCTTTCTTATCCTATAAGACCAACAATTCAAACATCTATCTGAAAAACCTGACAGGTGCTGGAACTACGCAGCAGCGCACCAATCGCCAGCAAGTAATAGATTTTTCTTATTCGCCTGACGGACAGAAAATCTGTTTCACCGAAAAGAATGGTTCTTCCAATCGCATTTTCATCACAGACGCAAACAAAGGATATGGTTGCCGACAGGTAACAGCAAACGAGTTCGACTTTTCTCCATCTTACAATGCCGACATGAGTCAAATCTTATTTTGCCGTAAAGAAAACTCTGGCAGCTTTGGCATTTGGAATTATCAATTCAACGACAACTCTTTCTCCAACTTTACGTCTGGATTCAATGCCATACCAGTTCCTAACACCACAGACATTCTCTGTGTAAGATCTTCAGGCATTGGAAACAATGAGATATGGAGAATCAATACAGAAACAGGAGTTGAAGAATGCATCGTATCAGAAGGGAACCGCAGCTTCACCTCTCCTACTATTTCGCCTGACGGAAAATGGATATTGATGGTAGGCAGCAGTATGAAAGTTGTTGATGTAGCCGGACAGAATAGCCAAAATAAGGTATACCCTAATACAGACATCTTTGTTTGCCATATAGACGGAAGTAACCTAACACAGATTACCTACCATGCTGCAGATGATTTGAGTCCTGTATGGAGTAAAGACGGCAAATACATCTATTTTGTATCACAACGTGGCAGCGGCACTCAAACTGCCAATGTTTGGAGGATTCCATTTAAGATAAAGAACTAAAGCAATTGTTTCATTTTTAAATAACAAACATCATGAAAATTAAATTTTTAGCATTAGTAGCAGCGATGATGATCAGTACCACATCGTTTGCACAGTTTTCACAGAGCAAGAACTTTTCTAACAGCAGTAACGAAATCTCCAAGGGTTGGAACAGCCTGTATGTGCAGTACAACAGTATTGGCACCAGCTACAGTCTTTCTTCATTCAATGACAGGTATGATGATTATGGAGATGAATATCAGAAAGCAATAGACAATAGTGGCTTGAGCGAGAAACTTAACGCTTTCTCTATCGGTTACAACCGCACCATCAACTTGACTCCATCTGCACCTCTCTATCTGGAGATTGGTGCAGCGCTCCAGTACGCATTCTATTCTGACGAGGTAGGCCAAGAAGTTACTCTCAAATACACAGGAAACATGCTTACAGCCAAAGTTCCTGTAAGCCTGCTCTACCACGTTGCTATTCCAAACTCAGACTTTGCAATAGAGCCTTTTGCAGGTATTGATTTCAAATATAACATCATTGGTACAGCAAAGCGTGAAGTGACCTACAAATACTATGGCGAAACAAAAAAAGACGAAGATAAATTAGACAACATCTTCGACAAGAAAGACTGTGACGGTCATCAGGCTAACAGATTTCAGGCAGGTTGGCACGTAGGTGCAAACTTTGTTTACAAGAAGGCATTTATCGGTATCTCATACGGTCAGGACTTCTCTAAGTTCCATGACGACATCGACTTGAAGTTCAATACATTGTCAGCAACATTAGGTTGCAGATTCTAATTTATATTTTACTCGTAGCATTCTCCAAACTTATTTGAGAAGGATGCTACGAACTTTTACGCTCTATGAGAAGATATACACTCCTTCTATTGTTTTCCTTTATGACTTTAGGGATAATGAATGCACAGAACCTAAAGGATAGCACTTACGAGAAAAGCCAGTCATTGAACGATGTCAACATCACCGCCAAGAAAATTTCTTCTTTCTTGAAAAGACAAGATGCGACTACCAAACTCGATATTACTTTCATCAATACCCTGCCTAAGATATTAGGCAATACAGACCCTATACATTACCTGCAGACCATGCCCGGCATCTCGACCAACAACGAATATGATGCAGGCATACATATCATGGGATGCAGCACAGGGCACAACCTGGTGGGTATCAACGGCATACCAGTTTACAACGCTGGACACCTTCTTGGACTGTTCTCAACATTCAATCCTTCTCATTTCCAATCCCTCACAGTTGCCACATCGCCAACCAGCGCAGATTTCACAGAGAGAATCGGCGGTATGGTTTCTTTAAACTCCATTGATACAATTAGCCATAAGATACATGGCAATATAGCAGTAGGACCAATGTCATCGCAAGGCACATTACATTTGCCATTATCCACAAACAGCACCCTTATCCTGTCAGCCCGTATGGCATACCTCAACTTATTATATAGCAAATGGCTTACATTCGACGGAGACAAATTCAAATATGACTTTAACGACGTGAATCTAACCTATCTTTGGCAACCTAACACAAAAGACAAGGTTTCTATCGACTTTTATACAGGAGGCGACCATGTGAACCTCAATATGCCTTACTATCCAGCTGAACTGAAACTCGGTTGGAACAACATCCTGTTATCTGCCCAATACGAACGGACGTACAATGCCAACGCTAAGACCAGACAGCAGATATACATCACCTCATATAGCAATGACACTAAGTTTGTACGTGGAAATGAACAGCTTCTTTTGCCAAGCAAGATAACAACAATAGGAGTTGCCAACCATAGCCAACTGCATCATTGGGGACTTGGCTATGAACTGAGATATCATGACATAGCCCCCCAATCACCTGCCGTTAGCAATTACTATACCAGCAGGAGCACCAATACGACAGAAAATGCAGCAGAACTATCTGCATACGCAGACTACAAGATAGGAAATGAAAGTCTTTATGCCATCATTGGTGGCAGAGAATGTATATACTGGACATCAGGACAGAAAGCTGACTTTCATTTTTCACCCAACGTTTCTTTCCACTTTCAGGGAGTTTCTTCCAAAGTAGTGATGAACCTATATAGACGCTGGCAAAATCTACACCAAACAGGAATATCACAGATAGGATTGCCTTTTGAGTTTTGGGTAAGCTCAGATGATTTTATCAAACCAGAATACGCAGACGGTATAAACATTCTGGGAGAAAAAGCCATCGGCAAAAGTGGTTATACCATCAATCTGGAACTGTTTTACAAAAAGCTGTATAATCAAGTGGAATATACCGGCGACCTGCTAGATTTCAGCAAGTCAACTTATGACTTAAAAAATTATGTAAGACAAGGCAAAGGTTGCAATTATGGTTTTGGAATCATGATTAACAAGCGATTTGGAAGCATAAATGGGTGGATAGGCTATACTTACACTCATGCATCCCGTACAATAGAAGGATCAACAGGAAAAGAGACATTCCCGGCATCCAACGAACGTCCGCATGAGTTAAATATGGTCTTATCCTACAAGACCAGTAAGCACTTAGTACTCAGCAGCACATTCGTATATGCATCAGGCACACCATTCACAGCCTCAAAGTCATTTTATGCCATAGACGGCAACATTATATCCCAATACAACGGATACAACCAGAATCGACTTCCTGCATATTCCCGTCTAGACCTATCAGCAGATTATACATTCTGCAAAAAGAATCATTCGGAATATGGAGTAAACTTTTCTTTATACAACGCCCTCAACCATAGAAATCCAATCTACTACAGGTTGCATTTCCATGAAGTTGACAAAGAAAAGACTTACAGTTACAAACCGCTGAGCTTTGCGGTCAAAGTACTTCCATCCATCAATTTCTATTGCAAATTTTAAACAGACAAAGTTATGAAAAAAATATTTGAAGTTCTAATTATAACACTTCTTTTTATGGTTAGCTGCACATCAGATACAATCCCAGACTACCAGCCTCAAATCGTAGTAGAAGGTTGGATAGAAAACGGACATGCCCCTGTAGTCCGCCTTTATTGTACAGTACCCGTAAACAGCAACGAGAACAAACAGGAGAACCTATATAATAATACCATCGATGATGCCAACGTAGCCATAACTTGCGATGACCAACCATACGTATTGCATCATGAGATAAATAACAGCTACGAGTCTTCAAGTATTTATACCAGCAACGAACTTACAGGCATTGCAGGAAGAAGTTACAAACTCACCATTGAGACCAAGGACGGGAAAAAACTAGAAGCAACAACATCCATTCCTTATCCACCCGAGATTTTAGAGAAAGGTATCAGCCAAGATCTCGGCAAGGGAAAATATAATCTCTATGCCAAGATAGAAGACGATTTAGCTCAACACAGATTCTATAAGGTATTTGTCAATTTAGATAAGACACATCAAGAAGAGTTTCACAGCTCTTTCTTGGGAGAAAGCGACAATGAGCTTTTCGACAAGCCAAATCCTAAATTACCGATATATGGCTTTTCCAGAAACAAAAAGGAGAACAGCCACGTTTCCTTTCTGGCAAACGAGCAAGTTTCCGTTAAATTATGCAGAGTGGATAGTTTTGCTTACAACTATTGGAGCGAATATGCAAAGATGTTAGAACTATCAAGAAACCCAATATTCACCTACCAACATAACCTCCCCACAAACATAAAAGGAGGAATTGGTTACTGGCTGGGATATGGAGCTTCACGATTTTCAATCACCATTCCTTAGTTCATTTGATAGAGATTCTTTCAAACATACGTTTGTCTTTTTCGAAATGCAAAATTGTAAAAATATCACCATGATTGTAGGATAAGGGCAGAAAAACTGACACCATATACATGGTTTCCAAACCAATACCTGCCAAAACGACCAGGCTGCCTAAGGAAACCAAAGTATATTTTAATCTTTTCTTCATTACATTTTATCTTTTAGTTGTTTTCAGGGGGACAAAGATAATGAATTTATCCGAAACAGCATAGAAAGTTGGGGGATAAATGTATGAAATGCCATACTGTATGTACCAAATGACAAAGAGGAGGCGTCATAAGTCTAAATTACAGTTGGCGCATAACAGTTGACCTACGCATGCACATCACCTGTTGTGCAAGCGCATATCAGCTGATATGCAAGCGCACAACAGCTGTTGTGCGACTGGAGATGCTAACTAACTCAAAAACATATACTATCTTTTCTAACAACTTATACTATGTTTTCCAACAACATATCAGCAACATTCCAACAAACAAAAAAGGGTGAATCATTAACTTATGACACACCCTCTTTGCTAAATCAGACACACAATTGATCTTATCTTATAATATTATACTCAAACTCATAATCCCCATTCTTCAGCCATTCGGGAACATCTTCCCCAATTTCCATAAGGCCTCCAATATGAAACTCCAGACTTTCCTTTGCTTCTTTTTGCAAAGCTTCAAAGGTTGGTGCTGTAAAAACCACCACTCCTGGTACATTACTACCAAGAGAACCGCCATAATTCCTGTCGCACCACGCAACGTCAACAATAACCTTTTCCATCATGTACTACTTTAGATTTTCCAAATCTCCCCACAAACTCAGTATATTAGAAGCAAACCATACAAACTGTGCAGAGATATATGCAACATATGATGAGATAACCGCTCTGATAAATTATCGAAAACGGAGACTCATCTGCCTTATACAGCCTTATTGCCAACAAATCATTCTTCGTACTCCTCAGGTTTAGCATTCAGCAAATTGACAGTCGCCATAAACTCGCTTACCAAATTCGCAAACTGAGGATTATCCTTACGAATTATTAGAGCTGCATAATTATCATTCCCCTCTTCATCTGTTATCGTCTGAGGTAGAAAAACATATTCCTCGCGTTCTCCATAAATTCCAAACCAATATTGAAATAAGCGATTACGCATCTTCTGCATTCCACCACTCGTATCACAGATATAAAGAAATGCAGCTTGATTCTTAGCAAAGAATTCTTCAACGATAGCAAGAATAGTCTCTCGCACTTTTGGGTCACGAGGCGACTTTACTCTCTTAGGATTTGAGATACCAAACTGGTAAACCAAACCTTCATGAAGCAATTCGTCTCTCTCAAATGTTACAAAGATTTCTGCATCGTAATCTGTAATGAAACACAACGTATCACCAGCATCTGCCAACTTGACCTCATAAGGAGAATTGGCATTTATCGTGTCTAGAGACAAAGTTTCGACTACCATACTTCTATCCCAATAGGTTCTTTACCTGTACGTTCAAGACAACTATTCCTTACCAAGGTTTCTAGCTTTTCAACCATTTTACGTTTGGTTTTCTTAGAAGCATTCCAACGACGCAACGCTTCTTCTCTTGTTAACTTTGTTGTATTCATTCTTTATTCCTCCATTTTTAGTTCAAATTACAGCTGCAAAGATACAACATTCTAGTGTAAACGCCAAAGAAATAAGAGAAAATCTTTATTTTATCGTATTACATAGATTCCATCCCGTTCAATTCTTGATTTAAAGAAAGGATTCATGTTTTTGTGAATACGCACTACATCAACTGAGCACTTGAACAAGCCCTCTAAGAATTCTTTCAAGTCGGCCAATAAAAAAGGATTAGGAGTTTCTGTTTCTACACAAATATCCAAATCGCTTTGCTCTGTTTGCTCATTTCGTGATACGGAACCAAAAATGCGCAAGGTCTTGATTCCAAAATCTTTAGTAATCTTGGAACTATTTTGCCTTATTATTGCTATATAATCTTGAACTGTTCTCATAACACTTATCTTTTAACATCATACCTCCCGTCAATATTTATAACCAAAATTCATATACCTACAAGTTTGGAATCTAGCAATAAAAACAAGAGGATTGAGAGGCTGGGATTCCTTGTTTTCTGCTCTATATTAAGAACAAGACCTATAGTTGTACGACTATAAAGTTACAGTTGTACGACTATACATGCTATGGTTGTACAACTGTAGAGTTATGGTTGTACAACTATAGGGGTTATAGTCGTACAACTATAGATTTTTCTCAACGGCATCATCTTGTCAAGAAATCACAAATACCTGATTACCAATAAGTTTCTATTCTTCTTCATATTTACGATATTCTCAAAGAAACAATAAGCGTCTGAAAATACGAGAATCTCAGGCAAGCTAATGTAAAGAAAACTTATTCTTTATAACGCCGCATCATTACATCTTCAGAATATACTTACAGATTACCTACTTCATCTTCCATCCATCAATGGTTCCCGTCTTCGACGAGAAGTTGCAGCCTATCTGATAAATCTTTCTGCCATCTGCTGCATATTCCCTGGCATAGCCCATATCCTCTATCTGCTTCAGGGCTTCTTCAGCCGAACCATCACGCTTGAATTCGAAGATGTAGATATAGTTCGGCGTCTCTACCACACAATCTACCCTACCTTCGCTTTGCTGCTTTTCAATGAACACAGTGAAACAGCTGATCATTCTCAATACGAGATAGAAGGTGTATTGAAAATAACGTTCCTTCTCGCGCTCATCGTCCTTACGACGCTGGCTATAAGGAATGCTGGCAAAGAAGGATGTCATCAGATTCTCCAACTGATGGCAATCGCCCTTCGACATCACATCTATTACCTGAATAACCCAGGCATCCGTTGACTTCGCAGGCTTCAGATAGCTGGAAGCTACCAGCGTAAGGAAACCGCTTCTCACTTCATCATTCGGGAAATCCAGGAGATAGGAATCGGTATCCATATTCCAATCTTTGATGGTAAGATAACCGCTCTGATAAATCATAGGCAACGGTGCTTCCACATCTGCCTTGTAGTCGATAAAACTACTCGTAGGATAAAACCTGTTCACCATCTCATTGATGTTCTCATCAAAATGAGACAATAGGCGAACAAGATAGGTTGGCGAACCGGTGCGGAACCAATAATCTGCCAGAATCTTCTTGCTCAAAGCATTCAAGATGCTGAAAGGATTATAGATATCAAGCATATTGGGACTGAAGTGATAACCATCAAACTTCCTCTTCAGTTTGTATTTCATTCCTTCCTCTGTGGTTTTATATCTCACGGCCATCGCCTTGATCTGTTCATCAAAGGTAGAATACAATTCTTCTTCCGTAATTCCACAAAGTGCCTCGTAATGCTCGTCCATACTGATGTCGTTAGGCTGATTGAAACCACTGAACACGCTTACTTGCGAGAACTTGGTGACACCCGTGAGCAAGACAAACTGTAGATTAGCATCGGCAGCCTTGAAGACACTATAGAAACCTTTCAAGACCTCACGATTCCAATCTTCTAACAACCGTTCTTCACCCTTTATTGATGTTTTGATTTGTGTATCAAGCACATCCAATATTGGCTTATCATACTCATCAATTAAAACCACGGCACGGAGTCCTGTTTTCTCATGAGCAGCTTTCAATACATATTCAAAACGACCTCCTAAGGAATCCCTGAAAGGACTTTTACCATATATCATCTCTTGCGATGCAACAAAGTTTTCTAATATGACCTCAAGTTCTCCAGGATTAGTGAAATTATTACCATTAAAGTCAAGATGAAACACAGGATATTGCTTCCATTCCTTCTCCAGCTTGTCGATGGCAAGCCCCTTGAACAATTCCTTCTTACCCTCGAAATAGCATTTCAAGGTAGATACGAGCAACGACTTTCCAAATCGTCGAGGACGACTCAGAAAGTATATTTTACCATTAGTCACTAAGTCATAGACCAATGCCGTCTTATCGAGATAAACATAATCATCTTCTATGATTTGTTCGAAACTCTGTATGCCGATAGGATATTTCATATTGCTGCCTTTTTAATTTCTTTCGGCAAAGTTACAAAAAATAATGATACAAGCAAAGAAATAGCCCGAAAAAAAATAACGAGATTGCAAAATACCATATTTGTGGGATTGTTGACAAGGAAAAAAAATAATACCTTTGCCTTTTGAAAATAATAGTTTAAAATCATGGTAGAAACAATGAATAATATTGGAAATAGACAGCCGGATAGCAATGCTGGCTGCAGTAAGCAAAAAGGAGTGAAGAATAAGCAAACCCGGCAGCTGGTACTATGGATTGGCGCTTTGATAGTAGGCGCCGTCTTGGGGATATTCGGCATCAGTTGGCTGGATGGCCTGATGAATTTCATCGCCACGGTCTATACCCGCTTATTCCAGCTTCTGGCAGTACCAACCATAGCCTTGGCAGTTACCACAACCCTGGCATCCTTGGGCAACCAGGCAGATACCGGTAAGATATTCCGCCACGCCATCACCTACACCCTGCTCACGACGATAGCAGCTGCAGCAGTGGGACTGGTGCTCTACAACATCGTTTCTCCAGGCAATTTACCTACAGCCTTGGTACAGAGCGGTATGGCGGATGTTCCCCAAAAGCTGGGAGAAACCAGCTATTATGACCATATTCTTGGGGTAATACCCAACAACATCATCAAGCCGTTTGCCGAAGGAAATGTACTCTCTATATTGATTTTGGCGGCAGCAGCAGGTATTGCTTTAGCCAAGATGCCATCAAGCGATAAGAAAGAAGTCGTGATGAAGGGATTGTTTGGATTACAGGATCTGCTCTTCATGCTGATTCATGGATTAATCTGGGCTCTGCCTCTAGGTATCGTTGCCTTTGCAGCACAACTCTCAGCCCAGTTCTCTGCGGGTATCGTGATGGCTTCTCTAGGAAAGTACGTAGCTGTTATCCTGGGAGGTAATGTCATTCAATTCTTCATCATCCTTCCGCTCTTCCTCTTGGCAAGAGGCTTGAACCCTGTGCGTACACTGGGAAAGATGATGCCGGCAGTATTAATGGCTCTGTTTACAAAGAGTTCGGCTGCTACGTTGCCGGTGACGATGCAGACAGCAGAAGACAGACTGGGAGTTTCCAATCAGGTTTCCCGCTTTGTATTACCTATCTGTACTACCATCAACATGAATGGTTGCGCTGCGTTTATCCTCGTAACCTCCTTATTCCTGATGCAAAATGGAGGAATGCCTTTACCTTGGACTACGATGATTCTCTGGCTCTTCATTTCAGTTATCTCAGCAGTGGGTAATGCAGGAGTACCGATGGGATGTTATTTCCTTACCCTATCTCTAATGTCCGGTATCAATGCTCCTATCGGCATCATGGGCATCATCCTGCCAATCTATACCATTATCGACATGATTGAAACGGCAGAGAATGTATGGTCAGATTCCTGTGTCTGTGCCATGGTGGATAAGGACTTGAAGAAAGAGTCCACTTGAAAAAAAAGACGATGTTAAGCACATTGAGGTAAAGTAATCACTCATAACGTGCTAAGCAGCTTTCTGGATGACATTTCATTGCAACCTAGAAAATAATTAAAACGGAGGGCTAGTCCTGGTAATGGGACCAGCCCATTTTTTGTAGCTTTGGGGTCATTACTGCAAGAAATCATCGTTGCTTACCTTTACACCAAGTGGTCCATAGTCGCCAAGAGCTTTGTGAGCAAGTCGACTCAACCCTCGGTCTAAGGTGTAGATTGTTCGGTTGGATGCATCAGAGACGTAGTTTCCATGGAAGACGTGATTGAAACTATGAACAACTTGGAAATCGTAGTAAAAGAAGAAGAAGAACTGTTTTTTTATCTTTTTTAATCCTATTTTCCCCATGCATTCAGCTAAAATTCATACCTTTGCATTATCTTTTCAAAAAACAACAAAATGTAATCAATATGAAACAGAAAGATGTTATAACAGGATGGCTTGTAGCATTCATTATCAGCTGTATGATGCTGACGGGATGCACCGAAAAAAACAGGAAGCTAGAGAAGAAAAACGTGAAAGTTGAGACTATCTCCGTGGGGAATACAAACCTGGGGGGAACGAAAGACTATGTGGGAACCATCGAGGAAAAGATGGGATCTACACTCAGTTTCGAGATAGCCGGAAACATCACTTCCATACGGGTGGAAGAAGGAGATAGAGTGAGCAAGGGACAGCTGCTCGCCACCATCAACCCTACCACCGTGAAGGAGGCTCACCGGGCAACACTCACCACCCTGAAACAGGCGCAGGATGCCTACAGAAGATTCCTGCCCCTGCACCAGTCGGGAACCATCTCGGATATGAAATGGGTGGAGATAGAAAGCAAACTGGAACAGGCAAAGGCGGCTGAAAGCATCGCCCGCCAGCAACTCTCCCACTCTACCCTCACAGCTCCTTTTGCAGGTGTCATCGCTGCCAAGAACGTGGACTTGGGAACCTACGTGCTCCCCGGACAGCCTGTGCTGAAACTCGCCAATGTGGCACAAGTCAACGCCAAGGTATCCGTACCCGAAGCTGAAATATCTCATCTGCACGTGGGCGACAAGGTGAAACTGACAGTAGCCGCTCTTTCGGGTGCCATTTTCTGGGGAACGATTTCAGAAAAAGGCATCGATGCCAACCCCATCTCGCATACCTACGATGTCAAGGTGGGCATCACCAATCCGCAGGGCCGTCTGCTCCCAGGCATGGTATGCAACGCCCAGGTGCAGGGTAGCGCTGCTACCCCATCCCACATCACCGTTCCGCCACAAAGCATTGAACTGGATGTAGATAACTCCCGATTCGTATGGACCGTAGTAAACGGAAAGGCACATCAGCAACCCGTAACAACCGGCGATTTCGAAGGCGACGGCATCGTCATCCTTTCGGGACTGAAGGCTGGCGACCAGGTTATCATCAATGGCCAGCAGAAGGTTTCTGAAGGAATGAAGGTGGACACAACAAAAAGAGATAACCGATAAAAAGTGGAGAAAAAAGATATGAATCAAGAAACAAGGCAAGAGACAAACAAACCGGAGAATTCCAAAAAGCCAGAAAAGGACACCGCCCTTCGCGACCACATCAAGGCACGCATCACCAGGAAGCCCAACCGCATCATTAAGCGCTCGTTCATCGAGTCGGCGATGTGCAACCACAACATCGTGATGCTTCTGATGGGCATGCTCGTATTTCTAGGCATACTCGGCATCTGTATCATGCCCAAGCAGGAGATGCCGCAATTCACCATCAGGCAGGGTGCCTGCGTAGCCGTATATCCGGGCGCTACATCCAGAGAGGTGGAAGAACGGGTGGCTAAACCGCTGGAGAACTTCATCTTCGGATACAAGGAGGTGAACAAGAAAAAGACCTATACCCAGAGTAAGGACGGCATGCTGATCGTGTTCCTGGAACTCAACGACGACGTGGAGGACCGGGATGCCTTCTGGAGCAAGTTCAAGCATGGCCTACAGGCCTTCAAGAGCTCCCTTCCTACGGGTGTTCTTGCCTTGCAGGCTGTGGATGACATCGCCGATACCTCTGCCCTGCTCATCACGATGGAAAGCAAGCAGAAAACCTATAGGGAACTGAATACATACATAGACCAGCTGAAGGACAAATTGCGCCGCATTGATGCCATCTCGAACCTGCGAACCTACGGACTGGAAAACGAACAGATAAGCATCTGCCTGGACCAGAACAAACTGGCCAAATACGGTATCGGCCCCTATAAGATTCTGAACAACCTTGCCCTGCAGGGCTTCACCACCGTGAGCGGAAACCTGGAGATGGGCAACCTCAACCTGCCCATCCACATCACCGACTCATACAACAACGAGCGGGATGTGGCAGAACAAATCGTATATTCCGACCCCAAGGGCAACATCGTGCGCCTGAAGGACATCGCACAGATTAAAAGAGAATATCCGAAACTGAATAAATACATCAAGAGCAACGGCAACAAATGCGTGCTCCTATCCATTGAAATGCGACCGGGAAACGACATCGTGAAGATGGGAAGAGACGTACATAAGACGATGGATGATTTTGAACAGTCCCTGCCCGACGATGTACACATCAATACCATTACCGACCAGAGCAAGGTGGTAAGCGAATCGGTACTTAACTTCCTGCGCGAGCTGCTCATATCGGTCATCTCCGTCATCATCGTGGTCATCCTGCTGATGCCGCGCCGCGTGGCAGAGGTATCAGCCCTCAGCATCCCTATCACCATCTTCTCGTCGGTGGGTATTTTCTATCTTTTAGGTATGGAACTGAACACAGTTACATTGGCTGCCCTCATCGTAACTCTGGGTATGGTGGTAGATGATTCCGTGGTTATCATCGACAACTACATGGAGAAGCTGGGCCATGGCATGTCGCGCTGGCATGCAGCCATCGCCGCTCCTAGAGAGTTCTTCATGTCGGTACTTTCAGCCACGCTTAGCATCTCGCTCACCTTCTTCCCATTCCTCTTTACCATGCATGGCGAAATGGGCGATTTCGTAAAATCATTCCCTTGGGCCATGTTCATTATCCTAAGCATCTCGCTCATGGTTTCGCTGCTGCTCACACCTTATTTACAGTATATGGTGATTCATCATGGCATCAGCAGCCCGCAAAAAGCCAACGCCCGCAAAAAGCCGCTCGACTATCTGCAGATGGGTTACACATGGTTACTGAAACATTGTTTCGCCTTTCCACGCACCACCCTCGTTGTGGGCATCGCACTGGTGAGCATCGGAGCCATCATCTTCGTACATCTTCCGCAACGAATGATGCCTATCGCCGAGAGAAACCAGTTTGCCGTAGAGTTCTATCTGCCTAGCGGAACCACCGCTGCAAGAACCGCACAGGTGGCAGATTCTATGGCCCACATTCTGCAGCGCGACTCGCAGGTAACAGCCGTAACCACGTTTATTGGTCAGGGTTCACCCCGTTTCCACACCACCTATGCGCCACAGATTGGCGGTGAGAACTTTGCACAGTTTATCGTGAATACGGTAGATAACGATGCCACAGAAGAGGTACTCGACCGATATGCCGACCGATACTCCAACTATTTTCCCGACTGCTACATCCGCTTCAAGCAGATGGATTACAACAACGCCACCTACCCTATCGAAGTAAGAGTGAGCGGCGACAGCATGGGCGACCTGAAGGCTGCCGCCAGGAAGATAGAAGCCTGCATGCACAAGATAGAAGGCATCAACCTGATTCGTACCAACTACGAAGAGCCCCTGCCTGGCATCAGGGTAACTCCAGATGCTACCGAGGCTAACCGGCTGGGTGTGAACAAGACCATACTCTCTGCCGACCTTGCCATTCATTTTGGCGATGGCATCCCGATGACCACCCTTTGGGAAGGCGACTATCCGGTGAAGATGGTTCTGAAATCGGAAAACGACAGCGACCTAGCCAATGAATACATCCCCGTGATGGGAGGAACATCGAGCGTTCCACTCCGCCAGCTGGCTAAGATTTCGCCCGACTGGCACGACGGCAGCATCATACGCAGAAACGGCGTGCGTACCATCTCTATCATAGGTGAACCTTTAAGGGGATTCAATGCCAACCGATTGGCCAACGAACTGAAGCAGGAAGTATCCAAACTCCCACTAGATTCCAGTCTTGATTGGGAGATTGGCGGTATGGCAGAAAAGGATGCCGAAACCCTTCCTCAGGTTACATCGGGCGTGATGATAGCAGCCTTGATCATCTTCTTCATCCTGCTCTTCCATTTCAAGCGCATCAGTCTGGCACTGGTGAATCTCTCGTCCATGTCGCTCTGCATCTTCGGTGCAGCGATAGGCCTTCTGGTTACGGGTTTCGACGTGAGTCTTACCTGCATATTAGGCATTGTGAGCCTGATGGGTATCCTGGTAAGAAACGGCATCATCATGCTCGACTATGCCGAGGAACTGCGCCGCGACAAGGGGTTATCGGTAAAGGAAGCCGCCTTCCAGGCTGGCGAGCGCCGCATGCGCCCTATCTTCCTTACATCGGCAGCCGCCTCGGTAGGCGTACTGCCTATGATGGTAGAGAACAATACGCTGTGGTCGCCAATGGGAGCCGTTATCTTCTTCGGTACGCTTATCTCGATGGTACTCATCGCCACCATCCTGCCTGTGCTCTATTGGCTCGTGTTCGACAAGCACGGCAAGTATAGTTTGAGGAAGCAGTAACCACCCCTGTGTATTAAACACTTCGTTCTCATCGGTTGTGATGCCAATAGACAGCGGTGCACCCGTTTTCGGGTTCACAAATTGCAAAAATATCACCATGATTGTAGGATAAGGGAAGAAAAACTTTGTGCTTTCAAGATTTATTCGTACTTTTGCAGTCAAAAACAGAAAGGGAGGGATGAATGCTGATGCAGAAATCCCTCTTTAAGTATAACAAAAAAGAAGAAAGCCTATGTTCCATATCGCTCAATACTTCCCTATCACTGACCCTACGTTGATATTCTTCGTAGTGCTCCTCATCATCCTCTTTGCCCCCATCATCATGGGTAAACTCCGTATCCCGCACATCATCGGTATGGTGCTGGCAGGTGTACTCATAGGCAAATACGGACTGAATATTCTGGAGCGCGACTCTTCGTTTGAGCTCTTCGGAAAGGTGGGACTCTATTACATCATGTTCCTCGCCGCACTGGAGATGGATATGGAAGGCATGAAAAAGAACAAGTCGCGACTGCTTATCTATGGCCTGCTCACCTGTTTTATACCGTTCTTCCTCACATACGGCATGAGTATCTGGTTGCTCCACTACTCTGCCAAGGCTTCCTTCCTGCTGAGCTGCATCATGGCATCCAATACGCTGATTGCCTATCCTATCGTTTCGAGATACGGACTGCAACAGAAACCGAGCGTTACGCTGAGTGTGGGGTCGAGCATGATTTCGCTGCTCATAGCCCTGATTATGCTTGCCGGACTGGTAGCATCGTTCAGCAAGCATGACGGTGTACTGTTCTGGGTATTCTTCACCCTCAAGTTTGCTGTCTATTGTGGCGTGATGATCATGCTGATTCCCCGACTTACAAGATGGTTCTTGCGAAGATACAGCGATGCGGTGATGCAGTTTATCTTCGTACTTTCGATGCTCTTTATGAGTGCGGCACTTTCGCAGATAGTGGGCATCGAGGGCGTTTTCGGTGCTTTCTTCGCCGGTCTTATATTAAACAGATATATTCCGCATGTTTCGCCACTGATGAACCGCCTCGAGTTTATCGGCAATGCCCTCTTCATTCCTTATTTCCTGATAGGTGTGGGCATGCTAATCAATATCAATCTGCTGTTTCAGGGCAGTCATATTCTATGGGTGGTGTTCTGCATCGCCTTCTTCGGAACCCTGGGCAAAGCCATCGCAGCCTATATCGCCTGTCTGGGTTTCCGATTGCCACTTTCTTCGGGTCACATGATGTTCGGACTCACTTCGGCTCATGCTGCCGGAAGTATCGCCATGGTGATGGTGGGTATGCATCTGCTCGTAGCACCGGGCATTTTCCTCGTCAACGATGATATGCTCAATGGTGTGGTTATGATGATTCTGATTACCTGCATCATCTCATCCATCCTTACCGACCGGTCTTCGCAGAAGATTATCCTGAGAGACAAGGAACTGCCTGATGCAGAAGACGACAAGAAGGTGAGCGATGAGAAGATTCTGGTTCCGGTGAAATATCCTGAATATGCCGACAACCTGATGAGTCTGGCGTTTCTGGTGAGAAACCAGAAACTGAACAGGGGACTCATCTGCCTGAATGTGGTATATGAAGACAAGGACATGCGATACAACCAGGAACAGGGAAGACGGATTCTGGAACATTGCAGTCAGCTGGCTGCAGCCACCGATGTGATGACGCAGACCCAGGTTCGTATTGCCGCCAACATCGCCAACGGTATCAAGCATGCCTTCAACGAGTTTCAATGTTCTGAGATTATCATCGGAATGCACATGCATCCTGAGGTTTCGCCGAAGTTCTGGGGAGAATTCCACCAGAGTCTCTTCAACGGATTGAGCCGACAGATCATCATGGCACGCATCAGACAACCGTTGAATACATTGAGAAGAATACAGGTAGCCGTACCTTCGAGAGCAGAGTTTGAGCCGGGTTTCTACCGCTGGTTGGAACGACTAGCCCGACTTGCCGGCAACCTCGACTGCCGCATCCAGTTTCATGGCAGAGAAGAGAGTCTGGCGCTCATCAATGAATATATCAAGAACCGGCATTCGGAAGTGCGTGCCGATTATACCCAGATGATTCACTGGAACGAGTTGCCACAGCTGGCTTCGCAGATATCTCCAGACCACCTGTTCGTGGTAGTAACCGCCCGTAAGGGAACCGTATCTTACAAGACAGCGCTGGAGCATTTGCCGGAAGAAATCACGAAATACTTCTCAGGTACCAACCTGATGATTATCTTCCCCGACCAGCATGGTGATTCCTACGGCGACCAGCTTACCTTCGCTGAGCCTCAGCATCAGGAAGAGATCAGTGCTTACGAATCATTCCTGCAATGGTTTAAGAAGAAGTTCAGAAAATAACAAATTTGTTTTTATCAAAAAGAGTTTTATTACATAAAATAAGGCTCTTTTTTTCTTTTTATCTCTTAAAATTAGGCATTTCCAAATATTTTGCTTAATTTTGCCTGCAAAATAATTTTGAGTAAGAAAATGATAGATATAAAAGGTATAACCAAGAGCTTCGGCTCCCTGCAGGTGCTTAAGGGCATCGACCTGCATATTGACAAGGGCGAGGTGGTAAGTATCGTCGGTCCTAGTGGTGCCGGCAAGACTACACTCCTCCAGATTATCGGTACCCTCGACAAGCCTGATAGTGGCAGCATCATGGTTGATGGCATCGATGTAAGCAGCCTCAGCACCAAGAAACTGAGCGATTTCCGCAACCAGCATCTCGGTTTCGTCTTCCAGTTCCACCAACTTCTCCCTGAGTTCACCGCTCTGGAGAATATCATGATTCCTGCCTTCATTGCAGGCAAGAGCCGAAAAGAAGCCAAGGAGCGTGCCGAGGAGTTACTGGCGTTCATGGGCTTGAGCGATAGAGCCAGTCACAAGCCTGCCGAGTTATCTGGTGGTGAGAAACAGCGTGTAGCCGTGGCTAGAGCCTTGGTCAATAACCCTGCCGTCATCCTTGCCGATGAGCCATCAGGAAGTCTCGACACCAAGAACAAGGCTGAGCTTCACCAGCTCTTCTTCGACCTCAGAGACAAGTTCGGTCAGACTTTCGTCATCGTAACTCATGATGAGGGCCTTGCTGCCATCACCGACCGCACCATCCATCTCAAGGATGGAATGATTGAGAAGACGGTGGAAGCAGGAGCTGCTGATAGCCAGGAAGAGACTGCAGAAGTTGCAGAAGCCCCAACAACAGAAGAAAAAACTGAAGATAATATTATATGAGCAAAAAGATAAAACTAGGCGATTACAATCGCCTTCGCATCGTAAAGAAAGTTGATTTCGGTCTGTATCTCGATGGTGGTGACGAGGGAGAAATCCTCCTTCCATCCCGCTACGTACCTGAAGACGCAGGCATCGGCGACGAGCTGGATGTCTTCATCTATCTCGATCAGGAAGAGCGCCTCATCGCTACCACCGAAACCCCTTTGGCAAAGGTGGGCGATTTCGCCTATCTCGAAGTGAAATGGGTCAACGAATACGGAGCCTTTCTGGGCTGGGGGCTGATGAAGGACATCTTCTGCCCATTCCGCGAGCAGAAGAAACGTATGGTGCTCGGCAACTCCTACATCGTGCATATCCACATCGATGAGGAGAGTTACCGCATCGTTGCCTCTGCCAAGATTGAGCGTTATCTCAACGAAGATCATCCTCACTACAAGCATGGTGATGAGGTGGATCTCCTCATCTGGCAGAAGACCGACCTCGGCTTCAAGGTTATCATCGACAACCAGTATCCGGGTCTGCTCTATCAGGACCAAATCTTCCAGTACATCCATACGGGTGACAAGATGAAGGGCTACATCGGAAGAGTCCGTCCTGACGGAAAGATAGATGTCACCCTGCAGAAGACCGGTATTCAGCAGACTGCCGATTTCGCCGAAACCCTCTACCAGTATCTCTTGGACAACGATGGCGAGTGTAACCTTGGCGACAAGAGCGAGGCCGACGACATCTACGAGCGTTTCCACGTGAGCAAGAAGGTTTACAAGCGTGCCGTGGGCGATTTATACAAGAAGCGCCTCATCACCGTAAGCCCGATGAGCATCCGATTGGCAGAATAAAGATTTTTTAGATGTATATATAATAAGGTATATATATAAAAGGTGGAGCATCGAACCCGATGTTCCACCTTCATTTTTTTGAAACAATTTATTCAAAGCATTGTATCACCATTGCATTTCTCCTGTAATCTAATACCCCTACCTTTGCAACCAGAAAAGATTATCATAGAAAAGAAGAAGAAGAATGAGAAAGAAAACATTTACAAAAGGTAGTTTGCTGATGATGACCATGCTCGTTAGCAGCAACATGATGGCTGGCACACCAGAATTGGAAAGCAATGCCACCAGCAACGCAGTAAAAGCCCATCGCGTACTCGTGATAGGCGCTCAAGACAACGTGAAATCAAACTATTTCGTTACTGATATGCTGGCAGAGGATACGCAGATCAACCCAGACAGCGTATGCTACATATATAATAAGGTGATAGAAGACAACCTCGCACAACTTGCCCAGAAATCAAAGGCAAACTTCACCTATGTAGACGGTAATGCCATTCAGGGCACCTACCACGACATTCTGGAGGATATCAAGACCACAGGCGAAGGCGAGAACCAGTCATCTGACCTTACATTCGTCAATGCCACCCAACTCCGTGGCATGCTCGACCAGGCAGGAGCCGATTATCTCCTCCTCCTCGACAATCACTATCTCAAGTATCAGGAAGAGCCTTTCAAGACCATCTTCCACTACGTGAACTATTCACTCTATGATGGCAACAAGAAGAAATTGGCACAGGGTAGCAATTACTTCACATCCATCAACCCACAGTCGGAACAGCAGATGCTCAAGGCTAGCCGCAAGAGTACTGCAAAAATGCTCAACGACGTGGAGAGTACACTCACAGCTATGAGAAAGTAAAAAACGTATTCAGGAAATAGCAGAAGAATTCTTTTAGGAAATAGGAATAGAAGAATTCTATGATATTCGGCAGAATCACGATAAACTTTTATAAACCAAAGATTGTATTTTATGAATTCAATTCGATTTGTCGCCACAGCAGCGCTGTTGGCGGCTGGTAGCACCACGTGCCTCTTTGCACAGAACACCCGTGCCACCGTTACTGGAAAGATTGTGGATAACACCAAAGAACCTGTAATCGGTGCCTTGGTAACCGTAAAGAACGAGTCTACAGGTTTCACCGTTTCCGCTGCCACTGATGCCAACGGAAACTATACCATCCGAGAAATTCCACTCGGTTCGCCTTACACCATCACCGCCAAATACATCGGTTATGGTGACCAGAAGCGCACAGGCTATTCGCTCAACCAGGGCGATATGCTGCGTGTTGACTTCACCATGAGCGACCAGAGCCAGGAATTGAAAGAGATTGAAGTGGTGGCAAACTCTCTGAAGAAGAACGTGGATAACGAGGGAGCATCAACCAGCGTTACAGCGCAGGACATCAAGAAACTGCCTGTAAACGGACGTAACTTCACTTCGCTCATCGACCTCTCTCCGCTGAGCAACGGCATGAACCTCAGCGGTCAGCTTGCCTCTTCCACCGGTTTCAACATCGATGGCATGTCATCCAAGAACCCTATCTCCGGCGGTGCTGCCAATACCAGAAAAGGCAGTCCTTACGCCATGACCATGGAGGCCGTGAGAGAGTTTAAGGTGGTAACCAATGCCTATGATGTAACCTATGGCCGTGCAGGTGGCGGACTCATTAACGCCGTAACCCAATCGGGTACCAACACCCTCAAGGGTTCGGCATTCTCCTATCTCCGCACCGACTGGCTCGCCAGCCAGTACGACATCCTCGGCAACAAGCGTACCTCTGATTTCTCCACCTATCAGTATGGTTTCTCGCTGGGTGGACCTATCATCAAAGACCGCCTGCATTTCTTCGTGGCATGGGATCATCAGCAGGACACCAAGCCATTGCGCATCGCCGACATTCATGGAGCATCGGATGAAAGCAGATACAATCTGTCGCAAGCTACACTTGATGCCTTCACCCAGATAGCAAAAGATAAATACGGGCTGCCTAACCAGCCGGAGTACGGTTCGTTTGACAAGAAATCAAACACCAACTCCGTGTTCGCACGCATCGACTGGCAGATCAACCCAACCAATCTGCTCAGTGTTCGCAACAACCTGAACATCAACAAGCAGCCATATAGCCAAGGTGACAATACCACCATCAACTTCCTGGAGTCTTACTCCGACTGCAACACCGCAGACAACAGCTTGATGGCATCTCTCCGCAGCGTATTCGGACCAAAGATTACCAACGAGGCGAAAGTGCAATGGATGTATTCGATGGAAGAGACCAAGGCAAACAGTCTCCTGCCTAACGGCACCATCCCACGTGCCATCGTGCAGAACGTAGCATCGGAAGTAGATGGAAAGACCTTGATGACCAACATCCAGATAGGCGGACAGCGATTCACCCCAGAGAATTTCCACGACAACGTATATCAGTTTGTAGATAACCTGCTCATCAATGCAGGCAAGATCAACTATACCCTGGGCTTGGACGTGATGTATTCTCACCTCTCCTCACTCTATGGCAGCGAAACCAACGGACGTTTCTACTTCAAGGGACTCGACAGTTTCAACAACATGACCCCTTACCGATATGCCCGCGACGTATATATGGTAGAAGGCGAAAAGAACCAGAAGGTAACCCAGCGCATCGTAAACGCAGGTATCTACGGTCAGTTGCACACCCAGCTCTTCGAGGGCTTCGACCTCACAGCCGGCGTACGCATCGACAACGCTTCCTATCTTGACCACGGCAACTACTACGAGCCAGCCGACCGTCTTCTCGGTGTAAGAACCGACAAGGGCATCGGTCTCTTCCTGGTACAGCCAAGATTACAGTTGCAGTGGGATATCAACAACAAGCATACCGATATTCTGAAGCTTGGTGGCGGTATCTTTGCATCAGACATCAACAACTACGCCACGGTAAACAGTCAGGTGTTCGACGGAAGCCGCATCGTAACCATCGATACCCAGGATGCGAGCCTCATCCCTACTCCTAACTTCCCAAGCTATCGTCAGAACCCAGCCACAACTCCGGGTGCTGATCTGCTGAAGAATCCAAATGTAGAGAAGCTCGTCACCATCAACTGCAACAAGGAGGGCTCCAAGGTGCCAACCATCTACAAGGCAAACCTATCGTATACCCACTACTTCAGCGACCGATTCAAGATGGGCGTAGCAGGATACATGACTCTGGCTCGCCACAACTATCTCTATATCGACAAGAACATGGTGGATGAGCCTTACTTCAGATTGGAAAACGAAGGTGGACGTGGCGTCTATGTGCCTGCCAACACCATCGATGCCAAGGGCAACACCAACTGGCTGGAAGGCAGAAAGACCAAGGAGATAGGTCGTGTACTGGAGCTTAACACCATCGGAAAGGTAAACCAGTTTGCCTTCGTCATCGACGGTAGCTGGAGATACTTCAAGGATGGATTCCTCTCATTCAGCTATACATGGAACAGCGTAAAGGACAACAACACCTATAATGGCGACGTGGCAAACACCTCAACACTGGTAAAGATGGTGAAGGATGACCCACGCGACATGAGTCAGCTGAGCTATGGTAACGGTCAGTTCCGCCACAAGCTGGTGGTTTACGGAACAGCACCAACCTTCTGGGGCATCCAGGCAGGTATCCGCTTCTCTGGCATCGGCGGCACCCGCTACTCTACCATCGTAGGTGGCAACGTGAATGGTGACTTCGTGGCAACCAACGACCTCGCCTATATCTTCGACCCTAACGACCCTAACACCGATGCAGGCATCCGCAAGGGCTTCGAAACCCTGATGGCTAACCCTAAGGTGGAGAAGAAGTTCAAGGAGTATTTGCAGAGCAACTATGGCAAGATGGCTAAGCGCAATGGCGGCGTAAATGGCTTCTACGGCACCTTCGACCTTCACTTGGAGAAGGCATTCAAGCTTTACAAGACCCATGCCCTGGAAGTTTCACTGGATGTATTCAATGTGGCCAACCTTCTCAACAAAGACTGGGGTGTAGGCAAGAACCTCTCTAACGTTCCTCTCTATTACATCACAGGTTTCGACCAGGAGAAGAAGCAGTATAAGTATGCCGTAAATACCAACGCCGGCGTAGCTGGTGGCAATGGTAATCCTTACCAGTGCCAGTTGGGTATAAGATACAGATTTTAAACAGATTTTTAGAAGTTATCTCAGACGTTTTCAGACGTTATTAGAAGTTTTTTAAAGAAGAATATGAAGAAGACTAGTATGATATTGTGCGGAATGATGCTTTTGGCATCTTCCGCCATGGCTCAAGTAAAGGTGATAGCCCATCGTGGCCATTGGAACAGTCAGGGTGCAGCCCAGAACTCCATCGCTGCCATGCAGAATGCCAAGAAGGCTGATGTTTGGGGAAGCGAGTTTGACGTACACATCACCACAGACGGCACCGTGGTGGTAAACCATGACGACGACATCCATGGCATAATCATCGAGAACGCCAAGTATGCCGACATCAAGAATCTGAAACTTGCCAACGGTGAGCCTATCGCCACGCTGAAGAGTTATCTGGAGGCAGGCAAGAAGCTTGCTCCCATGCAGCTGATTCTGGAAATCAAGGCCCATCAGACTCCTGAGCGTGAAGACAGATGCGTAAAGGCTTGCCTTGATTTGGTAAAGGCAACCGGCATGGAGAAGCAGGTGGATTACATCTCCTTCAGCATGCATGCCTGCGAGGAACTCGTAAAGCTGAACCCACAAGCCCGGGTTTACTATCTGGGCAGCGACGTGGCTCCCAAAGTCATCAAACAGAAAGGCTTTGCCGGCATCGACTACTATGGTGGTGCCCTCCTCAAAAATCCGAACTGGATTAAAGAGAGTCACGACCTGGGCATGAAGGTGAATGTATGGACCATCGACCAGATGAAGGAGATTCAGAAATGCGTAGATTCCGGCGTTGACTTCATAACCACCAACAAGCCAGAAGAAGCCAAGAAGATTGCCGAAGGCAAGCTCAGCTTCAAGTAAAGAATAAAAGGAAAAATAGAATATGAATTGAGAATTCAGCAAATAGCCAAGATGCTAATTTGCTGAATTCTTTTGTTTTTGTATCTATCACTCATTCTTCTACTACAGCATCCAATACGTTCCGCAAATTACCTATCAGATAAAACGGAAGATTAATCAACGTAAACTCCTTGCCATGAATGGTCTTGACCTTATCTATAGAATAAGGCTTTGACCAGATACGGATGGCTATATTAACTTCCGAACTATCCATAAATACTTGGAGAGAACGGAGATGGGCATTGGTTCCACTCTTTACCTCTATCGGATAAAGCTTGGAGTTATGAGTAAAAATGAAATCAATCTCTGCACCGTTATTCGGCTTTGCCCAAAACGAGCGATGCTGTCCCACCCTATCTTCCAAAGCCAATAACTCCTGAGCCGTTATTTGTTCTGCAATATGCCCACGCCAACTGTCCACCATATCGGTAGAGCCAATGATTTCCTTTCTGATTCCCGCCTGATAGTTCACCAATCCCGTATCAAACCAGATGAGTTTTGGCATTCGTTTGGTCTCAGGAATAATCGGCAACTGGGTAGAAGACACTGGGTAAACCAGCTCCAGAAGCATTGCCTTCTCCAGCAATCTAAATGCCTCGCCCACCTCTCTTGACTTATAGCCAGAATTGGCAAAGTTACCTAACGTAATGGTCTCACCCGAAAAAGCCCAACCATAAGAGAGGATAAATCTCACCACATCCGTCAGCTTATTGCCTCTGACGTATTTTTCAGAATCATCCTTATAGGCTTGCACCAGAGTTTCATAAACATCTTCGATACCAATGACATCTTGGGTTTCAGCATACTGCTGCACTGCTTCAGGCATCCCTCCCACAATAGTATATTGATTGAAAAGATGCATCAACTGTTCATGGAAGGCAACCGTATATTCTGCCTTCTGCGAGAGTACGGCAAGCAGATTATACTTGCCGATAGCCCCCAGGAACTCAGAAAACGAACAAGGTCGCAAAGCCAGATACTGTACTCTTCCCACAGGGAAACTGACTTTAACATCCACCAGATTCTCCAACAGACTGCCAGCTGCAATAACATACAAATCAGGTCTCTGTTCATAGAAATACCTAAGAAGTGCTATGGTTTTAGGAGAATTCTGAATCTCGTCGATGAAAACAAGGGTAGTTCCTTCTTTCTTAACCTTACCGACACTGGCATACAGCATATTCACCAGGTCGTCTAAAGGAATCTCCATCTCGAACAACTTGGCATTCTCATTTCTTTCCAGATTGAAATATAGATAATTATCAAACTGAGAGCCAAACTCATTGACCACAGTTGTCTTACCAACCTGTCGAGCTCCTCTCAGGATAAGGGGCTTATGCTTTTTGTCTTGCTTCCAAGCCTCCAGTTTACTGATGATATTTCGTCTAAACATACGCATTTGTTTCAAATCAGGGGCAAAGATACTACTTTTTTGTCGCAAATCAGCGGCAACAGCGTTAAAGTTTGTTGTAAATCAGGGGCAACTAGGCATATAATTTGTCTTATACGTGAAAAAGTTGTCACCTTTAGGATGGTTAAACTAAATTTGTTACTATCTATTTTTCTTATCCCTAAATGAGTTACGCATTTTTATTTTTATCACTATATGGGTTGTCAGCGGATACCCATTATACCTAACTAGGTTACTCTTTTTAAGGAGCTATCCCTAGAAAGGTTACGGTGATGATATTCTTTCAAATGCAAAGATACACATTTTCAACTAATTAGAAGAATTTTCCCAAGGATTTTTCCACATTTTCTGCTGTGGCCCCACTTGAGTATGTGCAACTGATGGTGTTTGATTACCGATACTCATATGCGGTCTTTCGTCGTTATAAAACGCAATAATCCTGGTCAGTTCCTTCTTACATACTTTACGAGTAGGAATTGTCATTCTATAAAGCCATTCTGTTTTTAAAATGCCGTTTGCACGTTCTGCTATAGCATTCTCCAAAGGATCTCCTGTTTGAGTCATACTTATTTGTGAGCCATGACTTTTTAGGATAGATACATAATTCTGACTGCAATACTGGCTTCCTCTGTCAGAGTGATGAATGAGTCCTTTTGCAGTTTCTTCATCAATGCTTTTATATGCCATTTTAAGCGCTTCTAATGGATATACAGTTTCTAATGTTGGACCAACAGCCCATCCAACGATTTTATGGGAATACAGGTCTGTTATAAGCGAGAGATAGCACACACCTTCATTGGTTTCAACATAGGTGATGTCACTTGCCCAAATCTGGTTCGGATGGGTAGGAACTACTCCCTTAATCAGGTTTGGGTATTTGCGATAATTATGGTCGGAATCTGTTGTCTTATAGCGCCTACGGCGCTTTATACGTACCATGAGTCCATGCTTACGCAGCATCTCAATAAATGCGTCACGACCAGGGAAGCAGCCAGTATCCTCAAACATCTGTTTCAATATGGCATGCAACTTTGCAGCTCCTAAGCCAGGATTCGACTTACGATACTCACGTGCCTTTTCAATGATGATAGACTCAATGGCCTCTTCAGCAAAGCCGTCAGAGACATTGCGCTTATTATATGCTTGCCGGGTGAAACCAAACAGCCCGCATAGAGTGCCTAAACCTTGGCTCTGGCACTCTGTGCGGAGCAAGCTTACTGTTTGGTACCAGATTTTTTTCTCACAGGAATATTGAAGGTTTCTTCTGCGAGGTCAATCATGGTGGAGAATGCCTTAGAGCGAAGCTTCTCTAACTCCAAAGCCTTGCGGAGACGCTTAATCTCTGCATCTTTCTCTTTCAACTGTTCATTTGTTGTCTTTGCCATATCGTCACGGTTTTGGTCTTCTGGCGGCAAAGATAACAAATCTTTTTCATTTAAGAACTTATCCATCCAAGAAAATAGCACTGTACGACTGCTTATATAGTATTTCTTGATGATTTCTTCTGCTGGGAGCCCACTCTCCATATACTCTCGAACTATCATGATACGATCATCATCTGTAAAAGAGTAGCTATTCAACTCTACCTCACGGGTCTCAAACCAACCTGTGTCCTCATTATACACACGTTCAATTCTTGTCTTACGTTTCATTGTCACTTCTGTTTGTTCCTAAGTGACAACCTTTTTCAGGGAAGTACAATTGTAGCAGTTCCCCAAAGATGCGTCACCTTTATTTTCTTATACGGTTTACCGCCCAAACCAAGGGCAGCCATCGTATGATCCTTGATAATCAATTTACCAGCAAGAAAATCTTACCATACTTGATGGTATTCGCTTTGCCTTGAAATTGCAATAACAAGGCAATTGGTATCCAAAACAATATTCATAACTATACGTTATGAAATACTATGAAGTTCCGAAATTACACAATCTACAAATTCTGCGTATTATCCATTTTTGCGTTTATCAAGCAAAAAACTGATAAACTCATCAGAGATATTAGAGATTTCTCCTTTATCATAGATTGTCAACAAATCAATGATAATGAAGTCTTCTCAACAAATCACGAGCATCCATCGGCTTAGTCCCATTCTTCTTATGGGCTTCCAGTTCATCAAGAGCACGGTTGAGACTTTCTGCCACATAGGCTTCCTGCTCTGCCTGGCTCATATAAGTTTCCTGATAACTGTTTCCTGATTTGGAGATAGAACTGGCTAATTTTTCAGCATAGTCTTTGAGCTTAGCGACAAATTCGTCAAGCGTATATTGACCTGTAGAAGGTACTTGAAACTGAATATTAATCGTTTCCATCTTATTCCTTTCTTTCAAATTAACGCCACAAAATTAAAGAAAAGAATTGGAAATGCCAAAGAAAAGAACGACTTTCTTTAGTTTAAGATACGAAAAACATTCAACAACAGTTTTTGAATGTAGCAAACTACATGATGCAAATTAAATATATAATCTGCAAGATGCATCATTTTTTCCTTTTCAACCCAGCCTAATAAAACAAGGGAGCGAACTGCATCACAACGCAGCCCGCTCCCTTATCTATACTGATGATTGAATTTAATCTACCTTTTCGATAATCTTCATTCCCTCTTCCACTGCCTGCATGTTCAGCGGAATCAAACCATGATGGCGCTCTGGCAATGACTTGTAAAGCGCCTTGTTCAAACCATCGGTGCTCACAACAGGACAAACCTTCAGCAGACCGCCCAAAACAATCATATTGAACACCTTGGAGTTTTTCATCTCGGCAGCCTTGTCCATCGCATCAATGCGATAAATGGTAATGTCCTTACGCTGTGGAGGATTCATCACACCATAGCCATCATAAATCAGGATGCCGCCTGGCTTAATCTTCGGCTCAAACTTGTCGAGCGACGGCTGGTTGAGCACGATGGCTACATCATAATGGCTCAGGATAGGCGAAGAGATGCGACTGTCGCTCACAATGACCGTTACATTGGCTGTACCGCCACGCTGCTCTGGTCCGTAAGCAGGCATCCAGGTTACCTCCTTATCCTCCATCAGTCCTGAATAAGCCAGAATCTTTCCCATAGAGAGAACGCCCTGACCGCCAAAACCGGATATAATGATTTCTGTCTTCATTGTTCTAATCTTTTGTAAATGCCAAATTCAACATTCAACATTCAACATTCAACATTACATGTTCGTTGTATCCTTCAGGTCACCCTTAGGATACTGCTTAAACATGTTCTCTTCCATCCACTTGTTAGCCTCAACAGGTGAGAGTTTCCAACCGCTGTTACAGGTAGAAACAATCTCTACCAGGCTGGAGCCCTTGCCCTGCATGCTTGCCTCGAACGCCTTGCGGATAGCCTTCTTTGCCTTCTTGATGCTTGCCACGGTCTCCACACTCTGGCGGGTTACATAACAAGTACCCTGCAGATGGCTTGCCAACTCGGTAATATTGAGTGGATAACCATGAAGATCAGCATCTCTACCATAAGGACAGGTAGCAGTCTTCTGACCCAACAGGGTGGTTGGCGCCATCTGTCCGCCGGTCATACCATAGATGGCATTATTGATGAAGATGATGGCGATATGCTCACCACGGTTCAGGGCGTGGATAGTTTCGCAGGTACCGATGCAAGCCAGGTCGCCATCGCCCTGATAAGTGAAGACGAGACGATCAGGCCACAAGCGCTTGATACCCGTAGCTACAGCAGGTGCACGACCATGAGCAGCCTCCTGCCAGTCAATATCCAAATAGCGATAAGCAAAGACAGCGCAGCCCACCGGACATACGCCTACCGTCTTATCCTCCATGCCCATCTCCTCTATAACCTCGGCAACGAGCTTATGAACTACGCCATGCGAACACCCCGGGCAATAATGCATCGGGGTATCGTTCATCAGCGTAGGCTTCTTATATACCAGATTCTCTGGTGAAATTATATCATTCATTTTATTAACTTCTTTAATGCTTCAACGATTTCCTCCGGCTCCGGTACGATACCGCCCAGACGACCAAAGTGCTCCACAGGAGTCTGACCATTCACAGCCAGTCGCACATCCTGAACCATCTGACCGGCATTGATTTCTACAACCAGAATGCCCTTCTTGGTCTTGGCGAGTTCATGAATCTCCTTTTCAGGGAAAGGCCAGAGGGTGATAGGACGGAACAATCCTACCTTGATGCCCTGCTCACGCGCACTCTCGATGCTCTTCTCGGCGATACGTGCCGCACTACCGAAAGCTACGATAACATAGTCGGCATCATCCATCTGCTCGGTTTCATAACGAACCTCGGTTTCACGGATTTTTCTGTATTTCTCCTGAAGAGCAATATTGCGCTCCTCCATCACCTCAGGCTTGAGTTCCAGAGAGGTCATGATGTTGACTGGACGACTCTTCGGACGGCCGATGGTAGCCCAAGGACATTCCTTCGCAATCTCCTCCTCTGTACGACGAGGCTTGACAGGAGGCAGAACCACCTTCTCCATCATCTGACCAATGACACCATCGCTCAGAATCATCGCAGGATTGCGATACTTAAAGGCAAGCGTAAAGGCGAGATCAACGAAATCAGCCATCTCCTGAACAGAAGCAGGAGCCAGCACAATCACATTATAGTCGCCGTTACCACCACCGCGGGTAGCCTGGAAATAATCACTCTGGGATGGCTGGATAGTACCCAGACCCGGACCGCCACGCTGCACATTGACGATAACGCCCGGAATCTCAGCACCTGCCATGTAAGAGATACCCTCTTGCATCAAAGCCACACCCGGACTTGAAGAAGTGGTAATGACACGCTTACCGGCACCGGCGCCACCATAAACCATGTTGATAGCCGCCACCTCACTCTCAGCCTGCAGAACCACCATACCTGATGTTTCCCATGGCTTGAGCAGAGCCAGCGTCTCTATAATCTCACTTTGAGGTGTGATAGGATAGCCGAAGAAACCATCCGCACCACATCTGATACAGGCATGGGCTATCGCCTCATTGCCTTTCATTAATGTAACTTCCTGATTTGCCATTGTTTAGTCCTCCTTCTTACGATAAACAGTGATACAGCCGTCCGGACAGACGATGGCGCACGAGGTGCAACCAACGCATGCTTCAGGTACAGCCGCTTCTACATAACGGTAACCATGCACATTAACTTTTTTCTCAGCCAATGCGATGACATGCTGAGGACAAGCCTCCACACAGAGCGAGCATCCCTTGCAACGCCCGGTGTCGACTACAATAGCCCCTTTAATCTTACTCATATTCTAATTTCTTTCTAATTATCTTTACTCTTGGAGTAAACAAAGCTCCTGCTGTCCACATGTCGGTTGTTATGGATTGTAGTAGTCTTTGCAATAAAAGCTCATGATATCATCCAGCATCTCCTTGGCTGCTACGGCAGGGCTCTCCGGATCGAGGGCAATGGCCTCCATATAGCAGTCGAGGGCACGCTTAAAGTCACCCTGCTTGCGCCAGGCGTTACCTTGCTGATAATATTCTTCTGCTGTCATTTACTCTTTTCTTTTTAAGTTTTGCTCTGCGAAATTACTAATTTTCGGCTAAGAAAAAGAATATAAGCCTAAGATTTAAACTATATTAATGTAGTTTTTCACAAAAATGCGCACACTAGAATTCAGTGTGCAATTTTTATGAAAGATGTGCATTATTTCTACTAAAATATTCTATAAAAACACAATTCGTCATTTACCGCAGTTTTTTACGGTAAATGACGAACAGTACGATTCCCCTTAACAAGAGGTAGAGAATGAAGGCCAACCACAAGGCATGATTGCCCAGGAAAGGATGCAAGCCGAAGAACAGACCGAAGAACGAAGCCGAGGCTATGGCGGTAGAACAGAGCATCGACTTAGACTGGGTGATGCCTACAAAGATGCCATCGAAGACGAATGCCGACATGCCAGACAGCGGAATCAGCACAGCCCACCAGAAATATTCGCCCGATGCAGCTATCACCTGCTTATCGCTCGTGAGCAAAGAGAGGAAATTCTCGCCACCCACTATATATAATAAGGTGAAACCTACTGCCACGACAGCTCCAAAACCCATCGTTCTTCTAACCACCTCGCGGAATGCCCCCATGTTTCGGGCTCCATAATACTTGCCGCTCAACGCCTCTGCCGCATAGACAAAACCATCCATAAAATAAGAGAAGATGGTAAAGAGCGTCATCAGCAGCGTATTCACTGCCAGCACGATGGTACTCTCCCTGGAACCTGCCGCCGTAAAGAAGAGGTTGACCGCCACCAGACAGAGGGTGCGGAGAAAGATATCCTTATTGAGCGAGAAAAACTGCTTCAGCGGTTCGGCAGCAAAGAGATGCCGGCGATAGTCATACTTGCTTAACCGGCGATAACAGATACGATAGAACAGACATGCCATCAGAAATCCCCACCATTGGGCAATGACTGTTCCGAGCGCCACACCTTCTACCGTCATACCGCCGACAAAGACCAGCAGCAGAGAGGCTATGATGTTCACCACATTCTGCGTCAGCGATACCATCATCGGAATGCGCGTGTTCTGCATACCGATAAACCAGCCCGTAAATCCGTAGAGTCCGAGCACTGCCGGGGCTCCCCAGATACAGACATAACAGTATCTCCGTGCCAGTTCCACGACATCCGCTTCCGGCGACATCGCCCAGAGTCCGCAGCCTATCAGCCATTTCTGGAGAACGAAGAACAGCACTCCTATCCCCACACCGATACTCAGAGAGCGCACCAGGAGCCTCAGCACCTCAGCCAAATCTCTCCTTCCCAAAGCCTGCGAAGTCATTCCGCTGGTTCCCATTCTCAGGAATCCGAAAAGCCAGTAGATGACATTGAATAGCATCGACCCTACGGCAATAGCTCCGATGTAAGCCGCATCGCCGATATGCCCGACGATAGCGACATCAACCAAACCCAAAAGCGGTACCGTGATATTGGATATTATCGACGGCACCGCTAATTGTAATATTCGTTTATTCACCTTTTTCAATTCTTAAACCTCATTTAGTTTTACCGGTATATGACCTTCAAGCTGTAACCACCTCTTTTAGAATTAAAAAATATACTCAATAAACTTACATTCATTTCGCTATTACCATCTGCTTATCAGCGAAAGCGCTACAAGCGTCAACCAAAGCCAACAGTTTGCTCCAGTTTGAGACAGGTTCCACTCTATGAGCAAAACATTTGCGCACATACACTTTTACACTTTCATTTCCAGCGGTAGCCTTAACCGTGAATTCTCCACACTCATTAGCCACCGAAGTCTCAATCTTCTTTAAAGCTTCAGCAGAGACCTTATATCCTTGCGGCAACGGAATCTCTATATTCCATTCATCAACAAACGCCATCTTGCGCCAAACATCATCGATACGCTCTCGATCCTTGCCTTCCAGTTTCAACGAACTTCCTATTAACTTACCTACCGACAACAAATAGTTATTTCCAGCGCGTTTCACCATTCCATCCATTACATAATCTACATGATAAACAAAGTTAGAACTATCTCGACGGATTCCCACGCAATCTACTCCATAGCCACCGACTTGCACAGGATCACCATCGTGATAACTACTGATTTCAGCCTTAAACGGATCTATGGCATTTTTCCGATATTCATTGAAAGCTCCTTTTAATTCAGCAGATTCCTTCTTAGTATAACAAGAGTACGGATCTTTGTCATCGTATTTCAAATATCGCCAATAAGCTTCAAGTTGGCTTGAACCAAAAAGCGTGTTATCAGGACTCACCAAAGACTGACCGTACATTTTCTGTTCACCCGAATAAGTTACCTTCCTACTGATATCAAGTTTAGTACCATCAAGTTTAACCACCATATCATTCACCGACTTATTGTCTTCAGCTTGACTCACAGGTATCGTTATTTGTTCCTCGGAATCTTGCATATACGCCTTTCTTCCTTGATATATATAAGGTATCTCGGAAGCAACCTTAGGATAAGTTCCAGGGAAGTAGTACACATCAGTTCCCTTAAGGCGGAAGAACCAAGATGTAGAATTATAATTAATCAGTTTATCAACAGGCAATGCACCAAACGGAGTGGTAATGCCCATTTCTATTTCCACGCCCAATTTACGCAAATAATTAGCCACTGTATTAAAAACCCTCTGAGAAGCTCCCCCACTAACATACTCAAAAGAATAAATACGGTCAGCTTTCTCCTCGGCAGACATCCCCTCTTTTTTGGCAGACTTGAAGACGCTCTTATACGTACTAGGAAGACCAGCAGGAGAATATCCCCCCTTAGACACATAAGATTTCAGCAATTTCCAATCGTCTTGCAGGATTGGTGTTACATCAGGATTGCCTCGAACACCTTTTTTGCGCATAGCCTTCTCTACTACTGCCACTTTAGCCTTGGTCGGGGTAATATACATCTCTATAAAAGGTGACTGCTCCAAAGAATTATACCAAATGGATGATTCTGCATCTATCGGCTTATCCATAACCATATCAAGCACTGCATTTTTGTCCTTGTCTGTGGTCTGAGTAAAATCAGGGGCACCATTCATCGTCCGATAGACGGTGGCAAGACTTTGGTCTAGCACACAGTGAACCTTGGTATAAAGGACAGGTTCGTCTTGACGAAGAACAAAATAGAAAGGATCCAGCTGTTGTTCCTGTGTATCTATTTGGTCTAGAGAAAAGACATCAATACAATCTCCCACTTCCAAACCAGGCACAGCTATCTTCTGACTCAAGTCCTTGTCATTTTTGCCTTCCTTGACATCTACATAGTCATCTAAACTTACTTCCTGTACGTTACCATTCTTCTTTATAACACGAATGCCAAGCACCGTTTGCGTTTTATGATGATATCCCCAGGTCCACTTTCTACTTTTCGTCTTGAAAGTAAACTCAGAATAATCCTTCAACGCCTTTTTGTCATTGATTTGAATTAACATACGCTCCATATCCGTACAGTCTATCTGACGAGTAAGGCGAAGATTGAGCACCAGATCAGCCGTTGCCTTACGATAATAATCCGTGCTCAACTCCCGATAATAAGATAGTATGACTGCCGAAGCATTCTTGTATCTGTCGGGAACCGTTCGTTTTTGAAAGTCAGCAGGCGTACTGCTCCAAACTTCTTGCCGCACCTTTTGCGCCAACTTCAAATAATCAGCTTTCTCGTCAGCATTCACTGACAACGTCAAGAGCTGTACCAACAGAATACTGAAGACAACTCGGATTACTTTAATCTTTGCCATAATTCAACTTTTTGACTATGAATAATACATTTAACTCATTTTTCCTTTAATACTACTTGCTCATTACAAGCTGCTCCCCAATCACTTATAATCTTATTCCAAGCAGGGATTTCGCTTCGCGGAACACGTCTGTGGTGTATTACACACTCCTTATGCATAACAATCTGATTGCCTGTTTGAGAATAAGTGCGACAAAAATCAACCCATGCTGTATGAATCTGATAAGGTGCGGGGAGACTACTGACCTCCATTTTCTCTGGAATCAAAATCTTTACATCACGTACTTCCTTAGACCGCAAGTCTATCATGTAATCGGAAACCCGTTTGGTTGTATCCACTGGAGTCAGAAAAAGGCTCTCATCGAGATTGGCATCTAAATAAACACTACCGTCAACCAGTTGCCCAGCTCCCTTTTTCATAAAAAAAGCAGTGATATTCAAAGACTCATCCCGAGGACGATTTCCCGTCATCACTATATCCCCAATCTTATCCAATCGTTCATCAGCCCCCATCGCTGCCACCAAGGCCTTCTCTTTTTCATCTTGTGCCGTAGCGTCATTCCCCACTAGTATCCAAGACTTCATATCGCCCTTCCATTTAGAGTACAATTTTCCCTTTATATCGTAGTTTCCATCATCCCCAGATTCTAAGGTTGCCTGATATGTTATAGAAGAAAAGCAAGAATCAGCAGCCAGCTCAGGTAACTTATTCATACGAAAGCTATCTGCGTCTTCTACCAAAGCCATCCTTCCTTGTATATTGTCTGGCACATAGCCTAGAGGAACATATGGATTCGTAGCATCCAGATAATATGGCTTTCCCTGATAGAAAACCGTACATATCGCATGATCAATAGATGCTATGGAAGGATTTTCCTGCAAAGAATAAGGTACATCCCATGTCCCTATATCCGTTTGACGAGCATCAAAGCCTTGAGCCTTGAGCAAGGTTTTGAGCAAAAGAGCCATAGCCTTGCAATCACCATAACGCTTACGAATAGTTTCAGCAGGTGTTGCCGGTTGATGGGCAGAAATGCCTGCCTCAAAAGCCAAATATCTGATATTCTGCTGTACCCAGGCATAAGTATTGGCTATCTTGTCATAATCGTTTTTTGCCCCTTTCTGTATCTCTCTTAGTATTTCTTCTTGATTAGGAATAGAGCAATCCACATCAGCCAACTGATGAGACCAGACAAACATATCTTGCAGACTTTGGAATGCTCCCAACACCAAGAGATGAGGAGCACTATATCCCCAAGATGGAGAATTAGGTTCTATCTGCTGTGCAGGTAAGGAATGAATCACATAAGTAAAAACGGAATCTCCCTCTGCATTACATGTAGTACTTTTCTCTATACCAGCAGGAAGATTATATTCTTTTATCCGAAACTGCTGGAAGGCTTTTGGCTTGATTACCTCTATCTTCTTATGCTCTACATAATTAGCTTCACACAAAGGAATAGTTGTGAAATAAATAGGATTGAGATAGGTTCGAGTAAAAGAAGCCTTCAGAGTCTTGCCAACCTTTGGAATCTGATAGCTAAAGTAGCAAATCTTGGTATCATCGTAAAAGACATTACGAGGAATGGCTGACTTGTATTGCGCATACCCCTTACACTGTGCCTTGTCCAAACGAATAAACTCTCCGTAATAAGCACATGGTTGAACTAGAGCGGAATATTGGGTTACACCATACTCATAATCCGTAGTGTTAACAACAATAGTCTTACCTGCGTCATCAGTTTTGAAGACGTATCTATCATTGCATTGCAATATATGCACATTGTCATCAGCTTTTTGAGCCGAGATGGGTTGCAAAAAAGCGAAGAGCAATACCAGCATACTATCTAAATCTGCAAGTCTGTATTGGAGCATTTTTCTCATTTTCATTATACTCTGCTTCTTTTATTTATTCTGTTTGCAAAAATAAGAAAAAAAAACGAGAACAAAGGATAAGAAAAGAAATTATTTTGTTTTTTGCGTTAAAAACATATCATCATAATATAAAAAAGACAAAAGTTACCAGCTGACGATAACTTTTGCCTTTTCACTTTATATTTCTATCTTTTATATCATTATCAAACCTTAAATTTCGCAGCCTGCTCCTCAATATAGGCAGCATCGCTGAAATAGTCGATACGCATAGCCTTGCGAACCTCATCCATGGTCTGGGCTGCAAACTCGCGGGCATCCTCGCTACCCTTCTTCAGAATGTTGAATACCTCAGGAATATCCTGCTCAAACTCATGACGGCGGGCACGGATTGGGTCGAGCATCTTGTTGATGACGCTGTTCAGGAACTTCTTGCAGGTACCGTCACCGATACCACCCTTCACATACTGCTCCTTCAACTCATCCAAAGTCTTGAACTCTGGCCAGAATTCAGCGAAGTCCTCAGGAGTAGAGAATGCCTCGAGATAGGTGAACACGGCATTGCCCTCCAGATGTCCTGGCTCTTCCATGCTCATACGTGGCTCACCGTTAGACATCTTCTTCACTTTCTTCCAAACGGTCTTCTCATCGTCGCTCATGTAGATGCAGTTGCCGAGACTCTTACTCATCTTCTCCTTACCGTCAGTTCCTGGAAGACGACGGCAGCAGGCAATCTCTGGAAGCAGAATCTCCGGCTCTACCAATACAGGTGCATAAGTCTGGTTGAAGCGGCGAACCAACTCGCGGGTTACCTCCAGCATAGGCTCCTGGTCCTCACCGGCAGGCACGGTTGTAGCCTTGAAAGCGGTGATGTCGGCAGCCTGACTCACAGGATAGCAGAAGAAACCGAGCGGAATGTTTGCCTCGAAGTTACGCATCTTGATCTCAGTCTTCACGGTTGGGTTACGCTGAACACGAGATACGCTGATGAGGTTCATCAGATAGGTAGTCAACTCAGCCAACTCTGGAATCATACTCTGGATATAGAGTGTACACTTCTGTGGGTCGAGGCCCGCAGAGAGATAGTCAAGAGCCACCTCTGTGATGTTCTGGCGAATCTTCTCAGGATTGTCGGCATTATCAGTCAAAGCCTGAACATCTGCCATGAAAACGAACATTCTGTCGAAGTCGCCAGCGTTCTGAAGTTGTACTCGGCGCTGCAGAGAGCCGATGTAATGACCCAGGTGAAGTTTACCTGTAGGACGGTCGCCCGTCAATATAATCTTTCCCATTTTCTTGCAATTTATTATTATTTTAGCTGCAAAGGTACAACAAAATAATGAGAATGAGGAAAAAAAGATGTAAAATTAACCAAAACCCAGAGTTTAAGAGACAAAATGCTTATCTTCTTTAATCAATTTCATCTATCTTCCTCAACTGATACCCCTCAAACTGCATAATTATCTTATGGAGTTTGGTACCTTGACGCAAGGCTTCCACTCTTGGAGCATCGGCATATCGGTTTATTTGTTCCACAGCTTGCTCCCATTGCTCTTCCGCCTTGGTTTGTCTGCCGTTATCAGCCATAGCTCCAAAATCTTTCTTTGACAGCATCTTCAGTTCGATAATATAGCTGTGCTTGGTATCGTAATGAGTCAAGTCTGGCAACAGGAAAAAGTCACAATATCCATGATTCAATTCCAATTCGGGCATCGTATAATAGTAACTGTTCAGATTCAAATATGCCATAAAGAAACCTTGCAGATTACGTTCACCCTCTATGCTATCTCTAACGGAAGAGACCTTGGCATAAGCCTGTGCCATAAACTCCAGCGCAGGTTTCCATTGACCATCAAAAGCCATATCGGTAAACAAAGACTTAAGACTCATTTCGTCTACCGCACAGACTTCGTCATATTGCTCCAGCAGATAGGTATAGTATTGCTTGCGCACATTGTTATTTGGAATGCCAAGCACCAGCTGTTCTCCACGTGTTCCCTTTATTGTCAACATTCCATAATAGAACAGAAGACTGATAAATATCTGTGGTCTTACCAACAATTTGGCAGGAAAACTTTCCTCAATATTACCTATTATTTCTCCATTCTCGATGATGGTACGCAGAACACCCTTACGGTCGCCATCCAGCTTATCAAGCTGCAGCAATTTCTTCATTTTGCCATAATCTGTCTTGGTATTAGGATCCACCATCAGCTTAGGAGATTCACCAGTCTCACGATAATTGCGTAAGTAATAGAATACCATATCGCTGTTGAAAACTTTACTCTGAGTTTTCAAGGCACTTTCCGAGAAACAATAATTGTCATACCATGGTTTCATTTCGTTAATGATAGCCTCCACATCACTATCCGGTCGAATTTCCCCATTCTCCTTATAATAAGTGAAGAGTTCTCTTACATCTTCGGTAGAGAAACCAAGCATTTGATTAAAGGCAGGCTTGGTAGAGATATGCCATCCGATGTTGAATCCACTGGTCAAATCATCCAGTGTAACAGGACTTACGCCTGTCATAAAGATTTTAGAGAACATTCCCTTAAACACCTTGAAAATCTCCCGATAAAAACCACTGGCATGGGTAAGAGCCGTATACACTTCCTCCCCCTGCTCATTGAGCACAACATTGGTAAAGTTGTCATACTCATCTACTATAAGATAAAGTGGAAGATTCTTTTTCTCTGCAGCAATCCCAATGGCATTCAACTTTCTGGCAGCAGTTTTTGCCGTCAACACACTTTCCACTACCCGTTCGGGATAATACTCCTGATAAGTTTCGATAAAGCTATCAATACATTCATTGCAATAGGCATTGAAGTTTTCTTCCAATTGGTCTATCGAACCTCCTATCTTGGAGAAATCAAGAAACAAGACTTGATACTTTCCCTGATTTTCTGTAGGATGCGAACCTATCCAAAGGTTGCCAAACAACTTATCAAACTTATCTTTACGTTTGATGTCATAATAAGCCCTCAGCATACTGATAAACAAGCTCTTGCCCAAACGGCGAGGGCGAATAAAGAACAAGGCATCAGGCTCATCCTCTAACTTAGGTATATACATGGTCTTATCGACATAATATTGATTTCTCTCAATGATGTCGATGAAGTCAGACACTCCGTAAGGTATTCTTTTAGCTCGTCCCATAATCGCTTATTTTTTAATACGTTGCAAAGGTACAACAAAATATTGAGAAACTGCAAGAAATGGTGAAAAAATAACAAAATGAGCAGGAGAAGGAAGGGATAGCTGAACGAAAAACGGGGCACCCCTGAGGATGCCCCGCCACCAATTAAAATAATTGATTGTCGCATTATAAACTTACCGTACTACTTAGCGATCATGATCGTTACACGGTTCTCTGCGTTTTCTGCAAAAGGCTGCACACGTGCACCCTTAGATTCTTCTGTAATGCGCTCTGAAGGTATATTATATTTCTTTGTCAGCATCCAAACCACAGCTGCAGCTCGCTTTGCAGCGATGCGGTCGTTGATGACGTCATTGCCTGTACCCTTGTCTGCATAGCCGGTTACTACAACCTTTGCCTCTGTATTCTTGTTCAGGAAGTCAACCACCTCACGGATCTTAGCATCCTCAGCAGGAGCAATCTTGTAAGAATTGATGGTGAAGAAGATGTCACGGCGAATCTCCTCTACCTTCTTCTCTACAGGAGCTGGCTTAGGCTCTGGCTTAGGAGCTACATATTCCTGCTTAGGAGCTGGTGCCGGAGCAGGTTCCTCTACTGGCTTAGCCTTCTTGGTATAGCTCTTACCCAGATTGATGCGTACACCTGCCAGTGCATTGAAGTACCAGTCAGGGTTATCTGCCTTCTTAGAGTTGTACTTGTCAGAAATCATGTTGGCATTGCCTTCGAGCATGATGCTCACAGCCTTGCTTACCTTGAATTCCAGGTCGATACCGGCTCTGCCGTATGGGCGAACCTTCTTTCCCTGCCAGAGATATTCCAGCAGATAGTTGCTCTGATTCTTGATGTTGGCAGCCAGGTCGTTTACTTCCTGGTTAGCTCCTGCCCAGTTGATACCACCACCTACGAAGGCAGTAGCGCTGAACACACGGTTCGGGTTCCAACCACAGAAGAGGTTAGAGAGGTTGACCATGAAGTCCACACCAGGAGCTACATATTTCCATTTGTAGCTAGCGGTATAAGGAGTACCGTCCTTGGTAGCCTTGTATCCGTTCCATCCGCCCTTACTCCAGATACCGTTTATCTGACCACGGAGTCCGAAAACAGGAGAGAACTGGTAGCCGATGGCACCCTGGAAGTTAGGAGAAAGCAGGTCTGAGAAGCTTGCCTCACCCACAGTATATTGCCCACCAGCCTGAATATCCAGGAACCAGTGACGCTTAAACTGATATTCGTTTCCTTCCTTGTCTGTGTAGGATGCTTGCGCCATAGCGGCTGTAGAGCCGATGGCTAACATGGCCGTTGCCATGAGCAGTTTAATTGATTTCATAACTTTCTACATTAAATTTTATTTCTTTACGAATTTCTTTCCATTCACAATGTAGATACCAGAACGGTTCATCTGCTTTACCTTACGTCCCTGGACATCATAGATTACATTGTTCTTCTCAGTAGAATTCACAACTTGTTCGATACCAGTAGCCTTATCATTGTCTACTTCGATTGAAATCGTCATTCTTGGGTTTGTATGACAGTCGCTGGCTTGGGTTGTGGTCTTGTCCTCAAGGAACTTTCCAAAGTTTGTATCTCCGAAGGTTCCCTGCAAAATTACTATAGCGTAAAGATCGGCTTTCAATTCACCTTCTCTTAGCGGTGTATCAAAGACTAACAGCAAAGTAGGCGTTGACGGATCTTCTGGATCTACATAGCTTTCAAAGTGTCCTGTACGAATCGTCTTGTCGTTGTCGTAAACAGCAAGTCGCACTTCTCTATCAGGATTAGCAACCAAGCCATCATAGTATCCTATGTTTTTTATCATGAATCCATTCAATGCAACATCCTTTTGAGTTACAGACGTACTAGGCAACTGCTGGTATATAGAATAATCGTAGTGAAGGTTTGGATCTTCAGGAGAACCGCCCTTTCCTATCGTAAAGGTTTCCTTGATAGCCTGCGTCTTTACTTCCTTATTATTCTTTTCATAATGGAAGGTTCCTTCTGGAATTACCAACTGATAGCTAGCCTTTTCCAAGTCAGTCAACGCTATAGTAAACTGATTGTCTTTTCCTGTTACTGGAGTAAAGGCAACATCCTTAACGCGGTTACCCTTCTCATCAGCAATGTAGGCATCAGCATCACTCATTACAGTAATATGACTCAACCCATCGAAAGAAAGAGTCAGAAGGTCGGCATTGCTTCCTACTATTGCAGGTGTCAACTTGTAAGCTGTCTCTACGGTCTTGATAGCAGCAGCCGGTTTTTCAACCTCAACGAATGCGAAGGCACTGGTCAGACTGCTTTGCCAATATGGAGCAGCAACATCTGCTTCTGTCTGATATTTATTGTCTGCATGATTGCACAAAGCATAAGCAACGTTAGAGCTCCCCGTTACAGATGGATAAGATCCCTTGAATGAGAAAGTACCCAATGCTTTTTCTGCATCAAAGACATCACCCGATTCGAGTTGAACAGCAGAGCCATCCAGTTTGGCAATTTTAAGTTTGCTTACTTCTGCCCCTGCATCAGCTGTCACTCCATTGACATTCAGCATATTGTCATCAGCATCACCCAAGGTGAAGACTCCACTATGGTCTAACGCCTCAAACGCAGAAGCTTCATCAATATTGTCTACTAACAGAACCTGATTGTTACTTACGGCAAGATACTTTCGTTCATTCTTCTTATTTACACTGGCTATCTTATACCACTTCTTGTTCTCTGGAAGAAGAACATCCGTTTCATTATAATAAGCATCAATAGCAGCCTTGAATTCTGCATTTGTTGATGCCTCATTCCCGACAACTTCGTTCAAAGCAACATAAGCGGCACTGGTAACCTTAGGATAGCCCACCGAATTATTCTGCAACAATTTCAGAGCTTTCAGATATGCGGCAGAACCGACAACAACATATTCTACATCAAAAGCCTTATTGTAGCGTTCCCATTCGGCATCGCCCTTCTTGTCGTTGCAAACTACATTAGCAGGAACAATAAGTTTATAAGTACCCTTCTTTGAGATAGCACCTGCAGCGCCCTGTATTTCAAAATTAACTTTCGTATCAGATGCCTTGACAGCCTTTGCTGTCAGATAGTCGTTACCATCTTTCAGTAATTTCACGCTGGCAGCCTCATCTACATATCCAACCTTCTCTCCGAAGTCTACGGCAATAGTAAGAGGTAAAGTTTCAATGGTTCCCGCTGCAGGAGTAATCGAAACAGGACTAAAAGGAGCCTTGATGACAAAAGAGAATTTCATTTTCTTGTTCTCAAAGCCTTCCTTATCAACAAAACTCTTTGCAGGAACCGTAAGTGTATATGTACCATTCTTTGCTATCTGGCTAGCAGCAGATAAGGTTACCACATTGTCTTTTACTGTAGCAGAAAGCGTCTGGCTGCCCGTTCCATCAGAGAGTGTGATTTTGGATGCATCTTTAACCAGCATGTTGCGGTCGAATGTAAGATGCATGTTTTCAAAGTACTCTAAAACACTGCCATCCTCCAAATCACCTGTAGCAGTCAGAATGGTAGACGGCATGGTATAGAGTACCGTAATCTTTTTCAATTGAGCATTCGAAAAACTGTTTTTGTATATTAAGTCATGGATATCCTGCTCTTTATCATTAATCCATGTCTTGTATCCATCATCCTGACTTCCTAATTCATCGTCTGTCACTCGAAGATCACCTACCATACTACCTGCAGAGAAAGAGACTCTGTCTAGACGTCCAATACCAGGCGCATGAACTTTCATCAATGCCTGCTGGTTGACTTTGAGATAATAGGTGACTTCCTTAGTATAGCGATTAGTAAAATTTAAGATGGATGTACCCAATCCCTGATTACCCCACTCAAAATCAATAGTGATGTCGCCATTAGAGAAAACATTATCAGTAACGGGAACTTCATTACTATTACCTTCAGGTGGAGTTATGGAAGGAGTAAGGCTGAGTGGCTGACTGAAATCAAATACAGCAGTGCGCTGTATCTGAGCCCAACCGGGTGCAGACACACAAGCCAGTAATATGACAAACAATGATTTCTTCATAATAGGTAAGTTTAAATGTTTTATTAGCGCATGTTCATATCTATTTCGTCAGTAGCCGTCTTTACACACAGTTTCCAAGTGCCGTCTACTTTCACCGGATTGAACATATAAGCAGTCTTTGCCGGTTCAGCGGTTCCAGCCTGTTTTGCCGTTGCAAAGGTAACATCATATTTCACATCATTGCAGCCTTGCAACTGGAATGAGTAATATACGCGTGTATAATCCAATACAGGGAACATCTTAAACTTGTTAAGATATCTTTTTCTTGTTTCTTCTGTGAGAGGTTTTACTTCTTGCGTAGAATCGGTATATTCATGCAAATTGGCAAGCACTGCGTTATAATCCTTTGCCTTGAGTTGCGCCATGGCATCATCACACAGTTTCAACATAGCAGCCGTATCTTCTTCAGTCAATTCGCTTCTGAATTCATCAACCTGCTGTTCGCGACTTTTCTTTTTCTCACCGCATGAGCATAATGAGAAGACCAATATAGCCAAGAGAGAATATAATATAGTTTTTTTCATACCCGTCACATTTTTAAATAAAAAGAGGGTGCGCCGCTCTTTTAGGCACACCCTCTAATTAGAGCTTAATTATTAATTTCCTTTTCAATAAATGTCTTAATCACCGATTGTACCCTTGATGGTGAACTCAACCTTAGTAGTAAACTCACCCCACTCGTAAGCGATAGTGATAGGAACTCTTACCTTGAAGGTCTCTACGTTACCACCATTGTTGTAGTACCAGATAGTACCGAACTTAGCCTTATTAGCCTCCATGAAGGTTGTCAAAGCTGCATTCTGACTTGCAGAGTTGTAAGAAGTCAAATCGTTGGTGTAAGTTACCTTTTTACTTTCCTTAGGATCTGTAGCAACACCACTCTTATTACCGCATAAGAGTTGAACATCCTTACTAATCTGATCCATTGTAGTCCAAGTACCACCGCCAAGAGTTGTCTCAACGTTAGCAGGTGTAGTATCGATTGTGATAGACTTCACATTGTAGTAACCCCAGAACCAGAGGTGGTCACCCCACATATTACTCTGGTTAGCGACACAACCAGCCTCAGACATTGTTTCAGTATTCCATCCACGCCAATCGTACAACTTGAAGAGATCAAGAGCGTAGATAACGTTACCATTGGTGTTAGCATCGATACGTGGCTCTGTTGCAACATCAATCAAGTTGATTGGACGCTCCCAAGATGTCAGGAAGATACCATCCTTAACAAACTCAGCTACATGACAAGAATTCTCAGTTACAACACCTACCCAAGAGCGGAGCTCCTTCTGGATATTAGCATTCGCAGGCTCATAACCAATCGCATTCAAGACTGCCTTTGTTGTTTCATTCTTTACCAATGTAATCTCACTAGTAGCAGGATCCAATGTAGCAATTTTAACATAAGAAGTACCCTTTACTGCATAGAGAGCTTCATTCATGAATGCACCATCAGCATATTTAATAGCGCAACCCTCAAGAGTTTCCTGCAACTTATCCTTGCAGAATACGTGAGAGTCGCCAGAGATATACTTGCAGTACAACTTGTTCCACTTGGTATCAGTAGCACTGCTCTGTGGAGTGATAGTATAACCACCAACAACAACAGGCTCAGGAACGAAGTAATACTTGTGAGTACCTACTAACTTAGCAACATTACCCTTCAAAGTAGAAGTAACCTTGCGGCTAATACCAACGATATCGCCACCATTTGTAGGCTCCTTAACATCGAAGATAACTGCTTCCTTACCATTTTCAGAACCATCAAGTCCCTTCCAGTACTCAGGAATCAACTCACCGAATGGCTGGTTCTTATTGATACGTGACAAGTTGTAAGTCAACTTAACATAGATGTAAGGATACTTAGCCTTTGCATTACCAATGTAACGTACATAGCGAGTTACAGTAACAGGATTAGCCTGATCATGAGTCAACTTCTCAAGATCAGCAGCAGTCAAGTGCCACTTAAACGCATGGTTAGTTGTACCCTCTGTATTAGGGAAGTATTCGATATTACCAAGATCATCAGCAGCATCGTAGGTACCACCCTTCTCTGGAGCAGCCTTGAACATCTTCAAATCCAATGTTGTATTACCTGCAGCATCGTTACCGAAATTACCCTTCTTATCAATAGTATACTGCTCATCGAAGTCCTTCTTGGTCATATTCTCAAGACCCTGTGTCAATACAATAGAAGAGAACTGAGACCATGTAGTCTTCAACTTATCAATATCATGGCAGAGATCGAACTGTGCATCCTGTGTCAACAAGTCAATTGTCTTATTAGGAGCAACCTCTGGGTTCTGACGTGTAATGTGAATCAAGATGTAACCATCCAAAACCACCTGGTCACCACGCTTAACGAGAACCTGAACCAATGGCTCACGGTCGATAGCTGTAGAAGATTCTGTTGTAGTAGGGTTACCCTCTGCATCAACATTCCATGCACGGAGGACACCAGCATCCTTGTTAACCCACTTAGCATAACGGCTATCAATTGTTGCGTTACCGTCTACCTTGTATTCAACGAGGTTGAACTGATATGTCAAGCCCCATTCCTTACCTTCCTCTAATGACATCTCCTTCAGGTTTACACCAAGCTTATTAGGAGTTGTAGTAGTACCAGGAGTAAACTGCTTAACATCCTCTACCAACATATGGAGTCCGAGGTAGCTTGCAATATCAATACCCTCTGCGCTATTATAGTAAAGTTCGAGAGCTGCACCAGCTGGGTCTGCCAAAGCCTCCTGAGGTGAGTCATAAACGTGAACCTTAGCAGCTGCATCAGTAGCAGTTGTACCGAAGTACTTAGCTGTAGGAATACCCTTTTCGTCACCCATACGGGTATTAGACGCACCTAATTTAGCATATTGAGGTTTCAATCTCCAGTACAAAGCCTCGAGGTAAGCCTTCTGTGGCTGAATCAAAGCATAATCAGAAGTAACCTTGCCTTCAGCTACTGTACTTGCAGCAGTCTTAGCCTGCAAAGCAATCGTATTAGCTGTCTCATTCTTATCTTTAACAGTTGGGAATGGTTCCAACTTTTCAGGATGCTGAATCTTCAAACCTGCTGTTACAATACCATTAGAAGTATTGAAGAGAGCCTTGCCTGCATCATTCAACTCAGGAGAAGTAATATTTCCAAGCACTGAAGCTGTAGCACGAGTATGATAATTCAAGATTGTTGGCTCAAGAAGATTGAAGCCCGTAATATCCTCGTATGCCATATCAGCATTTGATGGATTCATGTGATACTTAACACCCCAAGCAGGACCATAATTGTACAAAACTGCAGCAGCAGGATCTTGAGCTGTAGCATTATCCAATCTGTCTGGCAAATAATTATCAAGACCCTTGATTGTCTTAGCCACGCCAGTAGTAGTATTCAAGCGGCTAAGACCAGTCAAATTGTCCTTATGCTCTAAGTATTCACCATGCAAGTAGTCATAAGTCAAAGTCTCAATACCATCCAAGTAGAGATTTGGCATGAATACCAAGCCTGTCAAATCACCGGTAAGTGAAATAACGACCTTTTCACCAGAAATACCCTTAACACCTGTGAGGATCAAGTTTTGCTTATCCAAAGTAGCGGTGATAGAGTTTGGAGTTTCTGAAACAAACTGAACGTCACTGCGTCTTACCTTCTTGCCATCCTTGTAGATATCGAAGTAACCAGATTCTGCATCAGGAACATAGTACTCATAAGATGCTGCGGATGCGCTTGTGCCTGCATCACCCTTGTCACCCTTGACGCCTTGATCGCCCTTGTCGCCCTTGACGCCTTGATCGCCCTTCTCGCCTTTCTCGCCCTGAGGACCACGAGCCAAGTTGTCTGTCTTTTTACCATTCTCATACCAGTAACCATCGGCACCGATAGTCCATGCAGTACCAGGAGCGCCATCCTTACCATTTGAAATAGTGACTGATTTTCCATCACTGAGCTTTACAGTAATACCATCACTAGTTTCTGTTACTCCGGTAACAAGACCACCACCCTTAATCAAATTCTGAATGGTCTCAATTGCTTTTGCATTAGAATCAATCTGCTGTTGCAAATTACTAATGTCATCATCGTAGTCCTTACAAGAAGTAAATGTGCTTACCGAGGCAATTGTCAATGCACCCATAAGCAGCGCGCTAAAATACTTTCTTTTCATACGGTAATAATTTATAAAGTTATACGATTTTCCTAGCCTTTCGGCAGGAAGTTATTAATTAATTCTCTATATCGAATTAAGAGTTCCGTTTGATGAAAAGAGTCTGCACTCTTAGAAAAGTTCATTTTTCAGTTTCAAAGGTCCTCTTAGAAAAGTTATTTTTTATCGTTCTTAAATATCGTGGCTTTTATCACCACTCAGTTTTTATCGTTCTTAAATATTGTGGCTTTTTATCGCCACTCAGTTCTTATTGTTTTTACCATATCTCCAGCCGGGAGATTTTTCATGTTGCAAATATAAGTATATTTTTCGAAACTTGCAAGTTTTTGAGCATTTTTTTTCAAAAAAAGGCTATTTTTCTTATGTTTTTTATAAAATAGCCCCCATATTGGGCTTCTAACCAGTCCATTTTCCCTGTTTTTCTCCATTTTGCCGATATAAAACCTACACCTTATTATATATAGGGGAGATTGGCGGCCCTACACCTTATTATATATAGGGACCATCTAGATACGAATGTATGAGTATCTACCAGGAATATTGTTTTCTGCAGATTACCGAAAAAAATCCGTTTTTCTTTGGTATTATTCCCAAATAGTTGTATCTTTGCACAAAATTACAAGTAATACTGGAGATATGAAGCAAGATACTAAACGAATACCTTATGGACGCAATGACTTCGTACAAATCATAGAGCAAAACAATTACTATGTGGACAAGACGATGTATTTGCCAGCATTGGAAGATGAGGCGGTAAACCTCTTCTTTATCCGTCCTCGCCGTTTTGGCAAGAGCGTATTCATCAGTATGCTCCAAGCTTATTATGATTGTAGCATGAAGGATAAGTTCAAGGATCTGTTCGGCAATCTGTGGATTGGCAAGAATCCTACTCCCCTTCAAGGTAAATACCTAGTTCTCTATCTTGATTTTTCGCAAGTAGGCGGACGTATCGACCAGCTGGAAGACAAGTTTAACCGTTATTGCAAAGTGAAGCTGGATAGTTTTGTGGATGTCTACCGTCAATACTATTCGGAGGATTTTGTAAAGAAGGTCTTCGAGGCGGAAGACGCCGTAGACAAGTTGATACTTATCAACGACGAATCGAAGAAGCTGAATCTTCGTACCTATCTCATCATCGACGAATATGATAACTTCACCAACACGGTGCTCAACGAGCAGGGTGAAGGAGTGTATCGTGCCATGACCCATGCTGAGGGTTTCTATCGTGATATCTTCAAGAAATTCAAAGGTTCGTTTGAACGTATCTTTATGACGGGTGTGAGTCCTGTGACACTCGATGACGTGACCAGCGGTTTCAACATCGGATGGCATATATCCACCAAGAAGCAATTCAACCAGATGTTAGGCTTTTCTACAGAAGATGTCTATCAGATGTTCAACTATTATAAGGAAAAGGGCGAAATTGCAGCCAATGCCAACATTGATGACATTGTTAACGAGATGAAACCCTGGTATGATAACTATTGCTTCTCGAAGAGTGCCTTGACATCTCAAAGTAAGATCTTCAACTGCGATATGGTGTTCTATTATCTGCGCAACTATCTGAGTTCTGGCAAGGGACCTGAAGAGATGATAGACCCTAACACCAAGACCGACTATAACAAGATGAAAAAGCTCATCCAGCTCGACAAGCTAGATGGCGACCGAAAGGGCGTGATTCGCACGATTGCCGAGAAAGGAGAGATTGTGACTACACTCTATGACACCTTCCCTGCAAGAATGATAACAGACCCGCAGGTATTTCCAAGCCTGCTGTTTTATTATGGCATGCTTACCATCAAGGCTACGAGAGGAGCAAAGCTTATACTCGGAATTCCGAACAACAATGTGCGCAAGCAATATTATGAATATCTGTCAACCGATATGCTGCAGCCCCAAGAGTAGAAGCTCTAAGGCAGGGGACTCAACTGCATAAAATCATCATGCAATTTGAGGGTTGGAAACTAAAGAACATGAAGGAGGTATAAATATCCAGAGAAGAGGGTGTGTCATCAGTCCATGATGCACCTTCTTTTACTTTTAATAAAGGCTGGGCAGCAAGCCCCGAACGCCTAACAGACTAGCGAATCGTATTACACCAAGCCGCCTCATTCTGATAACTCAAGTGCTTCATTCTGATAACTCAAGTACTTCATTCAGCTAACAGAGCTACTTCGTTCAGCCAACGCAGTCATATTATTCAGCCAACGAAATTGACTCTTCCACCCAACGAAGTCGAATCTTTAACCCAACGAAATCGAATCTTCCGCCCAGCGCAGTCGTATCTTTAACCCAACGCAGTCATATCTATCGACGCAATGAAACGTATGAACTTGTTAAATGACGTACATGATTTCATCTGCTTACTTAAACTGGCTGGAGTCCCTACACCTTATCATATATACTGGCATTGAGATGTGAATATCGGAAAAAGCTTTGGGTAATCAAGAGATTAATCGTAACTTTGTTGGCAGTTTACGAAATTGTTATACAACAAAGCACTTCATGCAACATAATATTCACATAGATAGAGTAATTCTGCCGACGATACAGGAGAAATTACGTCACGATGTAGTTGCAGATGCGTCACGACGTAGCAACAACTACGTCCCCGACGTAGTGACAGCTACGTCGCGACGCAATTTCAGAAGCATCCTGTCCATTATCAAGTAAGGCTCTTTTGAAGTTCAAAAGAGCCTTTTTGGGATTTCAAATAAGCCTCATTTAAAGTTCAAGTGAGCCCTACTTAAACATTACGTAAGCCTCACTTCCATTTTTGGTGATAAAAAGACGAAAAAAGGGCTATATTGAACGCAAAAAAACTTGTTTTGTTCAGTCGTTGCACCAAGCGTTCCAATGAATAGAAAAACAAAAAGTAAGCAGGAAGCACCTGAATACCAGTTAATTATGCCGGTTTTTGTATACCTATGGTGTGGCAATAGGTGACAATAAGGTGGCAATAGAAACAGGGGTTGTTGCCACCATTAAACTACTGTATACCAGCAAGTTAGTATGCGTGTGGCAAATGTGGCAATAAAATTGAGAAAAAACTTTTTCTCATGCAGATATTCAACCTCTCTAACCTCTTTTGTGGCTGGAACCCGAACCGTTTAATTGGTGGCGGGGCTTCCTCAGGGATGCCCCGTTTTTCGTTCACCATATATCCGTAAGCTGACGCAAGTAGCTGCGTTGGCCATCGCAAGTACTTGCGAAGAGCAATGAAGCCTGTTTCGAAGGACATCGAAACAGGCTTCATTTATTTATTCTAGAATTCTGCGTTCTTTGGTGTACGTGGGAATGGAATCACGTCGCGGATATTCTGCATACCGGTTACGAAGAGAATCAGACGCTCAAAACCGAGACCGAAACCTGCGTGTGGGCATGAACCATACTTACGGGTATCGAGATACCAGTTCATATCCTTCATAGGGATGTTGCGAGCCTCAATCTCACCCATCAGCTTGTCATAGCTCTCCTCACGGACAGAACCACCGATAATCTCACCAATCTGTGGGAACAGTACGTCGGTACCCTGAACGGTCTGACCGCTCTTGCCACCGAAACCACTCTCCTCCTCGTCTATCTTCATATAGAATGCCTTGATAGCCTTAGGATAGTTGGTCATGATAACCGGGCGCTTGAAGTGCTCCTCTACGAGGAAACGCTCATGCTCTGAAGCCAGGTCATCACCCCACTCGCATGGGAACTCAAACTTCTTACCGTTGGCAATAGCCTCCTGAAGGATGCGGATACCCTCGGTATATGGAAGATGAACGAAGTCGGAATTCAATACGCCTTCAAGACGGGCAATCAGACCCTTGTCAATCATCTTGTTCAAGAAAGCAAGATCGTCCTTGCAATGCTCCAGTGCCCAACGGATACAGTACTTGATGAAGTCTTCCTCCAACTCCATCAAACCGTCCATATCCAGGAAAGCAACCTCTGGCTCTACCATCCAGAACTCAGCCAGGTGGCGAGGAGTATTACTGTTCTCTGCACGGAAGGTTGGACCGAAGGTATAGATGGCGCCGAGTGCTGTAGCACCGAGCTCACCCTCCAACTGACCGGAAACGGTCAATGAAGTCTGCTTGCCGAAGAAATCATCTGAATAGTCAATCTTGCCATCCTCGGTCTTCTTCAGGTTGTAGAGATTCTTGGTGGTTACCTGGAACATCTGTCCAGCACCCTCACAGTCGCTGGCTGTGATGAGCGGAGTATTGAAATAGAAATATCCATGCTCATGGAAGTAAGTGTGGATAGCCATTGCCATGTTATGACGGATACGCATCACGGCACCAAAGGTATTGGTACGGAGACGGAGGTGAGCATACTGACGCATGTATTCGAAGCTCTGTCCCTTCTTCTGCATAGGATAGTCGCTGCCGCAGAGACCGTAAATCTCGATGCTCTCGCACTGGATCTCAACACTCTGTCCGGCACCCTGACTTTCTACCAGCGTACCTACGGCGCTGATACAAGCACCGGTAGTAATCTGACGGAGCTGATTCTCATCGACCTTTGATGGGTCGACTACTATCTGAATATTATTAATAGTAGAACCATCGTTAAGAGCGATAAAATCGACTGCTTTGCTACTACGATGGGTACGAACCCATCCCTTGACATTCACGATTGAGCCGTAGGCTGTACTCTTGAGCAAGTCTACAACTTTAGTTCTTTTAATCTTTTCCATTAGAATAATAATGTTTATTGTTTATTGTTTAATGTTTATTGAGAAAGAGTAATGTTTAATGTACCTCTCATGCCCATCTGGCTGCCATACGACAGCCTCCTCAACAATCAAGTAAACATTAAACATTACTCATTAAACATTATTCAAAAGCACCCATGCGGAGCATGTCTACCTCCTTCTCAGTAAGGAAGCGCCAGTCACCGCGACGGAGATTTTTCTTAGTCAAACCTGCGAACTGTACACGGTCAAGCTTGGTTACACGATAGCCGAGGCTCTCGAAGATACGGCGCACGATACGGTTCTTGCCACTATGAATCTCGATGCCAACCTGTGCCTTGTCGCGATCATCAGCATACTCTACAGCATCTGCCTTGATCTCACCATCTTCCAAGGTGATACCCTCACGGATCTGATCCATATCGTGAGCTGTCAGGTTTTTATCGAGGTGAACGTGATAAACCTTCTTCTTCAGGAACTTAGGGTGAGTAAGCTTAGAAGCCAGGTCACCATCGTTGGTCAAGAGAAGTACACCTGTTGTATTACGGTCGAGACGACCTACAGGATAGATACGCTCAGGACAAACATCCTTTACGAGGTCCATCACAGTCTTGCGCTGCTGAGGATCATCGCTGGTTGTAACATAATCCTTTGGTTTGTTGAGCAATACGTATACCTTCTTCTCCAAAGTTACAGGAGCGTCGTGGAACTTCACCTCATCGGTACGAAGGATCTTGGTACCCAACTCGGTAACTACCTCACCATTGACAGTTACCAGACCAGCCTGGATGAACTCATCAGCCTCACGGCGAGAGCATACACCAGCATTGGCGAGGAACTTGTTCAAGCGCAATGGCTCTGTTGGGTCGATGTTCTCCTCCTTATATTCGATACGCTTCTTCATGCTATACTTAGCATTTGGATCGTAACCAGGAGTGTGCTGACGGAAACCGCCACCACGGTTGTTGCCATAGCCACCACCCTGTGGACGGCCATAACCGCCACGGTTGTTGCCATAACCACCCTGCTGAGGACGACCATAGCCGCCACCACGGTTGTTGCCATAGCCGCCACCCTGTGGACGACCATAACCACCACGGTTGTTGCCATAACCACCCTGCTGAGAACGAGACTGGTAGCCGCCCTGCTGGCGTGGCTGATAGCCACCCTGCTGACGAGGCTGATAACCACCCTGCTCATCATTATTGTTGTAACGAGGACGATAGCCACCCTGCTGAGGACGAGACTGATAGCCTCCCTGCTGACGTGGCTGGTAGCCACCACGGTTGCTGTTACCATAACCACCACGGCTCTGATAGCTGCTGCGCTGTGGACGCTCGCTGCTGCCTGTACTCTGCAAGCCAGCACCGAAACCTTCAGGACGGAAACCGCCTTCGCTGTTACTGCTACTTCTGTCGCTGCTGTATGCGCGATGTGAATTGATACGAGGACGCTGTGTGCGACCTACTGGTCGATAACTCTTCTGATAACCACCTGCTGGGTTGTAGCCCTCACGGGTTCTCTCATTCTCAGAAGACTGATCTTGAGGTTTGTTTTCAAATTCTGAATCCATTTTCTTAAAATACTTAATAGCCTCACGGCTGGGTTAATAAATCTAATTTTTACTTATATATATGTACTAAAACTACAAAAATCCTTTGTGTATATTAGATACCTGTATAATTGCTTGGTGTGATTGCCATCAGTTCTGCCTTAACACTATCACTCACATTCAATCCCTGGATAAACTCATGAATAGTTTCCTCTGTCATGTGCTGGTTGGTACGTGTCAACGCCTTCAATGCCTCGTAAGGATGTGGATATGCCTCACGGCGAAGGATAGTCTGGATAGCCTCAGCTACAACTGCCCATGTATTATTCAAATCTTCCTGCAGTTTCTCCTCGTGAAGAATCAGTTTACGCAAGCCCTTCAATGTACTCTGGATAGCAATGACGCTATGACCGAGAGGCACACCGATGTTACGGAGTACGGTACTGTCAGTAAGGTCGCGCTGCAAGCGGCTAACCGGAAGTTTCTGTGCCAGGAACTGAAGAATGGCATTGGCTATGCCCAGGTTACCTTCACTGTTCTCATAATCGATAGGATTCACCTTGTGAGGCATCGCACTTGAGCCTACCTCACCTGCCTTGATCTTCTGCTTGAAGTAATCCATAGAGATATACATCCAGAAGTCACGGTCTAAGTCGATGATAATGGTGTTGATACGACGGATGGCGTCAAAGATAGCGCCAAGGTAGTCATAGTTACTGATCTGTGTGGTATACTGCTCGCGTTCCAAACCGAGTTTCTCACTGACAAACTTGTTACCGAATGCTTTCCAGTCATACTGTGGATAAGCTACATGGTGAGCATTGTAGTTACCGGTAGCACCACCGAACTTAGCTGTAATCTTGCAAGCCTTGAGCGAATTAAGCTGCTCGGTAAGACGGTAAACATAAACCATGATTTCCTTGCCCAGGCGGGTAGGTGAAGCAGGCTGTCCGTGAGTCTTAGCCAGCATAGGCACATCCTTCCATTCATCAGCATAAGTCTGGAGCTGTGCAATCAGCTCTTCAACCTGCGGATAGAAGCACTCTTCCAAAGCCTCCTTTACAGAGAGAGGTACACTTGTGTTGTTGATATCCTGAGATGTCAAACCGAAATGGATAAATTCCTTGTAAGCATCCAAGCCTCCGATCTTATCGAATTCTTCCTTGATAAAATACTCTACAGCCTTTACATCGTGATTGGTAATCTTCTCGATGTCTTTTACGCGCTGTGCTTCATTTTCGTCAAAATTACGATAAATGTCACGCAGACGTTCGAACAGCGACTTGTCGAAAGAAGCAAGCTGTGGCAAAGGTAACTCGCATAGAGTAATGAAGTATTCAATCTCTACGCGTACACGATAACGAATGAGAGCATACTCTGAGAAGTAGTTAGCGAGCTGCTCTGTTTTTCCCCTATAACGACCATCAATTGGTGATATGGCAGTCAATAAATCTAAATTCATAACAATACGTATTATATATATAGGGTGCAAAATTAATGAATTATCGTGAGAAAACAGAGAAAATAGTGATAAATAAATTTAAAAGCATAAAAAAAAGGTCTCTCAACATTTGTTGAAAGACCTTCACCATTGTGGGCGTTGACGGATTCGAACCGCCGACCCTCTGCTTGTAAGGCAGATGCTCTAAACCAGCTGAGCTAAACGCCCTCTAAAAAAAGTCCCTGCAACCACAAAAGTGAATCACAGGGAACACCCCCGTGGGCGCTGACGGATTCGAACCGCCGACCCTCTGCTTGTAAGGCAGATGCTCTAAACCAGCTGAGCTAAGCGCCCTTACTTTTCGTAAGCGGTTGCAAAGGTACGACTATTTTTTGGTTCCACCAAATTTTTCAGCAACTTTTTTCGTTTTTTCTTCAAAAAAGTGCATTTTCTGGTGTTTTTCCTCAATTTTCAGGGTAGAAACGGTCAGTTTTTGCATTTCAATTGCCAAAAACAGCCAACCAAGAGAAAGTACTTACGATGGGACAGCCAAACCTCTTTCAACCCCAAAAGGTACTTATTGAGAAAGAAAAGTTCTTTTTAAGAAATTCAAAGAAACAAAAAAGGCATTCTTCACGAGGAAGAATGCCCTATTCTATTTTTATACCTTATATTATATATACTGTATAATTACTCACCAACCTGAACAGTTGCACGACGGTTGTAAGAAGCAGGAGTCAAATCCTTAACACCACCGTTAGCCTTAACTACGATGTTCTCCTTAGCAACACCCAACTTAACGAGCTCATCAGCTACCTTCTCAGCACGAGCCTTAGAAATCTTCTGGTTAACAGCTGCAGAACCAGTAGCGCTGTCAGCATAACCGTTAACTACCAACTTAGCGTTGTTGTCCTTAGCATACTGAGCGAGAGCCTGTACGTTTACGAGATCCTTCTTAGAAGCAACCTTAGACTTGCCGATGTTGAAGAATACAGAAACTGGAGTAGCAACATACTCCTTAACTGCCTTTTCCTCTACAGACTTCTGATTGTTCAAGAGATTCTTCAAACGGTCGTTCTCTGCATTAGCATCGTTCAACTTAGCATTGAGAGCGTCGAGTTCTGACTGATGAAGAGCGTTGATAGCGTCAACATCTGGAACCTTGTTCCAAGTAGCCTTACCCAAGTTGTATGTAACACCGACCTCAACATTCAAAGAACGGTCGTGTCTTGCAATCACGTTGTCGATAGAGCGAGATGTGCTAGGCTTAGCACCTGCCAATACACCTGTGTAACCATCATAGTCGCTAGCACCTAATGCATAGTTTACATCGAGGTTGACAGCCCACTTCTTATTGATCTTGAACTCGTTCAAGATACCAACACCAACTACAGGAGCATAGCAGTTAGCGCTCATGTTACGGTTAATACCAAAACCTGCGTAAGGGATGCAATCCCAAACACGAGCCTCGTTGTAACCACACAACATATTGCTAACATTGAACAAAACCTGCTCATTCAAAGTCCAATACTTATTTGCATTTGTTGACTTATTCTCAGAAACTACTGTACGGCCCCAAACGCCATTTAACTTGGTACGGAGACCGAGACCTGGTGTGAACCACTTACCTACAGCAACAGAGAAACCGAGATTGTTTCTGAAACCCTTGAGTGGGCTCTTAGAGAAACCATTGCCCTCTTCCTGGTTGCCCCAGAATGCAGAACCAGCAACGTTTGCCTGAACAAACCAATTGCTCCAGAAAGAATTTGTTGCAACGCTATACTTCTCAGTAGTTGCTGCATCCTGAGCCATACTGCCCATTGTTACGCTAGCCAATGCTAGCACTGCTAATAACTTTTTCATAACTTTATAATTTAAAAATCAATTTATATATATATATACCTTCTGAATGACGGAGCAAAGATAATACTATTTTTTGAAATAACCTTCATTTTCTAAAAAAAATAGCATTTTTCGTTAACTTTTTTAAGAAAAACGGGATTTTTCCTCGCTTTTAACCTAAAAGATGCTCAATTTCCTGCTGACGGAGGATACAAAGTACCGACTTTCCGTCGGGCGTATAATTGACATTCTGGCAGGCAAAAAGATCATTCACCAGCCCCTCCATCTCTTCATTACTCAATATCTGCCCCTGAGGTATTGCAGCCTGGCGAGCCAGACTCAAAGCCAAAGTCTGATTGATTTCATCAATGGCTGATACGCCCTTTTCTACTGCAGAAGAAACCATGTCCTGTACCAGTTTAAGAGGATTCAATCCTTCCAGTCCGCCAGGAACTGAATTTACGGCATAGCTTCCGCCTCCAAGATCTTCCAGTTCAAAGCCCATCGATTCCATTTCAGGCAGGATCTTTTCAAAGATTACCTTCTCAGACATCGGGAACTGCACAACCTCAGGAAAGAGGACTTTCTGTGAATGAAAGGTTCGGTCAGCCAACTGGCGCAAATACTGTTCGAACAAGACACGCACATGGGCACGATGCTGGTCGATAATCATCAATCCCGATTTTACCGCAGTCATGATATACTTGCCTTTATACTGATAATGGGCTGGCGATTTCTCTGCAATGATACTGTCTGGCGTATTATCCTGACTAGAATCATCGGAAAACACCATGGTCTGCTCCATCCCCTGCACATCATCCTGATCTTTGAGTCCTTCATAAAGCTGTTCCCATTTTTCATCCACCTGAGGCTTTGACTTAGGAACAGAGAAGCCTGCTCCCGTGGAAGAGGAAGACTTGAACGGATTATAACCAGGATTCAAACTGATCTTCGGTGCCGCAGCAGCCGTACTCATCTCTGGATTATAAACAGGGATGTCCGGTTTATCCTCGGTATCGAAATCAATGGTAGGTACATCATTGAACATACCGATGGACTCCTTGACCGAAGCCGAGAGGATTTGCCAGATAGCCTGCTCATTCTCGAATTTGATTTCAGTCTTCGTAGGATGGATATTCACATCAATATCCTTCGGATCTACATCAAAATACAGAAAGTAAGGCACCTGTTCACCCTGAGGAACCAGACGGTCATAAGCTGCCATCACAGCCTTATTGAAATAAGGATGTTTCATGTATCTCCCGTTGACAAAGAAGAACTGATGCACACCTTTCTTTCTGGCAGATTCCGGTTTGCCCACAAATCCAGACACCTTACACATAGTGGTTTCTACATTTACCGGCAGGAGTTCCTGATTGAAACGCTTGCCGAAGACATCGAGAATGCGCTGACGCAAATTAGCGGCACGCAAATTGAATACTTCGGTACCATTGCTATGTAAAGTAAAGGTGATTTGAGGATTTACCAATGCAATCCGCTCGAAAGCCGTCAGAATATTGTTCAACTCTGTAGAATTGGACTTCAGGAACTTTCTTCGCGCGGGTACATTATAAAAGATATTGCTGACAGAGAAGATGCTTCCCACAGCACAGGAGCATGGCTCCTGTTTCTCATATCGGGAACCAGAAATCTGTATCAGGGTTCCTATCTCGTCGGTAGCCTGTCGTGACTTCAGTTCTACCTGAGCCACAGCAGCTATTGACGCCAAAGCTTCGCCACGGAAGCCCATGGTGCGAAGAGCAAACAAATCATCAGCCTTGCGGATTTTGGACGTAGAATGACGTTCGAAAGCCAAACGAGCATCTGTTTCAGACATACCTTTTCCATCATCTATCACCTGGATGTTGGTACGGCCAGCATCGGTAACTGTGACATGGATATTCCTGGCACCCGCATCGACTGCATTTTCGACCAGCTCCTTGATAACTGAAGCCGGACGCTGTATAACCTCACCTGCTGCTATCTGATTGGCAACAGAATCGGGTAAAAGTTGAATAATATCACTCATCTCTAAATATTAATCATATAAGAAAATGATGCTTCATTATAATCAGTCAGTCAGTTTCTGAAGTGGAGCTTCATGACGCTTAATGTTCTTGAGTTCGGAGCCCTTGGATTTACCACGCCATACAAAGATATCATTCTTATCTTTAGGACGCAAATCCTCGAACCAGGCAAAATTGTTAAGTTTATATTTTGCCGGCGGAATCTGCGTCATAGGATACATGGTAGACGTAAACTTATTGGTCCAGATTTTCTCCATCTTCCTGCCCGGTCCCATATACATGCGCATGGTATCGGTCTCCAGATAATTCAAGCCAATGAGCGAACTGTCCTTATCATCCGTCATATAATAGATGGTCTGCACATTACCGATAGACTCTCCTTGTTTAATCTCACCTTTTTCAAAGTAAGATTTCATCTCAGAAGAACTGATCTGATTGAAATGAACACTATCCGGCATCTGCTCTACAGACAGCGCCTGTCCGATGACATGGGCAAAACGAACGGTAGAGTCGTTCATGAAGACCAGAATCTTCTCACCCAGCAACTGACGGTTTCCATTCCAGACGATAGGATCCTTATACATGGTCATGCAGGAATCCTGAGAATTGAAAACCAGGGAATCGCAGATGGCCTGCATATCCAGGCGATAGGCACGGACCTTAGGATAAGCATGCACCTTACGGTATACCGAATCGGTATTGATATGGAAGGTATTGATACGCATGGTATCAGAATGAACCCAAAGGGTATCTTTCTGCGAATAGTCAATCGCTACAGGATTGCGGGTGGCAAAGCCATTACCGGTTTTCTCGTTGTAACGCAGATAATTGCAAGTCAGGGAATTTTTATTTTTCTTGTCTACATAAACCACATTGCCATATCCGGTACTCTCCCCATCCTTTACATAATAGAGCGTATCACCCGTAAGCGTCTTGTCTTTATCTACAACCGTAGAGCGCCCGTAAAGCTGCGCTCTATCGGTCTTGGTATCATAATATCCATTTTCAGTCTTGACAACACTTGCACCGGAAACAATCTTAGAAGGTCCTACCATGTGAGCCTTTGACTTACGGACATCGTAATACAAAGTATCGGTGGTAACAACATCCTTGCCGCTGCGCAACTTGACATTATAGACAAACTTAGCCTCACGCGTTTCGGTATGATACTCACCCCAATCGGCAACCAGCTTATCCTTACCATCAATCAGCGTTCCGCCGTCAAAGAAGTTTGCCATATTATACAAGCGGTCGAAATCCAAGCTATCAGTACGCAAAGTCTGCCGACGATGATGCAAGACCACATTCTTGCGTGCTCTCATCATCTGCATCTGCCCATCATACTCTGCTCTATTACAAGTGAGTGACAAGGTGTCTCCCTGCCGGTAATGAACATGTCCGAAAGCTTTCACGGAATTAGAAGCCTGATAGAAATACGCGCTGTCACAGGTAAGATGACTGCCCTGATGCAAGAAAGAGACCTTACCTTTCAATATTTGGGCATCAGGATTATTACCGAACATATCATAGTACAATTCATCTGCATGCAAAAGATATACGCGGTCACCATGAGGGCGTTTTCTGGCATGCTTCTTTGGAGCCTGCATGGCTTGCATCAGACAAAACCCAAACAGGCATAGAATCATAACCGATATGATTCTATGCCCTCTGATATGATTATTTAATCTTTTATTTATCATTTAATCCAACCTTGATATTCAAACTTACAATCCTTATAGCGATCGTTCATACGAACATAAGTCTGCTTGATTTTATTGACTACCCAATCGTGCAAGGTCTGGGCACGCTCCTTAGCCAACACTACATCCTTCATCACCTGAAAATCTTCGGTAATAGTAGCTCTATGTCCGTCAACACGGCTTACCAGTTTTACCAAAGCACAAGTGGTTTTACCCTTGGAATTCACCATCGTGAAAGGTGCAGAAACCTCACCTACCTTCATTGTATCTACCGTACGGGCAACCTCGGTAGGCAGATCCTTCATCTGGAAGCGGGAAGTTCTTGACTGGTCAGGAGTAACATTGGCCATCAAACCCTTGTTGTTGCGGGTATCCTTATCATCAGACAATGCTTCAACAGCCTGCTCAAAGGTAAACTTAGCGGCACGGATATCATTACCGATAGAATCCAGACGGCCGATAGACTTATCAATAGCATCTTGAGAAACCTGAGGCTTGAGCAGGATATGGCGACACTTAATCTTATCACCACGCTTATCAATCAACTGGATGATATGATAACCAAACTCAGACTCAACAATCTTTGAGATTTTCTTAGGATCGGTAAGATTGAATGCTACATTTGCAAACGCAGGATCCAACATACCTCTACCGATATAATCCATCTCGCCACCCATACGGGCTGAACCCGGATCCTCAGAATAAAGACGAGCCAAAGTAGCAAAAGAAGTCTCCCCCTTATTCACACGGTCAGTAAACTCACGCAACTGATTTTTCACACGGTTAATCTCCTCAAGAGGAATACGTGGCTGCATGGTAAGAATCTCAACCTCTACCTCTGTAGGAACAAAAGGGATACTGTCGGCAGGTAAATCCTTAAAGTATTTACGTACCTGAGCTGGAGACACCTTGATATCCTTCACCAGTTCCTGCTTCATCTTCTGAATCAGCTGTTGGTTTTTGAAATCATCATGCATCTGCTGGCGCATCTGGGTGATACTTTGCTTGCGATACTCCTCCAGTTTTTCACGAGAACCAATCATGGAAACCCAACTGTTGATCTGTTCGTCGATACCATTCATGACTTCTGACTCAGATACTTCGATACTATCGATAGCTGCCTGATGGAGAAACAGTTTCTGAACGGCAATCTGCTCAGGAATAGAACAGTCTGGGTCACCAGTATATTTAATACCTTCAGCCTCAGCCTGCAAACGGGTTACCTCGACGTCTGACTTCAGGATAGCCTCATCGCCGACAACCCAAATTACCTCATCAACCACACTACCCTCATTGATTTTCTGAGAATCGGCAGCAGCTTGTTGCTTGATATTTGCAGAATCAGCCTCATGAGCCAAAGCACTACGGCTTGCTCTTGTTGCACTAGCACTTATTCCTACTATCATCAGCAGGGTTATAAATGCCATTGTCATTTTATATCCAGTATTCATGTATTGTTTCTATAATATATTAATGTATATTGAGAGTGGTCAACATGCTATGGAAAACCACCACTTTATATTTCTTCTTCAATTGTGCGACCCATTGTTTCTCTAACGAGTCTTGATAGTCAGCAAGTACCACATCCGGGTATTCGCCATTCCGGGGCAGATTAACCTTCATCTTCTTCAGGCGCTTCATTTCCCATTTGTATTTTTTCTTATTCTTGGCATAGAAGGCAGCCAGACCTTTTTTATCAGCAGCAGCCTTATCCCAAATATTACGCTGGCAGATTTCATTCAGCAAAAGGTTTTCTACTTCCTCCTGCTGCTGGTAGGTTCCCCGACAATTTTCTACCTTAGCATCAGCAACATATTTTTTCAGATTACCATCATCATGTTTATCCAGCAACTTGACGATATGATAACCAAACTCAGACATAAACGGTCTACTAATCTCACCCTTTCGCAGAGAGAAAGCTACTTTTTCAAAAGCCTGCACAGTCTGACCTTTTGTAAACCATGCCAAAGTCCCCCCATTGACCGCAGACCCTTTATCATCAGAACACTTTTTTGCCAGGTCTGCAAAATCTGCACCTTTGCAAAGAGCCTGATAAATAGAATCGATTCTTCTTTCCACCACCTCCTGTTCCTGGTAAGATGCTTTCTGTCCCAATCTCAAGAGGATATGTGCAACATGAACACTGCCTTTATCGGGCATCAACTCGCATGACTCGACATCATCATATCGTTTCAACACACGCCTGATATTAGGCAACGTATCGAGATGAGCATCCTTAGCAGCTTGCACTTTCAGCTTATAATCAACAAAGCCATCGGTAAACACCTTGACACTTTTAGAATCAACCGTATTTCCCAAATGATTTTTCTGATAAAAGTACTCAAATTCCGACTTCTTGACAGATTGACCATCAATAATCATAACAATTGGGTCGGTATGAGCAAAAGCAATGCTCCCCGAAAGGAGCATTGCCGCTATAAGTGCATAAAACTTCATATTTCCTAATTATATTATTCAGGACGGCTATAGTTAGGAGCCTCACTAGTGATAGTGATATCATGTGGATGACTCTCCAACACACCTGCATTTGTGATACGAGCGAACTTGGCATTGTGCAAGTTCTCGATGGTAGCAGCACCACAATATCCCATACCAGAACGCAAACCACCAATCAGCTGGTAGATGACCTCCTGGACAGTTCCCTTGTAAGGCACACGACCAGCGATACCCTCTGGAACCAATTTCTTGACATCCTTGGTATCACCCTGGAAGTAACGGTCCTTAGAACCATTCTTCTGTTCCATAGCCTCCAAAGAACCCATACCACGATAGCTCTTAAACTTACGGCCATTGAAGATAATGGTATCACCAGGACTCTCCTCGGTACCAGCAACCAAAGAACCGATCATGACGCAGCTACCACCGGCAGCCAAAGCCTTCACAACATCACCTGAGTAACGAAGACCGCCATCAGCTATCAAAGGCACACCAGTACCCTTAAGAGCAGAATATACATCATAAACAGCACTCAACTGTGGAACACCAACACCGGCAACCACACGAGTAGTACAGATAGAACCAGGACCGATACCTACCTTAACACCATCAGCACCATTCTCTACCAAATACTTGGCAGCCTCACCAGTAGCCACATTACCTACCACAACATCTACCTGTGGGAAGGCAGCCTTAACTTGCTTGAGTTTCTCAATTACACCCTTAGAGTGACCATGAGCAGTATCGATAACGATAGCATCAGCACCAGCCTCAACCAAAGCCTTGGCACGATCCAATGTATCTACAGTAACACCCACACCGGCAGCCACACGAAGACGTCCCTTGGCATCCTTGCAAGCCATAGGTTTGTCCTTAGCCTTTGTGATGTCCTTGTAAGTAATCAAACCTACCAGGTGATTTTCGTTGTCAACTACAGGGAGTTTCTCAATCTTATTCTCCTGCAGGATGGCAGCAGCAGCAACCAAGTCGGTCTGGATGTGAGTGGTAACCAAATTCTCGCTAGTCATTACCTCATCAATCTTCTTGTCCATGTGGCGCTCAAAACGAAGATCACGGTTGGTAACAATACCTACAAGATGATTTTCATCATCTACCACAGGAATACCACCGATATGATAATCATGCATCATATCAAGAGCATCCTTCACTGTACTGCCACGACGGATGGTGACAGGGTCATAAATCATACCATTCTCAGCACGCTTCACAATAGCGACCTGACGAGCTTGCTCCTCAATGGTCATGTTCTTGTGAATTACACCGATACCACCTTCACGAGCGATAGCTATCGCCATTGAAGCCTCAGTAACGGTGTCCATCGCTGCTGTAACGAATGGAACGTTCAACTCGATGTTACGAGAGAACTTGGTTTTCAACTCTACCTGTTTTGGTAGTACCTCTGAATACGCAGGGATAAGAAGGACGTCGTCGTAAGTGAGACCGTCCATTACAATTTTATCTGCAACAAATGATGACATATTGTAACCTTTAAAAATTTATTGCGTGCAAATTTAGCAATAATTTCTCAGATAGAGTTCGCTTTTCACGAAAATCTTACCTTATTAATGCTATTTAACGTGATTAGTTGGCTTGTTCGGACAAAAACTTGATTCTGACGAGTCGAATTTCGTCTTCATTGTAGTCTTCACCCAATTCATCTTGAGCCGCATTCAAATCATCAGTATCGCTCTCCATGAAGTAATCGTAGATGTCATCTACATGGTCATCATCCACAACTTCCTCTATGAAATAATCGATATTCAGCTTGGTACCGCTGTAAACGATTGCCTCTATTTCGTCAAGCAATTCTGAGAAATCCAAACCTTTTGCTTCTGCCAAATCATCAAGATCTATCTGGCGGTCTATGCTCTGAATGATGCTTACCTTCAAGACTGATTTCTTGGCAACTGTCCTGACACGTAATTCCTCAGGACGCTCTATCAGATTCTCTTCACAATACTGATTGATCAATTTACAGAACTCCTTACCATACCTCTTTGCCTTACCGGCTCCAACTCCCTGTATGTTCTGCAATTCCTGCATATCTACAGGATACATCGTTGCCATCTGTTCCAAAGAAATATCCTGGAAAATAACATAAGGCGGCAATTTATGCTTCTTTGCTACTGTCTTACGCAAGTCTTTCAACATGGAGAAAAGTGTCTGATCCAAAGCACCTGTATTATGCTCGCTCAGAGGCGCTCCATCAAAATCATCAGAGAATTCCTTATCGGCAACGATCATGAATGATTCAGGATTCTTAATGAAACGCTTACCCGCAGCTGTCAACTTCAAAAGGCCATAATTCTCTACATCTTTCTTGAGATAACCGGCTATCAACGCCTGACGGATAACAGGATTCCAAACTTTAGCATCCATATCTTCTCCTGCTCCAAACTCCTCCAGTTCATCATGCTTGTGAGAAACGATATCATCAGTAGCACGTCCCTTTACAAAATCGATGATATATTCCTGACGGAAATTCTCCTTCACCGCAGCAACAGACTCCAAAACAACGAGCAGCGCATCCTTAGCCTCGAATTTTCCTGTAGGATGCAAGCAGTTGTCGCAGTTATGGCAGTTTTCTTCATGATATTCCTCACCAAAATAATGAAGCAACATTTTTCTGCGACAGACAGACGATTCTGCATAGGCAGCCGTTTCCTGCAACAACTGTCTGCCGATATCCTGTTCTGCTACAGGTTTATTCTCCATAAACTTCTCCAGTTTTCTGAGGTCTTTACGGGCATAGAAGGCGATACAGATGCCCTCACCGCCATCACGGCCAGCTCTACCCGTTTCCTGATAATAACCTTCCAAGCTCTTGGGTATATCATAATGAATAACAAAACGGACATCAGGTTTATCGATACCCATTCCGAAGGCGATAGTAGCAACAATGACATCAATACGCTCCATCAGAAAATCATCCTGGGTTTGAGAACGGGTAGCCGAATCAAGACCGGCATGATAAGGAGCTGCTTTGATTTCATTGGCTTTCAACACCTCTGCCAATTCCTCTACTTTCTTACGGGAGAGACAATAGATAATACCACTCTTTCCTTTGTGTTGACGAATAAACATGATGATCTGACGATCGATATCCTTGTTCTTCGGGCGCACCTCATAATACAAGTTAGGGCGGTTAAAAGAACTCTTGAATTCTTTGGCATCCATGATGCCTAAGTTTTTCTTGATATCAGTACGTACCTTATCTGTTGCAGTAGCTGTAAGCGCTATCACAGGTGCAACACCTATTTCGTTAATAATAGGGCGAATACGACGATACTCTGGTCTGAAATCGTGTCCCCACTCAGAGATACAGTGAGCCTCATCAATGGCATAGAACGAAATCTTTACTGTTTTAAGGAACTCAACATTATCTTCTTTCGTCAAAGATTCAGGTGCAACATACAGGAGTTTGGTCGTACCATTGAGAATATCATTCTTCACCTTCTCAATAGCCGACTTATTCAATGATGAATTGAGATAATGAGCCACGCCATCACTTTCACTCAAACCATTAATAACATCTACCTGGTTCTTCATCAAAGCAATCAGAGGAGAAATCACAATAGCTGTGCCCTCCATAATGAGCGAAGGCAACTGGTAACACAAACTCTTACCGCCACCTGTAGGCATCAATACAAAAGTATCATTGCCACTCATCAAATTTCTGATGATTGCCTCTTGATCACCCTTAAACGAATCGAAGCCGAAATAATGCTTCAACTGTCCTGTAAGATTAACCTGTTCTGTCATATCCACCTATTATTATATTATATATGTCTATATATACGATTAAATAGCATTCAATTGGGCGAAAAGCCCAACTGATTTATGCTGTTTCCAACTGTCCGAGATGAGATTTATCCAACTGCTGCTTGGCATACTCCAGCGTAACAGTGAATGATTTAACCTTCTCTGATGGAATCTCAAACATAGCATCCATCATCACAGCTTCAACAATTGAACGAAGTCCGCGAGCACCCAATTTATACTCTACCGCCTTATCTACGATATAATCGAGTGCTTCCTCATCAAACTTCAACTTGATGCCATCCATCTCAAACAATTTCTGATACTGCTTGACAATTGAATTCTTAGGTTCAACCAAGATTTTGCGCAAAGCCTCCCTATCCAACGGATTGAGATAAGTAAGCACAGGCAAACGGCCGATAATTTCAGGTATCAAGCCAAAAGACTTCAAATCCTGTGGAAGGATATACTGCATCAAATCCTTCTTATCTATCTTAGCTACATTCTGAACCGAATTATAGCCTACTACGTGCGTATTCATACGCTGAGCTATTTTACGCTCAATACCATCAAAAGCACCACCACAGATAAACAGGATATTCTTGGTATCTACATGGATATAATCCTGATCAGGATGCTTGCGTCCACCCTTAGGCGGAACATTAACCATGGTACCTTCCAAGAGTTTCAACAATCCCTGCTGTACACCTTCGCCACTCACATCACGCGTGATAGAAGGATTATCGCTCTTGCGGGCTATCTTATCAATCTCATCAATGAACACAATGCCCCTTTCTGCTGCAGCCACATCATAATCAGCAACCTGCAACAGACGCGACAAGATGCTTTCAACGTCTTCACCCACATAACCTGCTTCAGTAAATACAGTGGCATCAACAATGGTGAAAGGAACATCCAACATCTTAGCTATTGTACGCGCCAACAAGGTTTTACCAGTACCGGTACTACCAACCATGATGATATTACTCTTTTCGATTTCTACACCATCTTCATCCTTTGGCTGCTGCAAACGCTTGTAGTGGTTATATACAGCGACAGCCAAATTGCGCTTAGCCTGATCCTGACCGATGATATATTCATCCAGATATTTTTTGATCTCTACAGGCTTTGGCACCTCTTTGAGAACAAACTTACCCTCCCCAGCTTTAGGAGCTAAGACCCCTGTAGACTGTATAATTTCATAAGCCTGCTTAGCACAATCTTCGCAAATGAAGCCATTGATACCCGTGATGAGTAATCTGACTTCATTTTCTGATCTTCCACAGAAGCTACATACTTTCTTTGGCATATTATAATTATTATCTCTTCTTGCGCACCTTATTATATATACGCATATTTACTTAAAACAATTCGTTATTTACGAACCAACACATTATCTATCATTCCATATTCCTTGGCTTCTTCAGCTGTCATCCAATAGTTACGGTCGCTATCAGCATAAACCTTATCATAAGGAGTATGAGAATGGTCAGAAATGATAGTATACAATTCCTTTTTCATCTTCAAGATTTCGCGAGCCTCAATCTCAATATCAGAAGCCTGACCCTGAACGCCACCTAATGGCTGGTGAATCATGACACGGCTATGAGGCAAAGCAGAACGCTTACCCTCCTGACCAGAAACAAGCAGCACGGCAGCCATAGAAGCAGCCATACCTGTACAGATAGTAGCTACATCGCTAGAGATAAACTGCATGGTATCATAAATACCCAAACCGGCAGTAACGCTACCACCAGGACTATTCAAATAGATAGAAATATCTTTGCCACTATCTACAGAATCCAGATACAGCAATTGCGCCTGCAATGTATTTGCGGTGTAGTCATCAATCTGTGTACCCAGGAAGATGATACGGTCCATCATTAAGCGAGAGAATACATCCATCTGAGTAACGTTCAGCTGACGCTCCTCCAAGATGTAAGGGTTCATATACTGAGCCTGTGCCTTAATAACATCATCAAGCACCATACCATTCATACCAAGATGCTTGGTTGCATATTTTCTAAAATCGTTCATATCTATATAGTATTTTACGTCTTAAACCATACGAAAAAAGAGGTTATCGACCCTTATTTCTCGTTCGGTGGAACAAAGATAATAAAAAAAGTCGATAACCTCGTATTTATTTGAAGTTTTTTTTCAAAAAAATGTTATTCCTGCATCATCTTGTTGAAATCTTCTACAGAAATCTCCTTTTCGTTGAGTTTTACAGCTGTTTTCAGAGCTGCAGCCAACTTACGGTCGATAGAGCGATCTACAAGTGCATCTGTAGCGTCACCCTTCTTGAGGATTTCCTTAGCATAGTTCTCAATGTACTCCTCAGGAATGTTGTTCATACCATACTGAGCGAACTGAGCACGAGCTGCCTCCTTAGCTGTCTCCATCAGGTCATTGTCATCAACCTTGATATTCTGAGCCTTGATAAGCTGCTCCTTGATAAGATGCCATGTCAACTCCTTGATGCTCTCAGCATAGTTCTTCTCTACGAACTCCTCGCCCTTATCCTTGTTGTTAGCCAACATGATACGTTTCAAGAGTGCATCTGGGAACTGCAATTCACCTACCTTCTTCTCGCAATGCTCGCGAACATCGAGAATGAACTTATAATCTGAGTCGTTAACGAGCTGTGCCTTCAAGCCCTCTGCAATCTTAGCACGGAAAGCAGCCTCGTCCTTCACGTCAGTATCCTCACCGAGAACCTGCTTAAAGAGCTCTTCGTTGATTTCATGCTTCTTGAAACGCTGGATTTCTGTAATCTGGAAGCTGAACTCTGACTCCAAGTCCTTAACAGCTTCACGCTCAATCTTCAGGAGTGAAGAAACCTCAGTATCGTTCTCTGGATAAGCCTTCTTAGGGTTGAATGTGATTACATCACCGAGCTTAGCATCGTTAAAGAGATTCTTCTGCTCGTCAACCTTGATGTAGCTAGGCATCAGGATAGCACCCTCTACAGTGATACCACCTTCCTTGGTATTGCCATTTTCATCAAGCTCACGCAAGTCACCCTTCAAAAGGTCATTCTCCTCGTACTTCTCAGCCTTCTCATAGCTACCTGCACGCTGAGCGTACATATCAATCTGCTGATCGAGAATCTTATCATCAACTGTGATGTTATAATAATCAACCTTGTCGCGACCATTGAGAGTTACCTTGAACTCTGGAGCAACAGCGATATCAAACATAAATGTGAAAGAAGTACCATTCTCCAAGTCAGCTGGCTCCTGCTTCTCTGATGGGAGAGGCTCACCGAGCATCTGGATATTGTTGTCCTGTACATACTTGTAAATCTGCTGACCAACGAGCTTGTTGATAGCTTCCATTTTTACAGATGGACCGAACTGACGCTTAATCATACCCATAGGAGCCTGACCAGGACGGAAGCCTGGAACATTAGCCTTCTTACGATAATCTTTCAATGTCTTCTCGACATCATTCTTGTAATCTTCCTCTTCGACAACGAGGGTCAAAAGACCATTAATCTTGTCAGGATTTTCAAATGAAATTTTCATCTTGATATTTGTTATTTTATTATTGTTAATATTTTCTTTAATTCTACAGTTTTCGTGTATAACCGCAATTGGCTTGCAAAATTACACATTTTTAATGGATATACCTAATATATAAGAGAAAAAAATGATTTTTTAACCATCAGTCGCTGCTTCTTTGGCTCTTTTTTGCTCATCTATGAGCTGAAAGTCCTTCTTTCTGAGCACAAAACTGTTACTCAGATACTTTTCGCGCACAATCTTATTCTCTGCCAATTCCTCAGGTTTGCCCTGAAAAAGAATCTTACCTTCGAACAGCAGATAGGCTCTGTCAGTAATGGTCAGAGTCTCCTGTACATTATGGTCGGTAATCAAAATACCGATATTGCGATACTTCAACTGCCATACAATATGCTGAATATCTTCTACCGCAATAGGGTCAACACCAGCAAATGGCTCATCGAGCATGATAAACTTAGGGTCTATAGCCAGGCAACGGGCAATCTCTGTACGGCGGCGCTCACCTCCGGAAAGCTGGTCACCCTTATTCTTACGAACCTTATTGAGACGAAACTCGCTAATAAGACTCTCTAACTTCTGCAACTGATAACTACGTGGTTTTCCTGTCATTTCCAAGACTGAAAGAATATTGTCCTCAACACTCATCTTGCGGAAAACACTGGCCTCCTGAGGCAGGTATCCGATTCCCGCACGGGCACGTTTGTATACAGGAAAATCAGTAATTTCCTGATCTCCCAGAAAGACATGTCCCTCATTAGGCACAACAAGTCCAGTTGTCATATAGAAAGAAGTTGTCTTACCAGCACCATTAGGTCCCAGTAATCCCACAATTTCTCCTTGCTTCACATTGATAGAAACTCCATTGGCAACCGTTCGTTTACCATAGCGCTTCACCAATCCCTCTGTTCGCAAAACCAGAGAATTCTGATTTTGCTGTTCGTTATTGTTAATTTCGTCCATAATTAGCTAATTTGGCTGCAAAAATACTAAAAATAAAGGAAATATCGCTTATAAAATCAAAAACTATTCATAATATTGCAGTTTTTTAGAGGATTTTGGTTAATTTTGCAGCAAAATTCAGTTTTATAATAGCATGTTAATAGAAAAATGGCTTACCACCTTCGGTAAATATCTCATATTGATGGGACGTTCTTTTTCCCGTCCTGAGCGCATGCGCATGTTCTTGAAACAATACATCAAGGAGATGTCGCAATTGGGTATTGACTCTATTGGTATCGTTTTACTGATATCCTTCTTCATTGGAGCAGTTATCTGCATCCAGATGAAATTGAACATTCAGAGTCCATGGATGCCACGATGGGTTTCAGGTTACACCACTCGAGAAATCATGCTTCTGGAGTTCTCATCAAGTATCATGTGTCTGATTCTCGCAGGTAAAGTGGGTTCTAATATCGCTTCGGAGTTGGGAACAATGCGTGTCACCCAACAGATTGATGCCCTTGATATCATGGGAGTGAACTCTGCATGTTACCTCATTCTGCCTAAAATTCTCGGTTTGGTTACCATCATGCCATTTCTGGTTATCTTCAGTTCTGGCATGGGTATCATCGGCGCCTACGGAACAGCGTATATTGGGCATATCCTACCACCAGATGATCTGACACTCGGCTTGCAGCATTCATTTAACCAATGGTTTGTATGGATGAGCATTATCAAGAGCCTTTTCTTTGCATTCATCATTTCCAGCGTATCTTCTTATTTCGGTTATACCGTAGAAGGTGGATCTGTTGAGGTTGGAAAATCGTCAACCGATGCTGTCGTCTGTTCTAGTGTTTTGATTCTGTTTTCAGATGTTTTCCTCACTCAAATTCTCTCGTAAACTATGATAGAAGTTAGAAATCTCACCAAGTCGTTTGGCGACAAGGTTGTATTAGACAATATAAACGTCACCTTTGAAACAGGAAAGACTAATTTGATAATCGGACAGAGCGGTTCCGGAAAGACCGTACTCATGAAGAATCTCGTAGGATTACTTCAGCCTACAAGTGGCGAAGTTCTCTACGATGACCGTGACTTCACCCGGATGTCAAAAAAAGAAAAAGTTCTGATGCGCCGCGAGATGGGAATGATTTTCCAAAGCGCAGCCTTGTTCGACTCTTTGAATGTACTTGAGAATGTCATGTTCCCACTTGATATGTTCTCTACTATGAATTACAGGGAGCGCGTAAAACGGGCTCAGGAATGTCTTGACCGCGTCAATCTGATAGAGGCTCAGCAGAAATATCCTGGAGAAATCTCGGGTGGTATGCAGAAACGAGTAGCTATTGCACGTGCCATCGTAATGAATCCGAAATACTTGTTCTGCGATGAGCCAAACTCAGGTTTGGATCCAAAGACCTCACTTGTGATAGATGAACTGCTTTCAGGCATCACCAAAGACTATAATATGACTACCATCATCAACACCCATGACATGAATTCGGTGATGGGCATTGGTGAAAACATCTGCTTTATCTACCAAGGTCATAAAGAATGGCAAGGCAACAAAGATGAAGTGATGACCTCAACAAACGAGAAACTCAACGATTTAGTCTTTGCTTCCGATCTCTTCCGCAAAGTAAAGGAGGTGGAGCTGGAAGAAGCTAAAAACAAATAAAACAGTATCGTTCAAAAAAAGCCATCAGCCCAGAAACTGGCTGATGGCTTTTTTATTACAAAATAAATACTATCTCATTTTCCAGGCATCCTTTACCTCTACCATAGGTACCACAATCTGTTCTTTAGTACTGTCACCATACACCACTTGCAAAAAAACATCAGCAACATGATGCGCTGTATCAGCTTTTGCATTCAGTACATTCACCTTAACCATACCTTTATGTTCATCTTGCTGCTGCTCAACAAACATTTTGGCATTCATCAGCAATTGATTCTGATAGCCATTTGGCAACCGATAAGGTTGATTGTAACCATCTACAAACTCCTTATACTTGCCCTCTAAAAGCAAATCATAATATCCCTTGGCTGCAATACCTGCAAGATAGCCAGGATCAGGTTTCTCCTCCCTACAGGAAGAAAATACCAATCCCACCATGAATATCATAAAAATCAAAAGTTTCTTCATTTTTATACACTTTGATTCTGCATTCTTCGCTTCATTTATTTACTTCTGACGAATGAAGACGTTGATAGGACAGCCATGTAATGACCAGTTCTCACGAATCTTATTCTCCAGGAAACGGCGATAGTTCTCCTTGACATACTGAGGCAAGTTTGCATAGAACACAAACGAAGGAATCGTTGTATTAGGCAACTGGGTGCAATACTTAATTTTGATATACTTACCCTTTATGCTCTGTGGAGGATATGCCTCGATAATAGGCAACATCACCTCATTCAACTTAGAGGTTCCAATATGAGCCTTACGGTTCTGGTAAACTTCCTTGGCTGTTTCCAATACTCGGAAAATACGCTGCTTAGTCAAGGCAGAAGCAAAGATGATAGGAAAGTCTACGAATGGAGCCATACGCTTACGGATTGCATTTTCAAAAGTATCAATTACCTTCTGATTCTTCTCCTCAACCAAATCCCATTTGTTTACTACAACCACCAGACTCTTGTTGTTCTTCTGAATCAACTGGAAGATGTTCATATCCTGGGTTTCGATACCACGGGTAGCATCAAGCATCAGGATGCAGACATCACTATTCTCGATGGCACGGATAGAACGCATCACAGAATAGAATTCCAAGTCTTCGCTTACCTTGTTCTTACGACGGATACCGGCTGTATCAACCAGGTAAAAATCGAAACCAAACTTATCGTATCTGGTATAGATACTATCACGTGTAGTACCAGCAATTTCTGTCACGATATTACGATCCTCACCAATAAAAGCATTGATAATGCTACTCTTACCAGCATTCGGACGACCAACTACCGCAAAACGAGGAATATCTTCTTCGATTACCTCCTCAGGATTGTCCTGAAGTTTGTCCAGAATCATATCAAGCAAATCACCAGTACCACCACCTGTAGCTGCACTGATACACTGGGGATCCCCCAAGCCTAACTTGTAGAACTCAGCAGCCTGATAATACTCTGCGCTGTTATCAACCTTGTTAGCAACAAGGATAACAGGCAATTTGGCACGACGCAAAATAAGCGCCACGTCCTCATCCCAATCAGTAAGGCCCGTGTTAACGTCTACCAGAAAGAGAACCAGGTCAGCCTCTTCTGTAGCAACAAGCACCTGCTTGCGGATAGCATCTTCAAAAATATCATCAGATTTTACAACCCAACCACCGGTATCAACAACAGAAAATTCCCTACCATTCCAACTGCACTTACCATACTGACGGTCACGAGTCGTACCGGCAGTATCACTAACGATAGCGCGACGTGATTGAGTCAAACGATTAAATAAAGTAGACTTACCCACATTAGGGCGTCCTACAATAGCTACTAAATTTGCCATAAACAGTCATTATCCTCCTTCCTTTTAGGAGGTATTCAAGGATGTGGTCTCTGCATCCAAGTTAATAATTTGCCGAAGCTGACCTTGCTCCGGCCCTCGCTCTTTTGGCGAGAGTCACTCCCTCGATTACATTCAGGGAGGAGTTATTTTAGTTGATAGTTTACAGTTGATAGTTTATAGTTAAAGGGCGTCTTTAAACTATTAACTCTTAACTATCAATTATTCCGGATTATATCCAAAGGCATCAAGTTCTCTCTGAGAGCTGCGCCAATCCTTATCAACTTTTACGAAAGTCTCCAAGAAGATTTTCTTGTCGAAGAACTTTTCCAAAGCCTTACGACTCTCGGTATTCACCTTTTTCAATGCGATACCCTGGTGCCCGATGATGATACCCTTTTGGGAATCACGTTCAACATAAATCACCGCATTAATGTGGATACGTTTTTCATCTTCCTTAAATCGCTCCACTCTTACCTCTACAGAATAAGGTATTTCCTTATCATAATAGAGCAAAATCTTTTCTCGGATAATCTCTGAAACGAAGAAACGGGCAGGCTTGTCTGTCAGCTGATCCTTATCAAAGAAAGCAGGAGATTCCGGCAAGAGTTCCTTAATGCGCTTCAAGAGCATATCCGTTCCGAATTTATTCTTCGCTGAGATAGGAAGAATCTCTGCATTAGGCAACAAAGAGTGCCATTTTTCAACAATATCACCCAACTTCTTCGGATCACTCTGATCAATCTTGTTGATGAGCAAGAGTACAGGAATCTGCATTTTCTTAACCTTTTCCAAGAATTCCATGTTCTTTTCAGGGTTTTCTATCACATCAGTCACATAAAGCAGCACATCTGCATCCGCCAATGCACTCTCAGAGAAGGCAAGCATCATCTCCTGCATCTTGTAATTAGGCTTCAAAACACCAGGAGTATCAGAAAATACAATCTGCATATCATCAGTATTCACAATACCCATGATACGATGACGGGTTGTCTGAGCCTTAAAAGTTGCAATACTAATACGTTCACCCACCAATTGATTCATCAAGGTACTTTTTCCCACATTAGGGTTACCTACTATATTTACGAAACCAGCTTTATGCATAAAAAATTGAATTTAGCAAAATTTTACTATCAAGAAGTTAAGCTCTATTGTTTTTAAGCTAAAGAAACGCATCCTTACTTATTTATAGAGAAATAAGAAAGATGCGTTTCCTTATATAGATTATTATTCTATCCTATTTTTATAGATTACTTTCCGTAAGCAGCGCCATCATATGCCCACTTATAGAAAGAAGCGCCATGTACAAATCCTGCACCAAATGCTGTGAAGATGACGTTATCGCCCTTCTTCAATTGGCTTTCAGCATCCCAGAGTGCCAATGGAATTGTTGCTGCACTAGTATTTCCATAATGATCGATGTTTACAACCACCTTATCAAGTGGAATTCCAGCACGCTTGGTTACTGCCTCAATAATACGGAGATTAGCCTCGTGAGGAATTACCCAGTTCACATCATCAGCCTTCAGGTTGTTCCTTTCCATGATTTTCATCACGTCGTTGCTCATATCTGTTACTGCGTAACGGAATACAGTACGACCTTCCTGATAAAGATAATGCAGACGATGATCAACTGTAAAATGTGAAGGAGGGCAAACAGAACCACCAGCCTTCATGTGAAGGAAAGGCAAACCTTGTCCATCTGTACGAAGGTATGAGTTCTGAACTCCAACGTTCTCCTCTTCAGTTGCCTCCACCAAAACCGCACCTGCACCATCTCCGAAGAGAACGCAAGTAGCACGGTCAGTGTAATCTACCAGTGAAGACATCTTGTCAGCACCAATCACAATAATCTTCTTGTATCTACCACTCTGAATCATGCTTGCAGCAACATCAAGGGTATACAAGAATCCACAGCAAGCTGCAGAGAAGTCAAATGCGAAAGCATTCTTCAAGCCCAGCTTACCGAGGACGATAGATGCTGTAGAAGGGAACTTGTAGTCAGGTGTCGTGGTTGTTACAATCAGTGCATCGATTGTATCTGGATCAACGCCAGTCTTCTGAATCAACTGCTTGGCAGCTTTACGCGCCAGATAGCTGGTTCCGAGGCCTTCCTCTGTAAGGATGCGGCGCTCTTTGATACCCACACGGGTGGTAATCCACTCATCTGTAGTATCTACCATGCGAGACAATTCCTCGTTGTTGAGGATATAGTCTGGCACGTAGCCACCGACACCTGTAATTACAGCATTAATTTTACCCATTATTCAGCTGCTTCCTTAACGATTGCAACCTTACCACGATAGTAACCGCAAGTAGGGCAAACAGTGTGGTATACATAGTATGCACCACAGTTAGGGCAAACTGCCAATGTAGGAGCTACTGCCTTATCATGAGTTCTTCTCTTAAGTGTACGTGTCTTTGACTGTCTTCTTTTAGGATGTGCCATAATTTTTAAATGTTTAAAATTTTAATTTTTATTTTTTCAATTTCAATAGAGCTTCCCAGCGTGGATCTACAGTTTTCTCTTCTTCCTCACCGCTTCGGGCGGCAGAATGCTCATTGAGTTTTTCAATCATAGCAGGGTTGCATTTTCCAGGTGCATGCACATGCTTGATGGGAATATTGAGATCTATAAATTCATAGATAAACCAGGCGACATCGAGTATTCCTTCGTTCTCGGCCACAGTCACCAGATCATCATCCTCTGAGTACTCTTCTCCGAATTTTACGACTAGCCTGTCATTAGTCTCAATGGTTTGATCCATATCGTCCAGACAGATGTCGCATGGTATGTGAACCACTCCCTCAGTATGGAAATTGAGTTCGAAGAAGTCATCCGTCCTATTGATAGACAGACTACTTGACAACTCGCCTCTCTGAACATCAGGAGCATCGATTGCCTCAAAATATTCATTGGTAAGCTTAAATTCCTTTTCGGTTATACCTTGAGGTAAAGCTTTCAAATCAATCTTAAAAGAATCTATGTTACACATATTCAATATATACTATATTGTTTCGGGCTGCAAAGTTACAAATAATTTTTGAGATAAAATAATTTTTTATGTAAAAATCACTAAAATCACTCATTATTAATTGATTATTCTTTTTTTAACTCGATTCTGAAGGTGGTTCCATGCCCAATTTCTGTACTTTTAACCCATATTTTACCATGATGGTATTCTTCTACGATTCGTTTAGCTAGTGATAAACCTAAGCCCCAGCCTCGCTTTTTGGTAGTAAAACCGGGACGGAATACATTCTTCAAATCCTTTTTTCTTATACCATTTCCTGTATCTGAAACTTCTATAATAGCTTTATCATCTGTTTCTTCCACATGGAGCGTAATCTGTCCACCATTTGCTCCCATAGCATCAACAGCATTCTTCGACAGATTTTCTATCACCCATTCAAAGAGAGAGGCATTCATCTTAACGATAACATCCAGTTCAGGTATTTCCTTCACCAGATTAACATTCTTCGATGTTCGACGATCCATGTAGTCTATAACATGATTCATCACTTCGTTCAAACTTGCAGGAACAGGTTCTGGCAGGGCACCTATCTTTGAGAAACGGTCTGCTATCAGTTGCAAACGCTGGATATCCTTGTTCATTTCAGGAATGAGTTCGTCATCCGGATAATTCATCTTCAGAATTTCAATCCAAGCCATCAGACTGGAAATTGGAGTACCCAACTGATGAGCGGTTTCTTTAGACAACCCCACCCACACCTTATTCTGTTCCGCTCTTTTGGAAGTAAGCAAAGCAAAGATGGCAATAACCACAAAGAGCATGACTACCCCCAACTGAATATAAGGATAAGCTGACAGACGTCGTATCATGAGGGATTCATCATAGCAAACCTGAATATAGTCATGCGTTGAATCATCTAGTTCAATTTTAATATTCTTGCCTTGTTTCAAGAGCCGCTGACCGATGGCAGAAGCATAAGCAAGGGAATCTGCATAATCTTTCCCTTCCACATCAACATTACGAAAAGTCTGAGCATGGTTTTCAGAATCCATTACGATAACCGGAATGGAATTATTTTCATTGATAACCTTCAATACCAAGTTCAAGTCAGTATTCTCATCGGCATTATTGAGCGTACGCATAGCTTCAGCCCAAACCGCCATACGGTTGCGTTCCTCTTCTGCTAAATCATGAACCAGAAAATGGGACACAACAAGAGAGGCGACAGCAATAAACACTGCCGCTATCACCAAAAAAATCTTCACCTGTCGTATTCTATCGGTCCAAATCATGCTGCAAAGATAATAAAAATCCGTGTAATCAACGTCATCTGCTGATAAAAAACATCTTGAGCAGATAAAAAAACACAGAAAAGCCCCGACTACTTTCGTAATCGAGGCTTCTGAAATTGAAAGGAGGCG
>ENA-OPDC01000009-OPDC01000009.1-human-gut-metagenome-genome-assembly--contig:-NODE-9-length-154439-cov-137.131445_pt1 | contig 154439 bp, 133 predicted proteins | sample MGYA00241620_ERZ501503 | MGnify/ENA primary metagenome ERZ501503 (study PRJEB25962, sample SAMEA2042659) | human gut metagenome | biome: human gut; feature: human-associated habitat; material...
CGAAGATGAATAAGACAAAAATAATTGTGGTGGAAGACAACATCGTGTATTGCGAATATGTCTGCAATATGCTGTCACGGGAGGGCTACCGCAATATGAAGGCTTACCACCTCTCAACCGCGAAGAAACATCTGCAACAGGCAACAGATAATGATATCGTGGTTGCCGACCTGCGTCTGCCTGACGGCAGTGGCATAGACCTTTTGTGCTGGATGCGAAAGGAGGGAAAGATGCAGCCCTTCATCATTATGACCGACTACGCCGAAGTTAATACCGCCGTGGAAAGCATGAAACTCGGCTCGATAGACTATATTCCCAAACAGCTTGTGGAGGATAAACTTGTCCCCCTGATCCGTTCCATACTGAAAGAACGTCAGGCAGGACAACGCCGTATGCCTATATTCGCCCGTGAAGGTTCCGCCTTTCAGAAAATCATGCACCGCATAAGGCTGGTAGCCGCCACCGATTAAACAATTAAAATATAAATATGTCAGAAAAAAAAGCAATACACAAATTCAAAGCTGGAGATGTCTTTGATGAAAGATATATATTAGAGAAACTAATGGGTTCAGGTGGTTTCGCTGATGTGTGGAAAGCTAAGGATAAAGATACAAATTCATCCATCGCATTAAAGATATATACTAATCTTGATGATGATGGAATTAATGATTTGGCCTCAGAGTATACTCGTATGCAGAACTTAAACCATACAAATATACTTAAAGCTGATTATTTTGCGAGATGGGGGAATATTCCATATCTTGTAATGAAAGTATGTGAAGGGGGAAGTCTTAGTAAAAAAGTTGGCTGCATTGATGATACAGAACTTATGCATGTCATCCAAGATATAGCTGAAGGATTAACTTATTTGCATCAAAATAAGATTGTACACCAAGACATTAAACCTGCCAATATTCTTGTTGATACACGGGGAGACAAACCCATATATGTTTTAAGTGATTTTGGTATTAGTAGTAAAACTAAAACTCGCCTAAGCCATAGTGTTAATATCAATAGTAAAAATCAAGGGACAAGTATGACGGAAGCATACGCTCCACCTGAAAAATTCAGTTCAAAACGAGAAGATCGTAAACCAGACAGAAAAGGGGATATTTTTTCTTTTGGAATTTCTTTATACGAATTAGCTTGTGGAAATCTTCCATTTGACGATTTATCAACAGGTCGTGAATTATTACATAGTGATGTCGAGGTTGATTTTTCTGAAATTAAAAATGAAAAATTAAAAAGAATCATTCAATTATGTATGCAACCTGATAAAGACAGCCGTCCTTCCGCCGCTGAACTTTTGAATATGGTAAAATCTGAGAACATGCCTGAAGACAAAAAAGTTACTGGGCATGGAAAACATACGGTACGGGTTAGGGATAATAAAAACAATACGACAAAACTCTTTTGGTTTCTTTTGTCATTAGTTATTTTTGGAGGAGGATTGTATTGCCTAATAAATAAAAAAAATTTTAAAGAAGGTAACGATTCGGAAGAAAGTGAAAGTTATGTTCAAAAAGTCGATACATTTACCATCAATGGAATTCGTTTAGAAATGATTAGAATACCAGGTGGTTCCTTTAAGATGGGTAGTAACGATGGAGACGCAAATGAAAAACCAGTTCAAAACAGGCAAGTAAGTAGTTTCTATCTCAGCAAATATGAAGTTACGCAAAAATTATGGTTTGTTATTATGAATACAAATCCTTCGACAGTTATAAATGATAATTATCCCGTAAATAATGTAAGTTGGGATGATTGTCAATTATTTATACAAAAACTCAACGCTTTGACAGGACGAAATTTTAGACTACCTACAGAAACAGAGTGGGAATATGCTTCGAAAGCTAAACTTAAACCAGAGGGAGGTATAGAAACTGTTGGGTATAAATATTCTGGTACTTCTACAGATTTATCAGATTACGCTTGGTACTCTGTAAATAGTGGTGGCAAAATACATGCAGTAGGAAGTAAAAAACCAAATGATTTCGGATTATATGATATGAGTGGTAATGTAATAGAATGGTGTCAAGATATTTATACAAACTATAGTACGGGTAGTCCAGAGATTGGCAAAGACGAGAGGGTTCTACGTGGTGGCTTTTATGGAAGTGATGCGTCATCTGTAAAGAGTACTAGTCGTGGAAGTTGCCCATATAATCAGGCTATGGAACCATTTGGTTTCAGATTGTGTTTGCAATAAAATGTACAGAATTATGGTAGCAACAGTATATACTCCTAATGGCATAGTTGTAGCAACAGCTAGCTATGATTCTTTTCATGAGCATTTAGACACAGAAGATGGAATACAAATTTCTCCAATTAATATAGAAGGTCTCACACATACTTATCTTTTTTACAATAAATATTCTTTAACATTTAATGGCCTTAATTCATATACAATAGAGTTTGAAATACTTGATAAATTTGAAGAATTATCAAAGCGTTGGGACAAGACACCACCTATTGTGGAATTTATGCCGTATTTAAAGAAACTATTAGTAGACAATCGTTTTCAAATAATCGGCATTGTTGCTGGATATGATCAAGATGTAAATGAAAGAACAACACCTTTTGTTTATCAGATATTAGGTGAAAATATAAGAAGAATCAATCTTGATGATGAAGGACATTTAAATTACAATTGCGTATATTTAGAAAGAGAACCTGTTGTTGGAAAATTATTGCAGCAAACAAAGATAAAAAATGGTGATATTTGGGAGCATAGCTCTGATGTGAAATTAAGATGTGACTTATACTCGTTAAAAAAATCATTGGATATTTGTCGATTTATGATAAGAACAAATCATTACGTTGAAAATATTAATTCTATACCATACGACTATCCTTTAAAAGCAGATATTACAATCATTACAAAAGATAAAATTGAAACAAAACTAATGGAAATATAAATATGCCAAACATTTTATTAACACAGAAATGTATTAGATCATGTCCGTACTGCTTTGCAAGAAAGCATATGCATGACGCTCCTCCTGAAGATATTCTAAAGTGGGAAGATTTGATTTACATTGTAGATTTCTTTCAAGCAGGTGGTGATACAAACATATCTCTTCTTGGTGGAGAACCTTTCTTACATCCAGATATAGTTGACTATATCTTATATATCATTCATAGAGGGATGCATGTTACTGTATTTACGAGTGGTATAGTTAGTGAAAAGATTCTTTCCGATGCAATTGATAAATTGAAGAGAATAGACCCTCGTTCTTTAGGGTTCGTTGTTAATCTTAATAACCCTCGTGAGACTTCGTTTTCTGAGAACGAATCAATAGGTCGGTTTTTCAATGCTTTTGCTAGATTCTGCACTTTAAGTATAAATGTATACAAATTGAATTTTGATTATTCGTATGCATTAAATACAATCAATAAATATGGGCTTCAACGTCATATTAGACTAGGATTAGCCCATCCTATTCCTGGTAAGAAGAATTTATGCATAAAACCAAACGAATTAAAGAAAATGGCAGGTGAGCTGATAAGCTATCTACCAACATTCGAGGCTTTTGATATTCATGTCGGTTTTGATTGTGGTATGCCTATGTGCATATTTACAGATGAAGAGCTTGGAAAACTATTCAAACATACAATGGGAAATGTAAACTTTAGATGTGGGGCTGCCATAGATGTTGGACCAGATTTAAGTGTTTGGGCATGTTTTCCTCTATCTGGCTATAACAAGCATTCACTGTTAGAATTTCAAAATCATGAAGAACTCTGTCATTGCTTTGCTGATTTTCACAATTCTATAAGAATAGAAGTTGGCGGAATTTTTGAGAAGTGTGATAGCTGCCAACATCGTATCAAAGGACTATGTTCTGGCGGTTGTCTTTCGCATAGTTTGAACAAGTTTGTAAAAGAAGAACGAATTAGAAATGCACAAGTTTATCCCAACACATTGGAATAGGAACACTCATGTTCTTGTTACCAAATATACATGGCCTATTGAAGAATACCTAAAAGGTCATGCTATCCTCGTACATATTAATTGCCTAGAGGATATTCCTAACATATTAAAACATCTACATGAAACAACTATAGTACATGCTTTTGTATATACTGACAAGTATGCTTCGTTGGAAACAATAAATATAAATCCTGATTGGGGGCAGATACCGATAATTTTATATATTAATCGTTTAGGACAATTCAGAAATATACATGAAAAAATAGGTATGATAAGGAATATGAATGTCACCATAATCTTTACGGGAGCAGAAAAACAGGCTACAACAGACGCTCAAGTATTGGCTTCTTTGGGAATACATTCAGGAATTTGCTTGCCTACAGATGCACTTTTGGGAGATCATGTTTTAGATTTGATTACCTATAACTTCTATAACACTATGCCACATGCTGAAATTGAACCATTTTCCACACTATGTAGATATTATGATGGAGAAACTTACGTGAATCCAAAAATTGCAGAATTCGTTAATCCTTTAAGATATATTTATGTAGATAAAGAATTGCATTTAGCATTTAGTCAAGAAGAGCTTGACACGGGCATTTTCTTTGATCAAGGTATAGAAAAGCTATACGAAGTTTCTTCTCATGACGCTATAGAAAAAGAAACTGTTAAATGGCAAGAAATGTTCGTTGATGCACATCCTTGCACGTTTTGTCCAGCGTATAGAATTTGTATGGGATATTTCCAAAAGCAAAGGGAAATAGGACGTTGCTGCAAGGTCATGACAGAACTATTGTCTGCAATAGAATTCGAAAAGAATAAACAACAAAACAACATAAAAAGATGCCAACTATAATATTTAAAGCAACAGAAGCTTGTAACTGCAACTGCGTTTATTGCGATGTTGTACATAAGAAAAAGCCAAGAACAATTCCAAATGATTTGTTCAAGAAAGTATTCGAGCGCTTTAATGAATATTTGATAGAATTTCCTCATGAAGAAATTTGTGTAATTTGGCATGGAGGAGAGCCATGTATGGCAGGAATAGATTTGTATAGAACAGCTCTGCAACATTTAAAGGAAATTTGCCCAACAACACGTAACAGAATTAGATTTGCTATTCAATCTAACATAACTATGATTTCTCAAGACTTTATTGACGTTTTTAAAGAAATGGGAATATATACAGTAGGTACAAGTTATGAACCGATCCATGGTGTACGTGGAATTGGTAAGAAAAGAGACAGCAGATTATATAATAAAAAATTTTTCGAAGGTGTTAATTTACTAGAGAAAAATGGAATGACTTGGGGATTTATTTATGTAGTGACCAAAGCTGTACTTGACAAACCGCTAGAAATTTTCTACCATCTTACAAATCTGAAATTAAAAGGTGGTTTTGATTTTCATCCAGTTCTTGTATATGAAGATGCTGCCCAAGAGTCCTTAGACACAGCTATTACTCAGGAAGAATTTGCTGACTTTTTAGGAGTTGTTTTCAAGGAATGGTGGGAGCATCGAGACCGTTTTCAACATATAGACCCTTTTGACTCTCTCCTAAAATATTACACATCGAATTATAATTGTTTAGGGTGTGGCGATGCACCTACATGTGGGCTTCATTTGTATTTAGGACCTGATGGAGAAACCGCTCAATGTGGAAGAGCTGCGGATTGGGATATTCTTGGATATGGAAATATCAAAGACAAATCATTAAAAGAAATATTCTCTGACGAACAAAGGAAACTCGTAGATAGCAGAGTTGAAGTGTTGCAAACAACAGACTGTAAAGGTTGTGAATACTGGCGAATATGTCATGGAGGATGTCCTCTTGATGCATATAACAAGTATAAGGACTATTTACGAAAGTCCGATCAATGTCTATCGAAAAAATTGTTCTTGAAAAAATATTTCGAACCTATTACGGGACTAAAACTTTCCCAAATTTTATAATTATGGACAGAAAACATATAGAATATCTAACACCAGAGTTACTTTATTCTGAAGAACCTATTTGGGTCAATCCTGTTGGCGGCTTGGGGGACATTATTATGTTATCCACTGCACTTAAACGTTCGTTTGACAAGTACTCTAAAAAATTTTGTATTGCACGTAGAACACAATATACAGAATTTTTTACGAATCATCCTGCTATTCAAGAAATCGGTCATCCTGCTGTTGGAAGCTATGTTGTGTGTAACGATTATTGGATGCGAAGTGAGTTTAGAAATAGTTCTAACAAAGCTCTGTATATTACTTGCAAGATTTTCGGAATCGAAGACTGTTCAATCAAAGAACTATATATTCCTCCTTTTGATAGAAATGAGTCATCTGAAATCCTGTTACAAAATATTCCGTGGAAAGACAGAAATGTAGCCATAGTATTTTCTTCTGAAAGTCCGAGAAAAATGATGCATCCAATAAAGTGGCATATTATTGTAGATAAGTTACTTTCTCAAAATTGCTTTGTAATACAATTAGGTCGTGGAGGTGACGTTCCTATTAGAGGAGCATATTCTCTTTTGGGTACAACTACCCCATTACAGATTTTCGAAATCATTAAACATGTCGATGCAGTCATTACACTTGATAATTACGTTATGCATGCAGCAGAAGTTGTTCATACACCAACAATAGCATTATTTGGACCGACAGAAGCCTCTCGGTATGGATATGAAGACCAAATAGACTTGCAAGCAGATATTAGTAAATGTGAGTTTGTTGACAGATGCCTTGGGCCTCATGTCTCAGAAAATTATTCAACTCCATGTCCGTTGTGTGAAAAACACTGTATGAATTCTCATGATGAAAATCAGATTGTCGATATAACCATGTCAATTATCAATAAAAAAAAGAATCGCAATGGAAAATAAAAAAATTAATCGCAGAGATGCATTGAAACGCATCGGAAAGATTGCCATGGCTGCTTCTGTTGCTAGTGTTGCGCCAGTTAACGTTCTTGCTATTGGGAAACGCGAGGATAATTCTATTGGCTACAATAGTTTTGGACATAAAAGTTATGGAAGCTATCGTAGCTATCACAGCTATGGCAGTTATGGTAGTTATGGTAGTTATCGTAGTTACTACAGCTACTATAGCTATTATAGTTACTATAGCTACTATAGCTACTACAGCTATTCAAGTTATAGTAGCTATTCAAGTTATAGCAGCTATTACAGTTACTACAACTACTATAACTACAACAATTATAGTAATTACATCAATTATTTCAACTACTTTAATTATTTCAATTATGTTGCTTATTAGTGTTTTACCTTTAATGATAGGTAGTTCTGAACTATTCGTTATTGCAGCCATTGTTCTACTTTTGTTTGGGGCAAAAAAAATCCCTGAACTAATGAAGAGCATGGGACAAGGTGTAAGATATTTCAAAAAGGGTATGAATGAGGACCTACCAGACAAAGACCTCACGAACAATAAAGAAAATGAGGTTCAGTTACCAAAAGATGACAAGTAACGAACAGAATAAGATTGAGTTGCAAACATTCGAGGAGCATCTTGATGTACTAAGAAAGATGCTCTTTCGGATATGCTGTTTATCTTTTATCCTTGCATTGGGTGTGTTTTTTTTAAAAGATTATGTTTTTACTCTGCTATTAGCACCATGCTCACCAAATTTTATAACTTTTGATATAGTCAATAAGGCATTGGAAATTTTAGGAGCTAATGATAAAATATATGATAATTCATTAGAACTTATTGCAACAGATTTGCCGAGTCAATTTTTAGCACATATATCTATGTCACTTTATGTTGGAGTTCTTTTGGCTTCTCCATATATTATTTACGAAATGTTTCGATTTATATCTCCTGCCTTGTACACGAATGAAAGGAAATATTCCACAAAGATAATTCTCGCTGCGTATTCATTGTTTGTATTTGGTTTTACGACCTCTTATTTTTTATTATTTCCAGTTTCATATCGTTTTCTCGCAACATATAGTGTTTCAAAATGCGTCAGGACAATGGTGACATTAGACTCTTACATTAGTACATTTATTTCACTGACAATGTTAATGGGAGTTGTGTCTCAATTACCTGTGCTTTCTTTTATTTTGTCAAAAATGGGGATTCTTGATGCTTCAACGATGAAAAAGTATAGGAAACACGCATTTATTATTATACTTATTATGGCAGCAATTATAACTCCTCCCGATGTTATGACTTTGTTTCTAGTTTCATTCCCACTTTATATACTTTACGAAATTAGTATATTGGTAATCAAAATTTCTGAAAATAGATAAATATGGATGCTAAAGTAATAGTAGAAGTTACATGTCCTTATTGTCATAGTAAGATAATGATGAAGAAAAAAGTCGGACTTTCTTCAATGACAATAAAATGCCCCCAAAATGATTGTGGTAAAGAACTTAATATCATATTTGATACTAACAAAAATCCTCAAACCTATAAATTCATTTATGAGTCCAAGGATAGAGGCAAGAAAAAAACAATTTATAAAAATCAATCAGACAAGGAAGAAAACGAATTTGATAATCAAAGGGGAAAAACTATATATGGTAAAGATAAACACAAAACACCAAATCATCATTACGACGATTTAGATGAAGAGGAGGAAGTTGTAACTCCAAAGAAACATCATCGCTTAAGAGACCGAATCTACTTAACACATATAATGTGGTTTGGTTTACGTAATCAAAAATATCAATTATTTGAAGGAACTACAACCATCGGAAGGTATGATGAAATCGACATTTCAGTTATTATGATTCGAGGAGATGAAACTATGAGCAGAAAATCTGCGGCAATTATTATTGAAGAGGAAGATGGTATCTATGATTATAAATTGAAAGTTTTAAACGCAACTAATAAAGTAACTGTCAATAATCAACGAATCAAAGAAGGTTCTGAGACCTATTTGGACTTTGGTGATATAATAATATTAGGTAATTCAAAATTTAAATTTGATAATCACTAGATATAATGGCAAAACAAGAGTTTCTGTATCTCAACTCAAGAGACGAATTACTTCGATTGGATATAAATAAAATAGTCTATTTTGAAGGAGAAGGAAATTATACATACATTGTTTCTGCAAACAATTTAAAAGGGGTTGTTTGTATAAACCTTGCTCGTATACAAGTATTTCTTAATGAAAAGCTACAAAATCATTCTGTTATTTTTGCACGTGTAGGTAAGCGGTACATAATAAATCTGAACTATATATATTCTATCAATGTTACGAAACAGAAATTAACGCTTAGTGATGGTTATTTATTTGCATATCGACTTGATATAGCAAAAGATGCCTTAAAAAAACTGAAAGATTTACATAAACAAAATTAGAATAATGGAAATAATTATTGGTCGTGATCCAAATACTAATCATTTGGCGTTTCTTGTTGATGGCAAACGAGGAGTAGATTCGTCTGTAACGTTTCCTCAAAGCATCAGTCGTTTAAGACCTAATGAAAATATGGGGCATTGCCGTATATTGATAAAGAATGATGATATACGTATTATAAATCTGAATTCAGAAAATGTAACTTATGTTGATGGAGAGGAGATAAAACATTCTGTGAAAATAGATCTTCATAGCATAATAGAATTGGGAATGGACCAATATCGGATTAGTCTAAAAAAAATATTAAAGGGTATAGGGTATGTTCCTCCTATTTCAATAAAACATCTAAAGAGAGTATGGGAAAAATACGACAGAGCTCTTCTTAAACTACAAGTTGAGCAACAAAAAGCTGCAAATCAACAGAAATTGCAAGGATTAATATCACAAGCATCTGTATTATGCGTTATTATTCCTTCCGTAATCCCTTCCATACCTATACCAGGAATGCTTAGAGTATTTTTAGTAATTTGTGCATTAGGATTAGGTGTCTATTTCTACATAAGAGGAACCAAGACAGAAGAATCTTTCATAATAAAAAAAAGAGAATTAGATGAACGCTTCAAAGAATACTATGTTTGTCCAAAATGTGGATATTTCTTTGGATTTACACCATATGAAAATCTAACATATAAAAAGAATTGTCCTAATCAAAATTGCAATACTCCTTTGTCTTCTTAAAGAGGTGGTAAGATTTTTTGTGTAGGAAACTATAGTGTTTGTGTAATATACAAAAATATATTTGGCAACTTCTTAGAAGAAATATAATTTTGCGGTATAAAATAAGTTTAATATAAAAATCAAATTTATGGAACAGAATAAAAATAACGGCACTACTAGTGCTGCAAAATGGAAAGAAGTCCTAATTGGCGGTGTTTCAGGAATAGCATTGGGAACTGCTGGAACTTTATTTGCAAGTTCGATACCTTTAGAGGCTTCCGCAGAAACTCCAGAAACACCTGAGTCAGAGGATGCTAATGTTGGAAATGGAGGCGAAAACGTAACTGCTCAAATGGCTACTTGCGTTACTGATTCGATGTCTTTTTCTGCTGCCTTTGGTGCAGCACGAGCAGAAGTCGGTCCTGGAGGTGTATTTGAATGGCATGGTAATTTGTATGGAACATACACTGCTGATGAATGGAACAGCATGGATTCTGATGCAAGAAATGAATATGCGGAATCTATCCATTGGGATGGGCCTTCTCATGAATACGTTGCTGCAAGTACGTCTCACTCGGCACACACTTATACTGCTAACCATTCGGTAGCAGACTCCGTCTGTCAACAACAGACTCCACCAGAAAAGGATGATGAAGAAACTCCAGATGTGGAGATAATTGGTGTGGAGCATACAAATATTGATGGTGAACATGATTCCATTATTGGCTCTGCAAGCGTTAATGGTCAAGCTGTTTACTTCATAGATGTAGATGGGCAGGACAATGAGTTTGAGCTAATGGTGACTGATGCAAATGGAAATCAACAAATTGACGAGGGTGAAGTGGTTGATATTTCAGATCAGCATATGTCGGTCTCACATTTTGAGGAAATGGCTCAAGCCAACCATACTAGCGATACAGACAATGATGATACGCCGGTTCAGTATTATGCAAACAATGAAGATTTACCAGATTATGTAAATGATGCCGACCCAGGAACACTTGCTTAATGTTAATATATCGATGATGTGTCATGGACTTATGGCACACCATCTTCTCATGAGTAACTATAAAATGTCAAAGTTATTATTTCTTTTTTTTATATTATTTTTAAATATAAATAATGCATTTGCAACAGATAAGATCCATCTTGTATCTGTAGGTATTGCAGATTATCCAGGAACTTCTAATGATTTAACTTTACCTGCAAAAGATGCAGCATCGGTAAAATGGTTATATGAAAAAAATTCGAATGCGGTAACAACTATACTTATAAATAGTGCTGCAACGAAAGAATCTATACTATCAGCTATACGTTCAACATTTCAATGTTCATCTACTGATGATATAGTCGTATTTTTCTTTAGCGGGCATGGATATAAAGGAGGTTTTGTCGCATATGATGGTTATTTAAGTTATGAAGAAGTTAGACAAGCAATGAGTATAACTCATTGTAAAAACAAGATGATTTTTGCTGATGCTTGTTTTTCTGGAAAAATGAGACAAGGAACTACTGAAGTCAAGCAAGAACATGAGAAGTCAAATGTTATGTTGTTCTTATCTTCTCGTGATAATGAAACTTCAATTGAAAGAAAAGATATGAAAAACGGCTTTTTTACTACCTGTTTAGTAAGTGCATTGCGAGGCAAAGCAGATTCTAATCGTGACAGGACAATATCTGCAAAAGAACTCTTTAAGTTTGTAAGTGATAATGTACGAGCATTATCAAAAAATAAACAACATCCTGTTATGTGGGGACACTTTTCTGATGATATGCCCGTGATTGTTTGGTAAAAAATAACTTATACGCGATTCGATTCATGATGAGAAAAATCTTAATTTTTATTTGTTTTTTACTTTCCTCTAATATTTCCGACGCACAAAATCTTATAATTTTAGCGCAACAAGAGACGAAAATGTATAATCAAACATGGTTTTACAGTGGTAGTGGAAATTCTTTGCAAGAAACAAAGATCAAAGAGTACTGGAACGAAGATTTCTATATAAATTCAATTGCGTATACTTCAAAAGGTTGGTTTGTCACAATGGCTAAAGGGTTGAAGTGGACAAATCAATCATACAGTTACAAATCATCATGGCCTGACGAATGGATACATGAAAAGAAGAAAGCAGGTTATATGATAACATCATTATCCTCAAGTAACTCTAATTGGATGGTTGTAATGTCACAAAATACTGATTATAATGCTCAAGAAATATGTTCTGCTCCATGGGCAACACAAAGAGAATGGATTAAAAAATGGTGGAATAACGACTACTATATAACTAGTGTGACATGTAGAAATGGAATGTGGACAGTTGTCATGAGTAAAACATCCTTATATACAGATCAAACCTATATGTTTTCATCTACAGTGGATGGAATCAAAGAAAAAATCAAAATAAAATGGGACGAAGGTTACCGTATTATAGCTTTTGAATATGGAGGTGGTGAATACTTATGCGTCATGTGCAAACTGGCTAATGCAAAAACTCCTATGCAAAAATATCAAATTAATTCTTCTGATATAAATAATTTTATTAAAGAAATATGGAATGATTCATATGATGTTATATATGTTGGAGGATAAATATAACCAACTAATATAAATTATCTTAAATAATGACACAACTATATATGAAATATCGCAAAAGATTCAAATGGTTAGTACTTGTATATTGCTTTATTATGTCTATTAACTGTTTGGGACAAAACAAATTGAATCGTAACCAGATACTTGATGTAGCAAGGACTCATCTGCAGAATCACAATAATGCTCCAGCCGTTGATTCCGTAAAATGTGATTCATCTACTACAAAACTTACTTTGGAAATTATAGACAATTCGATATCTCAATCTTATATGATTATTTTTACAAAAAAAACGATAGAGATAAAAGTATATAATATAGATACCATTCTATATAGAAGTACTTTCGAATATCATGAATCTTCATTTGAAAAGCTAAAGGAAGCTGTCAATAATTACAGGCTAAAAAAAGTAGAACCTTATAATTATGATTTAACAGATGAAAACACTATACTTCGTTTGTATTGCGGTGATAAATTATCAACGTCTGTAGAGTGTTATAATAAAAGAACTAATATTATAGGAGACTTCAAAAAATTAATTTCTGAAATAAAGAAAATGATACCAGAATGGTCGTCTATAGTAGATTTGTGCAAGAAATCTGAGGCACTTAACGATTCACTTTCATCATTGCCTAATACAATTTGTACTACAATATCTTTAAGTGATAAGTTCCTTTCATTTAAAAGTAAAGGTGGTGAATATAAAAAAGTAAAAATAACTTGTAATAGAGATTGGGAATTGCTTGCATTTCCTAAATGGGTAATCGTTTCAAGAAATAATTATGATGAGATTGTCGTAGAGTCTACAAAAAATAATACCTCCCAAAAAAGAATTGGCGAGATAGAGGTTGGATGTTTAGGAGAAGTAAAGAAAATAACTATCTTGCAGAAATAGCCTTATTATTTTAGGCAAACAAAAAAATGAGCTAATAATATACGAAAAAAAATTAAGGACATACCATGCTGTTACCGAAATTCGATATATTAAATAAAATAAAAAAAGAAAGAACCATAACACTTGCAAATGCGATAATTATCGCATTTGCTGCTTTTGTTGTATTTACAGTTTTACAAACATTGTGAATAGTAAATTTATTTCTATTGGGATATACTGTTTGTTCGTGGATTGGCATTTTTATTTTTTCCGTTATGATAACCTGGTGTTTTAATGCTCAGCCTAATATAGTAAGATTTTGCATAACAATATTAATTTTAGGCTTGTTTTTATTTTTATACACCACATTAGCAAGAACAAAACCTAATGTAATTTCCTATATGAATGCATTTGGGCTTGCGATTTTTGTTTCTTTCATCATATGTTTCATCTATATATTTCCTTTTTCATCGAAAAACTCGAATGAAAAAACACAGAATAAAGAATTAGACAAACCTCAAAGTTTAATAATCGCCATCTATCAAGGACGATACAATACAAGAAATGATTTATTCAGATTCTATACAAACTACACAAGTAAAAAAGACACATTTATAGATTTATTGAATGTTATTTGCGAAGTGTGCATAGAATCAATAAACAATCAAGATTTGTCTCAGATAATAAAAGAGCGTTGCCAAAAGGTTTACTCTGTTGTCAAGCCCATATTGGAAGAAGAAAAGGAAGTTGAGTATCTTATGAATGTTACAGGAAAGGAACGAGATTCCCTCATGTATTTACATAATTCTTCCAAAAAATTAGACGTATCAAAGCAAGAGGCTGTTATTCGCCATCTCTCGATTATTGCAGATTCTATAATAATCACAAAAAATAAGTTAACTGAAGAGAACAACCGCAACACACAATCATTAACCCTATCAATGATAGGAATTATTTTAACCATACTATTTTCTTTGTTGTCTTTACTTTCTGCAGAAAATTTTTCTGCACTACATATTTATATGGATTACATAAAATAAATACCATCTATCACATATATATACGTGGTTTATTGTACAACAATGATAAAAAAATTTTTTCGTTCTTAAAAGTTATATACTCTCAATAATTTTCAAAAGGATGGTAGGATTGATACTCTTACCATCCTTTTTGCATGTAAGGTGTAAATGACTACCAGTACTACGACCGGTATCGCCAGTGACACCAACTATGATACCAGGATAAACATATTCTCCTTTACGAACTATGATAGAGGATAAATGGCAATAGCTGACACGATAATTGCCATGTCTCAATGTAACATAGTTGCCAGAACGATTGTCATACCCAACCTTTTCGACAATACCATCCATCATGGCATAGGCAGGTTCGTTCTTCGCACGAAGATCCAAACCGTTGTGCCATGATAGTTTACCTGTAAAAGGGTCACGACGATAGCCATAAGGGCTGGTGATTTTGATTGATATCAGTGGATAAGTGATGCTTGGATAGACGCTTATCCACTGTTTTTGTTTGCTATCCACAGAGTCTGTTTCCTGTTGAAGTAGATTTGCTTGTATAGAATCTACAGGTTGATTGGCAGGAAGTAGAAACTTCTCCTCCACTTTCCTGACTTTGTAACGGCATACGTTATTGCTGACGGTGTTGAACTGCGCCTTTGCACTCGATACCGCCAGACAACCTATTACCCATAATACCACTATTTTCTTTCTCATGGTGCAAAGTTAGGGAAAGAAATCAAGAGTGATTGTCGATGCTATAAAAGTATAACATAAAATAAGATTAAAGTATGATTGAGAGTATGAAATGATGATATAATCATAATAAAACGGAAAAGATTGGGCTGAAGAACGTAGGCTTTCTTGTATTCATTACTCTTGGGCTATCTTTGCATAAGACAAACTGCACTCGGCAATAAGAAAGTAAACTTTCATTGCGCTCGTTTGCATTGTCTTTGCATGGCTATATGCAAAGTATCATTCAAAATATAATCAGAATATGAAAAGAAACTCATTTGAAGAAAGTGAAGTGCCATATCAGACACTCGCTAAGTTTGGACTCACCCATGAGATGATTGAAGACCTTCCGATACATGCCTTGGATGACATCAGCAATGGTCGACCATCGCCAGTACTGCCTGTTAGCATGGAGGTAAACGAGGGTTACAGTATCAAGAGCAGAACCCGATTCGCCTTGATAAGAATGGCGGATGGAAACGTGGATGTGATGTTCTATCCTGTTTTGAAGTACGCCCCATTGGATAACTTCACCAAGGGGCAGCAGGAACTGTTGAAGCAGGGTAAGGCTGTGGTGGCAGATGTGGATATGCCAGATGGCGCACATGTCAAGGCATTCGTGCAGATTGACGGAGAGACCAACCAAGTGATGGCTGTGCCGACACCAGTGATAGGCAGAAACCTACAGGTGTTGTCAGACGAACTCTGTCTTGGAGGAACGGAGCTAAAGAGCATCCAGAATGGCGAGACTCTGACATTTGCCGTAGAAGACGAACCTTTGACCGTAGGCATCGACCTGAAGAGCGATACTGGCATCCGCTTCGCCAACGGCGATGGTGAGCAGTGGCGTAAGGAAGGCAAGCGAGAGTGGGACAAATACACCTTCGGCATCTATGGCTGTTGGGTAATGGATGTTGACGGTAATCTCGACTATGTTCCAGAGGAGGAATATACCGAAGAACTGTGGAATGAGCAAAAGAAAGCTGCCGGAAGACATGCTTCTGCTGTCGCAAGGAAGTAACGTGAAACATCAAATTTAGGGAAGAAATGAGAAAAGGACCATATTATACAGAAAACATCCTCGTGGAGAAGATGCAGAGCGGTGAATACGGTTGGCTTGACTATGTGAACCATTTCAGTGAGGAATGGCAGAACGAGTATCAAGAATACTGCAAGGAACACGCCCTGTGCATCGGCAACGAGAGTGCGGAACAGTTTGTGAAGTACAAAGACGAACTGTTAGAGCAAGGAATGGAAACAGAGAACGCTTAATACAATCATGCTATGGCGATAAGAAAGAACTTGAATCCAAGACAGATGGACATACAACCAGAGATGCGTGACATCCTGATGCGCAATGGCATGCAAGCCCATATCATAGCCAACGGTGATGGTTATCAACTGGCGGTACAGGGACATGACTCCCCACTGCTGACCTATAACCTCACCGAGAAACAGATGTTGGCATTGACCGATTGGGGAACCAACTCTGCCAATAAGAAGGCGTACAATGTCTTTACCAGCATCATCAGCAAAGACTTCTATATGCCGAGAAACCTTGTCCATGCAAGAAATGCCAATGGAAGAGTGGCTATGGGACTGCATGGATATAGGATTGGTACTGGAGAATACGGACGGTTAGGATGGAGTCCAGAGTTTTTAGGTTGGACACCGAGAATGCAGGACGGCTATCATCTACGCAGAGTCGGAGGACAGATGTTCTATGCAGGAGCACCAATGGTAGCGGAAAGACCAGACAGAAGGCTGAAACCTGGTGAGTTAACCTCTGGAGGTTATGGCTTTTACTATAAAGGACAGCAACAAGTAGCATCACAAGCAGATGTATTACAAAACCTGCAAGCCGTGGTGACACCTGTAGAGACACGTCCAAGAAGCAAAGAGCCAGCCAAACCCTACAAGGAACTGATAAGCTCACCTGTATATTTCTCCAACGATCAATGGCAGGAATGCCTGTCTTCACACGGTATCATCATCGATGAGAAGGCAAAGACACTCACCATCCAATCAGAAGGAACCAACAGTGATATGGTGTATGACTTGACTGACGAAGAATTGAAGGCTTTGACCAACAATTCTGTCAAGCAAGTATCTGTAGCCAAACGACTGGAGATACTGAACAATGTCATCAAGGATGATTTCGCAGACAAGATAACAATGGACATGCTCAACAGCAAGGAGCGCATCCAAATCAGTTTGCGTCCAGAGGTGCAGCAGGAGTTGGACGGCAAGATGCGGTTGCAATCTACCGTCGAGCCATTGCAAGTGCAGCAAGAACCTATGAACAATAAAGTAGGTATTGTGGATGGGCAGGACTTGGACGAGAGCAAGGGGTGGTTCCGTGAAGGCAAGCATGGCAGAGAAGTAACTGTTGGTGAGATACGAGTGGAGCCAGCGGAGCAGGAAGGCAAGTACCGCATGACCGCCGTCATCAACGGTGAGCGAGTAAGCCACGAGATAACGCAGAAGCAGTATGACAAGTTCATGGCAGTGGATGACTACCATCGCATGAAACTTTTTTCCAAGATATTCGGTGAGGTAGATATGAAAGACCGTACCAGTTTGGGAACCAAGATTGGAGCTGCACTGTTAGCAGGATTGGGTGTTGCTGCCGAAGTAGGCAGTGAGCTACATCGTCCACATGGCGCACCTGTAGTGATAGTTGACCACCATCATGGTGCAGCACCTGCGCCACCTCGTCCCTACTTCAAGCCAGGAGTAGATACGCCAATGGATGTGGCGGCGAGAAACTTTGAGGCTGCCATGAACAAAGAAGTATTGCATCCTCACATGGGGAAAGGACTATAACGGAATACGCTTATGGCAAACAACGAACTGACATATAATGATTTCTTACAGCGTCTGAACATACAAGAGTTGTTGGTGGACGCAGGCTATCAGTTGAACAAACGAGATGGCTTGCGCTATCCGTCGTATGTAAAGGTGGACAGTCATGGACAGCGAGTGAGGGGTGACAAGTTTATTGTCACTGGCAATGGCAAGTGCTGTTTTCAGCCACCAGAGCAGAAGAACTACAACGTGATAGGTTTCATCAAGGAGCATCCGACGCTGTTTGACGACTATAAGCCAGGGATGTCATTGGACAGACTGGTGAATGTGGTATGCAACAGACTGTTGAATAATCCCATTGATGTGCGTGAAAGCAGAGTGGCTGAACCCAAGCGAGATGCCAAGCCCTTCAACCTGTCAGACTATGACATCTTGCGTTTCAACCCAAGGGAAAAGGACACCCAACGGAAACACTATCCTTATTTCAAGGAAAGAGGCATCAACATGGGGACCCAGTTCGCCTTTTACAAGCATTTCTTCTTGGCGACCAAGCGTCGAAATGAAGGATTGAGTTTTGCCAATCTCGCCTTTCCACTATCCTTGCCGTCCAAGCCGGACAGCATCGTTGGATTGGAAGAGCGAGGTAAACCGAGACGAGAGGACGGCAAGGCATACAAGGGCAAGGCGGAAGGAAGCAACAGCAGTGAAGGATTGTGGATAGCCAACCTGACAGGTAAGCCATTGAAAGAAGCCACAAATATTCTATGGTTCGAGAGTGCCTACGATGCTATGGCAGAGTACCAAATCAATCCAGTGAAGAGCGTGTATGTCTCGACCGGAGGTACACCGACAAAGGGGCAAATAAAGGGAATGCTGGAAGAGACCCGACAAGCGAACCATTATTTGGGCTTTGACAAAGACGAGGCAGGACGTGGCTTTGTGAAGAACTTCAAAGCAATCGCCAAGGAAATGGGATTTGCAGACTTCACGGTGCAAGCCTTTCATCCTTTGGGACAATACAAAGACTGGAACGATGCCTTGCTTGGCAAACGAGACCAACGGTTGATAGACCAAGGAGAGATAGACTTCGACTATTTCGAGTTCGCCAAGGCGCAAGAGGCTGAGAGGCAACAAGAGCAAGCCAAACAGGAGGAAAAAGAGGAACAGACATCGGGCTTCCGCAGATAAAGCACGGTGTCATTATCAAAAAGGAGAATTATGCAGCAGACATATCGGTATAGAAACATCATCATCAAGCCCCATTGGATGCAGTTCGTCATCAACGAGCTGCACTTGCTTGTGCTTATAAGCGTAGGCTTTGTATATGCAGGTATTGATGATGCCGTTCTCTCCACTTTGGTGTTTATCCTCTCGCTCTTGTTTTCCCTATGTTTGGCATATCGAATGGTCTATCTATGCAGGATGCGGTACATCATCAGTAACGAACAATTGGTGTTTGAGCATGGCGTGTTTCATCGGGAAGTAGATTATCAGGAACTGTATCGTGTGGTGGATTTCAATGAGAGTCAGACATTCATGCAGCAACTATTCCGATTGAAAACCGTGAGCATATATTCTGGAGACAGAACGACACCAAGGCTTGACATTATCGGAGTACCGATGAAAGAAGAACTGGTGACAACCATCAGAGAACGAGTAGAAACCAGCAAACGCAGGAGGAGCATCTATGAGATTACAAATAGGTAAGATATGGTTGATGGCAATTATCGGCATAGCAACGGCATCGAAAGCCAAGGCACAATTGGTGTCATCCAATCCCTTGGAATGGATGGCACTGGCAGAAGGCAATGAACTTATCAACAGTGAGATTGAAAAGCAAATCAACGGACAGACCAAGACGGCGTTGTTGCAGAATACAATGGCTGCTGAGTTTAACCAGATACACAAATGGGAGAAGAAGTACAACAGCTACTTGAAATCAGTGAACGGCTATGCCTCTTCGCTGAAAGCATGTACCCATCTGTATGATGATGGCGTGAAGATTTTCATCACGCTCGCCAAGTTGAAGGCAGCTATTGCCAATAATCCACAGGGCATTGTGGCAAGCATGAGTATGAACAACCTGTATATCGAGACGGCAACGGAATTGGTATCGGTTTTCAATCTATTGAACGATGCCGTGGCGAATGGTGGCACAGAGAATATGCTGACAGGAGCAGACCGCTCCAAGACCTTGTGGGCATTAAACGACAAACTATCTGCTTTCAAAAAAAAGCTCAACAAACTGTATCTGAGCATCCGCTACTATACAATGAGTGATGTGTGGAACAATGTCACGGCAGGGATGATAGACAGAAGTAATGGTGAGATTGCTACGCAAGCATTGGGGCGGTGGCGGAGAGCTGCCAAAGTCAGTACACCATAATAATATAAAAACATTTGAGTATGAGAACATGTATATTTTGCTTTGGCATCATGTTGCTTTCCGTCTGCAAGGTGCAAGCCCAGAACGACCCTGTGTTGGCAGGAATGATATACGCCTATACAGACAAGGCTGAAAAGGAGTTGAAGAACCAGGAGAAGGTGATGCTGATGCAGACCACTGGTCATATATGGTTGAAAGAGGAAGTGGAAGGAACCACCAATCTGCAACGAGAGTTCAACAACTACTTGGACTCGTTCCGCTCCATCGTGGTGTATGCTGCACAGGTATATGGCTTCTATCACGAGATAGACCGACTGGTGGATAACTTGGGAGGATTCACCAAACAACTGGATAAACATCCGAGCAATGCCCTTGCTGTGGCACTGTCAGCCAAGCGCAACAAGATCTATCGGGAGTTGATTATGGGCAGCGTGGAGATAGTAAATGACATCAGGCTTGTATGCTTGTCAGGCAACAAGATGACCGAGAAAGAACGAGTGGAAATCGTTTTCGGCATCCGCCCCAAGCTGAAGGTAATGAACAAAAAGCTGCAACGGCTGACCAAGGCGGTGAAGTACACCTCGATGGCGGACATCTGGGCAGAGATAGAGGAAGGTAGCCACGACAAGGCAGACAAGAAAACCATCGTGAAGGACTGCATGAACAGATGGAAGCGAAACGGAAAGATCAAATAACAATAAAAAGATACGACTATGAGTATATGGGCAAAGATAGCAAAGTATGGCGGCAGTGCCTTGAAAGGTGCAGGTAGTGTCGCCAAGCAAGGACTGAAATCAGCAAGCAATACGGCTGTGCATCCCACCCAAGCACTAAAAGGCGCAGGAAGTGCGATGAAAACAGCCGCTGTGGGCAGCGCAGCAGGATATGTGGCATGGCAGAACCTTGTCAACGACAAGAGCATGGTGGAGATAGCCAGTGACGTGGTGGTCGGAAAAGACACCACAGAGAAAATATCCGAAGCCGTGGAAGATGTAAAAGGATTGAAGAACAAAGCAGGGGAAGCCGTGGATGCGGTGAATGGTGCCATGGGCGACATCAACAGCAAGTGGAGCGGTATGAGTAACTTCTTCCGTGGCATCTTCGGAGGCAACGGACTGGAGATGTTCGGCAATTTCTTCAAGAACTTAGGGAAAGGAAACGTGTCTGGACTGAGCCTTGCAGGACTGGTGACAGCAGCGTTTCTCACCTTCGGACGTTTCGGATGGCTTGGCAAGATAGCAGGAGCCATGCTAGGCCTGATGCTCATCGGCAACAATTCCAACATCAAGAACATCGTCAGTGGTGATGGCGGTCAAGGAAGAAATGTGAACGAAGCAGAAACGACCACACGCAGTGGCGGCATGAAACGATAAACATAAAAACGACAACAACATGAGATATACAGAAGAAATGATGCTGCAATCAAAAAGCGGCTTTTGCATGCCCTTTGAGGAGCGAGGCAAGGATGTGGAACTGACACTTGGCTATGGCAAACAGAAGCATCCTGTAACAGGAACCGTGTTCTTCCATCACGGACTGGACTTTGAGGCAAATCACTATCTGCTGTCTGCCTTGGCAAGCGGAACGGTATCGGGCATTGGCAATGATGCGACACACGGCATCTACCAAGTGATACGCTACGGCAAGTATGAAGTGACCTATTCCCATCTTGCCAACGTGTTCGTGAATTTCGGACAAACCGTGAAGGCAGGAAACATCGTGGCATTGAGCGGTGACAGACTGCATTTCGAGGTGAAGTTTGACGGCAAGGAAATCAATCCGATTGATTTCCTGACCATGCTATATGGCAATGTGAAGGCAATGGAACAGACCGGTAAGACAGGTTTTCCTGAGTTTGAGACCTACGACATGAATATAGCCACACAGTATGACAAAGACCAGAAAGAGATAGAAGAATTGATGCTGCGCTTCATGCCATCGTATATAGAAGACCTGTATAAAGGTATGTATGTGACACCGCAACATGCAGAGCAGTCGCTAAGGAACATCTTTACCTTGTCAGCGGCGAAACACTATTTCTATGAAGCTATGCCATCCATCAGCAATCCGTTAGGCATCGGGCAAAGAGCCATGCCATTGGCTTGTAAAGTGCAGAACCTGCTGATAGCAGATTTCTTGAACTATCTGGCATTGCGGCATGGCATCTATCTGTCCACATTGAGCGAAGTCCTAAAAAAAAACTCCATGACGAAGCCGTAAGGACAAGTGGTATCATCGACCCTCTCGCAGAATTGGACATCGATGTGCAGAGCTTCGACATTCCAAGGTTGGTGAGCGTATATCCCGACCGTGCAGGAGTGAGATGGTGGACAAAGGCATGGTTCAACAACCGAGAGGAAGGAGAATGCTCCGTGGAGACAGAACTGCAGCAAGCCATCCTCTTCATCCATGACAGAATAGAGAAAGACGCTTGGCTGGAGGAATACTTTCCAAAGCAGATGGAAGTGTATCACCAAGCCATCGAGCAGACAAGAGAACAGATATTAGGTCAACTAAACGTAACGCTATAATGAGTACTATCAAGAACCCGACACGTTTTGCCGAACTGGAGTATTGCCTTCAAGAATATTTTGACGGCAAGCTGGCACTTGTGATGAAACAGGTGCGAGACGACTTGACGCACAAGCAACTGGAGGAAAGAGGCAGGTACCAGAGCAGTTTGGCAGGAGTGCTTGCTTCTGCCAATCCGTATGCTGACAACACAGACTTTGTGCTGAAACAGACAGGCAAATGGAACAGCAAAACCACAGAGGACTATTTGGAGATGTGCAACCAGAAGATATGGAAGGACAAAAACATCGTGAAGGACTTGGCTCTTCTTGCTGGCGAGTGGCGCAATGCCGTGGTGAAGGAAATTGGACGAAACAAATATGACGCTTTGTCGAAAGCCTGTGGCGAGGACTTGGCATACGCATACGTTGTGCAAAGGATGGAAGACCTGATGATTGGGAAGCTCGTCAAGGACAATACGCCCAAGTCAACGATGGACTACATCTTGCGCAAAGCTGCACAAAACAGCATTTGGGGACTGCAAGAAGAGCTCCTGAAATCACCATTGACGGCAGAGATAGAGGCTCGTGGCGAGAAAGCCTACAAACCGAGCAAGACGGAGAAGTTTGCAGGAAGGGCCACCGCCTCGGTAGTGGATGCCGTGACCATGGGCGGTATCGGTAGTTGGAAGTCATTGGCAACCTTGGTGGGGAGCGACATGGCATTGGGCTATATCCTCGATTCCAAGAAGGGAAACGGCGAACAGCGGAAAGAGCAAGCCATGGAATTGAGCATCAGCAAGGGCGTATTCGGACAGAACGGCAATGCCTTCACTGGTTTTCGCTCACAAGCCAAGAAAGTGAATGCCACCGACAATGGCTATGTCAAGACGCTCAACAGCAAACTCCATAACAAGATACATATCCCACAAAAAGCATTTACACCTATGGCATGGACAGATAACAGTTTTAAGTTTCCTTTCCAAAAAGAGCAAGAGAAACGGAACGATCCGAAATACAAGAATGTACCGCTGATAGTGGCACCCGGCAAGGAAGATGCCTATCTGGAAGAGAAAGCCAAGCACGACGCAGCCAAGGTTGCAGAAGCTGAGCGTATCATCAAAGAAAGAAATGAAACAGAGGCTCTACAAGAAGATGCAGAACAGCAACAATCGGAAGCTACGCAGCAGGAACAGCCAGAGCGTGACAACAGCAACGGATGGGAAGGACTGTTGAAGAACTTCGGACTGGACGGTTTCAGCGACATCGGCAATAACCTCGGCTATGTGATAGCCATGTTGCCCGACATCCTTGTGGGTATGTTCACAGGCAAAACGCAATCATTGGGTTTGAAAGACAACATGATGCCGATAGCCGCCATCCTTGCAGGAATGTTTGTGAAAAATCCATTGCTGAAGATGACACTCGTCGGTATGGGCGGTGCCAATCTGCTGAACAAGGCAGGACATGAAGCATTGGCAAACAAACGGGAAAGCAATGATGGAAATGCTGTATCATACGGTAATACAACAGCACAAGCAGTGCAATATAAGTCCTATCCAGACGAACCGTTGAATCCCCGAATAGCCAACCCTGTGCTACAAGGCAACTGTTTAGTGGCAACCATTGACCGAGTGCCATACACCATCCAACTGCCAGAGCATGTGGTTGGAGCATATCAAGCAGGAGCCTTACCACTCAACACCCTTGCCAATGCCGTGCTTGCCAAGAGTGACCAGATGAGACAGATGGCAGAACGCAACTATGGCGAGCAAGAAGTGAGAAATGTGAGAAACGAGGCGATGGAAAACGCAGAGCTGCGAGAAGGTATCCAACGTTCAAGATAATAAAAGAAAACGTAAAACAATCATACAATGAAAGAGAAAAGTCCACAAGAGAAGAATGCGGCAGAGCGTCAAGTGTCACTGATTACCGAGGCCCTGTCGAAAGCAGCCGACAACAAGGGTGTCTGGCTGAATGAGCAAGGAAAGCAATATCCACGGTTTTACCCAAAGGGAGCGGCAGTGAGTCCGTTCAATGCCCTCGTGATGGGATTGAACTCCGACAAGAACGGATATGCCACCAATCTGTACACGCTGTTTAGTGAAGCCAAGAAGCGAGACGAGTCTGTGATGGCGCATGAGAGAGGTGTGCCGTTCAACTGGTATGCGTGGAACAAGTATGTGAACCGACATAATCCAGAGGACATCATCAGCAGAAAGGACTACCAGGAATTATCGGCTACCGATCAGACACAGTACAAGGGCATACATAATCGGGAAATACGAGTGCTGTTCAATATTGACCAGACCATGCTGCCATTGAAAGACAAGGAGAAATATGAAGATGTGGTGAAGGCGAATGTCGGTGCAAATGAAGATAAGGCATTGCGTAGCCAAGTAAATGACTTCATCCAGAAGATGAAGGAAAACCTGATGGCGGTGCGCAAAGACGGAAGCGGAGTGGCACACTATGACACAGAAAAAGATGCTGTGTATATGCCAAAGCAAGAAAACTTTGAGCATTATAGCGATTATGTGCAGGAAATGCTGCGCCAAGTGGTGAGTGCTACAGGACATCAACAGCGACTGGCAAGGGAGGGCATGGTGATGAAAAACGGCATTGCGCCATCGGAGGATGCCGTGAAGCAAGAGAAACTGGTTGTGGAACTGGCTTCGGGCATCAAGATGATGGAAATGAGTATGCCAGCCAAGATTTCCAAGGAGAATATGGGACTGGTGGACTACTGGAACCGCGAATTGAAGGAAAATCCATGTCTGATAGATGCCATAGAGAGTGATGTGAACAATGCCTTGGACGTTATTCACAAGGCAGAGCGTGGCGAGAAAATAGAATATTCATCCTTGAAGAACGAGCAGCAGACCACCGAGATGCAATCGAAGATGCCCAAGCATTACTTTGTAGCTGATGAGATAGCCAAGCATCCTGACAGCGAACAGAAATTTGTGGTGATAATAAGGGACAAAGAAAACAAGAGTGCCGATGTGGTGTTGCCTGCAGGAGCATCATTGGAAGTGAACAATGAGGTGTCGGGCATGAGCAAGCAGCGCATTGAACATGCCTTGCAGAAGGAAGGTTTTCTGTCTGTCAAGTTCTACAATCCCGATGGTGCATTAGGCTACCATCCTGATGACGGCTATTTTGCAGGAAAGGACATCACCGTTGCAAGACTGAAGAACTGGCAATTGGAAGACATATCCAATATAGACGTAAGCGATGCCGTGAGCCAGAGCAAGCAGGTGGGCTTCGACCGCATACAGATGGTGCAGGATGACAACAAGCGTTGGGCGATGTATATCAAGCCCGAAGGACAGAAGGCTTTTTCCATCTATCCAGACAAGGCAGACCTGAACCGCTTCTTCACAACATTGAAACAAGCGCAGGACACGATGGACAGCCTGAGGGTGGAACTGGCACAGAAATACTATGCGATGGCAGAGACAAAGCCTGACCTGAAGGTGGACTTGTTTGGCAGCGGTCAGCACAACGAGGTGGACATGAACCGCATACAGAAAGTGAACGTGTTCAAGGCAAAGAACGATGTCATTCTGTGTGCAGTCACCATTGATGGCGCAGACAAGTTGCAGCCTCGTGTGGTATCGCCAAGCCAATGGCAACGAATGTGGATTGCCGAAGACAAGAACGAGTACAAAAAGCATCTTGCTGCTACCCTGTTTGCTGACATCCTGCAGAAAGGACAGACGCAGGAGCAGACTGCATCTGAGAAGCAAGTTGAGGAAACCGAGGTGAAGCAAGAAACGCAAGTCTCCACCGATAAGAATGAGGAAGAGCATCGAGAATATCATGAGGAAGAGAACAAGCAAGCTTCCTCTGAGGAAAAGACAGATATTAGGGAAGAGAAGGATGTGACTGTTCAAAGAGATAATAACGCTACTGTGGAAAAGAAGGAAGAAACAAAGGGTAAGCAGAAGGAAGAGACCAAGGACTCTCCCATCATGAAGCAATGGAAGGAGTTGAAAGCCAAGCATCCAGATGCTTTGCTGCTGTTTCGTGTAGGTGATTTTTATGAGATGTATGAACAGGATGCCAAGCGAGGAGCGGAAGTGTTGGGGATAACATTGACAAAGAGAAACACCCAAGCAGGTCCCTACATGGCTGGCTTTCCACATCATGCCTTGGACACCTATCTGCCCAAGCTTATCCGAGCAGGAGAACGAGTAGCTATCTGTGACCAGTTGGAGGCACCCAAGCAGAAGCAAGAGGAGCAAAATACTGAGGAACAGCAGCGTTCTGGCGGTATGAAACGATAATAATGAGGATAAAGACATGAGCAAGAATCAGCAATATGCAGAAAGATATGCTGTCGAGGCGATGGAACAAATGAAGCGATATGGCATCCCTGCTTCCGTCACCTTGGCGCAAGGCATCTTAGAAAGCCGTAATGGACAGAGTGAACTGTCGCAGTTGGGCAACAACCACTTTGGCGTGAAGGCTTCGAAAAGTTGGTTGAAGAACGGTGGCGATTATCTTGTCTATACCGATGACAAGCCTAATGAGAAGTTCTGCAAGTATGCCACGGTGGGTGACTCATACGAGCACCATTCCAAGATATTGAAGAACAGCAGCCGCTACAGCCAATGCTTCAAACTCTCTCCCGATGATTACAAGGGATGGACAAACGGCATTGAGCGAGGCGGTTATGCCACCAGTGGAGGATATGCAGCCAGTTTGCAAAAGATTATCGAGATCAATGGATTACAGAAGTATGACCAACAGGTGATGCGAGAGATGAGGGCTGAGGGCAAGAAGTTCGGCGTAGAACAGAATGCAAGGACTTCAGCAACGGTATCGTCTTCGGTATCGACATCCAATAATGACGAAAAGAAGCAAACAGCATCTCAAACAACCAACGACAAATACTCATTCCCTGTGAAAAGGGACGAGTTCTTGTTTGTCACTTCTCCATTCGGTATGCGTCAAGACCCTATGGACAAAAGCAAACAGCAGATGCATAAGGGTATTGACATCAGAGCCAAGCATGATGCTGTGCTGGCTACAGAGAATGGCGGCAAGGTGGTAGCTGTGAGCCACAATGCCAATACTGGCGGTGGCAAGTCTGTAACAGTGGAATACGCAAGATCGGACGGAAGCAAGGTGCAGACCACATATATGCATTTGGACAGTATTGCCGTGAAGGTGGGTGACGAGGTAAAAGCAGGACAGAAATTGGGCGTATCTGGCAATACTGGAACGCGAACCACAGGTGAGCATCTGCATTTCGGGGTGAAGACCATATCGGCAGACGGCAAGACAAGGGACGTGGATCCTGCATCGTACTTGGCGGAGATAGCGCAGAAAGGCAATCTGAAGCAACAAGCATTGTATAACGGCAATGACCTGTTGGCAAAATACAAGGGAAATAGTTCGGCAGTGGACACGAGTCTGTCACCTGACGATTGGATGAAGAAATTGCTTTCATCCGAGGACGCAAGCACAGGATTGTCAAGTGCAGATCCTATTATGGGATTGGTGACTACCATGTATAGCAGTCTGCTTGCCCTCGCTGTGCAAATAGACAGTAAAAGCGAGGAAGAGCAAAAAGCGCAAATCTCAGAAGCTGTAAGCAAAAGGCAGGTGGACTTGAAACCGTTGATGCCGACTATGAAGGAGTGCGTGTTGAGTATTGGCGATAATGGAAAGGCTGTGTTGCAAGCGGACAATGGCACTACCAAAGTGACGAGAGAACTGACCAATGCGGAGTTCTGTAGATTGTCGCAAGTGTTGGGTGATACCAACCTGAGCAATGATGCCAAGAAAATGCGCATCGCTGGAATGGTGAATACTATCGTGCTGACGCAACAGGCATCGCAAAACTATGAGCAAGTCCTGGAACAGCAAGAAGGTCGAAGTCAGACAATGCAAAGAAAGTAAGATACTTGGAGGTTCCACATCTTGGTCAATAGAAAACGAATAAAAAAGTATTTGAGCTATGATTAAATGTAACGTAAGTGTGTGCGGAACCGTCAGCAAGGCTGCAGTGGTTCGCAATGGGAAGGACGGAATGCCTTTTACGACATATTCCATGGATGTAGTGGTGCCAGCCAAGAGTGGTATCAACAAGACCGTGATTGTCAGTTGTATCATGGATGGTGACGATGCGGAAGGCATTGTCGTGGGCAACCGCATTGAGTTGAAAGGTGTATTGACCTTCAAGAAGAAAGATGACAACCTGTATTTCAACTTGAAAGTATCGGAAGTGAACCTTTCGCCTGTATCGGAAAGCAAGGATGGCATCGTGGGCGACATGGAGTTCAAGGGCAAGGTCGGTAAGGACATTGATATGAAGAAAGGCAAAAATGGTAAGGCTTTCCTGATGTTTTCTGCTTTCAGTGCAGAGAAGATTGAAGAAGAATTTGTCTTTACCTGGGTGCGCTTTGTCCGGTTCTCGGAAGAAAAGGAAGAATGGCTGCAGTCGAAAGCCACCATCGAGGCAAAGGGCGAGTTGGAAATCTCGGTGTATAACGACAGACTCAACTTAGGCTGCAAGGTGGCGGAGTTGAACCAGTGGGAGAAGAAACCGTATCATCCTAACAATTAGCAAGTATGGCATATTACAATAAGAGTCCACAGAATAATGGCGATGGAAAGAATGCTGAGGACAGAGCCTTGGACACCTTCGCCAACATGATGATAGAGAAAATCGAGTCGTTGGGAAGCAAGGACGGATGGCAAAAGCCTTGGTTTACGGAAGGTACATTGAGTTGGCCGAAGAACCTGTCTGGCAGGGAGTATAACGGCATGAATGCCTTGTTGCTCACCATGCTCTGCGAGAAGAAAGGCTACGAGTTGCCAGTGTTCTGCACCTTTAACCGTGCAGTGGGTTTGAACTATCAGACCGACAAGCAAGGTAACAAGAAGCAGATGGTGGATGCCAATGGCGAGCCGTTGCCCAAGGTTGGCATCAATAAGGGAGAGAAGAGTTTTCCCGTGATGCTGACAAGTTTCACCATTGTACACAAGGAGACAAAAGAAAAGATACCCTATGACGACTACAAGCGAATGAGTGCTGAGGAGCAGAAGGAGTATAATGTCTATCCGAAGTTGAATGTGTACCAAGTCTTCAATGTGGCACAGACCAATTTGAAGGAGGCAAGACCCGAACTGTATGCCAAGTTAGAAGCCGAGAACAAGCCAGAGAAAGCATTGGTGCAGGAAGGTGACATGTACTCGTTTCCTGCCGTAGATAAGATGTTCAAGGAACAGAAGTGGATTTGCCCCATCAACATCGAACACCAGGACAATGCGTTCTACTCCATTTCCCGCAACCAGATAACCATTCCTGAGAAGGCACAGTTTAAAGACGGTGAGTCGTGGTATGGAACAGCGTTTCATGAGATGGTTCACTCGACAGGAGCAGAAAATCAGTTGAACCGTTTGCATCCTCAATCGGGCTTTGGCTCAGATGAATATGCAAGGGAGGAACTTGTTGCAGAGTTGGGCAGTGCGTTGGTGTGTCAGAAGTATGGCATGACCAAGAATCTGAAGGAAGACAGTGCCGCCTATCTGAAATCGTGGCTCGGCAGTCTGAAGGAGTCGCCAAGTTTCATCAAGACCACCTTGATGGATGTGAAAAAGGCAACGTCCATTCTCACGCAGAGAATAGACGAAGTGTCTTTGGAAATGAAGGAGCAACAGAGTGAGGATGTTGCAGCTTCAGTATCGGAAGAAAACAAGGATGCGAAGGACATGAAGCAATCTGCATCATCAAATGATAATGAGCAGACTGATGTAGAAGAGGAAAAAGTCGCACGGTCTGCGTTCCGTCGGTAACGGGTCAATCTGTGGCAAACATGCAAAAATCCAAGATGCGCACATATATAATAATGTGTAGGCATCTTGGATTTTTCGTTTTGGGAGTTTTATTCTTCCTCCTCATCATCTTCTTCGGGTGATAGCCATTTCTGCCAATCTTTCTCATCGATGGTGAGGTCGTCCATTTCCCAATCATATGCGAGTTCGGGCATTGGGTCACGAGAGTAAGGAAAATGGATGGTATAGCCGATTTATCCATAGGAGACATGGAGCTGAGTGACGCAAAGGTCTCTGCCGAAATAGCTTCGGGTGGTAAGGTATTTGCGCCAGTCGAAACGCTCATTGAGAATGTTTCGACATAGGCGGTAAAGATATTGTTCTATTGTCATACGGCTTGAAGTTCCAACTGTGAATAATATTGTCTGAATGCCTCATAAAGGTCAGCCATCATGACTTCGGCTTCCTCCATGTCTTTGACTATATCGGCAATGTGGTAAGGTGCGCCATTTTTGCCGTGACCGTCTGAGCCAATCCAAATGTACGCTTCCTCGTCAACATCAAAGTTCTCATAATACTCATGGATATTGTCGATGAAGGCTTCCATATCATTGTCTTCAAGTTCCACGCTGAAATTGAAATCTTGACCATAGGAAGTATATTTGGCGAAGTTTACATCTGTCTTGCCATTTTGTGGCTCGGAGAAATCAACGCTCCATCCTAATATTTCGGCTATCTCCGTTATCTTTTGCTGTATCATATATTTTGATTTTTAGCAGCCATAGGCAAGAAGCCTACGGCTGATGAATGGTTTAAACTTCTTCCCTGTCATACATGTCAGACAGAAACGACTGCAATCTCTCGTCGGGAATGTTTCCGATTGGGCAAGGCTTGAAGCTCTTGTCCTGCAATATCGGTATCTTGGGAAGGTTATGTCCGACATCCACGCTGATACTTTCCATTTCCTTGATGGAAGCATAGCCATATTCTGTATCGGCAAGACCGACAACGATAGAGAACAGCGTGAAGTCATTGCCTTCCGGCTGACCTTCCAATACATACCAACGGACTTTGCCGATGAAGAAGACGCATTGGCAAATGGCATCCTTCTTCTTGCCGTCCTGTGAATAAAGCGGATATTGCTTGAACTGTTCCGCCAACTGTGGTGTAATCAATCTGCTTGTCATAACTGCATTATTTATTGGGTGAATACTCTGATGAAGATGGATAGTAGAGCTGCTGCTCACGCAAGGCTTCAATGGCTGCATGTGCCAAAGTGCAAGCCCATTCATTGCGAAGGTCATAATAGCCCTTCTGATAGTTTATTGCCAACTGCTCCATGAAAGCCATCATCACCTTGAACTTCTCGTTTACAAGAAAGCGGTGGTCATTGGCAAACTCTGCACCCACCTTGGATGCGGAACACATCTTGCCGTTCACGAAGCGTGAAAACTCATTGGCAAACTCCTTGTCTCTTTCGTTAATCATATCATTCATATCTGTTCGGATTAAATTGTGAAACTTCTTTTTCTTCCCTATTATAGAAGCCTTTACGACTTCATCAAAGGAATTGATTTTACGTGCAATCAAGAGTTCAGGCATGGAGACAGACAAGACAAGGAATTGGATGATTATTTCATTGGAATACCCCAATCTTTGATTGGCGGAAGGCTGCTAAGGAAATAACCAGCCAATAGCAAGGCGATACTTGACGGTCTGGTGGGCTGAACTAAATTTGCTAAGGAAAAACAAGGGAGGATGAAGGGGGTTGGGAGATGTGTAGTGACTAAAACTGGTAAGATTACCGCTTTTTGATAATAGAGAGATCTGTTAGAACCGGCATATACAGTTCGAGCATTCCCGTTTTTTGTCATTTGTGTCACTTTTCGGGAATTGTATTTCTGAAAATATCCCTGTTCAATCTTCGCACTATGTTAAATAGTATTGAACAAGATGAAATATTGAACAAAAAGTTCGTTCGTTTAAGTTTTGTTCATTATCTTTGCAACGTTCAATCAAATTGAACACAACTGATATATTGAACAAATAACATAAAATGATGGCAAACAATATCATAATAAACCAAGCATTGGATGCTCTTAGAGCAAGCCTTCCTATGGGGGATGTTGTGTCAACAACAGCCGTCAAAGTAAATTGTACCAATGAAAATGATGTCACTGTTAAGATAATGAATATAGATTTTGTGTGTCATGTAAGGGAAAACATAACCAAGGCCACATTAAATCCGACATTAGCGACTATGCAAACGATGAACAATGACAAGCAGCAAATCTTGCTTGTTACGCAATACGTCACGCCGCAGGTATCAACAGAATTGGCAAACAGAGGTATCAACTATCTGGACTGTGCAGGAAACTGCCTTGTCAGATATACAAAGGCAGGAAACTTGATTTTCCAAATATTTAATCAAGGAAGGAAAAATACAGAATCCAAGGTGAAAACCTATCCCGTGTTTCAAGATGCAGGATTGAAGGTCGTGTTTTATCTGTTGCAAGATGCAGACAATATAAAGAAGCCTTATCGAGAGATAAAAGAGCAAATTGGTGTATCTTTGGGAAGCGTAAAAAACGTTTTGGATGAACTTGCAAGACGTGGTTTTGTTTGTGACACTAAAAACGGGCGCATAATAAAAGACAAAAAACAACTGCTTGACTTATGGGTTAGCAATTACAATGAAGTATTGAAACCCAAATTGCTGGTAGGCGCAATGGCATTTCGAACAGAAGCGAATAAAAATGAGTGGAAAAACATAGCATTGCCAAAGGGCATGTCATGGGGAGGAGAACCTGCCGCAAACTTGACGGATGGCTACTTACAACCAGGAATTTTCGACATATACACGGAAATACCTGCAGCACATCTTATACGAACAGGTGTCGTCAAGCAAGATGCAAATGGGGAAATTCATCTGTACAACAAATTTTGGAATTGGGAAACAGACAACAGAACTGTTCCTGCTATATTAATCTATGCAGACTTGATGGGTAGTGGCAATAGTCGCTGCTTGGAGGCTGCGCAACGCATATTAAAGAATGAGCTTAAAGATTTCGAGTGAAAAGATAAACAATCCATTTCTTGTGGATTTGTTGGAGAAACTTACAGATAGCTTCCGTAGAATGGATCACGACTTCTTTATCATAGGAGCCACCGCTAGAGATATAGTCATGCAGCAGATGCTGAACACGTCATCACGTAGAAAGACAAGAGACTTGGATTTGGCTATAGCTGTTCCAAACTGGCAGGAATTTGACAAAATCAAAAATAGTTTGATTACGGATGGTTTCGAGAAGGACAAGGCAAAACACCAACGCTTCTATTATGGTGACTATGAGATAGATGTTGTTCCATACGGATATGTCGCCAAGGAAGATGACAACATCTATTGGCCACCCGAAGAAACAATTGCCATGTCCGTAAAAGGGTTTGACGAAGTGCTTTCTGATGCTATAACGGTTAGTATTGATGACAGATTCACTGTAAAGATAGCTTCTTTGCATGGATTATTCTTGCTGAAGTTCAATGCTTGGATGGACAGACATCTAACCACAAACAAGGATGCAGAGGATATGTCGTTCATATTGGACAACTACCTTATGGCAAACTTGGATCGAGAAGCGTATATGGAAGTGTATGATTGGGAAGATTTTGACGAATATGTAGCTGGTGGCTATTGGCTGGCAAACGATTTGGCAAAGTTATTGAACCGAGACCAACTTGTATATTATGCAGACAAAATTGACGAGGAATTGCAGTTGGAGGAGAGAAGCTATTTGATAAGCCAAACTCTCAATTCTCAATCGGGTTTGAATTATGACCAAGTAAGGAGAACATGGCAAGTCATTTCAGAAGTGTTTCGCTCTGCTACAGAAGAAAGGGATTTATAATGATAGATATAAATTATTGTAGTCAAAAAGGCTTATGTGATACAAACCAGGATTTTATCTTGTGCAAACAATTACAAGATGGGAGTTGCATCGCTATCCTTGCCAATGGTATGGGTGGCTTACAATATGGTGAGATCGCAGCTGCCACTGTTGCACAAAGTATTTATAAAATATTGGCAGAACATAATTCTGTGGATATAAGAGAGCTGTTAGTAAAGGCTTTTGAACAAGCAGACATTGCTGTTGCAGATAAATGCAAGGCTCTTTGTTGCAAAATGGGAGCAGCAGTTATCGTCTTATACATAAAAGATGATACTGCCTATTACGCATGGCAAGGAAATGTCCGTCTATATTACAAAAAAGAAAAAGGTATACATCAACTTACTGAAGACCACCAGAAGGAAGGTGATAATTGTACCTTTCTGACTCGTTGTGTGAATGGAAGAGGTTTCCGCAACCCTATATCCATTCAAGAAACGAAAATATCAGACATGGACTTGTTGTTTTTATGTACAGATGGATTTTATCAATCCAAGGATTGCATAGATTCTGTTATAGTAGAAAACAAATTGCCAAGTCGTATAGAATACTTGGAAGATGATGCATCCTGCATTCTCATACAGTTGCATAACCCTTGATAAGATAAGAGATATGGCAAAGAAGAAGCATAAAGGACATTACTGTAAGATTTGTGGTGAATACAAGTCGAACGAGTCATTTTCGGGGAAAGGTCATGTCCAACACATCTGTAAGGAGTGCATGGGTGAGATGAAGAAAAGCAACAAGAAGATTTTGGACTTGCCTTTCGGGGACAATGAGTTTGAGATTGTTGATGCCGATGAATATATCGATAATATTTTATATGGCAACAACGAAGAACGAGAAAACAAGACTTTCAAGAAACTCAGCCGTGAACAGAAAATGGTGTTGAAAGCGATAGTGCAAGATGAAGTTACGTTCTATTGGCAAGCCCATCGACAGATACCAGTAAATGACAAGTTAAAACAACTCAGAAGTTCTGTCAATACTGTAGTATATGAACAGTTGGACTTTGCCATAAAGGATGACACGATGTTCAAAGCTTATATACAAGAGCAAGTCATCACTGTCATAAACAAGATATTGCGACAGGAGAAAGAACAAAACAACCAATAGCAGAAAGAGCCCATTCATCACGAACGGACTCTTTCTTTTGATAATCATTGTTTTGCAGATTACCGCTTATCGTATGAATGATAGTAAAACACATTTACTGTGCAAATAGTCTGACAGCCGTATGACGGTTGACTGCAATTGGTGAATACTTATCAATACCGCCCTTACTTTTTGATATTATCATGGACTTGTCAATGCCTCTTGCCACAAGCTGTTGCGTGATATAATCCGCTCTTGACTTGCTGAGAGGATTGTTGATGCCATCGTTTCCTGTGGCACTGTCGGCAGCACCAACAACGGAAATTTTGAGATGATAAGCCTTTGCTACACGAGCAAGCTCATCCAAGTTTGCCATCTGTGAAACGTCAACCAACTGCGTGGTTCCAATCTTGAAAAAGAAGAACACTGGCGAACCGATGCACTTGGTTCCACCTGCCATTTCTGCAACGTATTTGTTCCAAGAAACAGAATCAGAAACGGAGAAACTATACTCCAGAGAGCGGCTTGTTTTTGGTTTTCCCATGCCATTCCAATCCTTGTGAGCCAATCTTGCACGGAGCGAGTTCAAACCGCTGTAGTCATTTTTCGGGTATATGCAATACTCCGTACTATCCGCATAATATGTCAGGCGGTCGGCATAGGCTTTCAGCAATCCTTCGATCTCCAAGATTTTTCTCATCTCAGCGATGACATTTGCATCCTCCGCATAAGCTTTGCTTAACTTTTGGTTGCGAGCCAACAATTCATTGGTGTAATCTGCCAGCCATTTGTTCTGGTTGATATAAGGAGCGGCATCTACAACCTTCTTCCAACCGACCTTTCCGATGTTGAAAGTCAGTCCGGCAGACAAGGTGAACAAATTGTCACCAAACTTATTGGATGCGCCCACGCCGTCATAGTCACGGAATGTGGTTGCACCACCCAATTCCATGTTGACTGCCAAACGCTTTGTTAAACGATATTGTCCAAGCACTCCATAGTTGATGACAAACGGACTCTTGCCGTTATCCTCGTTATGGATAATACCGCAACCAGCATACGGAATGAATCCCCATCTTTGTGTGGTGGCATGGTCTTTGACAAAACTATTGGTCACATTCCAAAGAAAATCCGCATGAACCATCTTGTAATCACGGACATTCTTGCTGGCATCCTTGAACTGAAAACCTTGGAAACTCAACCGCCCCCCAATCTCTGGCGTGAACCACTTTCCTGCCTTTATTGCCAGGGAAGGTTTCATCCTGTCGAACAAGTTTCCTTTACCATGCGGTTTTCCTACAAAAGCGGAAGTGCCACCCGATACACCAACGAACCAGTTGGAAGACCATGCAGAAGGAACTGCCACTTCTTTGAGGTATGTAGGCTCAATCTGTCGGAGCATATCCTCATTTATGCCAGACGGCACCAAATCATCCGTGCCATCATCCATAGTCTCTGCATTGACTTGCATTTGTCCGCATAGGCACAATGCCATCATAAATATTGCTTTTCTAATCATAAATTTCAATTTGTCGATTATTTTTTCTATTAACGCTTTCTACCCTTGCTGCCTTTCGGTCGCATCATCCTGTTTGCCATCGCAAGGCAGCGGTGCGCCCAACGCCTGTCATCCTCGTCATCGTTGCGCCCCCATTTCATGTCGTTGCTGCCACCGCCTCCGCCACCTTGTCCTTCGGCAAAAGTCGTGGCTTGGTCGATGTAGCCAAGATATAATAATGTGGCACAATGCAGAACTTCTGCGGTGTGCTCGGCTATGGTTTCCAATGGCGAACCGTCAAATGCTACTTTGATTTCAGGTGGCAACGATGCCATCTTGGAACGGTAGTCAGTGACCATGCTTTCCAACATAGCTGTCTTGATAAGTGTGCCAGCACCAGTCTGAGCTTCACGAGAGAACTGCATGGCATCCTGTCGAAGCGTCTCTGTCCGCTCCTTGACAAACTCCATGTCCTTGTTCAACTCATCCAACTGCCGGTCAGCTACAGCGAGCTTGTCTTTCTTGTCAGCCAGTTTCTCATCAACGGAAGCCAACTCATTTTGTAATTTTTCCAACTTCTGCGACAGGATGGAACTATCTCCTTCCTTGTTGGCAATCTGCATCTTCAACTTGTCAATCTCCAACATCTTCTGATGTTTCTCTTCTTCCAGATGTTCCACCATAGAAGAGAGACCTTTCACACGACGTTCTGCCAGTGCTATTTCCACCCGAAGGTCGCTTACAGCTTTGTTAAGGTTTTCCAGCTCCTCTTCCTTTGAAGAACATTCCTCAGACAGGTGTTTACGGTATTCCTCCGTAGGTCTGTGTCGTTGCCGAGTCTCCGTTTGGCTCGTTCCACGCACCAGTCCCCAAGGCTCATTGACCATCGCCAACTCGTCATGAAGTTTCGATGTACGTTGACTATATTCCCGATTGTTGGCACCTGCGAAGATTTCTTTGAAGGCAAACTTGCCGTCCTTGATTGGCAAAAGAACGCAATGGATGTGTGGTGAAGTCTCGTCCAAGTGTACATAGAAGGCAACGATATTCTCCTCACCATACTTTCCTGCGACAAAATTATAAATGTCCGTCGCCCATTGCTCAATCTCAGGCATACGCTTGACGGCATAATTTTCCTTGTTGTCACCAGGCTTAAATACAACCTTTTGTTCACCGAAGGCAAGTTCTCGCATCTTCCACTGTGAACCGCTAAAAATGAAATCCGCTACAGTTCTGAAGCGTGGCTCTGCCAACCCCTCATTCTTGTCTTTGATGCCACGAGCTGCCAAGTTCTCAGCCATCAACTGTGGAATAGACTTACTCTTGTCGATAGGTGCTATCTTTCCTCCCTTGGAAATCTGGAAGTTCAGATGCTGTCTACCGAGGTCATAGTTGCCTTTTGCAATAGCCACCTGCCATGCCCTGTCGCTCCAGTTGCGTTGGTATTCACGGCTGAGAGCGGCGGCGCATCCCTTACGTCCCCTGACGTTCAAAACCTGCTTTGCTATTCTTTCCATATCTCTGATATGCTTATATGTGTCAGTAAAAACAGTGTCCCAGCTTGCTGCCTTGGCGGACACTCTCCCGAAGACTGATAGGTCGTAGGGGTAATGAGTTACCACACTCCCTAAATTCGTGAACAGCGGGCAAGCCCGATGCGCTAAAAAAGGCAAGCCACGATGAGTGCGATATGCCAGTACCGAACCGTGAGGTCTTAAAAGGAGAATGTCCGTAAGGCAGCTATAATGGAACAGAATGAACTCTACTTATGGTTGTCCGCCTTGGCGGTTACAACTGGCTTAGCAGCTGTCTCAACTGTTGAGGTAGGACAGCAAACCTTATAAGCGGAACACAGGGATTGGAAAAGGCTCATGTCTTCAGCTGTGTTCAATTTGACGGAAGCAGCCTTTCCATGACTGGCGATGTCGGGCAGTTCCTTTATCAGAAGGAACAACTGGAGCCAGTCTCGATTGAGGACATGAGCAAAGAAGTTAAAGATTGCTTTACACAACTGGTGTTTGCTGCGTTCTTTCTCACCTATGAGTGAGATGCTATCCACGAGTCTGCCAATCATACAAGTGGCAATATCATCAGATGAAAGTTGGTTGTCAGATGATGTAGAAGCAGAGTTGTTTTCTTGCGATAATGCTACCGCACCCTTTATAATCTGCCTACATACAACGGCTGTCTCTTCTGTGGTGGAAGTGCCATTGAACCAACTGTCCATTGTGAAACGGATGATTGGTTCCAATATGTTATTTCGCATTGTTGGAACGTTACCGTCCTTCATGCCAATCATCGTGATGATGGTGTATTTCGTTTCAAACTCCTTGCAGTGTATCAGCCCATGTTCCGTTAATTTTTCGAGGAACTGACGCACGGTGGCACGATGCCAATGCCAGTCCTCCGCAAGTTGAGTTTTGGTTGTGATAAACTGAAAATCTTTCAATTCGTCTGCCACTTCCTTGCTTACGGCTTTCGGCATGTAGTGCTCACAAGCCTTGTCCAGCAGATAGCAGAACGCTTCGTGTTTGGAATACCGCTCGTTATGTCGGTCCTGGAGAGATGCCAGGAAGCCGACAGAGAGACTTACCTTTATATTTTCCTTTGGTATATGTTTCATTGAAAATGTCTTGTTGATATTGTGAAATAATGATTCTCATTTTAGACTGAGTGTTGTAGAATGTGCCAGTACCAAGTGGCATTTTCCAAGAATGGACTAAAAGTAGAAGTTTACGATGTCCTCATGACATTGCGCCAAGTGTCTGCCACTGTCAGGACACTGTGCCTTGAAGATGACCTTTGAGGACGGATAGTAGATGGATGCCACCAAGAGCAAGCCTACCATCACCCCCAATGTGTACAAATGGGGAGTGAACATGAACACCAATGAGGCTGTAAAAGCGATGGCACGTGATTTTCTGTTGTCATGCAACCTATGCAGCAGATTGTCTGCATAAGAGAACTTGAACAGCAACAATGCCAACAGTGCCGTTACATGAGCACCAATCTCGTTGGGCTGTACTTGATATGCCACGAAACTGAACATCAATATTGCCATCAGCAACAGCAATGTGTACAGTTTTCGAAAATTATGCGAAAACACCATGCGGAGATAAAATCCCTGCATCATCCGATTGTTCTTCCTGTAGCACATCGTTGATGCCAAGAGAAGAAACATAGGGAAGAAAAGAAAGATAATCTTGAATATCATAGATCAAATTGTAATGTAAAACGGTCAATAACCTTCGAATAGCTCCAACTCAATAATTCCATAGGTGACTTCCATGAAAAGTCGCTCGACATCCGCCATTGTCAAAGCATTTGAAGCAAGGCGTTTCTTGAAACCAGCATCCTTTCTCATAAGAATCTTGGCACTTCGGTCAATGTCAAGCAGGGGAATATGCCACTCTTGCCCACGGACATAATCATTGTTGGAATGACAGGCCCGAAGGGTAATACACCGACAGCAGACGGTCAGCACCATGCCATGCCGTGAAACTGCGGTGTCTTTCCAATGGAACGAACTGCCAACGTCTATCCATGTGTGGCATTTGTGGATGATGTCCACGATGTTCTGAAGCTGCATGTCGCTCATAAATGGAACGTAATGTCACATGAAACACATCAGCATGTCCGCCTTGTCACGCTTGTACTTGAAGAAGCCTGTCCTCGCTTGCAGTTCCATTTCGTGGCACAAGTCACCGTACATGAACTCCAAGGACTCATAGATTGTCACCATGACGGAGTGGACATTTCCATTGGCATCCGTACTGGCATTCATCTTGTACATCCGCCCGAAATTAGGGTTGGAGAAGGCACAGCAGAACTGTCCGAACTCTGTATGTATGGAAGTCACCTTGTGGTAAAGGATGACCAGTTCCATCTGGTCTTCGAACAGGTTCATCACCTCTTCGAGAGGACAAGGCTTTTCCAATTTGAAGTCAAGCAGGACATAGCCGTCTTCATAGACTGGCTGTTCCATGCGCTCCTGGTTGATAAGCTCTGGCAACTGCAATGGTGCAAGTGCCAGGAAGTCGTTGAGAAATTTATGCAGCATAACTATTGTGTTTATAATGAAGAAATGTATAGCTTGATGAACATATCTGGTAACCCGTCTGTCATATTCTTGTCCATCTGCAAGGAACGGCTAAGACAGGCGATTGTGCCTAAGGCATCTATTGACAGTTGCACCAAATCCTTTCGCTGATTCTCTGAAAGCATCGCCATTCCGAAGTCATCAATGGACAGGAATGGTTGCAGTATCATCCAAAAATAGGCAGTCCGTTGTTCAGCGGAAGTAACCTTTCCACTCTTAATATCAGCAACGCAAGTCTGCGCATTGGCGATGATTCTTCGATTGGTACGAACCGCCATATATGCCACGGCATCCCTTGCCGGTAAGTTTCCTTTCCTTGAAGATTGAGCAATCATCTTGCACACATCTTCTGTTCCACTTGTTATATGCGAAACCGACACGTCGCTCATCTCGTATAGATGAGATAGAAATGTCCTGAACAGCCTATCCTCCGTTTTCAGAAAGGCGAGGAACTGTGATTGGTTGGCAATGCCTTCCTTCTTCACCTTCTCCAAGAAGAAATGATAGGTGGTCAAGATCCTTGTCTTGTCACCTTTATTATATAATGGTATGGTGTCCATACTCTCAAAAAACTTTGAAGCCACCAAGGAAAGGCTGTCCGTTTCCTTCTTACTTTTATAAGGGGAGGCGTTCATCTTCAACAGGAGCACATCCTTAAATGTCCTTCGCTTGGCGGTAGCTATGCGCATAAACTCGTCACGGATGGAGTCATGGACATTGGAAAATTCTTCCATCGGAAACGAATGTGCCTTTTTGATGGTGTCTCGCATCAGACAAACAGAAACCGAGTCTTCTAAAGTACGCCATTTGGATATTTTGTCGGCAAGGTGTTCCATAGACAAATCCTTGTCTGATTTCATCCTTGAAAGGAACTCCTTTTGCGCATCCAATGCCTCCCTTGCATCATGGAAAGATGATTCACTGGCATTTTTTGAACAGGATGCCAGCAAAAGAATGGCAAGTATGATGGCAGACAACATGGACATATGCTTTCTACCTTCAAAGTATGATATGCGAAAACTTGAAGTGCAAGATTGTTTGCACTTCACCCTCAATCGGCTTTTTGCCGCAGATATGATAATATTTATACTTTCCATTTCGGACTTTGTTTGAAATTTGCAGTGCGAATTTACGACTATTTATCGGGTATTCATTCAAACTAAATCAAACTTTATGTTTTATTTTCATTCATACTTTATAGCATGATATGAAATGATAATATATCCAAGAAAGTGCAGTACATCAATCTTTAATTAACTATAATAATTATCAGAGTATGATTATACTTTGATGGAATATAAGTATCTTTGTCGGCAAATTACAAATCAGTGTATAATAGCTATGGCAAAAGTAGGTTACATATTTAACTCGGAGCAGTATGACACATTCACCTTTGACCGGGCTTGGATGGAGAAGTATGGCTGCTGCCGTATCATAGAAGATAGTGCAAGCCAAGAGAAGACACGCCCGGAATGGAAGCAGCTCATGGATTGTCTGGAACGAGGTGACGAACTGGTCATCTCGAAGTTCAGTAATGCGCTGCGTGGTGTTCGGGAATTAGCGATGTTCCTGGAGTTTTGCAGGGTGAAGGTGATAAGGATAATATCCATTCAGGATAAGATTGACTCAAAGGGGGAGTTGTTTCCAAGTACATCAATCGCCGATGTGCTTTTCATGTTCGGTTCGTTGTCCGAAGAGATAGTTGCCTTGCGCAAGGCTGCTACCCATGTGGAATATATAAAGTCGGGTATCAAACCTGCCAAGAGTTCAACTCCAAAGAAAGGCATTGACCGTGAGAGGAATATCGTCAATATGTATAACAACAACTACACTATCGATGACATCTGGAAGGTCAGCGGCTTCAGGAGCCGCAGCTCGGTGTTCCGCATACTCAACAAGTATGGGGTGAAGCTGAACCGTGGAAAATTCAGCGGACCGCTCGGCAAGAGGAAGCCAAAGAATGAAAGTGAAATATAAAAGGTGATTTTATGAAGAATATACTTTGTTTTGAGGGAGAATGGAAATTCAATACCCACAAAAAGCCTGAACGCTTTGATTTGAATAGCGAGCCTATTCTTAGAATGTTGAAAGAATATCATAAATGCGATGCTATTTATAGGCACATTTTGACAAAAGAGGATTTGAAACTCTACATAGAGTATTTCAACAGGAACAAACGTGAATGGAATAAAATAGACATTGTTTATATAGCTTGTCATGGTTGGTTTCATTCTATAAGTTTAGAGGGAGAGAATGGAAATGTTGATTTACAAGAATTGGCAGATATAGCCGGGGATTTCTTCCGTGATAAAATAGTTCACTTTAGTTGCTGTAAAACACTCGCTAACACCTCTGAAGTTGAGCACTTCAAGTCTATTACAGGCGCAAAATTGGTATGCGGATATAAGAAGAGCATAGATGCAATGAAATCAGCCATAGCTGACACGGCTTTACTGAATGAATTGATAACAAGCAACAAGCCAGGCAATATCAAAAATATTACCATTAGTAAGTTCCGCAAAACATACAAAACCTTATTGAACGAATTAGATTTTTGTGCAATATAGATAAATGATGAGCCATACTGCAACTGATGCTTGCAGTATGGCTTGCCCATAATACTTGGCAGATAAGGCAATTCCTTATCTGTCTCTTCTGAAATCATTCCGTTTGTCTCCGTGAAAAAGGCTTTTAAGCGTTCCGCCTAAAGCCTTGAACACGAAGAACACCACGAACAAAGATACGATGTCGTCCATACGCTATAGTTTTCGTTTGTTATACTTGTGACTTGTACAGATTGATGATGTCCATCCCCATCGACTTGGCTTTTCGGCAAGTGTAGAACGTGCCACCCTTGGGCTTGCCGTCGAAGAAAGCAATCAGTCCGCACGAATGAGAAAGCATATAATCATTTCGTCTGAGCAAGCATCCATTGAAATAGTACTTACTCAAAAGGATAGCATCGTCCGCTTTGTCAAGAATATCCCAATAGCGGTCTTGCTCCCTTGCGCTCCACCTCTCGTTCTGACCGTCATAGGGAATGACGGCAATAAGTTTCAGATTGGGAAGTTCCACTTTCAATGAAATCACCTCCTCGGCTGCCAACATATCGAAACCGAGTGCCATGCCACAATAGAAATTGGTGATGCCCATAGCATAGAGCAGCCTTATCTTGCCCCTCAGTTTCTTCCTTATCTCGTCCTTGCGGTCTTCCGCTATCGTGCGATGTCCCGAAAAAGCCACGGAATTGGCTTTGATGTACTTTGTCTTATCCATATCACTTTGCATATTTATAGTGTGTGCGTCCCAAGAAAAGACCGCCTAATACGTTTCCGCCAAACATTTCCAACTGATTGGCAAAAATGGCATAGCTTGCGCCGGTCGTTACCACATCATCAAAAACATAGATGTCCTTGCCTTTGAAGTAGGCTTCATCAAACTCAATCACTTGTGTCTTAGTGATGCTCTTTTCCTTGTCATGGCGGTGCTCGTGTACTGCCAAGCGGTCGCCTGAAACGGATATGTGCGAATAGCCGTTGATGATGCCGCAAAGCTCGCTCACACGATTACAGAAAGCCATGTATCGACTCTCGTTCTTGGCTTGGGTGCTGGCTGGCACACATACAAACACGATGTCCTTTATCTTCTCACCACAAACTTTGATAAGATGTGCTGCGGTCATTTGCGCCACCTTCTCAAAAGCGTTGTCCCTTGCATCCTTGAACGCCCAAATCAGTTGGCGTGCAGCCACTGCGTCCTCGCCCACATTGCGAACCCTCACAGGAAAATACTTCAAGAAGAAATCCATCCTCTTGCTCAGCTGTCTCTTGGTGTTGTCGTCTATCATTCTTGCCATAGTCGGAAAATTATTTGCGTTAAACTCGATTATTTATTTTCCCTATTTTCGGAAGCCTTTCGGCTTGCCCAAGGGATATTTTTCCGCCACGCAAAGGAGTTGGAAGGCAAAAAGACAAATCGGAAGCGAAAAATACGCTCTATATGCAAGGCACATAGAGGAAGATTTTTTGAAAAGCATCCATGAGGCCCAATTTGGCATTTGCCATGCAACTGGTACCTTTGCGGAAAATATCCGAAGCGGCAAAGACGATGGACGAAATGAAATGGCTATAAGTGCTACTACATAAGATTACAACTAGAAAAGGGTGGGTGTGGAACTGCGCCATTGGTGCAATTCCGCAAGGGAGGGACGAAGTGCTATAAAGAGAGAATGGCTTGCCGATTATAACAGAAGGACGGAACAAAGATGCGGCAGGAGTAATTGGGAAACTCTCTTGGCATCCATGCCGAGTGTGTTTCCGCTCCTGCCTTCATGCCATGTGGCTTATTGCAGTAGCGACAGTTGGTCGCCACAGTCAAGGAGCCTTTTGGCATAAAATCTTTGTGACGGCTATAAAAGGGTAAACCATGGATTATAAAAGGAAGACAAGAAGCGAATATAAAAGATATGGGTGGGAGTGAAACTGCGCAATAGCCAGACAAGCAACTTAACGAAAGGGATGGCATTGGTAGACAGCATGTAAGTGACGGTTGCGTTACGGATGCCGTTCGCCAATGCCATTCTGTTCGTGCTTGTCCTTCGGCAAATGGTCATTCTTCATCTTTCGGGATCTTACTCCCGATAAATAAAGAATGTCGCTTTGACGAACTGTTGGTGCGGTTTCGCAGATGGGTGGGGAAAAGTAATAAAAAGGGAAGACGGCTTGACGCTTATAATAGCAGTACGCATGCGGTTATAAGAGTAAACTTGCTAATAGTGGCTATAAAAGTAAACATGGTTGTATGAGCAAAACAAAAGCGACCGAAGCCGCTTTGTTTATTGGAGAGAATGAAGAAATCCTATTTCTTGCCTTTCTTGGTAGGCTTTTCAGGCTCTGCCGCTGGAGCTTCCTCCTTGTCTGGTGTAGGATAGAACTTGTTTGCGATGAAGACGATGCGGTTGTGCTTGGTGCCTTGCTGATCAACCCACTCGTCTGGCTTGAAGTAGCCCTCGACGGTGAGCATGGTTCCCTTCTGCAGCTTGTCGAAAGAATCAACATGCTCGTTCTTGCGCCATGCCTCCATGTTCATGAAAGCTGATACTCTGTTGGTTTCCTCACCATTCTTCTCCTGACGGCTGACTGCCAATGAGAAACGTGCTACAGAAGCGTTGGTGAACTGACGGATTTCTGCGTTGTTGCCTACGAATCCTGTTACAACGAAAGTGTTCTCGATCTTTTTCATATTGAATTACTTTTTGAAGTGAAACTTAATTTTTACATGCAATCCAAGAGCAGGGATGTGGCACATGAGGGCAGCACCATGAAAATCGACTATAATACTCGTTTTCTGTTGGCGGTGAGGAGAAAAAGGAAGATTATCGGCTATTTTATTGGTCACAGCGAAGCGACCGCACAAGACGGATTCCATCTGTCGAAGCATCACGCTACCTTTGCATAGGAAAAATAGTGGCTTCAAAAAATCGGTAATTCAAAAAAGGACGCAAGAATACCGTAACAGCATCGTATGGCTCAATCATTTGCAGTAACCATCACCAATGCAAAACACGTTTCCATGTCGTGTGCCGTCATAAACAATGGTAAACCAACAGGCAATACACTTTTCTGCATGGAGGGTGGTCGCATGAGCATATTGACAAAGACAAGCAGAAGGAGAACCAGCTTCGAAGGCTACTCCTATTTGTAGAGGAAGGTAAGCATGAGCAACCAACTACAATCGCAATGCTGCAAACAAGATCCATCCTCAGACAAAAGGCTTCATTGCACGAAAAGCTCCAAGAAAGGCGTAGTCGCAGATTTTATCTCATACAAAGAGGCAGGTCGCCATTTGGCGAATACAACCATCAAAGCATAGCCATATAAAAGTTTATCGGCAAACGATGAAGGGAGTTTGCCGTTACATACAAAAGGGCTTTTACTGGCGGAAAGAAAAAAGATGCCTGGCGAGTATAACCTTCACCAAGCATCCTTTTCGTCAGTCATAGACAAGAACGTCATCACGTCTTTCTACAATTTCCTTGCCATTGCGCAATTTCACTACGATGTCCTCACCATAGTCTGCAACCACGAAACCTTCTGTGCGTCCTCTGTAGGGTATCAGCAGTGTGCAACTGCAACCGATAATGTCGGTCAATTCTTCGTATTCAAACATAGCTCTATAAAGTTTGTGGGTTCTCCGAATGATAAATCACCTTGCAATCCTCAACCTCGGCAGGTAGTCCAAAGGCAGGATAGTGTGAGAATGATGCGTTTCCATCTTGGCTGAGTGGAGAAACAATCTCCACTTGCCATTTCTGCATGAAGCCATCAACCATCTTGATGTCTTCATCACTCAATCCCGTAGGGTCGCCATTGATGATGTAGCATAATGCCCATGTGGGGATTTTCTCTATCGTCTCAAATCTTTCCATCAGTCAAACGTGAACTTGTTTATATAATAATAGGTGTCCTCGTTCTCATACTCATAGCCGTTGATGAAGTCCATCATTTCATCTTCGGTTCTGTCACCTTGCGAGATACCCATCTTCTCACACCACTTGGCAATAGCATCTTGGCAAGTGTTAAAGATATCCTCACAAGCATCCTCGAAAGGCTCACCCGAAGAACTCACACAGCATTCCTCTGGGAAGAAGCCTTGCTCGTCATGGACATAGAAAATGTCGCATCCACATTCTATCTCACGATAACTGACGGAAAGTTCTCCACCAAGAACTTTGTTCAATTCATCAAAGAACTCCTCACAGGCAGACCATGCACTTTCGGTGTCAAAGGACAACAAGCAGATGTCCTCGTCTGCCTCAAACTCTGCCCAATAGATATATCCTCTTACCGATATGCCCATCTTCTCATAGTCGATGCCATAGTGTTCCGCCAACTTGTAGAGATGTACGTTCTTGGTGTTCACCTCCATTGTTTGGAGCGTGTTCCAAAGGTCGGCTACCGCCTTGCGTTCGCCCATCACCTTGTACTGAGTGTCACAAATGTTTGCCATAAGTCTTCATTTTTTTATTCCCTAATTTTGCATCTGCAATTTCGGGATTGATTTAAATTTTGTTGCCTCAAAAGGTGTCTGTGCTTTTCCTGCAAGGTTCTCTGCTAAAATACAACCTGCAAGGTGGAGATTTTAGCAAGAGACCATAGGCACTGACCTTGCAAGGAATATGGGTACAGACATTACCTTTGCAACCAAATTTATCAAAGCCCAGAAATGGTGATGAAGATTCAGGTAACGGAGTAACAATTAGAAAAGTTGAGATATGAGGATAAAAAGAGACAAGAACGACTTGAAACAAGCGATTACAAGTGGAAAGTAACAGAAATCATACAAGAGTTCTTACTGGCGGAAAGAAAGAGAGCGACAACCCAATACTGCACATGGCACGATTGGGCTATCGCTCCGCAATTCGTTCAGTTCATCCAATCCATTAGTATATATATCCTAAGATGAATGAATTTATATTTGTGTATTGGCTTTGGTTGGTAGCCATAGACAAGTAACACATCTTTTTTCTTTCCGCCAGTAAAAATGGTTCTTGAAGTAAAAGTAACAGGGAAAATGGTTGTTGGGTAGCAAAATTTGTTGCACAAGATTTGTTTTTCATTTTGTTGGTTCTTTCTTGTCACCCAATAAAATGATGCTTACGTTTGAGTTTTCCTGTACCTGCTGATAATCAAGTAGGTAACAAATAAGAAATATCGTCTTTCAATGTACAACGCTGATACAACGCCGAAAGCCCCACGCTGATGCATATATAGAACTCCCACACTATCACAAACATTATGATAATGCAAGCGTAATATTATACTACACCCTTGGGGCGTTTCCGTTGCTTTGTTTTTGACAATCAGATGAGTTTGCGAAGTTCTTCTACAGTCAAAACCAAAGCGTCCAGTAACGCCTTATGTATATATGCCCTCAGCCTCCACGTCACATACGACATGCAACTTCAGCGTGAGGACAGTGCAAAAGTATAAAATACTTCTGTAACTTCCAAATATTTTCGCATATTTCTTTATCTTTGTGGATAAATTCTTTCATTTTTACGATTTTAGACTAAAGATATTGACTTTTCACCCTTACAAACCAATTTTCACGAAAAACATATTATTTATACCTCGCCAGCACAACAACATCTTAACAATATTGTAACACCTGTTTAAATCGCCTGTAACATCGTACTCGTACCTTTGCACCCAGAAAAGTAAGGGGAGAAATGTATCTAGCTATGTTGAGATAAACCCCTTATATAATAAGGTATAATAAACAATAGTAAAATATATGGGTACAATTTATTTATGTATTGTGATCTTCCTGCTCTGTTTAGCAGTGTTCGATCTCTTCGTAGGAGTCAGCAACGATGCTGTCAACTTCCTGCAATCTGCCATCGGAGCTAAGGTGGCTAAGTTTCGCACGGTGCTGATTATCGCATCCTGCGGTGTGGTTCTCGGAGCCATCATGTCATCGGGAATGATGGATATAGCCCGACATGGTATCATGAGTCCTGACCACTTTACATTCGAAGAGGTAATGACTCTCTTCCTGGCGGTCATGGTGACTGACATTATCATTCTGGATGTGTTCAATACCTTAGGTATGCCGACATCTACTACCGTCTCTCTGGTATTCGAGCTCCTGGGAGGTGCTTTCATCCTCGCTACATTGAAGATGTATGGCGACGACAGCCTCAACTATGGCGTATTGCTCAACAGCAACAAGGCGTTGGAGGTAATCATGGGTATCTTTTCATCTGTCATCATCGCCTTCGTGTTTGGTGCTTTCGTGATGTGGCTTTCCCGTATAATCTTCACCTTCAACTACCGCAAGCACAGCCGCTACAGCATCGCCATCTTCGGTGGTATCGCCTTTACAGCCCTCTCTTACTTCATCTTCATGAAAGGTTTGGGCAAGAGTCCTTACCTGCCTGCTGAGGTGCGCGATTACATCGACCAGAATCTCGGTTTCCTCATCTGCATCACCTTCGTGGTGTCTGCTGTTGTGATGGAATTCCTGCACCTCTGCCGTGTCAACATCTTCAAGTTTACAGTGCTGATGGGTACTTTCGCCCTGGCTATGGCTTTCGCTGGTAACGACCTGGTGAACTTCATCGGTGTGCCTCTGGCTGGTCTCTCTTCTTATCAGGACTATATGGCAAATGCCAATGGTGCAGCGCCAGACCAGTTTATGATGACTTCATTGATGGAGAGCGCCAAGACCACTTCTGGATTTCTGCTTGCTGCCGGTGCCGTGATGATTATCGCCATGGCGACATCCAAGAAGGCACAGAACGTAATCAAGACTTCTGTTGACTTGAGCCGTCAGGATGAGGGCGATGAGATGTTCGGCAGTTCTTCTGCAGCCCGCGTGATTGTACGCAACTGCCAGGCTACAGATTCATGGTTGAAGCAGTTTATGCCAAAGGCGCTGATGAACTGGATCAACAGCCGTTTCGACAAGAATGATGCTGAACTCGAGGAGAGTGCTGCTTTCGACGTGGTTCGTGCAGCCGTAAATCTGGTACTTGCTTCTATGCTGATTACCATCGGTACCAACCTCAAGTTGCCTCTCTCTACCACCTACGTTACCTTCATGGTAGCTATGGGTTCTTCACTTGCTGATAGAGCATGGAGCCGCGAGAGTGCCGTATTCCGTGTAACAGGTGTATTGAGTGTAATCGGTGGTTGGTTCATCACAGCCGGTGTAGCTTTCGCAGCCTGTGCCATTGTTTGTATCATCATGCACTTCGGTGGTGTGGGCATCCAGGCTTGCTTCATGGGCTTGGTTATCTACCTGCTCATCCGCAGCAACATCAAGTATAACAAGAAGGCTAAGGAAGAGGGCAAGAGCAGTACCTTCCAGCTGATGATGCGTTCCCGCGACCCGGAGATTGTATGGGATTTGCTTCGCCGTCAGGTTTCACGCACCCAGTCTTACGTCTGCCACTTTGCCCTGAACGAGTTCAACCAGATTATGGATGGTCTTGCCAACGAGAATACCCGCGACCTTCGTCATGCCAACAAGGATCTGAAGAAGGAACAGGATATGCTGAAGAAGTTCCGCCGTCAGGAGATGCTCGGTTTGAAGAAATCGCCTATCGAGATTGCCATCGAGCGCAACACCTGGTTCCATCTGGGCGCCAACAGCAACCAGCAGTTTATCTACTCTCTGCGCCGTATGCTCGACCCAATCAAGGAACATGTTGACAACAACTTCAATCCGCTTCCTGCTGAATACATCAAGGAGTTTGCTCCTGTACGCCAGAAGATCAACGACCTGATGCGCATGAGCTGCGAACTGATAGAGACCGGCAGATACGACAGCTATCGCGAGATTCTTGCCGAGGCAGATGCCTGCAAAGACGAACTCTCTGTTCTCCGCAAAAAGCATATCGACCGCATCCAGCACATGACTGACAATACGCTGATGCAGATTTCTCTGGTTTATCTCAACGTACTGCAGGAAAGTCAGGAATTCCTGAGTGTGATGAGGCATCAGTTAAGAGCTGCAAAGAAGTTTATGGAAAAGTAAATTTTCTCTGACATCTTGTCATGAAACTACTTTTTGGTATATCTGTTGCTTGATGACAGATGACAGCGGATAACAAGAGTGTTATTTCGCTATCAAAATATAATCTGAAAAGGTTAGTTTCTCATAGGTTAAGATTGTTAGGTTTAGTTTTTAGAAAAAAGTTTTAGGTTTTTAGTTAGATAAGGGCTCCAAGTGCTAGTGATTAGTATTTGGAGCCATTTTTTTGCACAAATATTTGGCTATTAGGAAGAAAAGTTGTAATTTTGCAGCCGATTTCTGAAAAGAATCATCATATTCAATAACCCGAGTGCTTGGTAAACCTCGTAAAAAACAAGAAAATGGACAAGAAAAAAACTCAAGTGAGCGTGCTGTTTATGCTTTTCAGCATCCTCTTCTGCGTTTGCCTGATTGCAGCAAACGTACTCGAAACAAAGCAAATCGCCTTCGGGCCAGTTTCCCTTACCGGTGGACTCATCGTATTCCCTGTAAGCTACATCATCAATGATTTGGTATGCGAAGTATGGGGCTATCAGAAAGCGCGTCTGTTGATATGGACCGGCTTTGCGATGAACTTCTTCTTCGTGGCGCTGGGTGCTATCTGCGATGTGATTCCTGCAGCGCCTTATTGGACCAACGATGCCGGTTTTCATGCCATCTTCGGTCTGGCACCTCGCATTGCAGCAGCCTCTTTCGTAGCCTTCATCATCGGTTCATTTGCCAATGCCTATGTGATGAGCGTGATGAAAATCCGCGATGGTGGCAAGCATTTCTCTGCCCGTGCCATCCTCAGTACCATTGCAGGTGAGAGTTGCGACAGTCTTATCTTCTTCCCACTTGCCCTGGGCGGTGTGGTGCCTGCATCAGAATTGCCTTGGCTCATGCTCTGGCAGGTGATACTGAAGACAGCCTACGAGATTGTGGTACTGCCTCTGACCATCCGTGTAGTGAAATACGTGAAGAAGCATGAAGGTGAAGATGTATACGACAATAACATCTCCTACAATGTATTCAAGATCTTCAGCCTCGGCTAAAAGACATCAGTAAATATCAAACATTAAAACATTACCAAGCGTGGATAGAAAAGAAGACGGTCTTCAGGCATTAGGTGCCAAGACTACATATAGAATGGATTATGCGCCAGAGGTGCTCGAAACTTTCGTGAATAAGCATCCTGGCAATGATTACTGGGTACGTTTCAACTGCCCTGAGTTTACATCGCTCTGCCCTATTACGGGACAGCCAGATTTCGCAGAGATTCGCATCAGCTATATTCCTGACGTAAAGATGGTAGAGAGCAAGAGTCTGAAACTTTATCTCTTCAGTTTCCGCAATCATGGCGACTTCCATGAAGACTGCGTGAACATCATCATGAAGGATCTCATCAAACTGATGGACCCTAAATATATAGAGGTAACAGGCATCTTTACTCCTCGTGGCGGCATCAGCATCTGGCCGTATGCCAACTATGGCAAGCCAGGCACCAAATACGAGAAACTGGCAGAACAGAGATTCGCTACTCACGAATAAAAACAAGAAACCTCGGAAGATTGCTTTTATGCATCTTCCGAGTTTTTTATTGTTTATAGCTGATGAAATTACGGGAACTGAGGATAATCCTCGAAGCGAGGCTTGCGCTTCTCAAGGAACGCCTTGCCGCCCTCCTGAGCCTCATCCATCGTATAATAGAGCATGGTGGCATCGCCAGCCAACTCCTGAATACCAGCCTGACCATCCAGTTCGGCATTCAAGCCAGCCTTGATCATACGGAGTGCCAGAGGCGAACGTTCCATCATGATTTCAGCCCACTCTACACAGGTATCTTCCAACTTTTCGAGAGGCACCACCTTGTTCACCATTCCCATCTCTTCAGCCTCCTTGGCAGAATACTGCTTGCAGAGGAACCAGATTTCACGAGCCTTCTTCTGACCCACCATTCTTGCCAGATAAGAAGAACCGAAACCGGCATCGAAGCTTCCTACCTTAGGACCAGTCTGTCCAAAGATGGCATTCTCTGAAGCGATGGTCAGGTCGCACATCACATGAAGCACATGACCGCCACCGATGGCATAACCATTCACCATAGCGATAACCGGCTTTGGCAGACGGCGAATCTGCATCTGCACATCGAGCACATTCAGGCGAGGTACACCATCGTTACCCACATAACCGCCGCGGCCCTTCACATGCATGTCACCTCCTGCACAGAACGCCTTATCACCAGCACCCGTCAGAATGACCACACGGATATCCAGACAGTCGCGGCAATAGTTGAATGCCTGTGCCATCTCCCAAGTGGTCAACGGCGTGAAGGCATTACGGTAGCGCTCACGGTTGATGGTAATCTTAGCGATATGATTATACTCCTCGAAGATGATTTCCTTGAAATCAAAACCTTCTATCTTTTTCCATTCTCTCATTTTACTTTGAACTTTGAATTTTGAACTTTGAACTTTATGATTACTTACTATCTTATTTTTTTGACAGAACTATCAGTTATAGTTCCTTATAAGTCATCTATCAGCACTTCTGGATGGCTTCCAGCATCTCGTTATCTACATCCATATCGGTGAAAACCTCCAGGAGCATCGGGCGCTCGCTCTCGGCATGAATCAATTGGCTAATGCCCTGTTCCATCTCTTCCATCGTATGAGCTGCGAGATACTTTACGTCATTCTGACTACAGATTCCTTCAGCCGTTGCATGATGCTTTGCCATTACCATTTCTTCGCGAGCCTGACTCTCCTTTAACCCCTGGAACTTGCCAAAGATGGCACCGCCACCATTATTGAGCACGATGATACGGAGCTTGCCGTTCAGATTTCTATTCCAGAGCGCATTCTGGTCATAGAAGAAACTCAGGTCGCCGAGAACGCAGTATACATGCTTATCAGACTTGTCCTTGCACATCGAGAAGCCAACAGCCGCAGAAAGAGAACCTTCTATACCGTTCACCCCACGATTGCAGTAAACATGGCGGTCGGCATACAGATTCATCAACCGGATGGCAGAACTGTTGCCCGAGAAGACGCTGCTCATCATACCTGGAAGGAATGTATCGAATTTGCGGTCATAGATACCATCGTCCTGAGCATCTTTACCGCCTAAGGTGAACGCTTTGAAATCCTGAGGCTCAACCTTCTGAAGCTGGCTGAAGAATTCCTTTACGGTAGCCAGACTGCTGAACTCAGGCTTGAAGTTCTCTTTGCGTTCATAGCTTTTAGCCAACGCATCCATCCACAATTTGCGATAATCCTCCCAGTGGTTGTGCCAGCCAAAATTATCCAACCATGACATTGCATCACTGTTTGGCAAATCCATCACTTTAGTAAGATGCATGAACGTATCTTCGATATCAGCCTCTTGCGAGATTCTTATCTGCTCAACTCCTTTAAGCGAACGCAGATAAGATTTCAGCTTCTTGCTTACAATATGTCCACCTATATAAACCACCAGTTCAGGACGGAATCTTTCATCGTCCTTTATTTCATCCAGCAAATTCTCGAAAGCGCCATACAAGGTGGTTTTATTCCAATCTTCTCCCAGTTCTTCCTGAACCTTATATAGATAAGGTGGCATTGCCAGAGATTCCCATAATATAGGCATCCGGTCAATATAAGCCAACAAGTCTACATATTTTTCGGTATTGTCCAACTGTCCTATTACCAACAATGGACGTTTGGCTTTTAGCACACATTCAAAAGGGGTCTCTTCAAATGTGTCAATATTTGCCCTGCAGTAAGCAACCTCTATCTTGCGCTCAACGGGCAAAGCTTCTTTCGTAAACGAATAGAAAGGCTCAGAGATAGGTACATTGATGTGTACAGGTCCCTTTACCCGCCCCATGCTTTTCAACAGCGCTTCGTTGACCAGCCGGTTGCAATACCAATGCATCTCTTCCTGCTGCTCACCTTCGAACACTTCTGGCAGAGATACCGCTTTTCTTACCATCTGCCCCAAAGCATCAGGCTGAGGAAGCGTCTGACCATCCAGCTGGTTGATCCACTGTGCCGGTCTGTCGGCAGAAATCACTATGAGCGGGATTTGCTGATAATAAGCCTCAGCTACTGCCGGATAAAGATTGAGCAATGCAGAACCCGAAGTCACACATACTACGACAGGCTGATAACCTTCAGCCATAGAAAGTCCAAGAGCTTGGAAGCCGGCGCTACGTTCATCGGTTACAGGATAGCAAGTGATGTCTTCACACTCGTTGAGATTGTGAACTATGGCTGCATTTCTGCTGCCCGGACACACTACAGCATGGCGAACACCATGCGCTACCAGTAAACTTGTCAAAATATTGACGTTTTCTTTATTGCTATACATTTCACCTTATTTTTTAGGTCTTTTTTATATTTTCAGATTCTTGAAGAACCTTTGTCTTTTAGCATTATAAAATCAGAATGAATCCCTATCATTTCTCTGCAAGACCTTTACAGGACCGACAGGATGGTCTGCATCTTAGCTTCAGTTTCCTTCCACTCCTTCTCCATCTCGCTTTCCTTCAGCAATCCGCCTCCGGCATAGAGTTCGCAGGAGCCGTCATCCAGGATATTCATGCAGCGCAGGGAAACATAGAGATGCGTCTTTCCTTTCTGCGAAATCGGTCCCACAAAACCACTGTAGTATTTGCGCGACTGATGTTCATGCTGCAGGATAAACCGGCGAGCTTCATCCTTCGGTATTCCGCAGACGGCAGGCGTAGGATATAAGGCATCGAGCACATCGCCCAGACACCCCGTATCATGCAGGCTGAAAGCGATGTCGGTACGGAGATGATAGAGATTGGCAGCCATCGTGGTATAAGGTCCCTTCTTCTGATAATCATCCGAAAAGGCCTTGATGCAATCCTCGATATAATCGGTTACATACTGCTGTTCCTCTCTGTTCTTCTCCGACCATTCTATCCCTTCTACCGGATAATCGGCTACGGTCTTGGAAGGTTCAGCCTTCTGGGTGCCTGCCAGCGACATGGTCACCATCTGATTCTGTTCACCTTTGAGCAGAATTTCAGGTGTAGCCATCAGCCATAAACCCGACTGGGGTGTATAAACCAAGGCTACAAAAAGACGGGGATACATCCGGCAGGTTTTCAGAAACAGAGCCTTTAAAGAATCTGCATCCTGCACAACAGAAGCATTGGCTGTATTCTGCACATCTGAAGGCTTGCCGGCATCTTGCACAGCTGAAGTCTGGACTGATTCTAAAGGCTGCCGATTGCTCTGAATACGCAGTTTTCTTGCCAGAACAATCTTGCTGAATTTACCTTCAGAGAGCTGCCGGTGAAAGCATTCAAACTCCCTTGCATAGGCTTCAAAATTACGTCCCGACATAGATTCTGCTACGTCACGACGTAAATCCTGCTGCGTCACGACGTAGGAAGTGCCGCATCGCGATGCATTTTCAGCCCCCTCGGCAGAGAGAAGTTTGCTTTCATCCGGATGCATTAACACCACGGGACATTCGCTGGATGGCGCGAAAGGAGCTATCACAAAACCTTCCTTGCCATTCAGTTCTGCCACAGAAGAGAGTACCTCAGGTTCTCCCTCATGCTGAGCCACATAGGTAGCATGGTGTAGATAAGGCAGACGATAATACGCAAAAGCTATCATACCTTAGTTTCTGCCCCCTTTTTCTGATTATCTTTCTTTGGAGTGAACACATAGTTGGTTACCTGTACGGTACAGATTACCTCACCAGCCGTATTCTTGATATCCACCTGCCAGGTATGCAAGGTTCTGCCCTTGTGCACAATCTTGGCAAAGGCAGTAACCGTATCGCCCTCGCTGACCGCCTGGACATGAGTACCGTTCACGTTGATACCCACGGCAATCTGTCCCGGACAGAGCGCCAGGGAACCGATACCCGCCACATTCTCGGCAAGAGCCAGAGAAGCACCTCCACTCAAGAAGCCGAAAGGTTGGCGATTACGCTCATCTACCATCATCGTTGCCTGAAGCGTATCAGGCTCAGGGGTAGAAATGAAATGCATTCCGAGGGTCTTGGATAATCCATCAGTCTTGCTGATTCTTTTTACTAATTCATCTATGTTCATCTTATTATCTCCTATTTTTCGTATTTTGTTATTGATTCAGAGCTATTCGTTTTCTCTTCGCTCCAAAGTATGTTTCTGATAAACTCAACGCAAAGGTAAGACTTTCTTTAGAGAAAACAAAATTTATCGCACTTTTTATTTGATGAAGGGCAAACTTTACATACCTTTTCCTTTCTTTAATAATAAAAAACATAAAAAACGGCATATAGTTCAGATTTATTTTGTATTTTTGCACCAAAAATAAGAAAATAAAAGATATATCTGAATAGAATATGAACATTTTAGAGCTAAGCGAACAGGAAATCGTTCGCAGACAGAGTCTTCAGACATTGCGCGAGATGGGTATCGACCCATACCCAGCAGCAGAGTTTCCAACCAATGCATTCAGCACAGATATCAAAGCTGAATTCAAGGACGAGGACGAGCCACGCCAGGTAGTTATCGCCGGACGTATGATGGGTCGCCGCGTAATGGGTAAAGCTAGCTTCGCTGAGTTGCAGGACTCAAAGGGAAGAATCCAGGTTTATATCGCCCGCGACGAGATTTGTCCAGACGAGAACAAGGACCTTTATAATACTGTTTTCAAAAAACTCCTCGATATCGGTGACTTCATCGGTGTAAAGGGTTTCGTATTCCGCACACAGACTGGCGAGATTTCTGTTCACGCCAAGGAACTGTGTCTGCTCTCTAAGAGCTTGAAGCCACTCCCTATCGTGAAGTATAAGGATGGCGTGGCTTACGACAAGTTCGATGATCCAGAGTTGCGTTACCGCCAGCGCTACGTTGACCTCATCGTTAATGATGGCGTAAAGGAAACTTTCCTGCAGCGTGCTACCGTACTCCGCACACTCCGCAGCGTACTCGACAACGCAGGTTATACAGAGGTAGAGACTCCTACCCTTCAGAGCATTGCCGGTGGTGCTTCTGCCCGCCCATTCATCACCCACTTCAATGCGCTCGACCAGGATATGTACATGCGTATCGCTACCGAGCTCTACCTGAAGCGCCTCATCGTAGGTGGTTTCGAGGGTGTTTATGAAATCGGCAAGAACTTCCGCAACGAGGGTATGGACCGCAACCACAACCCTGAGTTTACCTGTATGGAGCTTTATGTTCAGTACAAGGACTACAACTGGATGATGGCTTTCACAGAGAAGTTGCTCGAAACAATCTGTATCGCCGTAAACGGCAAGCCAGAGCGCGAGATTGATGGCAACATCATCAGCTTCAAGGCTCCATATCGCCGTCTGCCTATCCTCGATGCCATCAAGGAGAAAACCGGTTTCGACTGCAACGGCAAGACCGAAGAAGAGATCCGCGCATTCTGCAAGGAGAAGGGCATGGACGTAGATGAGACCATGGGTAAGGGTAAGTTGATTGATGAGCTCTTCGGTGAGTTCTGCGAGGGCACTTTCCTCCAGCCAACCTTCATCACCGACTATCCTGTAGAGATGTCTCCATTGACCAAGATGCACCGTTCTAAACCAGGTTTGACCGAGCGTTTCGAGTTGATGGTTAACGGTAAGGAGCTTGCCAATGCATACTCTGAGCTCAACGACCCAATTGACCAGGAAGAGCGTTTCATCGACCAGATGAAGCTTGCTGACAAGGGTGATGACGAGGCAATGATTATCGATCAGGACTTCCTCCGTGCCCTCCAGTATGGTATGCCTCCAACATCAGGTATCGGTATCGGTATCGACCGCTTGGTCATGCTGATGACAGGCAAGACCTTCATCCAGGAGGTACTGTTCTTCCCACAGATGAAGCCAGAGAAGAAGATGCCACAGAGCACCATCAAGGAATGGGAAGAGATTGGCGTGCCAGAGGATTGGGCATACGTGCTCCGCAAGGCAGGCTTCAACCTCATCTCTGATATCCGTGAAGAAAAAGCACAAGGCTTGCAGCAGAAGATTGGAGAAATCAACAAGAAGTACAAGCTCGGCTACGAGAAGCCTTCTGTTGACGACATCCAGGGCTGGATTGATCGTAGTAATGTTGAATGTTGATTGTTGAATGTTGAATTATGAGCAGCGCAAAAGATTTACTTATGACCAAGAGTATGGATTTTGCTGTACGCATCGTTAATCTATACAAATGGTTATGTAACGAGAAGAAGGAGTTTGTTTTAAGCAAACAACTCCTTCGTTCTGGTACTAGTATCGGAGCTAATCTTTCCGAAGCTCAGTCAGCAATCAGCAAAGCAGACTTTGCTGCAAAGGTTTACATTTCTCTCAAAGAAAGTAAAGAGACATTATATTGGATAGAGCTTTTGTATCAAACTAAATACTTAGACGAAAAGCTATACCTATCTATATATAAGGATGCCAATGAAATGGTAAGTCTTCTTGCTTCTGTTACTAAGAAATTACAACCAGACAGCCATTAAGTCTCACAACATCCAGCATGCAAGGCGTATGCCAACTCAACATTCAACATTCAACATTCAACATTCAACATTAACATGTATAATTGCGGTAAAATAGCGATAATTGGCGGCGGTAGCTGGGCTACGGCAATAGCCAAGATTGTGGTGGGTCATACTCATCATATAGGCTGGTATATGCGTCGCGATGACCGCATCGAGGACTTCAAGCGCATGGGGCACAACCCTGCCTATCTGATGTCGGCACGATTCAATGTAGATGAGATTTTCTTCTCTTCCGACATCAACAAGATAGTGCAGAACTACGATACACTCGTGTTCGTCACCCCGTCGCCTTATCTGAAGAATCATCTCAAGAAGCTCAAGACGCGACTCAGCGACAAGTTCATCATCACAGCCATCAAAGGTATTGTGCCTGATGAAAACCTTGTTTGCTCAGAGTATTTCCATCAGGTTTACGATGTGCCTTACGAGAACCTCGCCTGCATCGGAGGTCCTTCTCATGCCGAGGAGGTGGCACTGGAGCGACTGAGCTATCTCACCGTGGGCTGTAGCGATACCGAAAAGGCGCGTGCCTTCGCCAACGATTGTCTGGCGAGTGAATTCATCAAGACCAAGACTTCGAGCGATGTCATCGGTATCGAATACTCTTCGGTTCTGAAGAACGTATACGCCATCGCAGCAGGTATCTGTGGCGGTCTGAAGTATGGTGACAACTTCCAGGCGGTACTCATGTCAAATGCCGTTCAGGAGATGCACCGCTTCCTGACAGCCGTCCACCCTATCGACCGAAGCATGTACGACTCAGTTTATCTGGGCGACTTGCTCGTAACAGGTTACAGCAATTTTTCCCGCAACCGCACTTTCGGAACCATGATAGGCAAGGGCTACAGCGTGAAGAGTGCGCAGATAGAGATGGAGATGATTGCAGAAGGATATTTCGGCACCAAGTGTATGAAGGAAATCAATCGCCACATGCACGTCAACATGCCGATTCTCGATGCTGTATATAATATATTGTACGAGCGCATCAGTCCGCAAATCGAAATCAAACTCTTGACCGACTCGTTCAGATAGGCACATCCTATCCTTCGGTTTCGGCAGAAGAGTTTGTCTTCAAGTAGTAACATTAACACATTCATTTAGATATTAAAAGAAAAATGAAAAGTATCAGCTTAAACATTACAAAAGCTGCATCATTCCTTGCAGAAGGTGCAGTAAAGGCTTACGAGCCTAAGGTTAAGGCCGCTCAGGAAGCTCTTGAGAACGGCACTTGTGAAGGTAACGATTTCTTGGGATGGTTGCATTTGCCATCTTCTATCACTCCTGAGTTCCTCAATGAGATTCAGGCTGTTGCCAATACTTTGCGCGAAAAGTGTGAGGTGGTTGTTGTAGCAGGTATCGGTGGTAGCTACCTCGGTGCACGCGCCGTTATCGAAGGTCTCGGCAACTCTTTCGCTTGGCTCGTAAACGACAAGAAGAACCCTACTATCCTCTTCGCAGGTAACAATATCGGTGAGGACTACCTCTTCGAGTTGACTTCTTTCTTGAAGGACAAGAAGTTTGGTGTCATCAATATCTCTAAGTCTGGTACCACTACTGAGACTGCTCTCGCTTTCCGTCTTTTGAAGAAGCAATGCGAGGATCAGCGCGGTAAGGAAGAGGCTAAGGATGTTATCGTAGCTGTAACCGACGCCAAGAAGGGTGCTGCACGTACTTGTGCTGACAAGGAGGGTTACAAGAGCTTCATCATCCCTGATAATGTAGGTGGCCGCTTCTCTGTTTTGACCCCTGTAGGTTTGTTGCCTATCGCAGTAGCAGGTTTCGATGTAAAGCAGCTCGTAGCTGGTGCGGCTGACATGGAGAAGGCTTGTGGCAAGGACGTAGCTTTCGAGGAGAATCCTGCAGCTATCTATGCAGCTACACGTCAGGCTCTCTATACTCAGGCTGGCAAGAAGATTGAGATTGTATGCAACTTCCAGCCTAAACTTCACTACTTCGCTGAGTGGTGGAAGCAGCTCTATGGTGAGAGCGAGGGTAAGGACCAGAAGGGTATCTTCCCAGCAGCTTGCGACTTCACTACCGACCTTCACTCTATGGGCCAGTGGATTCAGCAGGGCGAGCGTTCTATCTTCGAGACTGTTATCAGCGTAGAGACTCCTAACGAGAAGTTGCTCTTCCCTCACGATGATGAGAACCTCGACGGTTTGAACTTCCTCGAGGGCAAGCGTGTTGACGAGGTGAACAAGATGGCAGAGCTCGGTACACGTCTGGCTCACGTTGACGGTGGTGTTCCTAACATCCTGGTTAACGTACCAGAGTTGAACGCTTACTACCTCGGTCAGCTGATCTACTTCTTCGAGAAGGCTTGCGGTATCAGCGGTCTCTTGGAAGAGGTGAACCCATTCAACCAGCCTGGTGTTGAGGCATACAAGAAGAATATGTTCGCATTGCTCAACAAGCCAGGTTATGAGGCAGAGAGCAAAGCTATCCAGGAGCGCTTGAAGAATGAATAATGTGTAGTGTTTAATGTTTAGTTGAGGCATACGCCATGCAAAGCATTAAACACTAAACATTAAACACAAAACATTAAATAATTGATGAAGGAAATTATTTTTAAATATATGAAAGAACACGGCTTTGGGGAATTCAACCCTAAAGCCGTGCTTTTTGATATGGACGGCGTGCTGTACAACAGTATGCCAAATCATGCTGTGGCATGGCAGGAATCGATGAAACAGTTTGATATCCACATGACAGCAGCCGATGCTTATGCTACCGAAGGAGCCCGAGGCATTGACACCATCCAGATGATGGTGAAGAAGCAGAAGGGCATCGACATCACGCTGGACGAAGCACAGAAGATGTATGATGTGAAGACCGAAATATTCCACTCGATGCCTACTGCCGAAATATTTCCTGGCGTAAAGGAAATCATGCAGAAGATTAAAGATGCCGGCATGCAGGTAGGAGTGGTAACAGGAAGCGGACAGCGCCCGCTCATCATGCGACTGCTCAACGACTTCGGCAATTTTCTGGATGAAGCACATATCGTAACCGCCTATGATGTAAAGCGCGGCAAACCAAATCCTGACCCATATCTCATGGGATTGCAGAAGGCAGGAAACCTGAAACCCTGGGAAGGCATCGTGGTAGAGAATGCTCCTTTGGGCGTCCGTGCCGGCGTGGCAGCCAACATTTTTACGGTAGCAATTAACAGCGGTCCGCTACCAGATGAAGAATTATCCAATAAGGGTTGCAATCTACTCTATCACCAGATGACTGAATTCTGTGATGACTTTGAAAACCTGATTGCTAAGGCTTAATCCGGTTCACCCACAGATATTCTGACTTATTCAATAAAAAGACATCATTAAAAATATATAATGACATGAATAGAAAAGTAGCTTTAATTACAGGTATTACAGGCCAGGATGGTTCATACTTGGCTGAATTATTGTTGGAAAAAGGGTATGATGTTCACGGAACTATCCGCCGATCATCTACCGACTACCGCGAAAGAATTGCCCATTTGGAGGGTACACCTAATTTCCATCTTCACTATGCTGACCTCGGTGACTCTATGAGTATCATCCAGGTAATGAACAAGGTGAAACCTACTGAGGTATATAATCTGGCAGCACAGAGCCACGTACAGGTGAGCTTCGACTCCCCTGAGTTTACAGCAGATGTAGATGCTACCGGTGTGCTCCGTATCCTGGAGGCTATCCGCCAATGCGGTCTGGAGAAGACCTGCCGCATGTATCAGGCTTCCACATCTGAGCTCTACGGTAAGGTAGAAGAGGTTCCTCAGAACGAGAACACTCCATTCCACCCTTATTCTCCATACGCTGTTGCCAAGCAGTATGGTTTCTGGATTGTCAAGGAGTATCGTGAGGCTTATGATATGTTCTGCTGCTCTGGTATCCTCTTCAATCATGAAAGTGAGCGCCGTGGTGAGACTTTCGTAACCCGCAAGATTACTTTGGCTGCAGCCCGCATCAAGCAGGGCAAGCAAGACAAGCTCTATCTCGGTAACCTGGATTCGCTCCGCGACTGGGGTTATGCCAAGGATTATGTAGAGTGTATGTGGCTGATTCTCCAGGCTGAGAAACCAGAGGACTTTGTGATTGCAACAGGTAAGCAGCACTCTGTCCGTGAGTTCGCCCAGCTGGCGTTCCACTATGTAGGAATTGAACTGAAATGGGAAGGCAAGGATGAGAACGAGAAGGGTATCTGCGTTGAGGGTCCTGAGGAACTCATCGGCAAGACACTTGTTGAGGTTTCTCCTGATTTCTACCGTCCTACCGACGTGGTGAACCTCTGGGGTGACCCAACAAAGGCAAAGGCCAAGCTCAACTGGAATCCTAACACCACCTCTTTCGAGGATCTCGTAAAGATCATGGTAGAGAGCGATATGGCGAAGGTTGCAGCCGAGGATGCCGGTCAGAAGGTTCGCTGCAATCTTGCAGAATATCTTGAGAAGGGTATTGTTAAGTAATAGTTTATAGTTAACAGTTGATAGATAGTTTATAGCAATAATCAATGTTATCAAAAGATAGTAAGATTTATATAGCAGGACACCACGGACTCGTGGGTTCTGCTATCTGGAATAACCTCAAGAAGAGAGGTTATAACAACCTGGTAGGTCGTTCTCACAAAGAACTCGACTTGACCGACCAGTATGCAGTAGAGAAATTCTTTGACGAGGAAAAGCCTGATGCAGTAGTATTAGCTGCTGCCTTCGTGGGCGGTATCATGGCGAATTCATTGTATCGTGCAGACTTCATCATGCAGAACATGAAGATGCAATGCAACGTAATCAGCAACGCTTATTCTCATGGCGTGAAGAAGCTCCTCTTCCTGGGTTCTACCTGCATCTATCCTAAGAATGCACCGCAGCCAATGAGCGAAGATGTGCTCCTTACTTCTCCGCTGGAATATACCAACGAGGAATATGCCATCGCCAAGATTGCCGGACTGAAGATGTGCGAGAGCTACAACCTTCAGTATGGTACCAACTATATCGCTGTGATGCCAACCAACCTCTATGGCCCTAACGATAACTTCCATCTGGAGAACAGCCACGTAATGCCTGCGATGATGCGCAAGATTTATCTTGCCAAACTCATCCACGATGGCGACTGGCACAGCATCGAGGTGGATATGAACAAGCGCCCTATCAACCCTACTGATAAGCTCCGCGAAATCATCGGCGAGGGTAACGTAGACGGCAGCAACTCTCACGAGCGCATTCTGAAGGCGCTGGAGTTCTATGGCATCTACGACAACAAGGTAGTGCTTTGGGGAACAGGCAAACCATTGCGTGAATTCCTCTGGAGCGAAGATATGGCAGATGCCAGCGTTCACGTGCTCCTGAATGTAGATTTCAAGGACATCATCGGTATCGAGAAGTACAGTTCTGTATTCTATGGTGCCAAGGTAGATGGTGCTGTGGATAGAAACAACTCTGAGGGCCGTGGTGGCGCTATCCCATCTCTCGGTGAGATTCGCAACTGTCACATCAACGTGGGTACCGGCAAGGAGCTCACCATCCGTGAACTTTCAGAGCTTGTAGTAAAGGCTGTAGGTTTCGAAGGCGAGGTAGAGTTTGACGCCAGCAAGCCAGATGGAACCATGCGCAAGCTCATCTCTGTAGATAAGCTCCACAGCCTCGGCTGGACGCATAAGGTAGAGATTGAGGATGGTGTGAAGAAACTCTTCGACTGGTATCAGGAGAGTCTGAAAGACTAATAAAGAATATCGACTATGGATACAGAACAACTTTCTATGACCAAGAAAACCCTTGTGGGAGTACAGTTCCTGTTTGTGGCTTTCGGTGCAACGGTTCTGGTGCCTCTTCTGATAGGCATCGATCCGGCAACGGCTCTCTTCACCGCTGGTGTAGGAACCTTTCTTTTTCACTTCATCACCAAGGGTAAGGTGCCTATTTTCCTGGGCAGTTCCTTCGCCTTTATCGCCCCTATCATCGCTGCAACCAAGCAATGGGGACTGCCGGGAACAATCGCCGGACTAACCAGCGTTTCTCTGGTGTATTTCGTCATGAGCGCCCTAGTGAAATGGCAGGGCAAGAAACTGCTGGACAGGATTTTTCCTCCGGTAGTCATCGGTCCCGCCATCATCCTCATCGGTCTCTCCCTTTCGGGCAGCGCTGTGGATATGGCAAAGACCAACTGGATTCTCGCCTTTGCATCGCTCATCACCGCTATCCTGGTGCTTACCTTCTGCAAGGGCTTGATGAAGCTGGTTCCTATCATTTCGGGGGTTATCGTGGGCTATGTCATCGCCATCTGCATGGGCGAGGTAGATTTCTCGGGCGTGGCAGCGGCATCATGGTTCTCCTGTCCTGTATCCTTCGATACCATCACCCATTTCTCCTGGGCTCCATTCCTCTATATGTTGCCCGTGGCGATAGCTCCGGTGCTGGAGCATATCGGCGATGTATATGTGGTGAGTGCCGTAGCCAAGAAGGATTTCGTGGCAGATCCGGGATTGCATCGCACGATGTTGGGCGATGGACTGGCATGTCTCTGTTCAGCCTTTCTGGGCGGACCTCCTGAGACCACTTATTCAGAGGTAACAGGTGCGATGTCTATCACCAAGGTAACGAGTCCTGCTGTGATTCGCATATCCGCAGCCACCGCCATCTGTTTCTCCATCGTGGGCAAGTTGAGTGCTTTGTTGCAGAGTATTCCTCAGGCGGTTTTAGGTGGCATCATGCTGCTGCTTTTTGGAACCATCGCAAGTGTGGGCATTCAGAATCTGATGCAGAACAAGGTAGACATGAATGAAACCCGCAATGTTATCATCACCTCTGTGATGCTGACGATGGGCTTGGGTGGCGCCGTTCTCTCATCCGGTTCCTTCGCCATTTCCGGCATCGGTCTTTCCGCCGTCATCGGCGTAGTTCTCAACCTCGTTCTTCCTAAGACGAAGAAGAAAGAGGCATAAATAAGGAAAAAGCTTTGAAAACGAGATTGTTTTCAAAGCTTTTTCTTTTTTTCTTGCATCATTCGGAGTAAGCGGATGAATTAGAACAAAAAGAGAGGTAAAACAAGGAATTTACCCTACTAAAACTGTTCTTTCAACTAAGAAAAGAAACATTTATACTTAGATAAAATCTCCGTTCATAGACGTTGAATGTCCGTTCAAAGACGTTGAACCGCCGTTCAAAGACGCTGAACCGCCGTTCAACGTCTATGAACGGAGATTTCAATAGGGTTAAAGAACATTTTATCCTATAATCAACCAAGACTTTTCCTAGGATTAACACAAAATTAATGCAGGAAGAAGGAAGAAAGAAGGTAAGAGAGATGAAGAAAAGACGTTGTTTCTATCTCAAACTAAACCGATTGTACAAGAAAAGCGTGCAAGCTACATCTCTGTCGCCTGCACGCATCCTCTTTTATTTAATCGCGCTATGATATTATAATCGCCTTTTACAATCTCGCTCCGAATCTTGCGCTTGGCAATGGGGCGGTGAAGTAATAGTTCTGGTCGTTATTCTTATCCAGGAAATTCACCTGCTTCATACCGAAGAATGGCAGACCTTGTGGGAAGAGACGGACAAAATCGGTTACACCTCCTGAGAGAGCAGGACTGCCTGCCTGATAATCGAAATTCCAACTCTTGTCGAATGCCAATGGAGCACCCTGGGCTACATCATCAATTTCGCAATTGATGTTCATCTTCTCGCTCTGCTTGAAACTCTTGAAGAGAGGGTTGAGCTGACCAGCCACGCTGCTCTTGATATCGGTATCAAACCAGATGCCGAGCTCTGCATCCTTCGACATCTGCGCTACGCCTGTCTCTGTAGATGCAAAGTAGTAGTTTGGTGTAAGACGACTGTGCTCCATATCAGCACCATCCTTCTTAGGCTGCTTCAGTCCGAAACGGGAATCGTAGATGAGGTTGTTCACGAAGACTGGCTTCGCTGCCTTCTCTACCCAGACAGAACCACCCTTTTTGTTTTTGGAACGGCGCCAGCCGCAGTTGACTATGGTGTTGTTATAGACGGTCATCTCAGAGAGAGGGATTACCTCGCTATTGCCGGCATTAGAAAGCTTGAAGGCGTTGGTGCAGGCGTTGTAGATGATGTTGTTGGCTACATCGAGCTTACAACCTGCCTTTACGTTGATGGCCTCGCCACCATCGGCTGCATTTCCGCTATCGGCAAAGATATTGTTGATAATCACGCCGTTACCACCTGTAAAGTAAGTCTGGTCGTTGTAGTTGTCATGGAAGAAACTGTTTGCCATCACAAACTTGCCGTTTACATTACAGAAGTGAAAGGCTGGCACACCGCCATCGATGGTGGTCTTGAAAAGCTTGTTCTGGAAAGAAGCTGAACTCTCGGTAGGAGTAGCACCGGCATAGGCCACATCCACGTGGTTGAGCACCACCTCCTCAGAATTATATCCGCAGATGATGCCGCCCCAATCGGCTGGTTTCTTGGTATCAGAAGTGATGGTAACTGGCTTCTCGGCGGTTCCCAGACAATAGAGATTGCCCAATACCACGATTTCTACCGGTACCTGAACCTCTGATTTGCAGGTAACAGTTACGCCCGGCTCGATGTAGAGCGATGTTCCTACAGGAATCTCCACGCTCTCGCTGAGGGTAGTATCCTTGCTCCAAACCAGAGAGCCTTTAGGATATTCTGCCACCTTCGTTGTGATGATATCCTTAGAACCCTGGTTCTCATTGCCATCACTTCCATTACCGCCATTATTCACGTAATCGTATGGATTGATATTATCGTTCTCGCAAGATGTGGAGAACATTGCAGCTGCTGCCATCAACAGCAAAGCAGCAAAAGTACTTATCTTTTTCATTTCTTCTTTTTTTACCTTTTTACTTTTTTACCTTTTTACCTTTAAAAGCCTTTTTACCTTTTATAACTTGTATCTTACTCCCAGCAGGAAAGTTCTGCCGTACTTATAAGTACCCACGATGGTCTTATCGCTCTTCTGGCCCTCATACTCCAGGTTGCTCTTGTTCACGGTCTTCAAGTATCTCTCGCGCTTGGCATCGAGCAGATTGTTTGCCTTGAAGAAGATGGAGATGCCGTTCTTGAATTGCTTCTCGGCACTCAGGTCGAGACCGAACATCGCCTTATCCCACTGGTCGGCATCCTTGAAGGGAGAAACCAGGGCGAGCTTGGTGCCCGTGAAGGAAGAGGCCAGCTGCGCATTCCAGCCATGCTCCGTATCCTTATATAATAAGGAGATGTTGGCGGTATGAGGAGCCTGGTTAACCAGCGGACGAGTCTGGGTTACACCCGATTTATACTCGGCACTACCCTCCTTGTACTCACGCTTCGAGGTGGTGATTTCAGAATGGGTGTAAGTATAATTCGCCTTTACTCCGAAGTGGCGGATGTACTTAATCACGTCGATTTCGAAGCCCATGTTCTTGGCATTACCCAGGTTATCAGGCATGTAATAGGCATCGGTTCCGGCTCCAATCTTGCCATCCGATGTTACGAACACCTGTTCTATAGGGTCTTTCAGATACTTATAGAATACGCCGGCAAGAATCTGTTCGGTCTTGCTTGGGAACCACTCCCAGCGCAGGTCGATGTTGTCGATGCGGGCACGCTTCAGGTTTGGATTACCTTTTTCCTGATACTCCTCGCCCTGAATCTGATAAGGCACTATCTCGTAGAAGCCCGGACGGTTGATGGAGCGGTAGTAAGAGAGACGCACGTTCATCTTCTTGGTTGGCGTCCACTTGACGGATGCCGATGGCAGATAATCCCAGTAGCTCTGCTCGCCCACCTGTCCCATGTTGCGGAAATGCTGGAGCATGGTGTAAATCTGGTTGGTGTGCTCGGCACGGAAACCGGCATTCAGTTCGCCCACCTCGCTCTTCAGGGTTACCATGGCGTAGGCTCCGCCGATGTGCTCCTTGGAATCGTAGTTGAGCTGCGAAGCCTGAGAATAAGGAGTCTTGCATACCCAATCGATATTGGCATACTGGTCTATTCCGTTGCCATCCAATCGCTGCGAGATGTCGGCAGGATTGAAGATGTAAGAATAATATCTGTTGCTGCGTTCCTTTCTTCGATACTGCGCTCCCGCCTTCCAGAGAGCCTCCACAGAGTTGGCGAAATGGGTATCGTAAGAGAGGTTGATGTAACCCGCCCAGTCGGTATCCTTGTTGTGCTGGAATCGGCGTTCGGCACTCTTAGGTAGGGTCTTGGTGATGTTCTTGTCGCCTTCCCAGATGGAACCCGAAACGGCATCGCCGCCATTCTCGGCTTTTCTGCTCACGGTATTCGTCAGGGTAACGTAAGTTCTATCCGGATCTTCCTCCTTAGCCTGCGAGAACACGCCCGACCAATCTACGGTAAAATCCTTGGTAAGATGATGCGTACCCTTCAGGTTGGTGGCGAAGATGCTCTGGGTGGTTGAGAGAGAGCGCACCTCATCATCCTGGGTGTAGCTGTCGGCTCCGATATATTCGGTATTAACGCTATTGTTGTATCTGATGCCCTTGGAATTGGTGTGCACATACATGTTGTACCATTCCAGCTTGTGGCCAGGCAGGGTTAAATCTATCTTGGCATGAGCACCCGTGGTAAGGTCGTGGATGCTGTAGTAGCGATGCTGCAGATTGGAAATGTACATGGCCTGCTCGCCCGAAGCCATCTTTACGGAATTGTAGGTGCGCTCGGTACCACGGAAAACATTCTGCACGCTTCCGGCAAGCATCACGCCCAGGCGGTCGTTCCAGAAGCGGTTGCCGATGCTCAAGCCTCCTATGAAGTTAGGAGCAGGAAGAGAATGGCTCTTCAACTGAACAGGACCGTTCTTGAAATCGCTCATCTGTGCCTTATAGTCTTTTCCGAAAGCCTCGTAAGGAGATTTTTTTGTATAATCAGAGCGATTGCTGGTAAGATAATCTCTGCCATCCTTCCAGAAATAATCACTTGCTCCGATGGCTGCATTCGCCTGAATCTGAAAGTGGGATGGGGCATCCTTCATCACCATATCCACCACGCCGCCGGCTGCATCGCCTTCCATATCAGCAGTCAAAGACTTAGATACCACCAGGCGGTCCATCAAATCTGAAGGGAAGATATTCAGCGGAATATAGCGGTTTTTATCATCCGGACTAGGAATCTTCACGCCGTTCACCAGGGTGTAGTTGTAGCGCTTGTCCATGCCTCGGAGGATGGCGTAGGAAGCCTCGCCCGATGCATCACGCTCCATGGTTACACCCGATACTCGCTGCAGAACGCTCGCCACGTTGACATCAGGCGAAAGCTGGATGCTCTGCTGGCTCATCACGTTGAGCACGTTGCCGGCATTCTTCACGGTTTCTATGGCGCTGCGGTCGCTACGGTATTCACGATGACCGGTAACCACCACTTCGCCCAACTGCTTCAAGTCTTCATCCATCGGAATATCCACCTTGTCTTTCTTAGCCACATCTACTACCATCTCCCTGGTCTTGTACGACATGTAGGAAACGATGATGGTCACCTTGCCTTTATCAGGCAATTCATGCAGGGTGAAAGTACCATCAAGTCCGGTGGTGGTACTCACGTTGGGCAGCTCCTTTACCCGGATTACGGTTCCAATGAGGGGTTCGCCCGTTTTGTTATCCTTGACTATACCATCCAGCGTATGTGCCTGAATGGCGGTAGTCGCTGCGACAAGAAGCGCCGCACTCAGTAAAAATCTTTTCATCTATATCGCTATTGAATTCTTCATTCGTTTCTTTTTGCAAAAAAGCTTCTTTTACCTTTAATATAAAAGCTTGGAGACCAGCGATGGAATCGCTGGGAACGGGGGGACAAAGGGGTTAAAGCTCTTTTTACTTTTTTACCTTTTTACTTTTTTACCTTTAGAACCGTGTGGATGATTTTTCCATCCTTGTCGATCATCGACATTCTCAGCTGCTTCTTATCTACTGTAAATACAGAGAAACCATCGGCTGGACTGCAGAACACGGTGCCATCGATAGGCTTCACAGGACGAGCCAGAGATGAAGAGGAATTGACTACGTAGTCGATGTTGTCGCCCTTCTTCTGGATGTGCTGGAAGTTGTGGATGTGACCGCAGGCATAAATCGCCACATTATTATATTTATGGAGGATAGGCAGAAGGCGCTTCTGCATGTCGAGGCGCTCATTCTCCTTCTTCGTGGTGTAGGCGTAGATAGGATGATGGCCTACCACGATGACCCAGTCTTCCTTGGCATTCTTCAGGGTTTCGTCGAGCCATGAAAGCTGAGCCTCAGCATCCTGCTTGCAGGCATCAGGATAGATTTCTGAATTCTTGCGGTAAGAATCGATAAGAGGTGTGGTGTCGAGGAAGATGACACGGATGGTAGTTCCCTTGTGGTCAAACACCTTGGTGTAATATTTGGCTGACATCATCCAGCGGCGGCTCACCTTTCCGTAGTCCATAAAAGCCTGAGTATTACCACGATACTCATGGTTTCCGCAAACCGGGAACCAGTTGAGCATCAGGTCGGGATGAGAATAAACCCATTCGTAATTGGTAAGCCACAGAGGGTCCTGGGTGGAAGCCACGCCATTGAAATGGTGGATGTCGCCTACGGCAAGTACGCATTCAGGATCTACTGTGCCCGCCATCTCGCCCATCAATTCGGCGATAGGCTTCTGGTCGTAGTAACCGTTGCGACCCATATCATTGGTCATGTAGAGGGTGATTTCGCCCTTCAGTTTCTGCCATTCGGCAGCATTCGCCTTCCAGTTTGGATTCTGCGGAATTGCGGTTGCTGCACTCTGAGAACAGGTTGTTAATGCTGCGTTTTGAGCCTGTGCAGTCAAGCCTCCACCCAACAATAAAGCCGAAGCCAAAACTACAGTAGCCATTCTACCTTTTATCATAGCAAAGCCATTCATGTTGCTCTGCTTACCCAAAACTTTCTTTTCCATTTTTTCTTTATCTGACTATAATACTTTTATTAAAGATTTCCCCTTTCGGGGTAATACCTGTTAAATTTCGGGTGCAAAGGTAGGGGTATTATGTGTCAATGAGGTTACAAGGATTTTAATTAGCAGATAAAAGATACTACAATCTTATTACAGGAGTTTCCCCCGATGCTTTTAGGGAAAATCATACGCTGGTTTATGGTTTTCCCCTTGTTGTTTTCAGCTATTCTCTCTATCTTTGCACTACGTTAGAAGAAAGGCTGCACTCGACAATTTGAAAGCAAGTTTCATTGTGCTCGTTTGCACTTTCTTTGCACCAGAAATAAATAAATGCAGTAATAACCCTTTAAAGAGAAGATAGTTATGAAAAGAATGATTATGACATTGGTAGCAGTATGGATGATGATTACATCTATGAATGCTCAGAGACTGACAAATATTCAGGCAGAAGCCCGTTTTATCACAGATAAGATGGTGGTGGAACTGGGATTGAGCAGCGTTCAGCGCAACAGCATCCTGAATATCAATCTCAATTATCTCAATGGCATCCGCAGCTATCGCGACATCGATGCCTATGGCTGGCATTACCGCAACAAGCAGCTCAAGCGCATGATGACCGCCAGACAATGGAAGAGATTCAAGAACTCATACTATTTCTATCGCCCTATCGGCTGGCAGAATCATGTGTATGTTCACCATATTTACACCAAGTATCCAAAGCATAACTGGGGACACGACAAGCGCCGCCCTCGCCCTGAGTGCAGCTACGGAAGACCAGGATGGCCAGGCGGAACCCATGTAACTTATGGACCAGGAAAGCCGTGCAAGCATCACAAGCACGACAAGAAGTGGAAGCACGACAAGAAGAAGTGGAAGCACGATAGAGATTGGGATGATGATGATGATGACGATGATGATGATGATTGAGATAATGACCGGGATTAAGACAAAGATGATAAAACAGAAGAAATCCAAGCTAGAGATGATTCTCCGGCTTGGATTTCTCGGTAAATAAAAACTAACTATGCTGACTAACTAATCATTAATAATTAATCATTAATCACTAACAAAACGTCTTCCACAATCTGCTCATCAAGCAGGCGATTATCCGAAAGCAACTGCTTCACATCGTATCTGTCGTAGAGACCCTTCCTGATGCCGCCCACCATCACCTTCATTTCTGAAGTGCCATAGTAAGAGGCGATACGCTCTCCGAATCCGCCATCCTTCGAGCCATCCTCCAGAGTTACCACCAACTGATGGTTTGCCTTCAGGCTATCCAGCGTCTCGGCATCCACCTCATTCAGATAACGGGGATTGATGAGCGTAGCATCGATGCCCTTATCAGCCAACAGACGGACTACATTCTCGCCCTTCTGATAGAATGAACCGGCGGCGATGACTGCCACCTTCTCGCCCTGATGCATCACCTTGTACTTTGCCTCGTAACCATACTCAGCATCAACGGTTTCAGACGCATGAACCACGCCATTGCTTGGCACGCGGATGGCGATAGGTTTCTTATCCTGCAGAATGCTCCAGCGGAGCATGGCGAAATACTCCTCGCAGGTGGTTGGAGCCAGATAGATGAGCCCCGGAATGCTGCAGAGCATCGGAATATCGAAAAGGCAGATGTGGGTGATGTCGTTCATCGAGTTCACTCCGCCTCCTACCACGTTGATTACGGCTGGGTTGGAATTGATGCAAAGGTCTTGCGCAATCTGGTCGTAGGTACGCTGGATAAAGGTGCTGTAAACGGTCCAAACCGGATGCAATCCACCCTTCGCCATACCCGAAATCATGGCTACTGCCTGCTCTTCGGCGATTCCCATATCGATATGCTGCTTGCCAGCCAGTTGGCGCTTTTCGGCAGTAAAGCCGCCTGCGGTAGGAGTACCGGCGGTTACGGCGATGAGCGTCTTATCCTGCTTCATCTCGCCCAGCATCCAGTCGGAGAATAATGTGCCGTAATCCTCTGTTGGAGCAACCTCCGGGAGGGTTCCATCGGCATTCCTTCTTGGTCGCGAACCGTCTTCCAGATTGAAAGGCATTCCCCAATGCCAAGCCTCCTTGTTGGCTACGGCAGGCGCAAATCCATGACCTTTCTCTGTGTGAATGTGAACCACGGTAGGCTTATCCGTATCCTTCACGCTCTCGAAAACCTGGATGAGTTTTTCGATGTCGTTACCCTCTTCCAGGTACTTGTATTCAAAGCCCCATGCCTTGAACCAGTTGTGCTCGCAGGTGCCGTTGCTCTGGCGCAGGGCACGCAGGTTCTTGTAGATTCCGCCATGATTTTCGGCGATAGACATTTCGTTGTCGTTCACCACGATGATGATGCCCGTACCGAGTTCCGAAGCCTCATCCAGTCCCTCGAAAGCCTCGCCGCCTGAAAGGGAGCCGTCGCCGATAATGGCGATGATGTTCTCATCGGTACCCTTGACGTCGCGCGCCTTCTGCAAACCGGTGGCAAGACTCACGGAAGTGGAAGTATGCCCCACCTCAAAGTTATCATACTCCGGACATTCGGCAGGAGAAGAATAGCCAGAAATGGCATTCATGTCGTCCACATCGCCGAGGAATCCCGCAGCTCGTCCGGTGAGCACCTTATGCGGATAACATTGGTGGCTTACGTCAAACACGAGCTTATCCTTTGGCGCATTAAAAACGTAGTGAAGCGCCACGGTAGCCTCCACGAATCCGAGGTTTGGTCCCACATGACCGCCATGCTTGCTTACACGGTTCAGCACAGCCTGTCTGGTTTCATCAGCCACCACCTGCAACTCCTTCAAATCCAGCTTCTTCAAGTCTGCTGGCGACTTTATTTTCTCAATATACATTTTCTTATATTTATAATTATGATTTCCGGGTGCAAAGATACGAAGAATCCTGGAAACACGCATTACCCAAACTACAGAAAAAATGAATGATTTTTCGGAAAACTCATCTTGGAATATTCTTCAGGAAATCTCATCTTGGAAATCAGCCTGCTGCCTTATCCCTATCCTTCAGAATCACAGCCATGTTATCCAGCGCCCATTCTATCAGATGATCCATAATAGGAATAAGGGTTTCAGCACGGGGTGTGAGAGAATACTCCACTCTTGGCGGCACTTCGGCATAAGCCTTGCGGGTAACATAGCCATCAGCCTCCAACGATTTTAACGTGCTGGTAAGCATTTTCTGCGAAATATCCGGAATCAGCTTACGCAGGGCATTAAACCGGAGGGGGCCATCCTGATGATATTTCAGGGTGTAGATTACCAGTAGCGACCACTTGTCGCAAACGCGCGCCAGAACGTTACGGATAGGACAGTCCTGTACTACCATTTCTTTTATCATTCTTCCCATAATCTATCTTCTTTATATTCTACAATAATCTATAATGTTCTGCAAAACTCTACAATATTCTGCAATAGGCTACAAAAGTAACTAATATCCGAAAAGATACCAAACATACCAAGTTAATCTAAGTTAACGCTTCATTTTTCTTTCTCCCATTCCCACGCAACAGTTACCTCCCAGTAACCATCTTACCCCCAAGTGCCCTCTTGCAGGAACCAGTTTTTCGCTGTATCTTTGCAGCGCAATTCAGAAATGAAAGCTGAAAACAGAAGTATTCACAAATTCACAAAAAGAAATAACATAAAGTGAAAGAAAAAAGAAAAAGAGAAATATAAACATTTAAAAATAACAGACAAGATGAAAGAAACAAAGATTATTGCAAAGGCTGAAAACTTCACAGCCACAGATTTTGGCAAGATGAGTGAAATCAAGGATTACACCTTAGAGATGGGTCCTGAGATTAAGATTCCCGGAAAGGTATTCGGAGGTCAGAGCGTGAACGCTACTGGTGGTGAGTTCTCATTCCAAAGCTTTGCTCCTGGCACAGAGACAGGATTCCTCCACACCCACAAGAACCATGAGGAACTGTATTTCTTCCTCAGCGGCAAGGGCGAGTTCCAGGTGGATGGCAAGGTATTCCCTATTCAGGAGGGAAGCGTGGTGAGAGTAGCACCAGCCGGCAAGCGCTCTGTTCGCAACAACGGTACAGAACCACTCGTGATGCTCTGCGTGCAGTATAAGGCCGAAACCTTTACAGCCGAAGATGCAACCGACGGCGTGATTCTCAACGATAAGGTAGAGTGGTAGAAACTACTCCACCACCTCCATGATTTCAGGATGCTCAAGCTTTTCCTGTTTCTTGAGCTTCTTCACCACTTCGGAATAACTGTGGCGAATCAGGGTCTGGATGAAATCATCTTCCAGCGTGCCATAAAGATTTACCTGATTCCAGTATTTCTTATTCCAATGCCATGCGCCTTCTATTTCGGGATGCACTTCCCGGAGTTCGAGGGCGTAATCGGCATTACATTTCATCGTAACCCACTCGGGGCGCTCCAGATCAACACAGGCAAAGATCTTGCCCAAAATGCGAAACACCAAGGTCCGCTCATCAAAAGGAAAAGCCTCGGCTACGAGGGGAAGCGAGAGGCAATACTCTCTAACAGATTCTATATTCATTATTTCTTCTGATTATTTCTGATTAAAATGTTTTCTATGTTTTAGGGGACAAAGAAATTGCAAACGAGCGCAATGAAAGCTTGCTTTCAAATTGCCGAGTGCAGCATTTTTTCTGCAAAGATAATGAATTCTGATGAAACGGCAAGACTTATTCCATAAAAAAAAAAGAAAAACTTTAAAATAACTCCCTTATGGGATACCTAAAAATAATCTTTTTGTAACTTTTTCAACAAAATATTTGGTAGTTACATAATTTTATTGTAGATTTGCAGCAGAAATCAAAAAGAAGGAGTGATTATGAAGAAGGAAGAAATGAAGCAAGGACTGCTGTCCCGGATATTCCATCTCTATTACGATGGTTTTAGGACGATGACCCTGGGCAAGACGTTGTGGGCTGTCATCCTCATCAAGCTTGCTATCATCTTCCTGGTGCTCAAGCTCTTTTTCTTTCCAGATTTTATCAATACGAATGCCAAGAACGGAGACAAAGCTGGCTTCGTTTCAAAGGAAATTCTGAACAGATAAGACTCAGAATCCCCGCAACCTTCACATCGAAAGAAATACAAAAACATTATATAATAACAATTTTAAAACCATTCAACTATGATGACAAATCTATTGTTAGACATTACATCAGCCACCATCGACTGGTCGAGGGCGCAATTCGCACTCACGGCCATCTACCATTGGCTGTTCGTGCCTCTCACCCTGGGACTGGCAGTAATCATGGGCATCGCCGAAACATGCTACTACCGCACCAACAAGCCGTTCTGGAAGCACGTAACCCGTTTCTGGCAAAAACTCTTTGGCGTCAACTTCGCCATGGGCGTTGCCACAGGCATCATCCTGGAGTTTGAATTCGGCACCAACTGGAGCAATTACTCCTGGTTCGTGGGTGACGTATTCGGCGCTCCCCTAGCCATCGAAGGCATCCTGGCATTCTTCATGGAGAGCACCTTCGTAGCCGTGATGTTCTTCGGCTGGGATAAGGTGAGCCGGGGCTTCCACCTTGCCTCTACCTGGCTCACGGGGCTTGGCGCCACCATTTCTGCCTGGTGGATTCTCGTAGCCAACGCCTGGATGCAATATCCTGTAGGTCAAGAATTTAATCCCGACACCATGCGCTTCGAGATGACTTCGTTTATGGATGTGGCACTCTCGCCATTCGCCATCAACAAGTTCACCCATACCGTTACTTCCTCCTGGATCATCGGCGCCACCTTCGTAGTAGCCGTAAGCTGCTGGTATCTACTGAAAAAGAGAGAAACCCAGCTGGCGAAGGCGAGCATCAAGATGGGTGCCGGAGTAGGACTCATCGCCACCCTGCTGGCTGCGATGACCGGCGACAATTCCGCCTATCGGGTGGCACAAGTGCAGCCGATGAAACTGGCTGCGATGGAAGCATTATATAATGGTGGAAACGGCGAAAGCCTCACGGCGATAGCAGCCGTTCACCCCTTCCAGCAGCCCGATTATGAGAACGAGCAGGAGCCAGCCATGCGCATCGCCATCCCTAACATGCTCTCGTTCTTAGCCACCCGCACAGCCGATGGCTACGTGCCAGGCGTAAACGATATTATCAAGGGTTACACTAAAGAGAATGGCACCCGGGAACCATCCGTGCAGGAAAAGATAGCCCGGGGCAAGAAGGCGATTGTTGCCCTGAAAACCTATCGCGAAACGAAGGCGAAAGACCAGCTCCCTATCTTAAAGGAGAACATGAAATACTTCGGATATGGTTACATCAAGGACGCCAAGGAACTGGTGCCGAGCATCCCGATCTGCTTCTACGCCTTCCGCCTGATGGTGGGAGTAGGCTGCCTGCTCATCCTCTTCTTCGCCCTCAGCCTATTCCTGGTCTATAAGAAGGAAATCGCCCAATACCGATGGTTCCTCATTTTCGCCATCATCATGATTCCGCTGGCTTACATCGCCTCAGAATCGGGCTGGATAGTAGCAGAAATCGGTCGCCAGCCTTGGACCATCCAAGACCTGCTGCCAGTAAGTGCCGCCATCTCCGACATCGAGGCAGGCAGCGTGGCCACCACCTTCTTCATCTTCCTGGCACTCTTCACCACCATGCTTGCCGTGGAAATCAGCATCCTGGTGAAGCAGATTAAGAAAGGACCGGAATATGAATAAAAACTTAAGATGATAAACTTAAGATTATGAATTAACTTTATGACATTAGCATTATGACATACGAATTTTTGCAATCATACTGGTGGTTCCTCGTATCATTATTAGGAGCCCTGCTGGTGTTTCTCATGTTTGTACAGGGAGCCAACACCTTGATATTCTGTTTGGGAAAAACAGAAGAAGAGCGTCGCCTCATCATCAACTCTACGGGACGAAAATGGGAGCTCACCTTCACCACGCTCGTCACCTTCGGCGGAGCCTTCTTCGCCTCGTTCCCGCTGTTCTACAGCACCAGTTTCGGCGGAGCCTACTGGCTGTGGATGATCATCCTGTTCTCGTTTGTGATTCAAGCCGTGAGCTATGAATTCCAGAACAAGATAGGTAATTTTCTTGGACCAAAGACCTTTCAGATCTGCCTCATTGTCAACGGCATCGTGGGTCCGCTGCTTCTTGGCGGAGCCGTAGCCACCTTCTTCAACGGCAGCAATTTCCTGATAGACAAGGGCAATATTACCAACAGTCTGCAACCCGTCATCAGCCGCTGGGCAAACGCCAGTCATGGTCTTGATGCCCTGCTCGACCCATGGAATGTGGTGCTGGGACTTGCCGTACTGATGCTAGCCCGCATCCTGGGCATGCTCTACATCAAGAACAACATCGAGCACCAGCAGATTCAGGAGCGCTGCACCCGCCAGTTGCCATGGAATGCCCTCCTCTTCCTATTGTTCTTCCTGCCATTCCTCATCAGATTGCTGGTAAAGGACGGATTCAGCACTTCTTCTTCCGACATTACGATAGAGAGCATGAAGTATCTTCACAATCTTCTGGAGATGCCAATCTTGATTGTAATATTATTAACAGGTGTAGTACTCGTTCTTTTCGGCATTTTCAAGTCATCGAGGAGCGTGCAGTATAGAAAGGGAATCTGGTTTACGGGCATCGGAACCGTGCTTACCGTGCTGGTTCTGCTGCTGATAGCCGGCTGGAACAATACCGCCTACTATCCATCCAATATCGACCTTCAGAGTTCGCTCACTCTCGCCAACAGTTGCAGCAGCGAGTTCACGCTCCGCACCATGGCGATAGTCTCCCTCCTCATCCCGTTCGTGCTCGCCTACATCGTCTTCGCCTGGCGTGCCATCGACCGCAAGCGCATCACGCAGGAAGAGATAGAGCAGGGAGAAGCGTATTAAAAAAGGCAGGGAATTAAAAAAGACAAGAAAAGTGAGCCTCTTCAAAAGTCCCACAGATTCCACAGATTTACACAGATTCATTCTTGCCATAATCGGGAGAAGGATTCCCCCCAAATATCCAAACAAAAAAATCTGTGAAATCCCCGACCGTACAGGTCAAAAATCTGTGTAAATCTGTGAAATCTGTGGGATAAAAAAACTACAGCTCTATCACCTCCAAATCATCCGGAACGAAGATTCTACCCTTGAAGTTCTCGGCAGCTTCACGGGTATAATTTTCTTTACGATTAGCGAGTGTCTTCTCCTCCGTATGATACAGGATAAGATTCTTCACGCCCAGTTCCTCCGCCAGTTTTCCAGCATCAAGCGCCGTACTGTGGCATTTCTCATAAGGCTTGAACGTATCGCGGTCGGCATAGAGACAAAACGCCTCACACATCATCCAGTCAGCCCCCACTATGTAGCGTCGGTTCTGCTCGTTATAAGGTTCATCGCCCAGGCACGCCAAGACCAAAGGCTTACCCGATTCATCAGAAGAAGGCAGCTCAGCTCGGAATCCGAACTGTTTTTCCTTAGTAGACTGAATATCAAAGCATTCCAGCTTCATATCCCCCACTTCGAAGCAATCGCCATCTTCCAACTGATGGAACACCACCCTTTCAGCCACCTTAGCCAGTTGCTTCTTGGCAAGAATCATATCAATGATGGTCTTGATAACCTTCATCACCTTATCGTTACCATACACGTGCATCAATCCCTCATATCCCTTACATTGAGCCACCATTCGGATTACCCAGATCACACCCAACACGTGGTCGGTATGCGCATGGGTAACGAAGAGGTGATGAATATCAGAAATCTGAACATTCACCTTCTTCAGCTGCGCCAATATTCCGTTTCCTCCTCCCGCATCCACCAGCATCAGGGTGCTGGGAGTCTTGAGCAGAAAACAGGTATTATAAATCTGGGAAACCGTAGCACTTCCCGTTCCGAGCATCGTAATTTGAGTCGTTGTCTTATCCATTATCTTATTCGTTATCTATTTGATTCACGCCCGCAAAACTACTCATTTTTTGATAAACCACCAAGAAAAAGCCCCGAAAACTTTGCGTATTCCAAATAATAATCTTAACTTTGCGGCATAAAAGGTAGGTCCATGCTTGCCGGGTACTCTGCAAAGGCATAAGAAAAGGTTATTTTTCAAACACGCAGCAAAGATAGGAAATCATTCAGCGGCAGGGGTAAAAATTGATAAAACGGAGTTGAGGCTTTCTAGAGGAAATGGGGACTTCGGGGGTGCCGGTAACAGGCTCAAAACAGAAGTGATTTTCGGGCAAGCGTTCCAGTTGTTCCAGTTGTTCCAATTGTTCCAAATAGGTTTTCATAGGACAATATCCCTTTATAGAGACTCTATAACTACTTAATATATAGATAGTTATATATATAATAAGGTGGAATGGAACGCTCAAAAAATTAATTGGAACAACTGGAACTGGAACGCTCCGCCCAACCCAACTTCTCTCTAAAAGGCTCATAATCAATAAATTATGTAGAAATAGAGACTAAGAATTTGAAGTACAATATCCCCATTTCAACCGCTCCGACGATGAAAAAGCCGGGAAAAGGCATCGAATAGGTGCAACTTTTGCTCTCTCAGGCATCAAAAGACATGCAGGAACCCTTATTTCCGATGCTCTTCCCGATACTCGAAGTGGAGATAAATGGAGCTATTTTTCAGTATTCCGTCCTCAATTAGGGGAAATCATACCGTATGAAGACCTATCTTGTTGCCGATTCGGGCTATAATAAGGAACAACTGTCCAACATCGCTGAAACTATCTGTCCCAACTTCCGTGAATACGAAGAAACGAGATTGGAGAAAAATGTTCCGCTATCGCACGGCATCGCACGCTATCGCACAACTGATAAATCGGGATTTCGTATCTTTGCATCGTGATTCAGAAAGCGCGCAAAATCACTTGCCCAGTTGGAGAAAAAAATCTCCCTAATTGGGAAAATAAAAAAGCCTGATTTAACCCGATAAAAAAAGAGCCCCCAATGCGGGAAAAACATCAGGGGCTTTTATCTTGATATCAAAAATCCTTAGTAAGGAAACAGGAGCGGAAGAACGAAGGTCATCACAACGCCGATGATAATCTGCAGAGGCAAACCTACCTTCACGTAATCCATAAACGTATAGCCACCCGCCTTCATCACCAGCGCATTAGGAGGCGTGGAGAACGGAGAGGCAAAGCACATGCTGGCGCCCAACGTAACCGCAAAGAGGAAGGAATAAGGACTCACACCTACCTGCTGGGCCGCCACCAGGGCAATAGGAGCCATCAGCACAGCCGTGGCAGTATTGCTGATAAACATCGTCATCAGAGAAGTGGTGAAGTAGATGCCTGCCAAGAGAGCTGTAGGTCCCATCGAACCCAAACTCTCTACCAGCCCCTGAGAAACCAAGGCCGAAGCACCCGTCTTCTCAAGCGCCGTAGACATCGGCATCATGGCGGCAATCAGCACGATACTCTCCCAGTTGATGGTCTTGTAAGCCGCCTCCACATTCCGGAAACATCCGGCAAAGACGGTCAGCAGTCCGGCGATGATGACCGCCGTGACCGGAGCCACAGGAATGAAATCGAACACCATCATCGCAATCATCAGCAGCATGATGGCAGCCGCCACAGGCGCCTTATAATCCAAGAGCACCTTGTCGGCAGTCTTCTCTGGCTGGTCGATAACCACCCAGTTGCTCGTATCGGTAGCCAGATGAGCCAGATTGGTCCATTCGCCCTGCACCAGGAGCATATCGCCCACATGCAGTTTGGTGGCTATCAGATTGTCGGTAATATATTCATCGCCACGCTTTACGCCCAGCACGTTGATGCCGAAACGCTTGCGCAGGTTGGCATCGCCTATGCGCAGACCGGCAAAATTAGACGTAGGCATCACCACGATTTCGGTCAGTCCCAGGTCGTAGAAATCAATCTTCACATCCTTCATCTTCCTAAGACCGTAATCGCTGGCAAAGCGTTTCATCTTCTCCTCCTCACCTATTATATATAAGGTATCGTGAACCTGAATGGTGCTGCTGCTCTTCGCCATGTTCTGGCTCACATCCTTCACCAGTCCCAGTCGTGATTTCTTCTCGTTTCTTATCTCGATGATACTCACGCCATATTTCTTCTGGATGCTCAGATCCTTCAGGGTTTTGCCCACGATATCCATCTGCTCGCCATTCTCGTCGAGGGCGGCAGAAGGGCGGCGGCTAGGCACGATGTAGCGATGCAGATTATCGAGCAGCTGATATTCGTCTACCAGGTCATCAAGCGATTTGCCCTGCTTCTTTTTCTTACCGTTCTGCTTTTTGCTGAGGAAGATTTTGCTGAGCGGCATGAGCACGATGATGCCGATGGCGATGACGATGATGCCCACAGGGAAGAAGCTGAAGAAGGCAAGCGGCTGATAACCGCCCTCGGTCAATACTTCATCGATAACCAGGTTGGGCGGCGTACCGATGAGGGTAAGCATTCCGCCCAGACTTCCGGCAAAGGCGAGCGGCATGAGAAAACGCGACGACTGCATGCCCGAGCCCGCAGCTATGCTCATGATGATAGGCATCATGAGGGCTACCGTTCCGGTATTGCTCACGAAGGCGCCGATAAACGAGGTAACGAGCATTACGAGCAGGAAGGTGATGGTTTCGTTGCCGCGCGAGAGCGCCATGAGCTTATTGCCCGTAAGCTTGGCAAGTCCGGTCTGCATGATAGCTCCACCCACCACGAAGAGTCCTATCATCATGATGACGATGGGCGAAGAAAAGCCCGCCAGCGCCTCGGCAGGTGTCAGGATACCCAGAACCAGGAGTGCAGCCAGGGCGGTAAGCGCCACGATGTCGGCCCTCACCCTGCCCCAGATGAACAGGGCTACCGTAATAAGCAATATGATAAGTGTTGTTGTCATGTTTTGAAAATTTTTATTTTATAATTACTGTATTCATTCTCTCACCTGCTGCGGCGTCATTCCGGTATGTTTCTTGAAATAGCGGCAGAAGAAGCTGGCATCAGCAAAATGATATTCCCATGCCATCTCCTTGATGCTCTGGGCAGAGCGCTTGAGCTGCATCTTCAGCTGGAGCACCACATACTGGTCGATGATGATTTTGGGTGTATGCCCCGTTACCTGCCTCACGATATTCGAAAGATACTTGGAGGTGATGTTCATCTGCTCGGCATAATAGTTGACATCTCTCGATTTCTTGTAATCGCGTTCCATGAGCATCATGAAGCGGTTGAAGAGTTCCCTCACCCTGTAAGATTTCACCTCGTCGGGGCAGTTCTGCGGATTGCGTTGCAGATATTCGTGGAACCCTATGAAGAAGGCCTTGAGCTGATAGAGTACCAGCTGCGAGATGCAGGTACAGTCGTGCTGCTCGAAATAGAGTCTGAGGAGGGAAAACATGCTCTCGATGATATGGGTAACCACGGGCGAATCCTGCCGGCATCGGTCCTCGCGCAGGGCTGAATAAACCGTCTGTTCCAGCTGCAGACTGGCTTCGCGCAGCAGAGATGGATTATATTTCAGCATCTCCACTTCGAAGGTCGAAGCATTCATGGCGGCACAGGCATCTCCCTCGCAGGAAGCAGAAGGCTCCACCTTCTTCACCTCTACCACATCATTCGGAAACAGGGTGATGACGGCTCCCTCATAGAGATCCCAATCCTTATAATTCACATTCATCACAGCCCTGCCCTTGCGGCAAAGGAGAATGGCTCCATAGGTCAATACCTGCGGACCCTCCTGCCACTCGCTCAAATCGGAGCAGAAAAGACTGGCCTCCTGATAACTGTTCAGTTCTGATAATTCTACCATAAATACCTTTTATTCGCTTTTTGCGTGCAAATATACGGAAATAATGTGAGAAAAAAGAACTTTTGTTCCGAAAAAATCCATGCGGCACGAAAAATTTAAAACGGATATTCGCCAAAATCGCCGTACCTTTGCACCCGAATTCATGAAATAACAGAATTTTTAAAGAATAATAAAAAACAGATTTTTGAATGATAAAGAAAATGATGATTGCAGGCCTTCTCATCTGGGGAGGCTCTCTATGGGCTGTGGCTCAAACCAGGATGACCATCGCCCAACTCTTCGAAAGAATCGAAGAAAACAGCAAGTCGCTACGAACCTCGAAATCGGGCGTAGAAGCTGCCAGCATCGGAATCGAATCGGCTAAAAGCAAGAAACTGCCCGACCTCAATGCATCCCTCTCCTTCAGCTACATCGGAAACGCCCTGATGACCGACCGCGACTTCAGTAACGCCCAAGGTTTGAAATCGCCCCACTTCGGCAATAATTTCGCCTTCCAGGCACAGCAGGTGGTTTATGCTGGTGGCGCCATCAACGCAGGCATACGCCTCGCCGAACTGGGCAAGCAGCAGGCAGAGGTGGGCGTGAAACTCACCCGTCAGCAGGCTCGCTTCGTCGCCCTGGGACAGTATCTGGACCTCTACAAGATAGACAACCGTATCAAGGTATATGAAAAAAACATCGAGCTCACCCGCCAACTTATCGCCGACATCAAGGCGAAACAAACCCAGGGAATGGCGCTCAAGAACGACATCACCCGATACGAACTGCAGATGGAGAGTCTGAAACTGGGACTCACTTCGCTACGCAACAACCGCAGTATCCTGAACCACCAGCTCCTGAATACGCTCGGCATGAACCAGGAAGATAAAGGGGAACAGGAGATGCTGATTATTCCGGACGCTACGATTGCAGACAAGGCTTACGCCAAGGATGGCGAAGCTTACTGGCAGACGGCAAGCACGATGAATTCGCCCCTGCTGGAACAGAGCAGCAACGCCATCAGAATAGCGGAACAGAAGGAGAAGATTGCCAAGAGCGACCTGCTGCCGAAAGTGGCGCTGGTGGCTGCCGAGAATTTTGACGGACCTATCCTCTTCGAGTTGCCGCCGATAGACAAAAATCTGAACGTATGGTATGTGGGCGTAGGCGTGAAATACAGCCTCAGTTCGCTCTTCAAGAGCAACAAGCGCATCAGACAGGCTACCGTAGAAACCCGACAGGCAAAGGAAAGCCATGCCCTGCAGGCAGAACAGCTGAACAATAGCGTACAGGCTGCCTACGTGCAATATCAGCAAACCTACGTAGAACTGGAAACGCAACGCAAGAGCGTAGAACTGGCGCAGCAGAACTACGAAGTGATGAACGCCCGCTATCTCAGTCAGCTGGCGCTGGTAACCGACATGGTGGATGCATCGAACCTGAAGCTCAACGCCGAACTGAGCGAGGTAGATGCCCGCATCAACATCGTATACGCTTATTACCGCATGAAATACGTAGCGGGAGAAATTTAGGAAGTGAAGAGTGAAGAACGAAGAAACAACGTTCGGCGTCCGAAGGGAAAGCCAATTCATCTGCTCTTTTTCAAACAATAAAACAAACATAAATTATGAATAAGAAGATTATCAAGAGAATATATAATGTAGTTATCATCCTCTGTTTTATAGGAGCCATCGGCTTGTGCTTCAGCCATTTTTATCATGGTAGCGACGTGGTTTATACCGATGATGCCCAGGTGAACCGCCACATTACGCCTATCAACACGCGCGTATCAGGATTTATCAAGGAAATCCGTTTCTCCGACTATCAGCACGTGAAGAAGGGCGATACACTCGTCATTATCGAAGATTCAGAATTTCGCCTGCATGTGGCTCAGGCAGAGGCTGGGCTGCGCGGTTCTAAGGCCGGTTCTTCGGTTGTATCAGCCAGCATGGGAACCACCACTACCAACGTGCAGACGGCTTCGGCAGGTATCGAAGAGGCACGTGTAGACATGATGAACGCCAAGCAGGATTTTGACCGTTTTGCAGCCCTGATGAAGAAGGATGCGGTTACCCGCCAGCAATATGATAATGCCTACGCCCGCTATCTGGGAGCCAAGGCACGTTATGAGCAGGCAAGCAGCCGGAAGGCAAGTGCTGCCTCGGTTCGCAACGTACAGACCCAGCAGCTGGGCGGTTCGCGTGCCGGCGAGAGTGTGGCAGAGGCTCAGCTCAACCTGGCTCGTCTGAACCTTTCTTATACCGTAATCGTGGCTACCTGCGACGGCGTAATGGGCAGAAAAGATATCCACGAGGGGCAGCTGGTTCAGCCAGGACAGATGTTGGCACGTATCGTGGATGACAACGATGTATGGGTAGTAGCCAACTATCGTGAAACCCAGATGGACGGCATCCAGGTGGGCAAGGCGGTAGATTTTACAGCCGATGCCATTCCGGGTGTAGTATTCCACGGCAAGGTAGAGGCACTCTCAGCAGCTGCCGGCAACGCCTACTCCATGATTCCGGTAGATAATGCCACCGGCAACTTCGTAAAGGTAGAACAACGCGTACCGGTTCGCATCGCCCTCACCCGCGATAACGACCCTAAACAGGTAGCTCTGCTCCGTGCCGGACTGAACGTAGAAACCAAGGTTCGCCTCAAATAGAATGTTCTATAAACTATAAATAGAATGTTCTATAAACTATCAACTATAAATTATTAATTAAAAAAATGCCAGGACCTCCTATGTTACAGGGACCCTTCCGCGTCCCTTCGTTCAACGGATATATTCCTCGCCGGTTGCAGCCTTGGATTTATCTCCTCTTCGCCTTCATCTTCCTGATGTCGGGCGGAATTTATGGAGGAGCCATGAGCCAGGTGATGGGCGAGTACAGTTTGATGAGAGAAGACGTGCTCATGATCATCATGTTCAACGTAGTGGGCGTGGCGATGCCATTCCCCCTTCTCTTCAAGATGAAGTTTCATTTTACCAACCGCCAACTTCTGCTGAATGCGGCGTTGGTAATAGCGGCTTGCAATTTCCTCATCATGTGGACCGATTCGGTTCCCGTGATGTGCATACTCTCTTACCTAGCAGGTTTCTTCAAACTCTGCGGAACCTTCGAATGCATGAGCAACATCCAGTTGTGGATGACCCCCAAGCGCGATTTTACCATCTTCTTCCCCCTGCTCTATAGCGTGGTTTTGGGAAACATGTTCTTCACGCCTTGGGTTACCGAACACCTTATTTATATATACCAGGACTGGCGCATCATCAACTGGACGATGACGGGCGCCCTGCTGCTGGTAGCACTCACGGTCTTCGTAACCACCCACGACTTCCGCTTCATGAAACCCCTGCCCTTCATCAGCCTCGACTATCTGGGATGCTTCCTCTGGTCGGCATGGATGCTGGAGTTCATCTTCTTCTTCACCTACGGCGAGCATTACAACTGGCTCGATTCAAAGATCATGCAGATAGATGTCGTACTCTTTATCATAACCGGCTATTTCTGCATCCAGCGCATGCTCCACATCCGTCATCCTTTCATCGCTCCCGCGGCATGGAAGTATAAACGGCTCATCCCCCTGCTCATCCTCTTCGCCTTCGTAGAGTTTATGGGCAGTACGCCCAAGGTGCTGCAGACAGCCTTTACGGGCGGCGTGCTTCATTTCGGCACGTTTACCACCAATGTGCTCAACTTCGTAGAATGGGTGGGGTCTATCGCCGGATGCCTCTTCTGCCTGTTCTGGTGCAAGGTGCTCCATCAGAAATATACCCGACTGCTCACGATAGGCGTGGCAACGATGGTATGTTATCCCGTAATGATGTATTTCCTCATCGACCCGGGACTCAACATCGAGGCACTCTATCTGCCCATCTTCCTCAGAAGCATCGGCAACGCCATCTTCTTCTGCATGCTTACCGTATATCTGGAAGAGCTGATGCCGTTTGAGCATTTCTTCATGGGACTGACGATGGCAGGCATCATCCGCAACGGCCCTGTTTCGGCGATGTGTTCCGGACTCTACAGCTACGGACTTCGCCATCAGATGGCAGAAAACATGTCGCGTGGACTGCCTTATGATGCCGGCAACCTGCTGATGATCAGCATCCGCGAGCTCTACGGACTAACCTGTCTCATCGGCATCGGCGTGCTCATCATCTTCCTGCTCTGGGACATTCAGCCTATCCGTAGCACCCTGAAGAAGATGCCTACCTGGAACTTTGTGGGAAGAAAAATGAAGAAAAATCTTGCATAATACAGAGATTTATGCTAACTTTGCAAACAAAAAAAGTTAGCAACATGACAAAGAAAGGTAAACATACCGTATTATTTATCTGCCTGGGCAATATCTGCCGCTCTCCGGCAGCCGAGGGAATCATGAAGAGTCTTGTAGAAAAAGCAGGGCTTCAGGATGAGTTTGAGATCGATTCTGCGGGCATCGGGAGCTGGCACATAGGTCAGTTGCCCGACAGCCGCATGCGCAAATGTGGCGCCGAGCATGGCTACAATTTCAACAGCCATGCCCGCCAGTTTCAGAAGTCAGACTTCGCCCGTTTCGAAACCATCGTGGTAATGGACAACGAAAACTACCGTGCCATTACCTCCATGGCTTCTTCAGAGTCTGATAGGAAGAAGGTTGTGCGCATGGCCGATTTTCTGACCCATCATCGCGAATACACCACCGTTCCCGATCCGTATTATGGCGACTATAGCGACTTCGAGCTCGTTATCACGCTTCTCGAAGATGCCTGCCAAGAGTTGCTGGACAGCATTATCGGGGAAGGATAAAAACAGATAAAACAAAAAGGGATGAATCATCAAAATATCAGATTGATGACTCATCCCTTTTTTCAATTTAAAATATTTATACCGTAATCTCGCCCGAGCCATAGCAACGATGATGATGCTCATCATAAACTACACAGAACTGGCCGGGAGCCACACCATGAATCGCCTCTTCTGAATGAATCATCCAGCGGCCGTCTTCCAGCTTTTCTATCGTAGCAGGATGATATTCCGGCGTATGACGAATCTTGAAAGTTACCTTCTGCATAGCTACCTCGCGTGTGAGGAAATGGAAATCATGGAGAGGAAAATTCTTCTTGTAGGCCGACTGCGGATCATAACCATGACTCACATACAGGATATTGTTCTCTACATCCTTCTTAATCACAAACCAGGGACCGCCGCCAAAGCCCAAGCCCTTGCGCTGGCCGATGGTATGAAACCACAAACCCTTGTGCTCGCCTATGCGCTTGCCCGTTTCCATCTCTATGACATCGCCCGGCTTTTCGCCCAGATAACGGCGGATATAATCATTATAATTAATCTGTCCCAGAAAGCAGATTCCCTGACTGTCCTTGCGCTTGGCATTTATCAGATGCTCCTCTTCGGCTATCTCGCGAACCTCATTCTTGATATGATGACCGATAGGAAAAATCGCTTTTTTCAATTGCCAGTTCTCTATCTGAGCCAGAAAATCGGTCTGGTCTTTTACAGGATCAGGACTCGTGACAAGCCATTTGTCGCCATTTTCATCCGTTTCGGTCTGCGCATAATGCCCCGTGGCGATGAGGTCGTAGTTGTGACCCATCTTCTCATCGAAGGCGCCAAACTTAATCAGGCGGTTGCACATTACATCCGGATTAGGCGTAAAACCAGCCTTCACCTTCTCCATCGTATAACGGGTTACCTCGTTCCAATATTCATGATGGCAGTCAACCACTTGCAGCTTGCACCCATACTTTCTAGCCACAGCCGTAGCCATCTCCAGGTCCTCCTCCGAAGAGCAGTCCCACTCCTCTTTCTCCTCAGGACCAATCTTGATGTAGAAGCAATCAGGATGCAGGCCCAGCTGGGCAAACTCCCAAACCACAACCGAACTGTCGACGCCACCCGAAAGGAGCACGGCAATTCTCTTATCCTTTATTTCGTCAATATTCAGCATATTCTTTCCTGTTTATAATAATCCGGTTGCAAAATTACGAAAAAAAACTGATATAATGAGCATAGAAAGGGCTAGAAATGCATGAGAAAGAGAAAAGAAAAGCCCGCAAAGCCTATTTTTGTCATAGAAAACACTTATAGCAGCATTCGTAGCTTTTAAATATAAAACGAGTTTTGCTTTCGTTTTTATCTATACCTTTGCAATCGATTTCAGAAATCGATAAGAAAGAATGTTTTTGAAAATTCAGTATTTACATTAATAGATAAAGAAAAATGGAGATTTTAAAAAATCTATTTTATGGCTTCCCAGACCTTTGGGGAGGCGGAGTAGCCCACTCTGTGATGATTCTTTCGCTGGTCATCGCCTTGGGTTTGTGTTTAGGTAAGCTCAGAGTAAAAGGTGTTTCCCTGGGCTTGGCTTGGATTCTGTTCATCGGTCTTATCTTTGGACATTTCTCTCTCAACCTTGACGAGCATCTGCTCCACTTCCTCAAGGAATTTGGCTTGATCCTCTTTGTCTACTCTATTGGTCTGGAGGTAGGTCCGGGCTTCTTCGCTTCGTTCAAGAACGGCGGCAAGAGTCTCAACCTGCTCAGCATGATCGTTGTGGCCCTGAGTATCATTACTACCTTAGTCATCTTCTCATTTTCGGGAACATCCATCACCTCTATGGCCGGTATCCTTTCGGGTGCCGTAACCAACACTCCTGGATTGGGTGCAGCCCAGCAGGCATTCAGCGACCTGCGCCACATCGACGCCCCATCCATCGCAGCCGGCTATGCCATCGCCTATCCTATGGGTGTGCTCGGCGTTATCCTCAGCTTCATTATATTAAGGTTCGCGCTACGCGTAGACAAGCAGAAGGAAGAGGAGGAAGCTAAGCGAGGCAAGGGACATCTTGAAGCGATGACCCTGAACACCTTCGCCGTAAAGGTTTCTAACCAGATGGTTTTCAAAGATACCGTCAAGCAGATCCGCTATCTGCTGAAGCGCGACTTCATGGTTTCTAAGATTATCCGTAACAACGGCGAACGCCAGGACGAGGTTGTTAACGGACAGACCGTGATAGAAGAGGGCGACATTCTGCAGATTGTGGCTCATCCTACCGTAGAAGAACCTATCATCGCCCTGCTCGGCGAGAAAGTTGACGTAAAGGACGAGGAATTCAGCAGCGAACTCATCAACCGCCGAATCCTGATTACCAAACCGGGTATCAACGGCAAGAGCATCAGCCAGTTGCAGATTAGAAGCAACCTTGGCGCCAACATTACCCGCGTAAACAGAAATGGTGTAGACCTCATCGCAACCCCAGACCTGAAACTCCAGTTGGGCGACCGCGTAACCGTAGTGGGCAAGGAGCTCGCCATCGCTCATACCGAGAAGGTGCTGGGTAACCAGATGAAGCGTCTAAACTACCCTAATCTCATCCCAATCTTCCTGGGCATCATGCTGGGTTGTATCGTAGCCAACATTCCGTTCTTCATCCCAGGCATCAACGAGAATCTGCGTCTCGGACTTACCGGCGGTCCATTGGTAGTAGCCATCCTGATAGGTTATTTCGGACCGAAATACAACCTCGTTACCTACAATACCATTTCAGCCAACCTGATGCTTCGCGAAATCGGAATCTGCATCTTCCTGGCTTGCGTGGGTCTCGGCACAGGCGAACAGTTTATCCAGACCGTAGCATCAGAAAGCGGACTGACCTGGATACTCTACGGCATCGCCATCACCATGATACCAATCATTCTGGGCGGCATCATCGGCAAGCTCGTGTTCCACATCAATTATTATACATTACTCGGCGTATTGGCAGGTGCCAACACCAACCCATCTGCCCTGGCTTACGTACGTGAGCAGACTTCGGCAGATGCGCCAACAGTAGGCTATGCGAATGTATATCCATTCGCCATGTTCCTCAGAATTGTAACCATTCAGATTATTATTTTTGTATTTGGATAAACATATATGACAGAAAAAGAATTGAAAACCTGCGCTTGCGTAGAGGATAACTGCAACTGCAAGGAAATAGCAGAATCAGAACTCAGAAGAAAACTCGACTTATTATTACGTACCGGTAGCATTCTCATGGAGAGTGCTGCCGACACATCCCGCATCATGCGAACCATGAAGCGTGCAGCAGCTTTCCTCGGACTCGACGAACGCTACATGCACTTCTACATCAACTGGAATGTGCTGATGGTGAACTATAGCGACGAGGTGCACTCCTTCTCCAAATTCCAGCGATGCGAGAAGCACGGTATCAACCTCACCTCTATTTCCCAGGTAAGTAAGCTCACCTGGAAGGCCATCAAGGAAAACTATTCGCTCGAACAGTATGAGCAGGCTCTGAACGACATCAAGGCCACCCCACGCAGCTTCACCCCTTGGCAGGTAGCCATCGGCGGCGGTTTTGCCTGCGGCGGATTCTGTATCCAGTTCGGTTGCGACTGGCCAGCCTTCTTCTTCTGTTCGCTTGCAGCCATATTGGGTTTCCGCCTGAGAATGTTCTTGCCAACCAAGGGCTGCAACAACTATGTAGCCATCGGTATTTCGGCTTTCGTAGCCACTCTGATAGCCTGGTTGACCTCATTTCTTTCGCTCAACCCATCGATTGCCGAAGCGCTTCCAGCCTTCATGCATTCAGATACCCCTTGGCATCCGCTGATGGCGTGTGCCCTCTTCATCGTGCCGGGAGTTCCACTCATCAACTTTGTGTGCGATATGCTCGACGGATATATTGAGGTGGGAATGGTTCGTGCCCTGAACACCCTGCTGATGATCTTCGCGATGGCGTTCGGTATCGCCTTCGCTATCCAGGTTTGCCACATCGACAACTTCGTGAAGGATCTTACGATGACTCCTCATCACGAATACTGGGAGTTTGCCATCGCAGCTGCCGTATCGGCCATGGGCTTCTCTACCATCTTCAGCATACCTCGCCGTCTGTTGCCGGTTGTAGCTGTGGGCGGTATCATCGCCGTTTGCTTCCGCAATTTCGTCAACCTGGGTCCATCTAACGGCAACATCGGTCTCGACATGGGTCTGAGCATCGGTTCGCTTGCCGGTTCTGCGCTCATCAGCATCATCGTGATCAAGGCGCGCCATTGGTTCCATACCCCTCACCAATGCATCACCATTCCTAGCGTTATCCCAATGGTACCGGGAGTTCTGATGTATCGTGCCCTGTTCGCCTTCATCGACATGCACGGCGTGGTAGGCGAAGTAACCGTAGGTATGAACAACCTCATCAAGGCTTCGCTCGTCATCATCTGCATCGCCCTGGGTGTGGCAATTCCAAACGTATTCTTCCGCCGTTTCATCGCCGACGACCGCAAGCGCAAGCTGCTTGCCATGCTGGTAGAAAGAAAGAAGAAGAATGGCGAATTCGTAGATTTGCACGAAGTAGAAATCAAATAATCATCTGGTTGGAAATCTGATTTTCATCGGATGATAACCGGATAAAAAGAAGTAGAGATGCGATAAAACATCATTTTATTCTTCCAAAAAAGAGGATATTAAAATAAATGTTTTATCTTTGCACCCAAATTTAGCTATCGGTTATTTCTATAGCCGATAGCTTCAACAAAGGAACAATATGGAAATACGACAACTGAAATATTTCTTGAAGGTAGCCGAGACGCTCAACTTCTCAGAAGCTTCGCGCAAGTTATACATCACCCAGAGTACCCTCTCACAGCAGATTTCGCATCTGGAACAGGAGATAGGTCTGCCTCTCTTCGAGCGCAATTCTCATGAAGTTTACCTCACAGAGGCGGGCAAGGAATTGAGACCTTACGCCCAAAACGCGGTCAATTCTGCCGAAGCCTGTGTAGACCACATGAACGATCTGAAGGAAATGCTTACAGGCGAACTGAACATCGGCGTAACCTTCTCCTTCAGCAACATCATGTCCGAGACGCTCATCGCCTTTCTCCACGCCTATCCTCATGTAAAGCTCAACATCCAATACCGCACCATGCAGGAACTGATGGACGGACTGAAGAAGCGCGAACTCGACCTCGTTCTGGCTTTCAAGCCTCTGAAGAACGATAAGGCGGTAGACAGCCGAGCTATTTTCAGCAACCGTCTTGCCGCCATCGTGAACGTGAATCATCCGCTGGCGCGCCTTTCATCGGTCAAGCTTTCCGATCTGGAGCGCTACGACCTCATCCTTCCTTGCAAGGGTCTGCAGGCACGCAACGCCTTTGATCACATGGTAGAGGGCAAGGATTTGAACTACAAGATTATGGTAGAGGTGAATAATGTAAACATCATCTTCGACCTTCTGAGCCGCAGCAATCTGGTGACAATTCTCTCCGAATCGACCACCATTCTGCAGAACGGCATGAAGGCGATTCCTATCGATGCTGCCGACAACGAAATGGATGGCTGCATCCACATTCTGAAAGATGCTTACATGAAAAACTCAGCCCAGGAGTTCATCCGCATGCTGAGCCAGAGCACCAGCATCCTTGCCAACTTTGCCCTGAAGGATATCCTGAGATAATCATCTTAACGTCATGCGGGCTTGCGAGCCTATTTGCTTGCGGCTAGAACAGATAAAAAATCCTCGTTCGAGTTCTTTTTCGAGCGAGGATTTTTTCTTCTTTTTTTTTACCTTTATGGGGACCAGCGATGGAATCGCTGGGAACGGGAACCAGAGGGATGACACGCAACCCAGCTAGGCTTTTTACTTTTTTACCTTTTTACTTTTTTACCTTTTTACCTTTAAATAGCCTTTTTACCCTTTCTTTCTTGCGATGATAATCGTTACGCCAGCCAGGATAGCGAGGATGCCTATCGCCAGCTGCAGAGAGAAACTCTCACCGAAGACGCATACGCCGATGATGACGGCTGTTACCGGCTCCAAGGCTCCCATGATGGCGGCTGGAGTACTACCGATAAGATTGATGGAGATGGTCATGAAGAAAAGCGACAATACCGTTGGCAACAAAGCCAGCTGGGCAGCACAGAGCCATTGTTTAGGCGTTTGAAGCATCTGTATCGGCTCGCCTGCAATAAACGAATAGACAAACATAGTAAGCAGTCCGAAGACTAATATATAAAAGGTAAACTTGATGTTCGACATGCCCGGATTCTTCCATTGGTTGATGGAGATGATGTAAAGGGCATAGAGCAGGGATGAACACATGACGAGGGCAAAACCCGCCGTGCTCAACTTATCGTTTCCATCGCCCTGATAAAGCAATCCTACTCCCGATACCGCCAGAAGAATGGCAAGCGAGGTAGACCACGTTACCTTCTCGTGGAAGAAGACCGTCATCAGGATGGCCGTCATAATAGGATAAACGAAGAGGATGGTGCTGGCAATACCTGCCGCCATATAATGGAAACTGACATAAAGCGTAGCTGATGAGAGCGAAAACATGCAGCCCAGCACGCCAAGACGAATCAGATGTCCCCACTTCACCTTGAAACTCTCCTTGCGGAACAACATCACCACGGCAAACATCAGTACCGCCAAGAGATAACGATAGATGAGTACAGAACTGGAATTGAATCCGTCGCCATAGAGTTCGAGCGTGCCCAAAGGATTGGTACCATAACATACTGCGGCAACAATGCCCGCCGCAAAGCCTTTAACTTTATTACTGCTTGTCATTAGATTAAATACTATTTTTTTCTTATACTTCTTGTTATCTATCTATTTCGGGCTACAAAGTTACAGCAAATATTCGAGATAAGCTAACAAAATCGTATAAATATATTGTAATATCTGAGAAAAAACGCTCTTTTCTTGTGCTTTACGAAAATAAATTGTACCTTTGCAATATCTTTGAAAAAAGATAATCAGATGAAACATTAAAAACTAAACAAAAGAATTAATAACAATGGAACAGATTAAGAATGATCAGCTCACACTTGAGATTTCATCTCTCGGAGCAGAACTTCAGAGCATCAAGGATGCTAATGGTAATGAATATCTCTGGGATGGCGACGAGAAATACTGGAACCGCCACTCTCCAATCCTCTTCCCTATCGTATGCGGATTGTGGAAAGACACTTATCGCACAGAGGGCAAGGAGTATCACCTTCCTCGCCATGGTTTCGCACGCGATACAGAGTTCAAACTCGTTGGCAAGACTGCCGACCGCCTCACCTTCGCGCTTATCGACAACGAAGAGACTCAGAAGAACTATCCTTATCACTTCAACCTTGCCATCTCTTACCGCCTGCAGGGCAACGAGATTCATGTCATCTGGCACGTAGAGAATACCGACGACAAGGAAATCTTCTTCCAGATTGGCGGTCACCCAGCATTCATGGTTCCTGGCTGCAAGAAGGGCGAAGAAATGAAGGCTACCCTGAAACTCGACAACGAGGCTCCTGTTCGTCTCTATGGTAACGTAGGCGGATGCATCGACCGTCAGGCTAAGGAAACCGTAGAAACCGACAAGGGTATCTGGGAAGTAAATGAGGAGACTTTCGCAGAAGATGCTGTTATCTTCGACAAGAGTCAGGTTAAGCAGGTGAGCATTCTCAACGAGCAGGGCGAACCTCATGTAACCCTCGAGTTCAAGACTCCAGCCGTAGGTATCTGGAACCCAACAGGCAAGCACGCTCCATTCATCTGCATCGAGCCATGGTATGGTTTGAGCGACTGGGCTGAATATGATGGCGAGTTTAAGGACAAGTATCTGATGAACCGTCTGCAGCCAGGTGCAAGTTTCATGAGTGAGTATATCATCAGAATTGAGAAATAATGGAAGAAAAAAACAATTTGCAACTCCCCGAGAACGCATTCCGCGAACTGAAAGACGGGGAGGATTATAAGCCGCTGATGTCGCCTGACAAGGTTTATCCTGAGGTGAACGGATGGTCGGTTACATGGGGAATCGTGATGGCAGTCATCTTCTCTGCCGCCGCAGCTTATCTGGGCTTGAAGGTGGGTCAGGTGTTCGAAGCAGCCATCCCTATCGCCATCATCGCCGTGGGCGTAAGTACCGCTACCAAGCGTAGCAAGGCGCTGGGCGAGAATGTCATCATCCAGAGCATCGGAGCCTGTTCGGGTGCTGTGGTGGCAGGAGCCATCTTTACCCTGCCAGCCATCTACATTCTGCAGGCTAAATATCCGGAGATGACTACTTCGTTTATGAAAATCTTCATGGCTTCGGCCTTGGGAGGAGTCTTGGGAATTCTTTTCCTCATTCCTTTCCGCAAGTACTTCGTAAGCGATATGCACGGCAAGTATCCGTTCCCTGAGGCTACGGCTACCACGCAGGTACTGGTGAGCGGAGCCAAGGGAGGCGACCAGGCTAAGCCGCTGCTCATAGCCGGACTGGTGGGTGGTCTTTACGACTTTATCGTAGCCAGCCTGGGATGGTGGAACGAGAATTTCACATCGCGTGTGGTAAGTCTGGGATGCGACCTGGCTGACAAGGCTAAACTCGTATTCAAGGTAAACACAGGTGCTGCCGTATTAGGTCTGGGTTACATCATCGGTCTGAAGTATGCCTTCTTCACCTGTCTGGGTTCGCTCGTAGTATGGTGGCTGATTGTTCCGGGCATGAGCGTTATCTTCCATGATAGCGTGCTGAGCGCCTGGGATCCTAGCATCGTGAAGACCGTGGGTGCGATGAGTCCGGAGGAAATCTTCCGTGCCTACGTCCGCAGCATCGGTATCGGCGGTATCGCCATGGCAGGTATCATCGGCATCATCAAGAGCTGGGGCATCATCAAGAGTGCCGTAGGTCTGGCTGCCAAGGAGCTGAAGGGCAAGAGCGATGTGGATGAGAACGTGAAGCGCACCCAGCGCGACATCTCTTTCAAGATTATCGCTATCGGTTCGCTTGTTACCATCCTCGTAACCTTCCTCTTCTTCTGGTTTGGCGTGATGGAGGGCAACCTTCTCTTCGCCATTATCGCCATTCTGCTCGTGGCTGCCATCGCCTTTCTCTTTACTACCGTAGCGGCTAATGCCATCGCTATCGTGGGTTCAAACCCTGTTTCGGGAATGACCCTGATGACGCTCATCTTCGCCTCTGTAGTGATGGTGGCTGTCGGCCTGAAAGGTCCTGGCGGCATGCTGGCTGCCCTGATTATGGGTGGTGTGGTTTGTACAGCCCTCTCGGTAGCAGGTTCGTTTATTACCGACCTGAAGATTGGTTACTGGCTGGGAACAACTCCTAAGAAACAGGAGGGATGGAAATTCCTCGGTACCCTGGTGAGTGCGGCTACCGTGGGCGGCGTGATGATGCTGCTCAACGAGACTTACGGTTTCGCATCGGGTTCGCTTGCAGCTCCTCAGGCTAATGCGATGGCTGCGGTTATCGACCCTTTGATGAATGGCGTGGGAGCTCCTTGGGTGCTCTATGGCATCGGAGCCGTGATAGCTATCGTGCTGACTTATTTCAAGATTCCTGCCCTGGCTTTCGCGCTGGGTATGTTTATTCCGCTGGAACTGAACGTTCCTCTGCTCGTGGGTGGAGCCATCAACTGGTATGTTACTTCGCGCAGCAAGGATGCCAAGGTGAACAGCGAACGTGGTGAGAAGGGAACGCTCATCGCCAGCGGCTTCATCGCCGGTGGAGCCCTGATGGGTGTGGTTAGCGCCCTTCTGAAGTTTGGCGGCATCGAGTTAAGTATCGCCGACAGCTGGTGGGTTAATCCGATGTCTGAGGTTTGTTCGCTCCTGGCTTACATCTGCCTCATCGGTTTCTTTATCAGAGCCACAAAGAAATAAAGAATAGGCTTTTTACAAATAAGACAATCGCCTGGATGCATCTGAGCACCCAGGCGATTTTTTATTCTATCCGAATAAGTTTTTCTATCCTACGATTCCGCAGCTACGAAATCCATCGGCTTGACGCCAAACTGCTTCTGGAAGCACTTGGCAAAATAGCTAGGACTGCTGAAACCTACCATATAGCTGATTTCGCTGATGCGGTAGTTTCCTTCTTTCAGGAGCTTTGCGCCCTTCTTCAGTTTCACGAGCTGGATCATCTCGTTTGGCGTAACATCGGCAAGACCGCGAATCTTATTAAAGAGCGAAGAGCGGCTTATGCCCATCTTTTCGGCAAGGAACGCCACGTTGAGTTCCGGATTCGCCACATTCTCTTCGATAATATTCGACATCTTCTCCAGGAACGCATTATCAACCTGAGTTGGAGCTATCTCTGCTATCGGCTCAAGCGGAGTATGCGAGAACTTACTCCTCAACAGACGGCGCATCTCAAGAAGCTGTCTTACGCTTGCCTCAAGATACTTCATCGAGAACGGCTTTTCTATGTAGACATCGGCTCCACAGTTCATACTCTCCGTCTTCGCCGCATCATCGGTCTTTGCCGTGAGCATCACGAACGGGAGATGAGAATATTCAGAATTTTCACGCACCCTACGGCAGAACTCCGGACCGTCCATCTCTGGCATCATCCAGTCGCTTATGATGAGCGAAACCGGATGTTTCTCCAGTTTACGGAGCGCATCCTTTCCGTTGTCAGCGGTATAAACCGTATACATCTTTTCGAAATGAGCCTTCACAAACTGGCGCATGTCTTCATCATCATCCACAATCAGCATCACCGGTTTTGCCGGTTCACGAAGCGGACTGGCAACAGCATCGCCTGCCTTTTCAGAACCCTGTTCAGCCAGAGATGCATCTGTCAGCAGACTTTCCTCTGCGGCAGCCTCTTCTTCCTTCACCATTTCATCCGCCTTCTCTACCACAGCATCCAGCTGGTTGAGCGGCAGGGTTACGATAAAGGTAGAGCCCTTGCCTACTTCCGATTCTACATTTACCATACCATGATGAGCCTCAACGAGATTCTTCACGATATTGAGACCGATTCCGGTTCCCGGCTTGTTATCTCGTGCCTGATAGAAGGCTCCGAAGATTTTCTCCTTCTCGTCAGGACTGATTCCCAATCCGTTGTCTTCTACCTCGATGCGGAAATGGATTCCATCCTCCAGCAGGCGGCAGGACAGGCGCACATAATCCTCCGTATATTTCAAGGCGTTGGTCATCAGATTGCTGATTACCTTGGTAACCGCCTCCTGGTCTATCATCGCCACGAGATCATCTGCTGGATAATCTACCTTGAAACGGATGCTTTTCTGCTCGAAGGTAGGAGCAAAACGCTCAGCCACAGCATGCATCAGCTTAGAAATGTTGTTCAAACGGAAATGAACCTGCATGCCCTTCTGCTGCACTTTGTTGAAATCGAGCAGCTGATTGACGAGCAGGAGCAAACGCTGGGCGTTACGATCGATAACAGAAAGCGTCTGCGTGATAGTCTCACCATCAGAAAGTTTTCCGGAAACCTGTTTCCAATGCTCTTTCAGACTCTCCAAAGGTCCGATGATAAGCGTTACCGGCGTACGGATTTCATGGGCAATCATCGTGAAGAACTGCAGGCGGGCGTCTCTCATCTCCTGATCCTGCTTGCGCTCCAACTGGTCGAGTTCTTCCTGATGGCGGCGCTTCTCACGCTTCAACCGGCTCTGTGTGAACCAATAGATTGCGTAACCGATGAGCAGAAGATACAGAATTTTGGCTGGTAAAGACCACCAGAACGGCGGATGAACCACAATCTGCAGTCGAGCCTCATTCTTCGACCATACGCCATCATTATTGGTTGCCTTAACCAGGAAGGTATAGGTTCCGGCAGGAAGGTTGGTATAGTTGGCACGATGTTCATGGGTATAAACCCAATCCTTGTCGATACCTTCGAGCTTGTAAGCATACTGGTTCTTCTCAGGCGAGACATAGCTCAGGGCGGCAAACGAGATATTGATGGTATTCTCATTATGAGACAGATTGAGTTCTGCAGCATGACTCAGAGATTTGTCCAGCTGGTCACTTCCCGCCTCTATCGGCTTTCCGAAGAGTTCTACCGAGGTAATTGCCACAGGAGGAGCTACCTGGTTTATCTTGACGAGATATGGATAGAAGCAGTTGAAACCTCTTGTCGAACCGAAATAGATTCTGCCGTCAGAAGCCAGGAGTCCGGCATTTGGCATAAACTGGTCGCAGGTGAGTCCGTCATATTTATTGAATAGCTGGACAGGTTCACCCGGCGTATATTTCACAATTCCCTTGCTTGTAGAAATCCACATTACTCCCTGCGAAATGACAAGACTCGTGAAATCCTGACTTGGCGCATCGATGGAGATTCGGCGGAATATACCTTTTGAAGGCAGAAATTCGCAAAGTCCTTCGCTGGTTGCGACATAGAGCTGCCCCTTTTCGCCGATAGTCAGACAGTTCACCTGATCACTCACCAGCGAAGTAGAATCATTCTCTACATGTTTATACTGTTTCCAGGCATTATTCTTACCCAAGCACCACAAGCCACCTCCCTGGGTAGCAAACCATACGTTGCCCTGAGGATCTTCCTTGATATCGATGGTAAGCGACTTGAACGACTTGATTCTTCTGAACTTCTGCTGACCTTCGTCAAAAAGACTGGCTCCATCCATCGAAGCCGCCCAGAGCCGGTTCTTTCGGTCGCGATAAATACAATAGGCATTACTTCCCGAAGCCATTCCATCGGTCTGGAAAATCTGCTGCGCTCCGGTAGCCATGTTCATTCTGATGACACCATTACCATAGGTTCCCACCCACAGATCGTTTTCATCAGCAAAGAGCGCATGTACATTATACTTGCCCATAGCCGCCTTGCCCGGATAAGAAACAAAACTGTTGGTCTGGGGATTGAAGCAGTCGAGTCCGGCATCATCGGTAGCTATCCAGATGCGATGCTGCTGGTCTTCGAAGAATCTTCCTACCACATTACCGCGCAATCCGCCCAGACGGGCAGAATAAGCATGGAAACGCTCTTCAAAACTCGTAGAAGGAAGATAATTCACACCACCATAGTAAGTAGATACCCAAATGCCACCTTCATTATCATCCGCAATACCATAAACAAAGCGCTCGCTCGTACTCCGGCTCGGATTGTTGACTTCCGACAACATGTGCCAGATACGGTTCTGGATGTCATACTGCACCAATCCATCATCGCTGGCTATGAGAAGAGACTTGTTGTCGTTGCAGTAAAGCTGATGGATATGATGAACAGCATTACTCAAGGTTCCGCTGATGAGCTGTTCGGCACTACCATCGGCGTTGAGCTTGTAAAGTCCGTTTTCCCAGGTTCCGACATAAACATTGCCATCGGAAGTAGCCAGCATCGCCATGCCGTGAAACATGGTTGCATCGCCCTTCAGAGGGAATGCTTCAAACTGGTCGGTCGACTTGTTGAGATGATAGATGCTGGCTTCACCCTGGTTACAGAGCATCCATACCTGGTTGTTGGCATCAACCAGCGTACATTTCACTTTACCCTGAATATTCTTCATCGGATACTGATGCAGTTCGTGAGTAGTCCGATTGTATCTGAACACACCCTGTCCGCTAGTAGAAATCCAAACATTCTGATCGCCGTCAAGCGAAAAATTAAGGACAGGCGCCGTAATCTTATCACTCAGTTTCTGGAATTGGTCGGTTGCATTAGAGAACAGATAGGCTCCATTATTGCAACCTACCAGCAGTCCTTCTTCGCAAGCAGTAAGGGCGCTCACAAACTGGTCTACAGTCGTAAAGGGATTATAATAGGTTCTGACATCGTATCCGTCAAAACGGCACAATCCGTTGTCTGTACCAAACCACATGTATCCCTTGGAACCTTGAACCACGCTACGCACAGCATTACTCGGCAAACCATTATCCATCGTGATAGAGCGCACCATAGGGTCGATAGCAGCCAACTGTGCACCCGAGTTGGTTTGCGTTACCGAATGTGGCTGCGCCTGAATATCCGTAGCCCCTTTCGAGACGAAGGCTGTCGGCACCTGAGCCTCAGCCCCTACAGGCATCATCATGCAGAGCACAGAAACCATTAGAGTAGATATCTTTCTCATTATATGAGTCTTTATTTTCTGTTGTTAGATAATTTAATGCCGCAAAATTACAAAAATATAACGAGAAATACAACAAAAAGAACAAAAAAAGCCCCGAAACAAGCAAATAGCTACTTTTTAAAAGTAAGACTATCCGTTTGCTTCAGGGCAAAACTTAAATAATGATTCAAGTGAGAAGTTTCACTATCAACAGATTGAAACCTGAATTACTTGCTCTTTACATCGCTCCATTTAGGCGGTTTCACACCCAGCAGATTCTTCACGAAGAAATCGTAACGCTTATGCTCGCCATAGAGTTCGCCCATGGTATGATGGGCTCCAGGAATCACCACGAGTTCGAAATCCTTGTTCGCCTTTTCCAGCGCATTCACTACCTGATAAGTGCTCGAAGGATCTACGTTGTCATCTATCTCGCCTACCACCAGCATCAACGGGCGCTCCAGCTTGTGGGCGTTCTCCACGTTGCTGCACTCCACGTAACTGGAATCGATAGGCCAGCTCATCCATTGCTCGTTCCACCAGATCTTATCCATCCGGTTGTCATGACAGCCGCAGGCACTATAGGCTGCCTTGTAGAAATCGCCATGCAGCAATACGGCTGTGGTACTCTCCTGTCCGCCTGCCGAACAGCCATAGATTGCCACATTATCAGCATCCATATAAGGATACTTCTTGGCTGCAGCCTTGATCCAGAGTTCACGGTCTGGGAATCCGGCATCCTTCAGATTCTTGTAGCAAACCTCCTCAAACTTCTTGCCGCGATAGGAAGTTCCCATCGCATCGAGCTGGACTACGATGAAACCGAGTTCGGCAAGCGAAGTGGTGTACCAGTTGTATGGCATGAAACTCTTCGGAGTATAGGCATCGCCCGGACCCGAATAGATATACTCGATAACCGGATATTTCTTGTTCGGATCGAAATTGGTAGGGCGCTGGATGATGCCCCACATATCAGTCTTGCCATCACGCCCCTTAGCCACAAACACCTCAGGAGCTACCCATCCGTGCTTCTTCAAAGTAGCAATATCAGCCGTCTCCAGGGTCTTGACGAGCTTACCGGTCTGCGCATCTCTGAGCACGGTAACAGGAGCAGCATCCACCTTAGAATAGGTATCCAGGAGATAACGGTAATCATAGGTATATTGGGCACTATGATTTCCCTCTTCAGGAGTGAGCGCCACCATATTCTTGCCGTCGATACCTATTTTATAATAATGCACCAGATATGGGTCCTCATTCTTGTTCACGCCACTAGCCGAGAAATAGATTTCTCCCTTCTCTTCATCCACACGCTGGATGCCGCGAACAAACCAGTCGCCCTTTGTAATCTGTCGGATAACCTTCGACTTCTGCACATCGTAGAGATAGAGATGATTCCAGTTGTCGCGCTCGCTCATCCAGAGCAGTTGCTTGCCATCCTTGATAAACTGACGCCACAGACGACCATAGTTCACGAAAGTATTGGCACGCTCCTCTACCACGGTACGAAGCTTGCCGGTTTCGGCATTCATCGCCAGCATCTGATAGAGATGATGCCCACGCTGGTTGTACTCCATCGTCACCTCCTTGCTGTCTGGTGTCCATTGCATCCACTCCAGTTCATACTGGTTTTCTATCTGATGCTTGTCAGCCTCCACCTTCTTTCCGGTAGCCACATCGATGATGACCGGATAGTGCTGTGGCAGGGCATCGCCCGGCTTGGCATACTCCTGCTTGTGGAGGATAGGCTGCAGCTGGTCGGCAGGCGAAGATTCTACGTAGTAGGCATAGCGCTTCTCTACTGGCACACGCTTGCATACGAAGATGTGCTTGCCGTCTGGACTCCATTGGATGCGGTTGCTGTAATAGCATCCGATGGTACCATCCTGGGTAAGGATTCGCTTGGCTTCGGTATAAGGTTTTCCTGCCTCATGAACCACCACGTTGTAACCTTCGATGTAGGCTTCCATCTTGCCGTCGGGCGAAAGTACCGGATAAGCCTCCTTCTCCTCGTCTACCTCCATCCAATGGCGCTCATGGCGTCTGCCAAACTGAGGTTTATAAGGGCGGCGAGGCTTGATGCCCAGCGCCTTCTCCATCGCTTCCTGCGAATCATAAGTCTTCATCTCATCCTTGTCGGCATCATAGGATACAAACTTCCTGCCCTGAGGAGTAGAAATCTGATAATGCAGTACGTGGGTGGAATCGCACCAAGCCGATGAGCGTGCCCAATGGAACACGGAGTCGGCAGAAAACTGATGACGCAGCGCATAGGCTCTGTTGTAATCTTCTAATGTGCCCTGTGCTGAAGCTGTAGCTGCCGGCATCGCCAAAGCTGCGCTCAACAGCGAAAGAGCTAAAATCTGATTCTTCATTATGCTTGATATTTTACTTGTTAACTTCTTTAGTTTTTTTCTCCAGTTAGGAAAATATTATTTCCCAGTATAGAAATCTGTGATGCGTCGGATAGCACGCTGGCAAACCGGACAGAAATCATCCACTTCGTTGATTCGCATACGGCAGACCTGTGCCGGACGGTAACATCCCCTGCTTTGGTTGCCCGCCCCCTCGAACACACCAATCTTGAAGACGGCTTCATTGAGTTTCTTCTGCTCCTTCTCATTTCTGATATTCTTATGATCCGGAAGTTTGGCAAGCGGCGTAGGAATTTTCACGCCCTTCGGCATCATATCTGCCCACTTGCTCTGGAAATCCTTCAGCGTGGTGAGGTTCGGCTCCCAAGGCTCGGTATCACTAGGATACATCGGGTCGTACTCATCGGTACTGTACTCATCGCCCAAGCCCGCATAGCCATGACCGAACTCATGTACCAGCACCTTCTTGAACGTAAGATGATCAGAGGTAGAAAGCGTTACCTGGTTATAGATGCCGCCGCCACCATACGTAGGAGAATTCACCAATACGATAATCTGCTCGAAAGGCACATTACTCAAGGCATCATAGATGCGATGAATCTTGCTCGTGGTAAGATAACGGTTCGAATAAAAAGTATCGTAATGAGAGCAAGCCATCGTGTTCTTCCATTTTCCGTCGTGCGGAATACTTGGACCCTCATCAAGCGATGGAGCCGCAACTGCCACCACGTTGAACCTCGACTTGAGCGAAACAAAAGGTTCGCGCTCGAAGATGGCATCTGCTGCCCGCTGCGCATCCTGATAGAATTTATCCATCTGGTCCTGGCGATAGCCCTCGGCGATGATGGCGAGGTCAACACAGTCGGCAGCATCTCCGCTCTTCACGATGTAGCGGTAAGGGATACCATTCTCGCCCAATGGTCGGATGAGGATATTCTGGGGATTGATGGTATGGCGCAGTTCTGCTGTCACCTTCTGATGCGTATCGCTCAGGGTGATGCTTACATCCACCGGCTTCTTCGGGAACGGCACGAGGAAACTGCTCTCGAATGATTTCTGCAGATGCTTAGCCTCCTGTGTAAGCTGCCACTCCTGGAAGAGTGTAGAGAAGGTGTTTACATAGAGCACCTTGTTGGTACCATGCTCATACACGGTCACCTGTCCGTTTCCGTTCAGGAATTTCTCATCCAGTCTTGTCTTTCTTCCCGCCCAGGTAGGGTTGCTGTAAGCTTGTTCGAAATAGATAGCCTGGTTCACGCTATCGCCCGCCACGATATAATCCAGTCGCAGCGTCTTATCTTCGAAGTTGTCTTCGAACTTCTGTGCCTGCATCGGCATCGCCATCATCAAGGCGAGCGATGCAATCCATAATCCTTTATTCTTCATATTATATTTTTACAAAATTCCATTACAAAAAGAGATGCGCCATTACGTAAGCCTTTACAAATGTGTCATCAACCATTCTGCCAAAACCTTGCAGTAATGATTATGATCTTCTACGAAAGGCATGTGGCGGCTTCCCACAAAGAGTTCCCATTTACTGTTAGGCAAAGCATCATGCATGGCCTTGGCGATGGCAGGAGTACAAAGATCTTCACTACCACTAATTACCAAGGTAGGGATGTCGATGCTCTTCATCTTCTCCAAATACTCAAAATCCTTCAAGTCGCCAGTAGCATTTAGCTCATTAGGTCCCCAACCATAAATATACGACAAGGTACCAGCCTTTTTCTCTCTTCTCAGGCATTCAGGCGAGTCGGCAGTAACAGGTGCAGCACAATGTTGCTCCATATAGTGAGCAATTGCACTTTTGTATGCCTTACTGTCAAAATCCCCCGTAGCCTCAGCCTTGGCTATGGCTTTTTGCTCTTTTTCCGGTAAGTATTTTACCAAGCGATGTTGCTCCTTTACCCACATCGAAGCCGATGGATTGGTACTGGAGAGAATGAGTGAGCGAATCCCATCGGGATGACGTTCATAGACGTACGCCAAAGCCAACATACCTCCCCACGACTGTCCCAAGAGATGTATTTGGTCAAGATGTAAGTATTTACGGAGCGCATCTAGCTCATCCACCCACGTCTCAGTCTTCCAAAGTTCCGGATGACCTTCTACATACGATTTTCCACAGCCCAACTGGTCGTACATAATGACCTGATGGCCAGTCTCGGCAATTTGATCCAGCACCTCGAAATAGTTGTGGGTACTGCCTGGTCCACCATGCAGCAAGATGATAGGTGCCTTACCTTCCTGGCGTTCGCCCACAATTCGATAATAAACCTGATGTCCTCGGAAAGGCATGTATCCCTCCTCTACTTTCTGCTTTTGCCTGGTGAATGCAAAGTTCTTGGCACGCAACAAGTCTGTATAATCGCAAGTATAAATGTTTTGCTTCTTGTGCTTGCTTATCTGTAATTGAGTAGCAGGGAAATACTGTGCCAACAGATGATACATATCAGGATCCATCGCCTGCAATTCCTCACGGGTGTTAATCCAGTTATGCTTGCCGTCAGCACGTTGTACCTCTGCATTTACATTAAACCAGTCTTGTACAGCCTCGGCAAAATATTCCATCCCATTGTCCAATCGATAAGTATTGGCATAAATGCCACGAGCTTTCGCCTTGTCAAGAAGCGAGTCTAGCTTTTCATTGATGGTAGGATCCACCTGATAGATACCTATCAAATGAATGGAATGTGCAAACTCATGGATGAGGATATCCTCGGCATGATACTTATCTATTTGGTAAGCAAGGATGTTCTCTTCCGCACAGGTTGTGACAGGTACTTCCATCGTACCTTCCATTCCTCGAGCCCGCACATCCATATTCACCGTAGTGTCATTGATCATGAAATGATGTTCTGGGATGTCGGTCTCGCCCTCATATCTAGCCATAATAGCCACACGAGTTCCATGCTTTTTCATCGCTTCCAACACCTCTGGTTTTAACATACTCGTCATAGCATAGAGTGTATGATGCGCAGCCACTATACATGAGTCTGGCACTCGCCATGACGTTACGATCGGAATGCCATTCACATCCACGTATTTCTTATAAAATTTATCTAAATGCATAGATTTGGGTGGTGCCGTTATCTTGCATTCCGGGATGCGTAGCTCTGCATCCCCCGCATACTCTTTGAGTTGTTGTGCCTGCATCGGCATCGCCATCATCAAGGCGAGAGATGTCGATAATAAAGTCTTATTCTTCATTTCGATTGTCATTTTTATGTTATTTATATTTCGCCACAAAAGTACTGATAATCTAGCTAAAACGGTCGCAATATCGTCTAAAATGATACAAATATCGTATTTTCCCAAAGAACATCTTAAAGATTCGTCAAAAATCACATCAGAATGATAGATTTGTGCAAAAAAACTTGGGAGATATTATAAAAAGTCGTATCTTTGCCAAAAGAATCTATAAAAAGAACAGATTATGAGATTATCAGAAGAACGATATATCAGCTTACTTACCGACTTTGGTTTCAAACGTATCTTTGGAACAAAGCCAAATAAAGACTTGCTCATCAACTTTCTAAATTCACTTTTTGATGGAGAGCAAGTCATTAAGGATGTCCGCTACCTCAATAGCGAGCACGTTGGTGATGTTTTCGCTGAGCGCAAAGCTATCTTTGACGTGTATTGTGAAAATGAGAAAGGAGAAAAGTTCATTGTTGAGATGCAGAACGCTTTTCAGAAATATTTCAAAGACCGTTCTCTCTTCTACTCTACATTTCCTATCAGAGAGCAAGCACCAAAAGGACAGGATTGGAATTTCAAGCTAGCCCATGTTTACACGGTAGCGTTGCTCAATTTTGATTTTAAGGAAGAAGCTTTCGACCAAAAAGAAATCAACCACGATGTTGGCCTGCTAGACAAAAAGACATTCAAGGTCTTTAACGACAAGCTTTCTTTCAAGTATATTGAGATTGCAAAGTTCAACAAAAGCGAGACAGAGCTAGAAACGCTGTATGACAAATGGCTCTATGTACTCAAGAATTTACCCAAGCTTGACAAACGACCGAAAGCTTTAAAAGAAAGAATTTTCACGAAGTTGTTTGAAGAAGCAGAAATCGCAAAATTCAGTCAACAAGAGCTACGAGAATATGAAGACAGCCTCAAGGCTTACCGAGATATAAAAAATTCGATCGATACAGCGAAGGAAGAAGGCAGAGAAGAAGGTATTGCCAAAGAAAAGTTGGCCACCGCAAAGCGTCTTCTCGGCATGGGGCTCACACAAGAGCAAGTTGCCCAAGGAGCAGGACTTTCAATAGAAGATATAGAGAGACTTATTTAAACAACAATAATACAGAAAACCATCCGATAGCATTAGTTATATCGGATGGTTTTCTGTATTATTATCAAACCTCATAATTAAAAGCATAAAAGATGCCTATTCCGCATTTTTTGCCTTCTTATGAAGCTTGAACGCCAACGAGAACATCACGTAACGAGGGATGGTATTATACCAAGTTTCGGTTCTGCCCTGAGCATTGACGGTATAAACCTTGTTGGTCAACTGGTGCAACAAGTCGTAAGCTTGAAGCTTGGCTGTAACATTTCCCTTGCAGAAGGTACGGGTCAACATGGCATTCCATACCAAATCGTCGGTGTTCATCTCGTTACTGTTATAACCTTTTCGGGTAAACATGGTGAGGTCTGTCTGAATACCCACTTTCATCCAAGGGATGGTATATTGCAGTTCCGTGCCATATTGGAAATCACAGGCTTTGATGTCTTCAAAAATTTCCAGATTACTACAACTGTACTTTTCCTCATACTTTCCCTTCACCTTCCATAGGAAATCCTTGAGCTGATAGGTCAGGCTTGCGCCTACTGATGGACTCCAAGTATTCACCTTACTCAGTTCTGCCCCCTTGTTATCGTAGTCGATGTCGAAATCTACGCTGCGCACATAACCCAGTTTTGCATCTGCCGAGAAACGGAAGCGATGCTGCTTGTCTATGGAACGTGAAAAACCTGCAGCCAATTTGGCATCCCAGTTTCCGTTCACGTTGTCATTCCTATAGGTAAAAGCACCCGTCTTTGTATTATAAGAGGTGCGCGTACCCCATGAGTTCCTCACCAAATTAGCCTCCATATCCACCCATCTGCTCAAGTCGGTAGAATCAGAACTCCAACTCATATAAACTCCCAGATGATGGCGAATCAGCATCTTAAGATCTGGATTATTGATACGAACAGCCAGAGGATTGGTATCATCGCCGTATGGCATCAGATCGGCAAAGTCTGGCTGTTTCATACTGAGACTATAATCTATCTGCTTAGAATTCCTGCCCCAGTTCGTATAAAAAAGCTGGGGCTGAAAAAGAAACTTTCTCCTCTTCGCCACCGTGTCCATATCCAGTCTCATATAGTGATACTGTTCTTGTTGCCACTCTAGAGGCAAGACAATTTGCAAGAAACCTTCATCACCTTGTCTGATTACCTGGAGTTCACTTTTACAACCTTTTTTCCACAAGTCTGAACTATAGGTATTGTCTGCATCCTGCGCCTTCATCCATTGGTCGGTAGTAGAAGGCAATATGCCTAACTCATCAAATCCCCCCTCATCCAAACGATCCAGACGATAGTTGGAATGATGGCGATTCTCATACTGCTGTATGAATGATACTGGGATATTGATACTCCAACCATAAGATAAGCTCAGATTATATCCCACTCCAAAGCTATAATCATAGGAATGCTTGTGCTGGTCGCTATAGAGATTACGAACATCCTTAGCACCTTCGACAGCATAATTCATTTTATTGAGCGAATAGGTATCATTTGGCTTATTATGAGAAACGTTTATGCGTGAAGTAAAAATAATAGCATCACCCCACGAAAAGCGTTTTTCAAGGTAAAGCCTCGTACCCGCATAAAGATAATCTGCCTTAACGAGACCTTGATTCAAACTTTCATTAATCAGCTGGTCACGATAAGTAGAAGTTCCTGCCGAAGACAGGGTCTTGGCATGGTCATAGCTCACATAGGAACTAGTATAGAGCGCAAACTTATCTGTAAAATGCTGGAATTCATCTTCCAGTCGCCAGCTGAAGTATTTATTCTTTTCCTTGGTAAACCCTTGCTTTAAGATATTGCCATCTTTGGCAAATACCTCTCCCTGACTTTCACTCTCTATCTTCTCTTCATTCCATTTTACTGTCGTTTGGAAATCGTTGTCGATGGTTTTCTCCTTATTACCGGAACGGACAGAAAGTCCTACCTCACGATTGGTCTTCACACCTTGCGAGAAACGAGAAGGAAGCCAATCGCCATTTTTCCTTGGAGCACCATCCTCATTCAGATTGTTGGCATTGGCATAGAGCATCGCATCATGCTTTTCTCCCATCAATAGTCCGAAAGTACGTGCCAACCAACGGTCTTGGGTTCCACCACCAGCTTCCACGGTAGCTAATGCATTCTGTATATAATCACGTTTCAGGCTCAGATCCATCACATAATCCCTGCCCTCACCTTTACTTATCTGCTCTGCCAAAGTGCGTTTCTTGTTAAACACTTTGATATCCTTCACCGTATAATAAGGCAGGTTTTCAAGCATCACTTGATTATTGCCATTGAAGAGTTTCTTGCCATTCAAGGTAAGAAAATCCACTTTCTTGCCATTCACAAAAATCTCTCCCCCTTCCTTGAGTTCTACACCTGGCAACTGCTTAATGAGAGCATCCAGCATGGACCCTTCAGGCAAGGCAAAGGCTGTCGCATCATATACAATCGTATCGCCACGATGCACCACCTGAATCTTGGTGGCTTTAACAACCACCTCATCCAGCTGCGCCTCGTAGTTTTGATTATCTCTCTTCATCAATATCTTAGGCAAGGCATTCTCATATTTTCTGCCTTTCGGCTCGAAAGTATAGTTGATGAATGTATCGAAATAACCTGGATAAGTTGCTTTGAGGATATAATCACGGCGAATCTTCTCCACGGGGAACTTAAAGAAACTATCTTTATTATACACTTCTGCCGACAAGGTATCTACAATAGTAGAATCCTTCAACATCAGAAATACCTTTGCACTCAATGGCATACGAGTGAATGAGTCGTAAGTTTCACCAAACAAGGTATAAAGTTTCTTGACTTTTGTTACCTCCCGGCTACCAGACTTTTCCTGTGCCTGCACAGAAAAACAAGAAAGCAACAACAAGAGGCTTATCATTAGTTGTTTCATAAACGGAAATTTTAAGTTGTTCTTACTTCACTCTTACCTCATAAGGGAAACGGCGGGAAGATGGATCGAGCGAATGATTCGAAGGAGCTCCCATCACAACGAGATAGAGCGCCTTGAGAAGCTGGGACTTTGGAGCCTGAAACGAAACCTTTCCATTCATCGCATCACCCATCTGACCATAGATGCATTCATCAGTATCGGCGGTTACTCCCACCAATCCATAACGATAACCGATGGTGCGTGCCATCTTGTCCTTGGAAGCCTTGAACGCCTTACCCTCAGCATCGAGTGCTCTGAAATCTACAGTAACCTTCTTGCCAGCCTTCGGGATTTCCAACTTGATGGCATTAAAGCCATAGTTCTCTGGAACCGAAGCTGTATCCGGACGAAGATAACCATACTTCTGCTTCAGCATCTTGGTATCGAAGGTGCAGGCATAAGGTCGGGTCTCCTTGCGGGCATAATCGAAATCGAAGTTCACGAGATGGCGGTAGCAGTCGAACATCTCATCATTAAACTGCTTCTGAGTCATCTTATACTTCCGCTTGTAGGTAACAACCGGGTCCTCTCCTACCTTTCCCTCCCGATAGAGCTGGGCGATGCTTTCCAATCCATGCTTCTCTGCCCACCATTCTATCACGTATGGCGAATGATAGATGTTGTCCAGATGCAGATACCCCTTATGGGTAAGCTGTCTGAAGGCATCAAAATGATACTTCTCATCCGTCAGCCAGTCAGGATTCACTCTCCAGAGCATCCATTGGGATGTCATCTCGAAGAAGCCGCTTCCTCCCCAGGCTTCGCCCGTTTTGTCTGCCATGATCTGAAGCTGGAAACTGTGTCCCAACTCGTGAGCCAGACAGTTGAGTTTTTGATCTTGAATACGGTTAGGTGTTACCCAGAGCGCTCCGATAAAGTCATCGTAAGTTCCGCCATAAGCAGTTCCTTCCAGCGAATAGTTTACCATCACCATCATCTTATACTGGTCGCAGATGCTGCCCGGCAGAGAGAACTTTAGGGTATCGCGGAAGAAACGATAGAACCGTTCTACCTGAGTCTGAAGATTACCCAAGTCGAATTTCATCGGCTTACCTTCGAGCGAAGGAGGATTCTGCGGATTGTCTCCGAATGGCTTTTCCCAGAAATACACGATATTCTGGGTCTGGGCACTATGTCGCCAGCACCATCTCTCATCATCCTTGTTGAAATCATAGGGTTTCAGGGAGTCCGGTACGAAGATGAGTTTCTGTGGTGCAGAAACAGGATTTACGGGTCTGGTGGCAGGAGCCTCAGATGGATCCTGCTGTGCCAGGGCTGCAGTAGCCCAAGGCAAGGTTGCCGCTGTGAGTATCAGCGATAGAAAGATTCGTTTCATTTCGGTTATGATTTTTGCGTTATGTATTTTGCGTTATTTATATTTCGGCACAAAAGTACTGATAATCTTGCAGAAACACTCGCAATATCGTCTAAAATGATACAAATATCGTATTTTCCCAAAGAACATCTTAGAGATTTGTCAAAAACTACATCAGAATAATAGATTTGTGCCAAAAAACTTGGGAGATATTATAAAAAGTCGTATCTTTGCCAAAAGAATCTATAAAAAGAACAGATTATGAAATTATCAGAAGAACGATATGACAATCCGGCCTATCGAGACATAAAGAATTCGACAGATACTGCAAAGGAAGAAGGTTGGAAAGAAGGCTGGAAAGAAGGCTGGAAAGAAGGTATTGCCAAAGAAAAGTTGGCTACCGCAAAGCGTCTTCTCGGCATGGGGCTCACACAAGAGCAAGTTGCCAAAGGTACAGACCTTTCAATAGAAGATATAGAGAGACTTGTTTAAACAACAGAACTTTCGCATGTGGTTCAAGAACGGGCTGAAGGCCCAAAAGCTCCTAGCCCAGGGCAGCGCCCTGGGTATAATAGCAATCAGCAAGGCGCCCTGTAAGGGCAAAAGCTTTATAAATCCTTGGTTTTTAAAGTTTTTGCCCTTACAGGGCGACAAGTTTGCGTCCATAATAAGTAGCTGTATCACACTTCTGTCAAGCAATTCAAGCTGTTCAGCCAAGCACCTCAAGTAGTTCAGTAAGCGAGTTTAGACGTCTCAGTTAGCTGATGCAGACGTCTCGATAAGCCTACGGATACGGCTCCGTTAGCTTATGCAGTAATATCTGTAACCCGATGCAGTCATATCTGTAACCCGATGCAGTCATATCAGTAACCCAGCGCAGTCTTCATATGAACAAATTTTATGTAATAATCTATCATCCATCACGATTTATATGTATTACACATCTTAATATACTAATATACAGACACTTGAATAGCGTGATAGATACTTCGAAAACGGAAATATCCATCACGCTATCCATCACGATTTGGGGGTATCCCTCACGATTTTCTCACTACACTCTATCAGATACTGCATATCATTGTTGAAAAGCTTGCGATAGATGGCATCAGACCTTAAAGAATTAGATTCGTGTGATTGCCGGCATATGGCAGCAACCACACAAATCAAGATGTTCAAGCCAAATAAACGTGGAAGTATGACTGTTTAAGTAATGAGTTATAGAGTATTAAGACAATACACCTTACGCTTCGGATATGTACGTATTAAACAGGAGAAACGAGTGTGTTATCTATATAAGTGGAGAAACAAAAAAGTTCCGTTGCATTCCGCAAAACAACAATTTTACGTCAGCAACGGAACTAACTATATTTATTTAGCTTTCTTCGAAAGTCTTACCATCAATACACCATGAGCAGGAATGGTTGCCTTGGTATTCTGAGCAGTAGTACCAATGTCCTTATGTTTCCAAAGGTCTCTGATTACATATTCATTGGCATGAATGTTCACCTCGTTGGCGAAATAAATGGTCTGGGCTCTCCAGTTGTAGTCCAGTTTCCAAGGGAAATCTGTACGGTTTAGGAAGCAGACTGCCAGTTCGCCGTTGCTCAGAGGCTTTGCCCAGATTTCCTTCTCTCCCATATCCATGAATCGGCGTCCTTGCTCGCCCATAGGGTCCTGGTCTACGGCTATCACTTCCTTGTTGGTCAGAATCTCATGAGTATCCTTATCCATCTTGGTCAAGTCGTTACCCGCCATCAGCGGAGCAGCCAGCATACACCACATAGAAAAATGAGTAATATACTCATCCTTGGTCATGCCGCCATTACCCACTTCCAGCATCTCGGCATCATTCCAATGACCCGGTCCGGCATACGGATAAAGATCCGCCATCTTGTCGATGACGTTGAGCACTCCTACGCCACCCCAGTCGAAGAGACATTGGTAGCAATCTCTGATATCGGCTGTAACGCGCCACAGATGTCCGATACCCTTGCCCCATTTCCAAGGTTCATGTTCGCCCCATTCACAAATACTGAGAATGATAGGTCTTCCCGACTCCTTGATGGCATCGCTCATCGTAGCATAAGCAGCCTGCGCATTCTGTCCCTCATCAGAGCACCAGTCATATTTCAGGAAATCCACGCCCCATTTGGCATACATCAAGGCATCCTGAAACTGATGACCACGGCTGCCAGGACGACCTTGACAGGTGTAACTTCCAGCACAGGAATAAAGTCCAAACTTCAGACCCTTGCTGTGAATATAATCAGCCAGATATTTCATTCCGTGAGGAAAACGGTCGGGATCTGCCTGAATGAATCCGAGCGAGTCGCGGTCCACCTGCCAGCAGTCGTCTATGACAACATACTCATAACCCGCATCCTTCATACCCGTCTCCACCATCTTATCCGCCATATCCATAATCAGCTTCTCGCTGACATTACATCCAAACTTATTCCATGAGTTCCATCCCATAGGAGGAGTTTGAGCCTGCGCCAGATAAGCAGAATCTGAAACTTCCTTTGGTTTACCAAAGAACATCTGACCATTTGCCGGCTGCGCCATAGCAATCGCTAATGACGCAGCCAATAAATACTGAAACTTCAAAATAATAAAAATTAATAAAGTTATACCTAAATCAACTTTGTACCATTAAACTTCACTTGATAAGGCCATTGTGCCAATGGCAACTGAGCCAAGCTCCAGTGTCCATCCTTTGGACCAGCCGTAACTACAAGCCACAAATGAGCCAATTGCTCATTTTTAGGCAACTCAAATGAAACTGAAGCATTACGATTATCAAAATCTGCAGTTCCTATTTCACCGTAGATAGATTTACCCGACTCTGTTACGCCGACAAATCCAAAACGGTAGCTACCACACCACCACCAATCACAAGTGTAATTAGGATCACCCATGATGTTATTGAAACTTACAGTTACAGTAGAACCTGCGGCTGGAACTTCTAATTTCAAAGCATTAAAACCATAGTTTTCTGGGCAATGGCTTGGATCTACCTGTAACCAACCATCACCAATCTCATTCATATACTCTTTAGCACTTGGAAAAGAGTTAGCATACTTACGGGTTACATCACGCACACGGTCGAAATCAAAGTTTACCAAACGAGCATAACAATCATACATCTCATCAAGGAACTGCTGCTGAGATGTTCCTGTCACATTCTGGTATACAACAACCGGATCCTGATACTCCTGAGCAGCCTTCCAAAGCTTCGCCATAATATCTTTGCCATGCTTCTGACTCCAATACTCTAATACATATGGAGAATGATAGATATTATCGCCATGCAAGAAAGCTTTGTGAGTCAATCCCTTAAAAGCATCCCAATGGTAAGTTTCATCATCTATCCAGTTTGGATTAATCTGCCAAAGCATCCATTGTGAAGTCATCTCATAGATACCACCAAACGTACTATCGAATCCATGTGCTCCATCAGCCTGCAATTGCAGCTGGAAACTATGTCCCAACTCATGGGCAACAGTATTGAGTTTTGAATCTTTCAGTCGGTTAGGAGCTGCCCAAAAAGCTCCTATTGTATTATCATAAGTACCACCATACGCAGTACCATCCAAAGAATACTGCAGCATCACCATCATTCGATACTTGTCAGCCTTAGAACCTTCTGTATGGAAGCCAAGGTCATCACGATAGAACTTATAAAATTTCTCCAACTGAGTTTTGAGATTTTCCAAGTCTACACTCATATCAGTACCTTCCAAAGAAGGTGGAGATGCTAAGTCCTTGCCAAATCCGCTCTCCCAAAAAATGGCGAGATTATCAGTATAAGCGGCACGGTCATAACAATACTGGAAAGTTTCATTACGCCAATCCTGACCAGAGAATTCTCTTGGACGATACAATGATTTGCCGTCTGGAATAGGATAAGTTACTGTATAAGGGTCGTGCTCAGTATAATCAGTACATGAGGCCATTCCCAAGAGTAAGGCAAAAGCCCCCAATATATATTTATTTTTTTTCATAAGTATTCATTTTAATATATTGTTTTATCGGGAAGGCATCTTGTCGTTTGCCAAGAAGCCTTCCCTTTTTATCTCTTTACTCATAAGGAGCTCCATCTATCAAATTAGAGCGACGTAACTCATAACGAGGAACAGGCATCCAATAGTGTGCTCCAGCAGGAGCTTCGCCATTAAATATACGATTGGCTACCACATTACCAGTTTGATATTCCTTATGTCCATCTTTGTATTTATAAATGATGACCCCCGTAACTGGCTTACTATAGCACTCTTCCATCTTCTTCCAACGGCGAAGATCAAACCAATGCTGACCTTCAAATACGAGTTCTATCTGACGCTCATAATAATAAGCATCCCAAGCTTGCTCTGCATTTGCAGCTGTGGCAGCAGGAAGAAGTGCACGTGTACGTACCTTATTTATATAAGTCATCGCCTCATCGATATTGCCCAACTGGATTTCGCACTCCGCATAGTTGAGATAAATCTCAGCCAAACGAATGAAGAACCAAGGCGTAACATGCTGGGTTGTACCGTAGTTGTCGTATGAAGGATCCAAGAACTTACGCATAGAATAACCAGTATTGCTGGCATTCCACCACGATTCACCCTGATTACTATCCTTACCAGTTACAACACCATCCTCAGCCGGAATGAAGGTTTCCACTTCACGGGCAGAGTTGCCATATCCCCATTTATCACCATCCAAGATAAATGCTGCATTGAAACGGATTTCACGACCACCCCATGGATAAGAGGTATAACGGTCTTGCAGAACAGGCTTGGTACCATCAGCCATTTGGAACTTATCTACTATTTCCTGGCTTGGGTTAAAGTTTCCCCAACCTGCAAAACCATTTCCACTGCCACAAGGAGCTTGGAAAAGATAAGAATTATTCTCTCCTGCACCATATTTAGGATCATAGAGTTTCTCGAAGATAACCTCAGGGTTTGTTGGATCCAGGAACAAGGCACCATAATCCTCACTGTTACTTACCGATTTAAGAGAGTATACGCCCAAATCCATGACTGCCTTAGCTGCATCAGCTGCAGCTTTCCATTTTTCACGTGAAGGAGTACCGAAGAGAGGACTTGCCTTATAGAGCAGAATTCTTGACTTCAAAGCCAAGGCTGCTCCCTTGGTAGCACGTCCCAACTCTGAATCATCATATTTTACGGGTAAGAGAGTGGCAGCCTCGTCCAAATCCTTACAGATGAAATCTGCAACCTCATCCAATCCTGCACGTTTCAACTCAAATTTGTCATTGAGTTGGAAAGTCTTGTCAACCAATGGTACACGACCATAGAGGCTATAGAGCAAATGATAGTTCCAAGCACGAAGGAAGAGTGCCTGTCCTTTCTGGCAATTGCGCTCCGCCTCATCACCAGGCACATTATCAATTTTCTCCAACATAAGGTTCAAACTCTTAATATAGCCATAAATTGTGCCCCAAGCATCATAATTGGTCTTATCCCAACCAAAACTATAGGTGTCACAGTTAAGAAGACCTGCGGTCACCGTCTCAGAACCATAAAGGTGCTTTTGGTACACTTCTTCTGTATAATTTGAATAACGAGTACCCTTCATGTTTTCTGCCTCAAGATTGGCATACTGAGCATTCAGATAAATCTTTGACAGAGCCAAATCCCCCCACACAGCATCGTCGGAGTAGCTATTGAGCGGGCTCTGATCAAGTAAGCCGTCGTCACAACTAGTCGTGAACGAAAGCGTCATTGCTGCGAAAGCAATCGACATAATATATTTTGTTCTCATTGTATGATCATTTATTTGTTAGAATGTGACGTTTGTACCTATGGTAACCATGCGTTGCAATGGATATCCAAGAATACCATTAGAGTTGATCAAGTAGCCATCGTCATTGTAAGAAGAACCGATTTCCGGATCACAAACCTTCATCTTATCAATAGTGAAGAGGTTGTTTCCATTGATATATACACGGAACTTCTCGATACCAATCTTTTGAGTGATACTCTTAGGTATGGTATAGCCCAATTCGATAGACTTCAAGCGAAGGAAGGCTGCATTACGTAACCACCAGTCGGAAGCTACACCATTCCAAGTGTCCCCATATGTCTGCTTGATAAAGGCCTTTGGCCATCGAGCTTTCATATTTTCCTCAGGGGTATTATCTGCACGCCAACGTCCCTCATAGAAGTCTGTAATCATATTCATGGTTGGCTGAACAAGTTGCACTGCTTCAGCTTGACCTTGGAAGAAAACATTCAGGTCGATACCCTTCCAACTACCATTCAATGTCAATCCGTATAGGATTTTAGGTGTAGCCGACTTATTGATTCGAACAGCGTCATCCCATGTAATTTTACCATCGCCATTGGTATCCTGGTAAATCAGGTCTCCAGGCTTGGCATTATCTAGGTGAGGAGTGTTATCCACCTGCTCCTGAGTCTGATAGATGCCCAAAGCATGATAAAGTATAAGTCCATCAATAGGATGGTTGGTTGTACGCTGCCAGTCTGGGGTACTAGCTGCCTCATCCATATATTTCACCTTATTTTCGGCATAAGTAAAGTTACCTGTAACACTCCACTCGAAATCACCCTTGCGATCACGATAGGTAGCCACAAGTTCGATACCAGAGTTATTCACCTTGCCCAAGTTTTCATCTGGCAATACTAATCCAGAATATGATGGAATAGAAGCATTGCGTCTAATCAAGATATCACGACGGCGAGACTGGAACCAGTCGATATCCAATGAGAATTTGTTATTAAGGAATGTAGAGCTAATACCTAAGTTGAGCGTATTGGCAGTTTCCCAAGTTACCAATGGATTGGCTGTTCGTGTCAGATAGAATCCTTTGTTAATGGATCCTTTCTCTCCTGCTCCGAAGTAAGCACCAGTTTGTGTAAACTGATAAGTTGAAAGGTACTGATACTTAGAGATATTATCATTACCCATCTGTCCCCAAGAACCACGAATCTTCAAGAAATCCACAACATTCTTCAATGGTTTGAAGAATGGCTCGTCAGAAATAACCCAACCTGCAGAGAATGAAGGGAATGTACCCCAACGATGACCTGGAGCAAAATTCATTGAACCATCCACACGTACCGTAGCCTCGAAAAGATACTTATCCATATACGAGTAATTTATACGGCCAAAGTAATTCATACGAGTGGTAAGGTCAGAATATCCACCATTATCCTTATCAGCAGGCACATCACTACCTGCAAAAATATCCATCAACTTATTTGAGAGGAAGTTTGTACGATAAGCATTAATGGTGTGATACTTATACTTGCTCTGCTCATAAGCCACGAAAGCCCCCACCTTATGCTTTTCAGCAAAGGTTCGGTTATAACCCAAGCGACCGTTTAATGTAATAGTATAGTAGTAAGAACTCCAATCGTTCAGACTTATTTTACTAGTATCATTACGGCGATTGTTATACTCTTGCTTGGCATTATCGTATTCGTAGAGATCGTAAGGCTGATTTATTTGTTTACCATTCTGCTGAGTATAGTCTAAACCAGCATATCCTTCCGCATACAAACCTTTAGTAATCAAGTCAAGGTCAACATGCAACTTTGGCTTAGCATTAAAGATCAAATTCTTGGAGTTGTTGGAACCAGGAGCACTCGACACCATGACTGCAGCATTATTAGTCAGTCCATCATAACCCGTACGTGGAAGTCCATTAGGGAAATAAGGTGCACTACCGGGGAAGGTACTCATCAAATAAGTAAAGAGATAAGGGGTAGAATAAATACCACGCTTACGCTCCTCCTGACGGAAATTCAAGTCAAGACTTAGCTTTACTCTCTTATTCAGCTTTGCATCCAAATTAGAAGCAAACTGATACTGCTTATAACCATGATCAGAATTCTTATAAATAGCATTCTGATTCATATATTGGGTTGAGAGATAATAGTTTACCTTGTCCGAACCACCTGAGATAGAAAGACTATGTTCTGTTTTGGTAGTCCAATCCTTTGCCACTTCGCCCCACCAGTCTGTACTTGGATAGTTGACAGGATCATCACCTGTACGATAATGTTCCAAGGCCTCTGGAGAATAAGTAAGACCGGCCTGACCATGACGCTCATCGGCATCATATTCATTCACATAGTTAGCATACTGATACGAGTTAAGCATCTTAGGAATGCGAGTAGGCTGAGTAAAAGTAAGGCTACCATTATATTGTACGCGAGTACGTCCACTGCTACCACGCTTGGTTGTTACCAAGATAACACCATTAGCTGCACGTGCACCATAAATGGCAGCAGAAGCATCCTTCAACACAGAAATACTCTCTATGTCCTCAGGATTCAAACGGCTAAAACTACGACCAGCAACACCATCCACCACGATAAGCGGTGAGGTATCACCCAGAGTTCCCTTACCACGTATGAGAATAGAAGCCTCATCGGCACCTGGTTCACCACTACGGTTGTTGGCTATGATACCAGCAGTCTTTCCAGCCAAAGTATTAGCCACATTTGTAGCTGCCACTTTCTGGAGATCATCACCCGAAATCTGGGAAACAGAACCTGTAAGGGTTGCTTTTTTCTGTGTACCATAACCCACGACTACAAGCTCATCCAAGAGTTTATTGTCTGACTGAAGTATAATCTTACCACCCTTAGCAGTAGTAACGCTCTTATATCCAATATAGGATATAACTACGGGAACCTTACCACCTTTTTTTAATTGCAGAACATAGTTACCATCTAAATTGGTAACCGTTCCATTAGAAGAACCCTGTTCTACGACGCTGGCACCTATAATAGGTTCACCATGTTCATCTACTACCACACCTTTAATGGTGGAACTATTCTGTTGAACAATTTGAACAGAAAGGCTTGATGAGGTCTCACTTGCTGCCAGAGTAGGTAATGCCCCCCCCACATGCAAGGACCAAACACGCGATGGCTTTTACATAAGCTTGACTATGTACAAAGCCTGAAATGTTTTGTGTCTGTCTCATTTCTATTGTTTGTTAGGTTTATAATTGTTTATAAAATTTCGATTGCAAAGTAACATAATATTTATCATATCATGCCACAAAATCGTCCAAAAGAGTGAAAATATCGTCTAATTTTGGTATTTTAGACGATATTTTCGTCTTTTAGCCTATATTTCTATTCAGAAATTGCCTGTAACGGCTTATTATTTATTGTTTCATCGCCTTCTTCAGTTTTCCCACAGCGGCATGAATCATGTCGTGAGTTCCACTTCCGTCGGTCACGTATTTCTGAACCATTCTGCCATAGCTGATGGCTTCCTTAAGTTCTGCACTGGTGTTGTCATCAGGCCAGCCGGCACGGCGAAGCAGTCCGGAAAGTTCTCGGAGGTCTTCCATCTCGGCAAGGTTGCCAGGGCGCATCGTATTGATAGCACGGTTCAGGATGGCAGTAGTGCCTTCCAGTTCATCCTGGGTAACCTTCTTCTTACCCTTTGCCACCAGCTCCTGTGCCTGAGCCATCACCTTCTGCATGCGCTCATAGCCGAATGGTGCCCATGGAGCATACTCCGGAACCTTCTGCGAGAGGGCATTCCACTTCTCCTGGTCTGACTTACGCTCTGCGGCAAGATTCAGGAGAGAATTCAGTTCGGTGAAATCTATCTTCACCTTCTTGCTCTTCTTGCTCTTGGCATCGGTCAGGTTGATGCGGTAGTAATGGGTACTGTTGGCGTTGCGGTAATAATCGGGTTGGAATTCCTTGCCATCCAGCTTCAGGGTAAGGAGATTGGCTCCTGCACCTGTAGTCACGCCGTTCGATTCGCCCACGGTAATCTTGCTCAATCGGGAGTCGATGTTCAGCGTAGCCTGGTTCCAGGTCTGTGCCCCTGTACCTGCCATTACCAGCGGTCCATACATCAGGGTTCCTACCCAGGAGGTCTTCAGCGGAGTACCGTCCAGACTTGCCACATCGCTCGAAAGTTTGTCGGCACCATACTCGATATGCTTGCTGAATGGCATGTCGATTTCTACGACATCGCCCACCTTCCAGTGCTTCTGCTCCAGTTCTACATAGGTGCTAGGCTGATAGCTCTTTGCCACCTCCTTGCCGTTCACCTTGATGGAGAAACCTTGAGTAGCCCAGTATGGCACACGAAGTTTCAGGGTGAAATTGCCCTCGCCTTCCGTTATCTTGATGGCTGAATGCTGTGCCGGCCACAGGCATTCCTGCTTGATGGTCATGCCCTTCTCCTTCCAGTGGAGAGTGGTTGGCATATAGAGACCTACCCAGAGGGTATGATCGTTGGCAAAATAAGCCGACTGCTGGTACTTGGTATGGTTTTCAGAACCTGTACCACCGCAGCAGGTACTCTGAGGAGTCTCGTTGCCGAATGGCTTGGTGGCATTCAATCCTACTGCATACTGGTAGCAGGTCTGATACTGGTCCGGATTGAGCGAACCGATAATCTGATTGTACAACGTGCGCTCGATATAGTCGAGATACTGCGCATTGTCAGGGGTATAACAGTTCAGATCCTTGCTCAGTTTGACGAGGTTATACGCGCAGCAGGTTTCGTTGATATCCGGATAAGCCTGCGATTCGCCTTCCTGCAGTCCGTTGGTTGCCATACTCAGAATCTGTGTATATGGCTGGCGGAACATCTCTCCATTTCCAACACCACCCATCGCATACATGTATCTACCCTGCACCAGCCTCCAGAAGTTCTCAGCCAGATTGTAATAGTATGGCTTCTGATTGCTCTTGTAGCTGCGCAGCGCTCCGATAATCATCGGAATATGCTGGTTGGCATGGCGGGTACGGATGTCGTCGATGTTCTTGCTCAGCGGATCATAGAACTTAGGTGCATCGAAACAGTTGGCTGCCTCGAGGAGCTTTGCCTTCTCATCCGGATTGGAAACCATCTCAGAAAGACGGGAGAGCGATTCGCTCATACCTCCCACCTCACCGGCGATGTACATGTCCCACATCTCGTAGCGGTTGCCTGGCTTGGCTCTGCGCTCATCCTGAGTGCCGTCCTGCTTTACGTAAGTGCGGTAGTGCATGCGGTTCCATACCCAGAGTCCCATATCCTTGGCAATAAGGAGTGCCTTGTCGCAGATTTCCTTATCATCAAAGTAGGTGGCGATGTCTATCAGACCGGCAAGCTGCTTGTGTACACTGTAATAAGGTGCCCATACCCAATCAGAGTTGTTGTAGGCACGATACATCTCGATAAGAGCACAATGCTGAGCCGGAATGGCGTTGATATAGCCGTAACCATACAGTTCAGGGTGCTTCTTATATTCATCAAAAGCCGCCCAAGTGCCCTTCATCTCTCTGAGTTCAGCCTCAGGAGCGAAATCACGAGCCTCCCAGTTGCGCTTCAGATCCTTATTATATACAAAGGTCATCTCCTGATACTGTCGCAACTCATTCACCATTCGGGTGATGTTCTTGCGGAGGATAGCCTTCTGCTCAGGATTGGTTGCCACGGCGTATGCCTGTGCGATAGCCGACATATAGTGACCTGATCCATGACCCTTGAGTTTGGTATCAGGCGAATCCCAGCCATCACTCTTGGTATAGCCCTCGGTACTGAGGCCGTAGGTATCGCGATAGTTGTAGAGCTGTTGGGTAACATCCCAGGAACAGATCTCACGGATAGCCTCATCGCGGTTGTGGGTGAGTCGGTTGTCACCATCTATGCTCACATCAGCGAGCGAGAAGGTATGAGCCACTTCCTTTTCAGGAGTCTGATAGCCTCCAGCCACCACCTTGATTTGTGCCTTGACAGGATAACCATTGTCGGTAGTCTCATCACCTATCACAAAACCACCAATCTCATATTGGCTTCCGGCAGGATGCTTCTGCGCATCAGCCTCAGCCTGCTCATCAGCAAGCGGAGAATTAGCCCAGCGTACCTGGCGATACTCTGAATAACCATCAGAATAGGTTACCCATACGAGATTAGGAAGTCGGGGAACTGTGCCCACAGGACAAACCACTGATATGGCATCCACCTTAGAGATGGTGCGATAAACCGTGGCTGCTATAGTCATTCCCGGCAAACAAGCTACTCCTATTAATAATGTGAACTGCTTTGAATTCATATCTGCTAGGTTTAAAATTTATACGTTTTTGTTTCTGCTTGCAAAATAACAGAAAAAAACAACGAAGTCCTAAAATTATCGTACACAAAGATGCAACTATCGTCTAACAGGGGGCTTTTGATACGATATTTTCATCATTTTGGACTTTCTTTGCATTACATAAACAATTCTATTCGTAAATTTGCAGCAGAAATAAAAACTTGTGGTAATCTGGGTATACAGGCATTACCAGCAAGCGAACAACAAAACGGACAAAACAACAATAAACCTAGAAAGTTATGGTAAAAAAACTCTTCTTCATCGCCACCTTATTATATATAGGGGCAACAGTATCGGCAGAGAACTATCTGGTGAAATCACCAGATGGTAAAATCGTGGCAGAACTCAACACCAACAAGTATCTCTCTCTTCAATTTAAATACAACGGCTCCATTCTTTTACAGGAGTCTTCAATAGGTGTAACGCTGAACGATGGAATGGACATGGGTAAGAACCCGAAGGTAGCAAGCCACAAGCTTAGCAACCATAAGGAGACCATCCATGCCCCATTCTATCGTCAGCAAAACTTTGAAACAGGTTATCAGGAACTGAACCTGAAACTGAAAAATGGTTTCGGCATCATCCTGAGAGCTTACGATGAGGGAGTGGCTTACCGATTCTATACCCAGCGAAAGGGCAAGACCATCATTCTGAATGAAACCGCCGCCTACCAGTTTGGCAAGGACAAGAAGGCATGGTTGCCTTATACCACGACACCTGAAAAGCCTTTTGCCATGGCATTCCAGAATGTCTATCACGAAACACGGCTCGATACCGCTAAGCAGGATTTGGCTTTCCTGCCGGCAACCATAGATTGCGGGAAGGCGAAAGTCACCATCCTGGAGAGCGACCTGGAGAAGTATCCGGGCATGTGGCTGAAAGCCAACAGCAGCGAACAGGATCAGGAGAAGGGAATCCTGAGAGCCGCCTTTGCACCTTATCCTAAGGAGATGGCTTACTACCCTTGGCGACACATGAGCCATGTAAAGAGTGCCCACGACTACATCGCCGTAAGCTCCGGCAAGCGAAATTATCCTTGGCGCATCTTCGCCATCACAGAGCACGACACACAGATGCCGACCAACAACCTGGTGTATGCCCTGGCTGCACCCAACAAGATTGGCGATACTTCCTGGATCAAACCGGGAAAGGTGGCTTGGGACTGGTGGAACGACTGGAATCTGAAAGGGGTAGATTTCAAGGCAGGTATCAATTTTGAAACTTACAAATATTATATAGATTTTGCTCATAATCACGGTTTGGAATACATCGTCCTCGATGAAGGATGGTACAACTCGAAAGAGGGAAGCATTCTGAAACCAATAGACGATATCCAGTTGCCTAAGCTCATAGAATACGGTAAGAGCAAGAACGTGGATATCGTGCTCTGGGCTGTGTTCAACGTGATGGACGAGAATCTGGAAACCATCTGCAAGACCTATGCAGATATGGGCATCAAGGGATTCAAGGTGGATTTCATGGACCGCGACGACCAGACTGCCATCGAAATGGTGGAACGTCTGGCTGCCTGCACAGCCAAGCACCATCTCATCCTCGACCTGCACGGCATCTACAAGCCACACGGTCTGAACCGCACCTACCCTAACATCCTCAACTACGAGAGTGTATTCGGTATGGAAGAATGCCGCTGGACGGAGGCTAAGAATGATATGCCGCTCTACGACGTCACCTTCCCATACATCCGAATGATGGCAGGACAGGTGGATTTCACACCGGGAGCAATGAGAAACGGAACCCGAGATAACTGGAAGGCAATCTACACCAAACCGATTTCGATGGGTACCCGATGCCACCAGGCAGCCTGCTACATCGTGCAGGACAGTCCGTTTACGATGCTCGCCGACACTCCTACCAACTACGAAGCTGATGAACCATATACCCGATACATCGCTTCATTGCCTGTAATCTTCGACAAGACCATCGTGCCACAGGGCGAAATCGGAAAGTATATCGTTACCGCCAGAAAGAAGGGCAACGACTGGTATGTTGGCGGTCAGAGCAACTGGGATGAGCGCAAACTCACCTTGAAGTTTGATTTCCTCGCAGCTGGAGATTACGAAGCAATCGTATTGAAGGATGGCATCAATGCCAACCACGATGCTGAGGATTACAAGATAGAGAAATACGACATCCATCAGAATTCAGAAATGAAGATTCATCTTGCTTCAGGCGGTGGATTCGTCATTAAACTTATTAAGAAATAAATATTTAGAAAAGATGTTCATATGGTTAGTAAAAATATAATTGTAACATTGTTAGTAATTGCAGCTGCGGCAGCGCCTGAGACAGGTGCTGCCGCAGCTACTTACAACACTCCGGGAGCCGGCAACCCTATCCTGCCTGGTTATTTTGCCGACCCAACCATCAAGAAGTTTGGTGACACCTATTATATTTATGCTACCACAGACGGTAGCGGAGCCGGTTTCGGACCGGCACAGCTCTGGTGCAGCAAGGATTTCAAAAACTGGACCCTGATGCCGATGAACTGGCCGGACAGCCACTGGATCTGGGCACCGGACGTGATGAAGAACGAAGCCGACGGCAAGTATTACTATCTCTACTGCCAGCCTTGCAAGCTTCATCTGGGTGTGGGCGATACACCTCGCGGTCCTTGGAAGAACGTGCTGGGCGAGAGCGAGGCCGTGCTCGTACCGGACAGATTCGTAAAGAATGCCATCACTCTAGATGGTCAGACCTTCCGCGATGATGACGGCTCGGTCTATATGTATTGGGGAACCTGGGGCATCTACAAGGGCTTCGGTTGCGGAGCAGGTAAGCTGAATCCTGACATGAAGTCGTTCAGCGAAACCAAGCTCATCCCGAATACCGAGGTTACTCACTTCTTCGAAGCTCCTTTCGTCTTCAAGCGCAACGGTATCTACTACTTCCTCTACTCCTGCGAGCATTGCGAAGATGCCAGCTACCGTGTGGATTACGCCACAGCCAAGAGTCCACTCGGTCCTTATACCTACCACGGCACCATACTCAAGACCAATGCCGATGGAACCGTTCATGGTCCGGGACACAACAGCGTGCTGCAAGAAGGCGACAACTACTACATCGTATATCACCGCCACGACAATCCGCATTCCAACCGTGGATTCCATCGTCAGGTGGCTATCGATAAACTCGAATTCAATGCAGACGGTACCATCAAGGAGGTTATCCCAACCCACGAAGGTCTCGACCTGAAGCCGGAAATGAAGGTGGCTAAGAACCTCGCCTTCGGTGCCAAGGTTACCGCCTCTTCCTATTACGATAACGATTTCCGTCCGGAATATGCGGTAGATGACAACAACGGAACACTCTGGCGCCCTCGCACCACCGGACCGGCTTGGATCCAGATTGACCTAGGCAAGAAGCAGAGCATCAAGAGCATCTGGACTCAGTTTGAATACGGAACCCAGTTCTATCAGTATCTCATCGAGACATCGAATGATGGTAAGCACTGGCAGACCTTCTCCGACAAGCGACAGAATCGTCTGGCTGGTTCACCAATGGTAGATTTCGGAAATGCCAAGGCGCAGTACATCCGCCTCACCTATACCGGCGGTCAGAAGAACGGTTTCGGTGGCGCCATCTGGAACATCAAGGTTTACGGTTCCGTAGAAGATTCAGCTCCACAGCAGTGGCTCGGTCTGACAGCAGCCGATTTCGACGGCACAACCTGGCACAACAACGAGGGAATGCTCGCCGGCAAGTTCTCGCTCCTTCAAGGTACCGCCCTCAGAGAGCGCATGGCAGGCAAAGATGCCATCACCCTGCAACCGGGTACCCAGCTCGTGATGACTCATCTGCAACTCGGCAAGGCACGCAAGCACACCCTCACCGCCCAGGCTTTCGACAACGGAAGCTGGCATCAGATAGATGAAAACGATCCACGTCTGAATCTTTCTGAAGGAAAACTGGAAATCCGTGCAGGCGAAAAGCAATTTACCCTCACCAATCTCCGTTATTATAACTGGGAACAGGAGGCTGCAGAAAAGGCTTTCGATGCCCAAAGCAACATCGTGCGTGAGGCTGTAGCCGATAAGAACAGTCAGGGACTGGTGGTAGATATCAGCGCCGATTACTACAACGAGGGCGATACCGTGCCTTACATCAAGAACGGCAGTCCACTGGATGTTCATCTCAAGGGCGAGTTCGAGACACAGCACGATACTGCCGCCATCATCAAGACCATAGAGGGCAAGAAGGCATTCGCCTTTACCGGCAAGGAGAGCTACAGAAGCAACTTCATGCTCCCAGCCACCATCCGCGACAACGCACCTTACACCATCGAGGCATGGATCCTGAATCCGGAGATTGCCGAGAATGAATGCGTAGCCGATTTCACCTCTTCTCACAATGAACTGGAGAAGCTGATGCTGGTAAACGGCACCGAACCACGTTGCGGTGTGATGAACCACTACGGATGGTACGAGGATGCCGGCTACAAGGAGATGAAGACTCTGGAAGGCAAGTGGCAGCACGTATATGTATGCTTCGACGGCAGAATCGAGAGCATCTACATCAACGACAAACTCGTCAGTCAGAAGGATATCCAGCTCCTCGTCAAGCCATCGCAGTTTTTGCTTCTGGGCAAGAACGCCGAAGAGGCATGGCCTTTCTCAGGCTACCTGCACTCATTGAAACTCTGGGATGAATACATCCCTTACAAAAAATAAACAAAATAAACTAGCAATACATGAAGAAAATTTTGATGACATCAGCCTTGGCAGCATTGGCATTGATGCCTGCTTCGGCACAGAAGGTGAACAAGAGCTCGGGTGGTTATCCTATCACTCCGGTGCCTTTCACATCAGTAAAGGTTTGGAACAATACGTTCTGGGGACAGCGTATCGAGACCTCACGCAAGGTAACCATCCCGCTGGCTTTCAGCAAATGCGAAACAGAGGGAAGATACAAAAACTTTGAGCGCGCTGCCCATCCTAGCGAGAAGTATGATGTAGGTAAACTGATGCCACTGAGCTTCGATGATACCGACCCATACAAGACCATCGAGGGTGCTAGCTATGTGCTGCAAACCTATCCCGACAAGAAGCTCAAGGCTTACATCGACAGCGTGCTCAACATCATTGCTCCTGCCCAGGAGCCTGACGGCTATCTTTATACAGCCCGCACTCAGAACCCTAAACATCCTCATTTCTGGGCTGGCGACAAGCGCTGGAGCATGGAGGAGGACTTGAGCCATGAGCTTTACAACCTGGGCCACATGGTAGAAGGTGCCGTGGCTCACTGGCAGGCTACAGGTAGCCGCAAGTTCCTCGACATCGCCATCCGCTATGCCGACTGCGTGGTTCGCGAGGTAGGTCCTAACCCTGGACAGGCTTGCGTGGTACCGGGACATCAGATTGCCGAAATGGCTCTCTGCAAACTCTATCTCGCTACAGGCAACAAGAAATATCTCGAAGAGGCAAAGTTCTTCCTCGACTATCGTGGAAAGACTTCCATCAAACAGGAATATTCTCAGAGCCACAAGCCGGTTTTGGAGCAGGACGAGGCTGTAGGTCATGCTGTTCGTGCCACCTATATGTATGCCGGTATGGCTGATGTAGCTGCCCTCACCGGCGATACCGCCTATATCCACGCCATCGACCGTATCTGGGACAACATCGTGAGCAAGAAGCTCTATATCACCGGAGGTATCGGAGCTACCAACAACGGCGAGGCTTTCGGCAAGAACTACGAGTTGCCTAACATGAGTGCCTACTGCGAAACCTGCGCAGCTATCGGCAATGTTTATGTCAACTACCGTCTCTTCCTCCTCCATGGCGAGAGTAAGTATTACGATGTATTGGAGCGTACTCTCTACAATGGTCTCATCAGTGGTGTGAGCATGGACGGCGGCGGCTTCTTCTATCCTAACCCACTGGAGAGCATGGGTCAGCACCAGCGTCAGGCTTGGTTCGGCTGTGCTTGCTGCCCTAGCAACATCTGCCGCTTCCTGCCATCCCTCCCAGGCTACGTATATGCCGTAAAGGATAAGAATGTATATGTCAACCTCTTCCTCAGCAACTCTTCTTCTCTGAAAGTAGCCGGCAAGAAGGTTTCCCTGAGCCAGGATACACAGTATCCTTGGAACGGAGATATCGCCATCAAGGTGGATGACAACAAGGCTGGTCAGTTTGGCATGAAGATCCGCATCCCTGGATGGCTGAAGGGACAGCCTGTTCCATCTGATCTCTACTACTACAGCGACGGCAAGCGACTGGGTTATACCATCACCGTAAACGGAAAGAAGGTAGAGGCTAAGGTGACAGAGGATGGCTATTATACCATCAACCGCAAGTGGAAGAAGGGTGATGTGGTTCGCGTTCACTTCGATATGGAAGCACGCACCGTACGTGCCAACAACAAGGTAGAGGCAGACCGTGGCTGCATCAGCATCGAGCGTGGTCCTATCGTATATTGCGCAGAGTGGCCAGACAACCAGGGCTTCGATATCATGAGCATCCTGGAGAACCGCGAACCTCAGTTCGCTGAGGGCAAGCTCTCTTACGATGGTTTCATCGACCCTAAATATAAGAATGTATTGACACTCTACAAGGGTCAGAACATGGAGACCTTGACCGAGAACGTGCAGACCCTCGCCTACGACAAGAGCGGCAAGCTGAGCACCAAGGACCAGACTCTGACTCTCATCCCATACTTCGCCTGGGCCCATCGTGGCAACGGCAACATGAAGGTATGGTTGCCACAGGATGTCAAGGCAGCAAAGCCATCAGCTCCTGCAACTCTCGCCGCACAGGCTAAGGTAGAATTCTCTTCTCCAGTGCCAGCCAAGAGCAGCATTACCGACGGACTGGTTCCTGCCGATGAGAACGACCGTTCTATCCCATACATCCACTGGTGGCCTAAGAAGAACACTACAGAGTGGATTACCTACACCTTCCCTGAGAGTAAGGAGATCAAGACCAGCACCGTATATTGGTACGACGACCAGCCTTGGGGTGGTTGCAAGGTGCCAGACAGCTGGAAGCTCTACTATCAGGACGAGGCAGGCAACTGGAAGGAAGTTCCAGGAGCCGATGCTTATCCATGCAAGCGTGGTGTAGCCTGCATCGTGAATTTCGATCCAGTGAAGACCAAGGCTGTGAAGCTCGAGTTGAAGCAGCCAGAAACCCACTCCTGCGGTTTGTTTGAGTGGAGCGTGAAGTAATAAGACTTATTTTTAAATATTTTTTTTCAAGAATTGCCATATTGCCATACCAGCCAGTAATCTCTCTGATTACAAAGCTGTTAGGGATATGGCAATTCTTTATTTTAGGGGTTATCTGCCATATATTGCCATGAACAATCTTTATTCATAACTTCGCCATCGATGCGGAAGAAATTACGTCCCGACGTAGCATCTGATACATCGCGACGTAACAACAACTGCGTCCCGACGTAGCATCTGATACGTCGCGACGAAAATGAGGGTACTAATTCTCACTATAACAATATATGGCAATTCCCGGCGCTTTTCCGAGAATTGCCATACGTACTTTTACGCTGAGTATCAACCATTTGCACATACTATATGGCAATTAAAACAACGCATTCAAACTTTTTTTTATTTTTTCTTCACCAGTCTAATGACATACCCAGACCAAAGGCACCATACGGCAAGTATTCCCATCACGAAGATAAATATATATGTAGCAATACTACCTATGAAGATTCTACCGCTATGAGCCTCCAGAGCCACATTCCATAATGACATGGGCAGTTGGTTCATATAAGCGGGTTGTGGCGCAAAGTCGGTTCCTTCATTATACTCAGCAATGACAGGCGTATCAGAGAAATCCTGGCTCATACCTGCTATCGCCTTTTTTCCGAATGGTGCGCCAGTGTTCTTTAAAGCAGCTTTCCCGGTAGAATAATCAACGGTTGTCCCCTTTACTCTATCCCAAACAAAGAGACCACTAAACGAACCGCAATACCATTTACCATCTTTGTTTTGCTGAAGGACATTCAATCCCATAACACTGACTGGTGGAGTATTGGAGATGGACTCCAACTTTCCTGTCTGGAAATTCACGGAAAAGAAACCATCCGAAGTTGACAAGAGCCAGTCACCGAACTTTTCATCATAACGCACCACACGGAGTTTGTCATTCCAAGGGTTCTTACTATGAAGCGTCGTCCCAGGAATAGACGGCATCTTGTTCAACACCAAGGCTATCATCACAGGTGGACGAAGGCACCAACCTGTCAGGGCTATCAACAAAGTAAGCATGATGGTATATCGGCCTATTTTGTCATGCCATTGTAGCGAAAAGCGAAGCAACCTCTTCTGTTTAGGCTTTAACCAGAAGATAAGACCTGAGATGCAGAGCAACACCAGGATGATGGCAATGCCATCTACAATGAGTTTACCAATGCTGCCAAACAACTCTCCACTGTGAAGCAGCCATATCGTACGAAAGACTGTAACTTTCCCATCATATTCCTTTGGCATAGGCAATTCTATCCGGTGGAAGTTCTGATAAGGTGGCAAGGAAACATAAGCATAGGAGCGGCTGAGAACCAAAAGCGTATCTCCATGAGCAGTAATGTCGCTCAACTTCTCTTCCTGCTCTGTCGGAAGAGTTACGCTTTTCCATATTTTGTGACTCCCCAACCGGTAAAGTGCAAATGGAGATACCGACCAGACCGAACCATCATCCGTTCTGATAACATTTCTTATCTGTCGGCAGTCTGCTCCTGCTGGCATCCCCTTATTAAAGTCCTTGAATGTGGATGCTGTAGAATCCATTTGCCAGATTCCCCCGTTTCCATACAGCAATACGGCATCATCCAAAGCAAGCGTTCCCCTCAGCAACCCGCCATTCCAATTCTTGAATTCATAGCGACTTGGCAGATATTTCCTGCTCACGTCCACATCTTTGATAAGCGAACGGTGGTTGAGCAGAATACCCGACAAGCAGAACATCAGCATGAAAAAGCTCATACCTATGCCTAACCATTTATGTTGTTTTCTCCAAGTTATTTTCTTATTTAGTATATTCATAATCATTATTATTATCTTGAATTAGGCTGCAAAGGTACATATTTCTAAGAAGATATGCAATACCTAAAAATAATGATAATGAGGATGCTATTACAGCCATTGCATTAAGAGTTCGGTTAGCATGTTTAAGGCAAGAACTCATAAAACGCTCATTTTAAGCTATTTGGAATCTTTAGTATGATTTTTTCCTTAAAAATAACGCCTAAAAAAGCAAGAAATAGCAGAATGATGCTTTTATTTTGAGTTTCAAGTAGTTGTTGCAGTCGTTGGCTTTAAGTGGCATAGACGAGGAAAAGCGAAAAACGCAGATTGGAGAAATAGAAACGCTTTCAAATCATTACCTCGCATAAACGCCCTAATAAGCATTTTTAACGGTGGCGGTTCATTTTTCCCCGTTCTGCGTAAGTTTTGGTTTTGCCATGCAACTCTCATAGTTTAATTTTGCACCGAACAAAAAAGTAAGAATTATGAGATGCACTTTCAAGACAGTCTTCTATGTAAATGGAAGCAAGGAGAGAAACGGAATTGTCCCTATCATGGGACGTGTGACAATCAACGGAACTATCGCACAGTTCAGTTGCAAGCAGAGCGTTACCAAGGCTATTTGGGATGCCAAGGGCAACAGAGCCACAGGCAAGAGTAAGGAAGCCAAGGAGGTGAACTTTGCGCTTGACAACATCAAGGCTCAAATCACCAAGCATTACCAGCGACTTTCCGACCGTGAGGCGTTCGTTACCGCTGAAATGGTGAGAAACGCCTACCAAGGCATAGGCACGGAATACGAGACATTGCTCAGAGCCTTTGACAAGGAGAACGCAGCTTTTGCCAAGCGTGTTGGCAAGGATAGAGCCAAGAACACCTACCGCAAGTATCTGACGGTAAGAAAGTATGTTGCCGATTTCATCAAGTATCAGTACAAGCGCAGCGATATGTCCATGAATGAGCTTACCGAGGAGTTCATCCGTGACTATTGCCTTTACTTGAAAAATGTGGTAGGGCTTGCGCAGTCCTCCATTTGGATTTACTCCATACCACTGAAACATATCGTCACGGCGGCACACTACAACGGCAAGATACCGAGAAATCCGTTTGCCATGTACCACGTTGATCCAGACCACAAGGAACGTGAGTTCTTGACCTTGGACGAGCTTACCGCTATGACAGAAGTAAAGTTGGAAGACCCCAACATGGCATTTGCGAGAGACCTTTTTATCTTTGGCAGTTGGACAGGTATAGCTTTCATCGACATCAAAAACTTGACGGAGGACAACATCAGCATGATTAATGGTGCTCCTTGGATTGTGTCGAAGCGTCAGAAGACAGGTGTACCATTCCAAATCAAGCTGATGGATATACCTATGCAGATTATTGAAAGATACAAATCATTCCGAAAGGACAAGCATTTGTTCAATATAGGCAATCTTGACAGTATCAACAAGCGTATCAAGAAAGTTGCTGTAATGTGTGGAATCAAGAAGAGAGTTTCATTCCACGTGTCTCGTCATACTTGGGCAGTTTTGGCTTTAGAATATGGTATGCCGATAGAAAGCGTTAGCAAGATTCTCGGTCACACAAACATCACAACGACACAGATATATGCCAAGGTGACAAGCAGCAAACTTGACCATGACATATCTGTTTTTGAAAGTCGAATCAAAGGACACTTGCCTGTAATGGGAGGAATGGTATGAAAAGGACAATTATCACTATAGACGGAAATGGGATACTTTCCATTCCGTCCAACTTGAAGGAATTGTGGATGAGTGAGGGCGAGTTGGTGAATATATTTCATGCCACAGCTCCCAAACTCAACTCTGTGATACGAGCCATATATAAGGAAGGTATACTGTCTATGTCAGAAGTTCAACGCAAGGACGAAACTTCCGTTGGTGTTTGGCAAACGCTGTATAGTTTTCCGATGATAGTTGTCATTTCCTTTCGTCTCCACTCTTTTGGCGCAGCACAACTTCGTGATGCTATCTTCAATAGATTGTACGAAGCAAAAGAGAAAACAACTATTGTCCTGCAACTCTACGGAGGGACGAATACCTTTTGTTGAAAATGGTTGTATCTTTGACGCTTCAGTTGTTCACTGTCGTATAGAAATGAACTTGTAATGTGATAAAGAAGTATCCATGCAAAAAAGCGTGTAAGCATATATACATTGATGTCATACGTTTTACATGTTTATCGTATGACATATAAAACGTATGACATACAGAAATGCATTTTTGTTCATCCCGAGGAATGGTATTCCATGTCTTCATTCTTTGGGATTTATTTGTTTCATTCTTTGGACATAGAGAAAAACGAGCCGTTCCTTGGAGGCTTTGCGCCTCCAGCCACTTGGCGAACCACCGCAGTGTTTTCAATGGTATTAGATTTGTTCTTTCCAAAACATTGTGTCCATAAAGACACAGCAAGGTATGTTTTGAGTTACTCAAAACCTTTCGAGTTACTCTCGAAAATAAATGTAGATTTTCTTCCAAAGTCAGAAAATCAAGCAACATGTGTATCGTTTCTCTCTCTTAACACACACAAAAGTGTAATTTTTCTGCCCATCACCTCAGAAATACACTTTTGTGTCAAAGTCTTTTGCCACAAACTTCATACTTTTGCCTCAGAAAAGAATAAAAACAGGAAAATATGAAGAAGAAAGTAATTATCACAACAGTTTTGTGCCTCTCGGCAATGACTCCGCTGATGGCGCAGAACATCACTGGAAAGGTAGTGGACACCAAGGGCGAGCCTTTGGCTTTCGCCAATGTGGTACTCTTGAACCGACAAGACTCAGCTTTCGTCAAGGGAGCAGTGAGTGGAGAAGATGGTAACTTCTCCATCGATTCCTCCTGCAATGGCGGAATCATCAAGGTGACATCCGTGGGCTATAAGACCATTTGTAAGGATTGCATAGGCGAGACTGTGGGCGTCATTACTTTAGAAGAGAACAGCAAGATGCTCGGCGAAGTGGTGGTGAAATCATCACGCCCTGTTACCGCCATCAAGGGCAATGCCTTGGTTACAACTGTCGCCAACTCCCAACTGTCTCATGCAGGTACAGCAAATGATGTGCTGCGTCAAGTGCCAATGGTTACAGGAAGAGACGGCAACTTCGAGGTGTTTGGCAAGGGTACGCCACTTATCTATATCAATGGGCGTGTCGTACAAGACAAAAACGAGCTTGTACAACTCAACTCACAAGACATCAAGAATGTGGAAGTCATCACCAATCCTGGTGCCAAGTATGATGCTTCGGTCAAGTCTGTCATTCGTATTCGTACCAAACCATCGCAAGGTGAAGGCTTGGGTGGAACACTTCGTGCCAAAAATGGTTTCCGACACTATTTTTCGAGCATGGAGCAAGCAAACTTGAAATATCGTAAAGGAGGCTTGGAACTATTCTCCAATCTCAATTATTATACCGGCAAATTCTATAGCTATGGAGTCACGGACATGGAAACGAAAGCTTCTACCAATTGGCTTCAGAAAATAGAAAGCATCGGTCGTATGCGAAACAATGAGTTCTTCGGCAAGTTGGGATTGTCATGGATGCTCAATGAGCATCATTCCATTGGCGCTTATTATGTGAATGGAGTGGGACTGCAAAAGGAACATCCTGATTATAAAACCACTTCGTATGCAGTTGGAACTCTGAAAGATAAGGTTTCCACCGTAGGACTCAACAGGACACATGCCGTGCCTAAGCATCATGCCAACATCTATTACAATGGAGAAGTGGGCAAACTTGGCGTTGACTTCAACATGGACTACATGTGGAGAAAAAAGCGCAAGACTTCCGATCTGTCGGAGATAAACCTCAACAATGAGGACAATTCGATTACATCCAATGGTATCGGGCACTCACGAATGTTTGCCGAGAAGCTGGTTTTGAGCTATCCTCTGTGGAAAGGACAACTTGAAGTGGGCAATGAGTACACCGCCTCACAGACATTGAATGATTTCAACATCAATATGGCTACTATCGGAAATAGCAACACCAAGAGCGATGAGAAAAACATGGCTGGTTTTCTCTCCATAGGTCAGCAGTTCGGAAAGGTTGCCGTAGAGGCAGGACTTCGTTACGAGCATGTCAACTTCAAATACACGGAAAATGGCCAACTCAAGGAAGACCAAAGCAAGACTTACAACAACGTTTTCCCTTCTTTGTCTATTTCTACAGAGATTGGAAAAACGCAATTGTCATTGAGCTATACAAGCAAGACCCAGCGTCCATCATACGATGACCTTGATGGAACAGTCAACTATGTCAATCGTTTGACCTTGGAAAGTGGCAATCCTTACCTATCCCCTATGAAGATTCATTCTGTAGAGTTGATGGGTGCATGGAAGCAATTCTTTGCGAAGATTTCATACGAACATAGAAAAGATGCCTTTATCCAGACTACGAAATCGTATTGCGAGGACGGAGAGGTGAAATTGCTCACCATGGAGAACACTCCAAAGATAGATGAACTACAAGCATTTGTTGGCGCACAATTTAAGGTTGGTATTTGGGAACCTAAAGTGAATGCTGGCATCATCAAACAGTGGTTCACAGGCGAGTATATGGGTGAACGCAAATCCTTTAGCAATCCTTTGGGAATCGTACAGTTCCAAAATGCTATCCATCTGCCTGGAGACATTTGGATGAACATCGATATGGAATGGAATAGCCGTGGTAACAAGGACAACATGAAACTCGGTTCTTCCTCGTACCTCAATGCCAAACTTTACAAGGCTTTCTGGAAAAACCGTTTCTCCGTGTCGCTTGAAGCCAATGACATTTTCAACAAGAGCTACCGTAATGTTACATTCTACAACAAGGATGTTACACTTAGGCAAAACATGACAAGTGATACTCGTGCCTTGCTCTTGACATTGCAGTACAACTTCAATACTTCAAGAAACCGATACAAGGGTAAAGGTGCAGGTAATGAGGAAATAAACCGTTTCTAATCTCTCAACGATATGAATAATCAAGTTAATGTTATGATAGCAGGTGCAGACATGGGAGGCTTGATAGCTTCCTGTGCCTTGCACTATGACTTCCAGAATCGTCTTCTGCAAAAAGATAGATTCCGAATCTCTCGTCTCGAAAAGGAAACGCTGACGATGGAAGATGTGGAGCAATGTGATTTGTCGGGGGTAGCGTATGTCGTGAATGCCACGCTGCACGATACAGAAGCCTCGTTTGCCTTCGATGAGAAATGCAAGAAGCAGGGCATTCCTGTCATCCATGCCGTCAACCTTGGCAAGGCAGCTTTCCTCGTCGTTGAAAAACCGAAAGGCTATCCTTTCAGCGAGGTAAAAAAGCGAAATTCAGATGAGGGTTCTATTGGGAAGCATGAAGAGGATTCTATCGAAAAGAATGAAGATAGGATTGCTCTTGATAGTTGGAATGCCGATATATTCCAAAGAAAGCTTGGCAAGTACATCTCGCAGTATGGCATGTTTTGGCAGAAGCCTGTACCTTGGATAGACGAAGCCATCAAAAACTATTCAGAGAAATCTTTCCCACAACTGAGCATTGGGGCATATATTGCCGCAGGCTATTGCGTGAATATCCTTTGCAGACTTGCGGAAGGCAAGGAGGTAAAGTATTTCCCTAAGTTCTATCTCTCGCCACTGCTGGAAGAGGTATAGTTTATATCATCTGATAGTTGACCGCATGGAATAGAGCCTCTGCAATGTTCTTCACACCCAATTTGGCGAAGAGGCTTCGCTTGCAAGCCTTGATGGTATCCACCGACTTGCACACTCTATCGGCAATTTCATTCATCGTATAGCCTTGGGCAGACAGTCTCAAAACTTCTCTCTCAGCCTCGCTCAAGGTTATACCTTCTTTCCTCTCCCACTTGTGGCGGTCTGTGGAATACTCGAAATACCCACGCTCGCCATTCTTCTGCATGATGATATGTCCTGGCTCATCAGTCGCCGCCAACGAAACGGTGCAGAAGGCAAGCCATATCCTGCCGTCATCGGAAAGGAGAATCGGGGTGAGATGATGATGAATCAGTCGGCTATGCTTGCCGTTGGTTAGATGAAAATCATACGATATGGTATATTCCAGGCGGTCTTCCACAGGCAGTTCGTTGAATAGGTCGAAACCTTTCTTGTTTACTTCCAACAACATCTGCAAGTCTTGCTCTGGCACATGGTCGATATACATCTGATAGCCAGCCTCCAAGAGTTGCTCAGGTTGCAAACCGCAGAGATACGCCAGGTTATCAGAGGCATAGATGAAACCCTGGTGGAAGTAGTCAATGATATAGACGCACTGGTAGGTGCTGCGAGCAAAAGCCTTTGCCGCATTCACCAACAATTCTATCTTGTCGTAATCCTCCTTCGCTATGTGATTTACCTCATTGGAATGGAGGAAGAAGTCATTTTTGTCGTTGCTCATAAGCAGACTCTATTATTACACTTTTAAACTATTTATCTTGGCACAGACACTTTGCACATGGTCAAGTCCATAAAGCATTGAATGTGAATCAATGCCCATCCACGAAAACAAGGTTTGAATTTTCTGATATTCGTTGATAATGTAACTTGTATCAATCTCAGCCTCATGAAGTCTAAAGCATATCGGTTCGTGATGAGCAATTCTGTTTCGCAGACTGTTCACCTTGTCAAGTTCATTGAAAATGTAGGTGTTGTTGTATTGAACAGCAGCCGATGAGCGAGGTTTGTTAGGAAAAGCCCTCAATAGACATTGTCCTGTTGCACGATACTGTAGTGAAGAATACATATATTTCCAAACTCCAAATTCCATTTCGGCAATCAGCTTGGAATGAGAATAGTTACCTTGTCTATTCAAACGGTTGTATGCCTTTTCTATGATTTTCCGTGTTTCGTTCATGCGCCCATTGGAGAATATTCCATTGTCTTGAACGGAATCTTTCAACCAATCCTCTCCCAAGGTCGGCACTAAAAGGCTATCTATCGCATTACGCAAAGCAACTTCAAAACAACTAACGATAGTGAACATCTCCTGCGACAAGCGCAAGTTGTAACGATACAAAGCCATAGCCTTGCGAGTGTCACCATTCGCAGCATCTTTGTATCTCTGTATTCGTTTGGCAGACAAAATTCGCTCAAATTCTAAATATTCCATAAATATTTGTTCGTTTACTTGGTTGTAACAAGAAAAAACACTATCTTTGTAGCGTTGATTCCCGGTAGCCTCTGATTCGTCAAGCTATCGGGTCTTGTTTTTTATACAATTTGCCTACAAAAATACATTATTTTCTGCAATTATGGTTATGCCACATTATATAATTACAGAAAATTAACCGTAAAAATTTGATAAAACCATTGTGGTTTCGTGTAATTGTTGTATTTTTGTAGCCGTAAAGAGTTGTTAGGCAAGCAAACGTATGCACAATGCAGAATTTAGAACTATTGCCAAATCATTACCTCTATTGAGGTGAAAAACTCATAATTCGCTCATTTTAAGCTATTCTGTATAAATTAGCGGAATTTTTTTTAAAAAATTTGGTAATTTCAAATTTTCGCATTATCTTTGCACCCAATATCAGAAAAATCTCGGGGTTGACTGGATTTGACGGCGAGATGAAATGGTACGTAAGCATGCGGAGGCTCGTTGGCTACCTCCTTAATCCTAGTGAACAAAAAATTAATTGGCGAAAATAACTACGCTCTCGCTGCCTAGTCGAAGTATAGTAAACTAGCTTTATTCCAGCACAGGGTGCTGGAACGAGACATCGCTCAACGGATGTTGTTCCGAATCTTGTTGATCAAGCGGTGCAGGTAAATCGGAAATAGTTCATGTACGCCTCGTTGCATGGATGAAATTTTAGAGGATAAGGGTATGATTGGTGGTCCAGGTCCTGTCATGCCTCGAAAACCGAAGGCTGGAATAAGCATGTAGAAAGCGTATGGTTTCCTTGTGCGGACGAGGGTTCGATTCCCTCCAGCTCCACCCTATTTGATAGAAACAAAAAACTCGCAGATTCTTTCTTTAGAATTTGCGAGTTTTTATTTTGCTGTTATTGTTTTCTCAAACTTTCACGATACTTCAGAGGTGACATGTGCAGATGCTCTCTTACATATTTACCGAAGAATGAGGTATTGGAGAAGCCCAGTATACCTGAAATCTCCTTGATTGTTTTCGTTGTAGAACGGAGATAATAGGTGATATCAGCAAGCGTATACTCCGTAATCCACTCGATGGCCGTCTTGCCGGAATGGCGCTTGCAGATGATGGAGAGATATTTGGGCGTGATGCAAAGCTGCTGCGCAAAATATTCTACAGGCTGATGCTTGATTTCGCTCTGCTGCAACATCTCCAGGAACTTATCAAAGAAATCACTGGCACTGGTTCCCAAAGTTTCTTTCGGGAGATCTGTCAGCAAAAGATTGCTCACGGCAAGAAGAGCACTCTTCAAGAGCGTCTCCACAATCTCACGGCGATATGGTTTCCACGAACTGCGGTCGTTGAACTTCGGATCCAGACAGAGGCGCACCAAGTCGGTAAACTTAGAATAGAATACCATATCCACCTCGTTCATCTTCAACACAGAAACCTTGCTCACATACATGGCACGGTTCCATACCGAGATATGAGAACGAAGAATACCAAGCAAGCCGTGATTGCTGACACACATGGCTGTGCATGCAAAATCTTCCGACACCTCTTTGATATCGAGAATTGAGTTAGGCGGACTGATAAATATATCGCCCTTCTCCACGGTGAATTCCCGCCCATTGAGTTCAGCTCTCAGGCTGCCTCTCTGACAGGATGCAATCATGTTCATCTGGAATCTCATAGGGTCGGGGTTCTGCAACACCTTGACATTATCTATAATCAAGATGTCCTCATCCAGATAGCTCGCACTGATTTCTGCACTCTGTGCGAACTCACCTTCTTCGATACGCTGCCTGACGTCCTTCTGTTCTTTCATTAATATGATTTTTTTAATTTCTTCACTCTTCGTTCTTCACTCTTCCCTATCAAAAAGCCTCTCTGTATTTATTTTCGTCCTTATCCTCCAACATAGAGAGATAACTCTGATAGCGGCTAGCTGCAATATAATGTTCCTCAACCGCCTTGATTACCGCGCACCCCGGTTCGTGGGTATGGGTACAGTCAGAGAACTTACAATCCTGAGAGAACTTGAAGATTTCCTTAAAATAGCTGGTCAGCTCTTCCTTTTCGATATCAAAGGTACCAAAACCCTTGATGCCCGGAGTATCAATGAGATAACCACCTTCCGGCAGTTCCAGCATCTCACTGAAGGTTGTGGTATGCATTCCGCTATTATGCGCCTCGCTGATTTCTGCGGTACGCTGCTCTGCATCAGGAATGAGCTGGTTGATGAGGGTTGACTTTCCTACCCCGCTGTTGCCGCTCAACAAAGATTTCTTATCCTTGATAAGAGGTCGCAACAGTTCAACACCTTCGCCTGTAGCTGCCGACAATTCGATACATTTATATCCGATGGTCTCATAGAGCGTGCACATCATCTTCTCGTAATGCAATTCTTCTTCTGAAAGTATGTCACTTTTATTGAAGATGATGATAACAGGCACTCTATAGGCCTCAGCGCCAGCCAGGAATCGATCGATGAAGGTAGTAGAAGTCTGCGGATAATTCACCGTTACCACAAGCAGCGCCTGGTCTACATTAGCTGCCAGAATATGACTCTGCTTACTGAGGTTAGGTGATTTACGAATGATATAGTTTTGGCGGTCTTCGATAGAAGAGATAAATGCCGTACCCTCCTGATTGGTAATAAGCTGCACATAATCGCCTACAGCCACAGGATTGGTGCTGCGGATGCCCTTCAATCTGAAATTGCCCTTGATTTTACTTTCTATCAGCTGGCCATCGTCTGTCTTGACGGTGTACCAGCTGCCTGTATTTTTAATAACGAGTCCTCTCATTATCACTTATTAAATAATGTAAGTCCAGAATGATTTAGACTGTCATGATTTCCTTCTCCTTCTCGTCCATCAGGTTTTCGAGCTGCTTGATGTACTTGTCGTGGAGTTTCTGCAAATCGTTCTCAGCATCCTTCTCCAAGTCTTCAGAAAGTCCATCCTTGATAGCTTTCTTCAACTTCTCCTTGATTTCCTGGCGCACGTTGCGCACCTCAATCTTAGCACGCTCAGCAATCTTATTACACTGCTTTACGAGTTCCTTACGGCGCTCACCTGTTGGCTGAGGAATACCCAGACGTACGATTTCGCCATTGTTCTCTGGAGTGATACCTACACCACTATCCATAATAGCCTTTTCGATATCCTTGATAGCCTTTTTGTCCCAAGGGCGGATAGCGATAGTACGGGCATCAGGGGTTGTAACTGTAGCTACCTGGTTCAGAGGAACCATACTGCCATAACTATTTACACGCACACCATCGAGGATGGCTACATTAGCACGACCAGCACGAACATGAGAGAGTTCCTCTGCGAGATACATTGCTGCCATCTCCATACGCTCTGCTGCAGAATTCAAAGTTTCTTTAACGTCTATCATAATTATATGTTTTTATTTTATTAATTCTAATCTTTTCAATTCTTCGCCCACATAGTTGGTGAGTTCTACAAACTGCTGGATAGTGAGCTGTTCAGGGCGCTTGGTCATGATGTCGGTGGTGTAGAAATCCTCGCGTGGGGTTACACCCGGGAACATCTGCTTGAGGCTTACACGGAGCATCTTGCGACGCTGGTTGAAGACAGTCTTTACCAGACGCTTAAACAGTTTTTCATCACAGCCAAGGTCAGTCACCTTGTTACGAGTCATACGGATTACCGCACTCTTTACCTTTGGTGGTGGGTTGAACACATTCTCATCTACCGTAAAGAGATATTCCACATCATACCATGCCTGGATGAGCACACTGAGGATACCATAGGCTTTGTTGCCTGGTTCTGATGCCATACGCAATGCCACCTCGCGCTGAATCATTCCGGTACAGCAAGGAATGAGATCCTTGTAATCGAGCATCTTGAAGAATATCTGCGATGAGATATCGTATGGATAATTACCTGTCAGTACAAACTGCTTTCCATCGAATATCTGGTTCAAATCCATTCTCAGGAAGTCTTCACCGATAATATTATCCTTGAGTGTAGGGAAATTCTCATGAAGATACGCCACCGACTCCGAGTCGATTTCCACCGCCTTGACGGGTCTTGGTTTCTCTACGAGATATTGGGTAAGAACGCCCATACCTGGTCCGATTTCGAGAACAGGTATATCCGGGCAGGCATCCACCGTATCGGCGATGCGCTTTGCTATATTGAGGTCGGTCAAGAAGTGCTGACCGAGATTCTTCTTAGGCTTTACAGCTTTCATATCTTATCTTTATATTATATATTTTGCAAAAATACGATTATTTTTTGAGAATCCACACGAAGTATGCGATTTTTTTTATCTTTTTGGGTAAAAAAGGGAAAGTGTCACTTGTTTCTTTAAAAAAAGGCTATACTTTTAGCCATAAATGGCGCCCAAGCGTTTATTTATGCTAAAAATATGCAGATTCGAACGATATTGTCAATAAAAGTATTATCTTTGCATCTAATTATGGATATAAAGAAGATAGCAAACAACATATGGAAGGTGGCTTTGTCGCTCATTCTGGGTGGCGCCATCCTTTATTGGATGTATCGCGGATTCGACTTCAAGCAAGTAGAAGATGTTCTGCTTCACAAGATGAGTTGGACCTGGATGCTGCTGTCGTTCCCTTTTGGCATCTCTGCCCAGATGTTCAGAGGATGGAGATGGAAACAGTCGCTGGAACCATTAGGCGAGAAGGCCCGCTCCAGTATCAGCATCTACTCCATCTTCCTGTCCTATGCTCTGAGTCTTGTAATTCCTCGTGCGGGCGAGTTTGCCAGATGCGGCGTATTGAAGAAATGGGATGATGTTTCGTTTCCGAAAGCCTTGGGTACCGTCGTTACAGAAAGAGCCATCGATTCACTCCTCGTGCTGCTGATTACGGCGCTGGTCTTTGTGATGCAGATTCCGGTATTCCTCAATTTCTTTGAGAAAACAGGTACGAGCATGGACAGTTTACTCTGCCAGTTTACAGCCACAGGTTACATTGTGACCGCTATCTGTGGCATAGCAGTACTCATCCTGGCTCACTATCTGCTCAAGCGACTCGCTATATATAATAAGGTAAAAGCAACACTGGGAGGACTCTGGCAAGGTATCATCTCGCTGAAAGGTGTCAGAAATGTACCGCTCTACATCGCCCTTACACTGGGCATCTGGTTGAGCTATTTCTTCCACTACTATCTCACCTTCCAATGCTTCGAGGCAACCTCCCATCTCAATCTGATGTGCGGTCTGGTGACATTCATCGTGGGCAGCATAGCGGTCATCGTACCAACTCCTAACGGAGCCGGACCTTGGCATTTTGCCGTCAAGACAATGCTCATACTCTATGGCATTCAGGCAAACGATGCCCTCTTCTTCGTTCTCATCGTACACTCCGTGCAAACCCTGCTTGTAGTCCTTTTGGGAATCTATGCCTGGATAGCACTGGCGTTTACCGGGAAAGTGAAGAGTAAGGAGTGAAGAATCCTCTTGCTTTAGGGCGTATGCCCAACTTAACATTGAACATTTAACATTAAAATAAAAATATTATGGCTGACATTAAGAATTTGAACCCAGTTGAAATCTGGCGTAACTTTGACAAGTTAACACAAGTTCCACGTCCATCTGGACATTTGGAAAAGATTCAGGCTTATTTGCTCGATTGGGCAAAAGAAGCAGGTGTAGAGGCTTTCCAAGACCCAGCAGGCAACATCGTGATGCGCAAACCTGCTACTCCAGGTATGGAGAACCGCAAAGGCGTTATTATGCAGGCGCACATGGACATGGTTCCTCAGAAAGCACCAGACAGCAAGCATAATTTCGAAACTGACCCTATCGAAACCATCATCGATGGCGACTGGGTACGTGCTAATCATACAACACTCGGTAGCGACGACGGACTTGGCGTAGCTACAATCATGGCGGTAATGGAATCAAAAGATTTGCAGCATGGTCCTATCGAGGGCTTGATTACCGCCGACGAAGAGACAGGCATGTATGGTGCCAACGATCTCCCAGCAGGCGAACTGAACGGCGACATTCTCTTGAACTTCGATACCGAGGTTTGGGGTGAGTTCGTTATCGGTAGCGCTGGCGGTATCGACATCACAGCAACTCTCGATTATAAAGAGGTAGAAACCGACAAGGAAGATGCTGCCGTTAAGGTAACCCTCAAGGGATTGAAAGGCGGTCACTCCGGTATCGAAATCAACGAAGGCAGAGCGAATGCCAACAAGTGCATGGTTCGTTTTGTGCGTGAAGCTATTTCAGAACTCGATGCCCGTCTGGCTTCATGGCAGGGCGGCAACATGCGCAATGCCATCCCATTCCAGGCTGAGGTTGTTCTGACCCTGCCTAAGGAGAACATTGAAGCTTTGAATGACCTGGTAGCAGACTGGAAGGACGAAATCTGTGATGAGTTCGAAGGCATTGAAACAACTGAGAACATCGAGTTCTTCGCTGAGAATGTAGAGACTCCAAAGATGCAGGTTCCTGCCGAAATTCAGGATAATCTTGTAGATGCAATCTACGCTTGCCACGATGGCGTATTGCGTATGGCTCCATCTATGCCTGAGATTGTAGAGACCTCTTCAAACCTCGCAATCGTTGAGATTGGTGACGGCAAGGCTGCCATCAAGATTCTGGCCCGTTCCAGCCACGAATACTACAAGATGTATCTTGCCACAATGATAGAAAGCTGTTTCAACATGGCAGGCATGAAGGTTGAATTCAGCGGCAGCTATATGGGATGGAACCCTAACCCTAAGAGCGACATTCTGGAACACGTATTGAAGGTTTACAAAGAGCAGAACGGCACAGACGGTAAGGTACAGGCTGTTCACGCAGGTCTGGAGTGCTCTATCATCCTGAGCAAGTATCCTAACCTCGATGTCGTATCATTCGGTCCTACTCTTCTTAGTCCTCACACAGCCAATGAGCGTTGCCAGATCAGTTGCGTTGCTCCTTTCTGGAACCTCGTCAAGCAGCTCCTGACAGAGATTCCTGCAAAGTAAAAAATGGGGAACGAAATTACAAAAAGATTAAAAAAGAAAGCCGAGAGTGAAAATTCTCGGCTTTTTTGTTCCAGTTTTCAAAAGAAATCATTACCTTTGCAGTCGATTTCGCAAGTCTTGTAAAATCTCTGTAGCAGATCATACAAATTCACTTGCATAAGTTTCATTAAAATAACACCAAAATGGACGATTATCACGCGGAGAACAATAATGAATTGTAAGGCGTGGAGATTCAGCAACGATGAAGCCTTTCAGTAGGCCGTACCCAAGCGCTAGTCTCCATACCCCAAACTTTTATTATGTGGAGATTAGCAAACTATGAAGACTTATTGGAATATAGACAAGAATCTGACTGTACTCAATGAGTGGCAGCCAAACTGCTGGATACAAGTAACATGTCCAACAGATGAAGACCAGCGCTTGCTGGAAGAAGAATTCAAGATCCCTGATTATTTCCTCTCGGATATCAGCGATACCGATGAGCGTGCCCGCTATGAATATGACGATGGCTGGATGCTCATCATCCTCCGTATCCCTTATGTCAAGGAAATACGCAGCCGTACCCCATACACCACCGTGCCTCTGGGTATCATCCATAAGCGCGATGTTACCATCACCGTATGCTATTATGAAACCAACATGATGATTGATTTCGTAAGCTACCAGCAGAAGCGCAGCGAGGGGTTCACCGACTATGTAGACATGACCTTCCGTCTCTTCCTTTCATCAGCGGTTTGGTATCTGAAGCGATTGAAACAGATCAATTCTCTCATAGAAAAGGCAAAACGAAACCTCGATCATGGTGTAAACAATGAGAGCCTGATTGGCCTGAGCCGCCTGCAGGACTCCCTTACCTACTTCATCACCTCTATCCGAGGCAACGAGAATCTCCTGTCTAAGTTGAAGTTCAAGCTGCAGGTGGACGAACTTGATGCCGACCTCATCGAAGACGTAAACATCGAGATGACACAGGCACGCGAAACCACAAGCATCTACTCCGACATTCTGGAGTCGACGATGGATACCTATTCGAGCATCATCAACAACAACATGAATACCACGATGCGTACCCTGACCAGTATCAGTATCGTCATGATGTTGCCTACGCTGATTTCCTCATTGTTCGGTATGAACTTAATCAACGGTATGGAAGACAGCCATTACGGATTTGCCATTGCCCTGGTTATCTCCGTGCTCGTTTCTGCACTTTCATGGGGCTTCCTCAGATACAAGCGCCTGCTCTAAGCATATACCACTCTGATATGCATTAAGTAGCCTGAAAGAGCACATAAAACGATGATTAGCAAGAAAAAGGCAATTATAAATACAAAAAAAATTAAAAAATCGAATATCATGGCAAGATATTCGATTTTTTTTTTTAAGTTTGCAACTTATTAATAATATAATTTTGTATGGGGTCGAATTGCGGATAAGCGACTACCGGCCCAAGAAACTCGAATCATAAACTAAACAAAGTGACATGATGGACTCTCAAGAAAAAGCTCTGTTGCAGCAGAGCACCCTGGAAGACCCTGCCAAGAAGGCTTATGCCACCAAGCAGGAAGTGCTCGAAAGAGTAAAGGAAATCGCTCATAGCAGCGAAAATCCAAACAAGGAGGAACTCGACCTACTCAAGACTACTTTCTACAAGATTCATCTCGCAGAAAGAGACGCACAGATGAAAGAGTATCTCGCAAAAGGCGGTGACCCAGAGAAGTATATCCTTCTACCGGATGACACCGAAGAAGCCTTCAAGGCTGAGATGCAACTCATCAAGGAGAAAAGAGCCAAGATCTTCCTGGCACAAGAAGAAGAAAAGCAAGATAATCTCCGCAAAAAAGAGGAAATTATCGAAAAGATAAAGGCCATGACCACCTCACCGGAGGAGGCCAACAAATCATATCAGGACTTCAAGGCCTTGCAGCAGGAATGGAAGGAAATCAAGAACATCCCTGCAGACAAGGCAAACGAGGTATGGAAGAACTACCAGCTCTATGTAGAGCAGTTCTACGACATGCTCAAGTTGAACAGCGAAGCCCGCGAATATGATTTCAAGAAGAATCTTGAAGCCAAGACCAAACTCTGCGAGGCTGCAGAGAAACTCAATGAGGAAGAGGATGTTATTTCTGCCTTCCACCAGCTTCAGGACCTCCACCAGCAATATCGTGAGATTGGTCCTGTTGCCAAGGAGTTGAGAGAGCAGATTTGGGAGCGTTTCAAGGCTGCCAGCACTGTTATCAACAAGAAGCACCAGCAGCACTTCGAAGACCTGCGTGCCAAGGAAGAGGAAAACCTCGCCAAGAAAACTGCCCTCTGCGAAAAGGTAGAGGCTGCCAACCAAGGAGAATACAAGACCGCCAAGGATTGGGAAAAGGTTACCCAGGAAATCATAGAGATTCAGAAAGAGTGGCGCACTATCGGTTTTGCCCCTCAGAAGATGAACGTCAAGATTTTCGAGCGTTTCCGCATCGCCAACGATGAATTCTTCAACAAGAAGGCTGAATTCTTCAAAGGACTGAAAGATACCTACTCTGCCAATCTCGAAAAGAAACAGCAACTCGTAAACAAGGCAAAGGAACTGGCTGACAGTACAGACTGGAAGAAGACTGGCGACAAGTTCATCGCTCTTCAGAAAGAATGGAAGAAGGTGGGTACCGTACCTCATAAACAAGGCGAATTGCTCTGGAAGGAATTTCTGGATACCTGCAACAAGTTCTTTGAAGCCCGCAACAAGCAGAATGCCGGTTCACGCAGCGAGGAACATGCTAATCTGGACAAGAAGCGCAACATTATTGCCCAGCTCAAGGAACTTGTAGTTGCAGAGATTTCAGACAACGATTTCCAAAAGAAGCTCAAAGACCTAGCCAAGCAATACAGTGCAATCGGACACGTTCCTTTCAAAGAGAAAGACAAGGTCTATAAAGAGTATCATGAGGCTATCGATGCAGCCTACGAGAAACTTCACGCCACCAATGCCAAGCGCCACTTCGACAACTTCAAGAACAACTTGAAGAATGTTGCCAAGGAAGGCGGCAATGCACTCGGCAATGAGCGTGGTAAACTCTTGCGCCGCTACGACCAGTTGCGCAGCGAGATTACTACTTACGAGAACAACCTTGGTTTCTTCAACACAGCCAGCAAGAAGGGCAATAGTCTGGTAGAAGAAATGAACCGTAAGATTGAGAAACTCAAGGCTGACCTCGAAATGGTAAAGCAGAAAATCAAGGCTATTGATGCCGAGAAGAAATAAATACAATAACCCCCAGGGCAAAAGCTCTGGGGGTTATTGTTATGAATACTCCATAAAACAGAATTCCTATAAACAAAAAAAACACCTTTCATTACTGAAAGATGCCTTACCGTATGAGTTGGGATACCCGGACTCGAACCAGGAATGACAGGACCAGAATCTGTAGTGTTACCATTACACCATATCCCAAACTTAAAATAGAACTTTTTGATTGTTGGGATACCCGGACTCGAACCAGGAATGACAGGACCAGAATCTGTAGTGTTACCATTACACCATATCCCAA